>Ga0097621_100001857_pt1 | contig 14480 bp, 13 predicted proteins | sample KBSMisM72_FD_73165 | JGI IMG/M metagenome (GOLD analysis project Ga0097621, IMG submission 73165) | Miscanthus rhizosphere microbial communities from Kellogg Biological Station, Michigan, USA - KBS Miscanthus M7-2 (version 2) (version 2) | ecosystem: Host-associated > Plants > Roots >... | reverse complement strand
CAAATCCTGCGATGGAGCGTACCGGGATCGAACCGGTGACCTCCGGCTTGCAAAGCCGGCGCTCTCCCAGCTGAGCTAACGCCCCGTACACCGGTCATGGTAGAGCGGCGCGCGGGCGTTCGCTGACGGCGCTACGGGCTCTGCAGTTCGCCGACTTTGACGTGCAGCGTCATCGTCTTCCCGTGCCGGTCGACTTTCACGGGGATCGTCGTTCCCGGCTTGATTCCGGCGAGCGCGGTGGCGAGGTCGTCCGTGCTCTGGACCGGCGTCCCGTTGATCGCCACGATCAGGTCGCCTTGCTTCATTCCCGCCCGCGCGGCCGGCCCGCCCGGCTGCACCGACGCGACGAACACGCCGCCGTTGACGAGCGTCGCGACTTGCACGCCGAGGAAGGCGCGGCCCGACGTGGTCACCTTGCCGCTCGCGATCAGTTGGTCGGCGATCCGCCGGACGGTGCTGCTCGGAATCGCGAACCCGATCCCGGCGGCGGGCGTCGAGCCGAACTCGGGGTCGAGCGCCGCCAGTGTCGGGATCCCGATCACCTCCGAGCGGAGGTCGACCAGCGCGCCGCCCGAGTTGCCGGGGTTGATCGCCGCGCTCGTCTGGATCACGGAGGGGAGCGCGATGCCGTTCCCCTCGCTGACCGTGCGTCCGAGCGACGAGACGATGCCCTGCGTGACGCTCGAGCGCAGCCCGAGCGGGTTCCCGATCGCGAGCACGATGTCTCCGACGGCGATCGGCGTCTGCTCGCGAAAGGTCGCCGCGGGGGGCGCCGCGCCGTCGACGTGCACTACGGCCACGTCGTTCGGCGGAAACGTGCCGACGACGGTGCCGGAATGGCGCGAGCCGTTCGAGAGGGTGACCGTGACGTTCTTGGCGGTGCCGACGACGTGCGCGTTCGTGACGATGTCGCCCTTGTCGTCGTAGACGACGCCCGAGCCGAGGCCCTGTGGCGTCTCGATCTGGACGACCGAGGGCGAGACGTCGGAGACGACCCTGACGAACTCGCGCTGGAGCGAGTCGGCCGGGCCGCCGGACGCAGCACCCGTCTCGGTCGCCGTCGTCGTGACGGTGACCGTGGCCGAGTTGCTCTTCCCGCCGCCGAGACAGCCGGCGGCCAGCGCCGCGAAAGCCACGGCGAGCCCGGCCAGCAGCGCGGCGCGAGCGGCGCGCGTGAGGGTCATGTCAGGTCAGGTGTATCAGGACTGCGGCTGCGGAAGTCGAACAAAAAAAGAAGCCGGCAGGGCCAGCTGCCGGCTTCTTCGTTCACGGGGGACATGCCCCGGGTCTTTACGCGGCGCGCGCCAGTCGCTCCTCGTGGCGAGCGCGCTTGATGATCTCGTCACGGTCGCCGAAGCGCTGCTGGGCCTTCAGCATCCGCTGCTCGTCCCAGAGCGTGGCGATCCGGTCCTCGAGCTCGTGGAGCTCGTCCGACAGGATGGGGTCGTGGCCGTCCGAGAGCAGGTGCCATAGCTCCGAGCGCCGCTCGGTCGCCTGGTCCAGCTGGTTCCGGATTTCGTCCAATGTTCTCATGACCCTTAAAACGATTCTTCGGCCGTAGACATTCCTCAACTGCGCGGCCCGAAGAGGAAGATCACGATCACGATCAGGCCGACGACTCCGGCGGCGATCGCGATGGCTGTGAGCGCGCCGGAGCTCACCGGCTAGGGGTACGACTGCTCGAGCCCGGCTTCGGCGAGCAGGTCGCGCAGGCGCGAGAGGCCCGAGAACATCCGGCTCTTGATCGTGCCGAGCGGCTGGCCCAGCTGCTCGGCGAGCTCGCTCTGCGTCAGGCCGCCGTAGTAGCCGAGCTCCAGCGCCTGGCGCTGCTCGGGCGAGAGCTGCGAGAGCGCCTCCTGCACCAGGCGCCGCTGGAGGCCGAGTGTCGCCTCGTCCTCGGTCGTCTCGGGCGCGGCCGGCTCGGGCGCGCTCTCGAGCGGCTCGCCGCGGCGGCGTTCCTCGCGGCGGACGAGGTCGACCGCGCGGCGGTGGACGAGCGTCAGGATCCACGTGCTCGCCTTGGCGCGCTCGGCGAGGAAGCGGTCGGCGCTCCGCCAGACGCCGAGGAAGGCCTCCTGCACGGCGTCCTGCGCCAGCGCCTCGTCGCGGAGGATCCGCAGCGCGAGGCTGTATGCGACGCGCCCGAAGCGGTCGTAGAGCTCGGCCAGCGCGTCGTCGTCCGAGGCCGCGACGAGCGACAGCAGCGACTCGTCGGAGAGGTGCGCGAGGTCGCGCGTGGCCGGAGGAGGCGGTGCGGTCAGCAGCGTCACGAGAGGGCCCTCGTCTGTGCGACCGGCGGGGTCGTCGGCCGGTCGACGCCGCCGGTGCGCTCGAGCGTCACCGCGACGACCGCGCCTGTGCCCACCGGTCGCTGAATGCGCAGTGTCGAGGTGCCCGACAGAAGGCCCGCGCGCTTCGGCGTTCCATTCCGGATCACCCAGGCCTCGTACGTCTTGCCTGCCGGAGCATTCGGCGCGCTCAATGCGATCGCAGCGCTGCCGTCGGGCGCGACGGCCAGCGCGCCGCGGTCGCCCATCGGCACGACTCTGGCACCGGACCGCGCCAGCACGGCGGCGAACGGGTCGGTCGAGGTCGAGCGGGTCGCGCCCCAGACGCCGAGGCCGATCGCCGCTGCGGCGGCAACCGCGGTTGCCGCGGCAAGCGGCGCCGTCCAGCTGCGCCTGCGCGGCAGCGAGACGACGTTCGGCCGGTCCGCACGGGCCTGGTCGAGGATCCGCTCCTTCAGCGCCAGCGGAGGCGCCGGGCCCGGCGCGGCGTAGGCAAGGCTCGCGGCTGTCTCACGGAGGCGCGCGAGCTCCTGGCGGCACGACTCGCACGTGGCCAGGTGCTCCTCGAACTCCCGCTCCTCCGGCTGATCGAGTGCGTCCAAGGCGTATGGCGCGACGAGGGAGTGCGGATCGTTCATCTAGAAATAGTAGGGAGCGACGTTCAGCGCCCCGAGCGCGTACCAGACGCCGAACGCGAGGCTGAGCAGACCGAGGGCCGGGGCGACGGCGGGGAAGGCGCTGCGCACGCGCGCGCGGCCGAGCGTGAACCCGAGCCCGCTGGAGAGCAGTGCCATCGAGAGCGCCGTGCAGGCGGCGAACAGCGCCAGCGCGCCGATCGCCAGGCCGCGGTCGTGGATCGTCGCGAGCAGGAGGACGCCCACGCCGGCGCTGCCACCCATCCCGTGCACGAGGCCGATCGCGAAGGCCTGGTGCGGCGTGCGTGCGCGCCGGGGCGGGTGGACGTGTGAGTGAACCTGGAGCTGCCCGCGCCGCCAACGGACGAGCAGCGAGACCGCGAGCACCGCGATCACGACGCCCACGGCGACCTCGGCCGCCTGCTCGGCCGCGTGAGGCAGGTAGCGCTGGAAGAGGACGATCGGGAGGCCGAACGCGAAGAGCGTCGAGGCGTGGCCGAGCCCCCACGAGAGGCCAAGGCGGGCGGCCGCGCCGGTGGCGCGCTCGCGCGTTCCGGCGATCAGGGTCGAGACCGCCGCGAGGTGGTCGGGGTCGGTCGCGTGGCGCAGCCCGAGCACGATCGCGATCAGGCAGACCAGGGCGAGCGTCCCGCCGTCGGAGAAGGATGCGATCCAGCTGTCGAGTCCGAACATGGTCAGCTCACTTTCGGGACGGCGCGGAGGGTCATGGCAAGTCCCGCCGCGAGGATGACGAGTGCGCTGGCGGCTGGCAAGAGCCGAACCAGCCGGCCTTCGAAGGTGGCGCGGCGGAAGGCGCTCCGCGCGACGACCGCGGCGAGGCCGACTCCGGTGATGCTCAGCGCGAGGCCGGCGCTGAACGCGACGATCAGGAGCAGGCCGAAGGCGACGCGGTGGAGCGAGATCGCCGCCAGCAGGACGACGAGCGCCGACGGGCACGGCAGGAGCCCTCCCGAGACGCCGACCGCGAGCAGCGACCGGAAGCTCGTCGGGTGCTCATGGTGGTGGTGATGGTGGTGGTGGTGGTGCCGCCAGCGCGTGCGCAGGACAGACGCGCCGATGCCGACGACCAGCAGCCCGGAGACGAGGTTCAGCCACGGATAGAGCCGGTCGGGGACGATGAACTGTGAGAGCGCGAGCGTGACGAGGCCGAGCGCGAAGACGCCGACCGTGTGCGTGGCGGTGACGATCAGGCCGAGCAGGGCCGCATGCTTCGGCGTGCCGCGCTGGCCGACGAGGTAGGCGGTGACGATCGTCTTGCCGTGCCCCGGGGAGAGCGCGTGGGCCGCGCCCCAGAACATGGCCGCGGCGAGCGAGGCCAGGATCACGAGCAGGCTCAGGTGCGAGCGGCCCACGAGCGAGGCGAACCCGGAGTCCGCGATCCGGTCGGGCGCCTCTAGCAGCTTGCCGTGCGAGAGCGCCGGCGGCCTATCCGGGCCGCTGCCAGGCATCACTTCTGCCGTCGTCGAGGTCACGTCGAGCGGGCTCGAGAGCATGTCCTTCGGGTAGGCGCGGAGCTCGTCGCTGCGGCTGGGCGTGTGGGCGCCCACCACGACCTCCTTCCAGCCGATGCGGTCGGCGTAGTTGGCGTCGTGGTAGGCGAGGCGTGCGGGCCCCGCGATCGTCGGCCCCGCTAGGACGACCTCGAGCCGCGTCGTACGCAGGCCGCCCGCGCCTAGCGGGTGAGCCAGCGCCTGGCCGAGCACGACGAGCGGCGCCGGCCGGCCGGCGACGGTCAGGTGGACGTTCTGCGCGATCCGATGGGCGTAGGCGCGCGCGTCGATGTTCCCGGCCTGGAAGGTCGGGATCTCTGCCAGGTCGAGCACGTAGAGCACGTAGAGCCGGTGCCCGGAGACCTCTACGCGGCTGAAGCGGTTGATCGTGAAGTTGCCGAGCGGGTGCGCGGAGGCCGCCGCCGGCGCGAGCAGCGCGGCGAACACGGCGAGCAGGAGAATGAGCCGCTTCATCGCAGCTCCCTCCTCGCGACCGGCGCCCAGAGCACCGAGAAGCGCGGGTTCAGCGCCAGGGCGCGCCGGTACCAGCTGCGGGCGGCCGTCCGGTGGCCGAGACACTGCTCGATCGCGCCGCGGTGGAAGAGCTTCAGCGCGTCACGCGTCCCGAGCCGCAGCGCACGCTGCGAGTAGCCGAGCGCCTCGCGGCAATGGCCGGTGCGCTCGAGTGCCCAGGCCAGCACGTCGTCGCCGTCGATGGACGGCCGCTCCCGCTGCGCGCGGCGAGCCAGGGCGAGCGAGGCCCGCGGCCGGATGCCGTGGTCGACGTCGAAGAGCGCCGTCTCCAGGTCGGTGTCGACGCCGTTCGCGACGAGCAGGCGCTGGATCACGCCGATCAGCGCGTACTGCCTGCGTGCGTCGGCGGTGAGGCCGGCCGTCCGCTGGAGGTCGCCGAGCACCGACACGTACTGCGGCAGCGGGATCCGGTCGACGGCCGCCTGCTCGGCCGCGATCGCGGCGTGCAGGCGGCCGCGGCCGTACTCGGCCCAGGCGAGCGCGTCGTACGCGGGCGCGTAGCCCGGGAACGCTCGCAGGGCCGCTTGGGCCTGAGCGAGCGCCGGGCCGAGCCGGCCGACCGAGAAGGCCGTCTTGCTGATCTGGACGCGGGTCCAGGCCTCGGTCTCGCCCTGGCCGAGCGACGCCTCGAGTGCGAGCCGCCAGGCCGAGAACGCGCCGCGGACGTCGCCGATCAGGACGCGGGCGTGGGCGACCCGCGAGTAGGACGAGACGTCGGGCCGCAGGCGGGCCATGGTGTCGAACGCCTGGAAACCGGCGCGGTAGCGCCCGAGCTCGACGAGCGCGTCGCCGATCACGCCGTAGTTGCGCGCCGTGGTCGGCGAGATCGTGTGCGCGCGCCGGCCGAGCGCGAGCGCCACACGGAACCGGTGCCGCGAGAGCGCGAGCGAGCCGAGCCCGCTGGTCGCGAGCAGGTCGCGTGGAGCCAGGCGCAGCGCGCGGCTCAGCACCTCGTCCGACTTCGTGTAATAGGTCGGGTCGCCGGTCTCGCGCGCCCGCTGCTGGTACGCGAGGCCGAGCGCGTCGAGCGCGTTCACGTCGTCGACGTTCGCCCGCAGCTCGGCCTGGAGCTTTGCGACCTGCGCGACCGTCGACTCCGAGGCCGGCGGCGGCGACAAGACCGGAGCCGAGCGCGCGCTCGGCGAGCCGCGCAGAGCGCCGCCGAGCAGGATGGCGACCGCCGTCAGCCCCGCTGCTGTTCCTCCGAACACCAATCTCCGTGTTCTCATGCCAACTCCTTCAGCCGGGACGGAGAGGCCCGCCGGCTGGCCGGGCCTCTCCGTCGTTGGTCCGTCCGCCGTGCCCTAGGGCACCTCGTAGCCCTGGTGCGGGTTGGCGACGTACGGGAACGCACCCGAGAAGGGCACGTCGTTCGCGTCGACGCCGTCGCCGACGAGGTTGTTCGGGCTCAGGTTCGGCAGTCCGAACGCGCCGTTCAGGAACGAGCCGTAGCCCTGCGCGATCGCGCGCAGGTCGATGTCGACCACGTCGTCGCCGAGCCGACGGCCGTTCGGGTAGCCGCAGAGGTCGCCCGCGAGGACGCCCATCCGGTCCGGAACGGCCGAGCTGGCCGTGCCGCCCGGGCAGGCGCCGTTCGAGCCCGGCTTGATCGACGTGTTCAGCCGTAGCAGGTCGGCCTGCCTCGAGCCGGTGAAGTTCAGGCCCGGGACTCCCGTGAGCAGGATCTGCTGCAGGTCGGTGCGACCGGTCTCCGCGATCGGCGCGAGCGCGCCGCCGGCGTGACCGGCCGGAGGAGCGCCGTAGAGCAGGTTCTCGAGGTGCGCAACCTCGGGCTTCGCGTAGAACTGAGCGAACTGGCTGTCGTCGCCGGGGTTCTCGCGGTTCCAGTAGTCCTTCTGCCCGAGCGGGATCAGGACCTCGTTGATCAGCGGGTTGCCGAGCCGGGAGACCTGCACCCACGGCCCGTGCCCGTCCTTCGTGCCGTCCTCGCGGAGCACCGTCGTCCGTTCACGGTCGGCACTCGCGTAGATGCCGATCGTGTCTGCCGGTGCCTGCACGAGCTGGCCGATCGGGACGCGGAGGACGATCGAGTGCGTGTTGTAGTTCTGCAGCGCGTCCACGCCCGGCGCCGCCGGCAGCGGCAGGAGGTGGAACGGGTTGAACGGCCGCAGCCCGGCCAGGTCGAAGATCGAGCCGAGGTCGACGTAGAACGGGTCGTCCCGCTGGCCGGCGAAGACCTTGGTCCCACCGGGCAGGTTCGTGACCGCAGACGCCGCCAGGTTGGAGTAGTTCGGCGTCGAGCGTGGCCCGATGTTGTCCGGCGGCGTCGGGATGTTCGTCCCCAGCACGACCGGGTCCTTCGCCTTGCCGTTCTTGTTGAAGTGGACGAGGGTGACGCTGTAGGTCTGCGGCCGGTTCCAGTTCGGGTCGCTCAGCGAGGTGATCGGCCCGGTGTTGTAGAGGAACGTGTTCCCGTTCCGCGTCTGCGTCGTGAAGCGGAACTGGTAGCCGATGTCGGCGCGTCCGTCCCCGTTCTGGTCGATCCCGATCTGGTAGAGAACGCTGTCGTCGAAGCTGTAGAAGTTCGGCCCGCTGGCCGGAGCTTCGAGCGGGATGTAGTTCGCGATCAGCGTGACCGTACTCGTGTCGTCAGGGCTGACGAACGCGTACAGGTCGGTGTTGTCCGCCCGCGGGTCCTGGCTGATCAGCGGCGCCTCCGAGTGGCTCGACGCGCTGGCAGCTCCAGGCCCGGGAAAGCGGGTGAGGATCGCCGCGATCGCCAGCGCTGCGAGTGCCAGCGCCGCGGCCACGACGACCGTTCTGGGAATCCGTGGTGCAGCGGCATGCATGGGCTCTTCCTCCTCGACCCCGGTGGTTGTCGAGGCTGGTTCGCAGCCCGGCCGCGAACGGTTCGGCTACGGCGTGACGCGTGTGCCGGTGCGGCCCTCGAGCGCGTCGCCCAGAGCTGCAGGGGAGGTGATCAACGCCTCGCGGCCAGTGGCGCGGACGAACTCGACCGACGCCTCGACCTTCGGGCGCATCGAACCGGCGGCCAGCTCGGGCAGGAGCGCCCCGGCGTCGTCAACGGAGAGCTCGCGGAGCTCTTGCTGTTGGTCGGTGCCGAAGTTCGCGTACACCGCAGGCACCTCGGTGAGGATCACGAAGCGGTCGGCTCCGAGCGCGCGGGCGAGCAGCGAGGAGGCGCGGTCCTTGTCGATCACGGCGTCGATCCCGGCCAGGTGGTCTCCGCGGCGCGTGGCGGGGATGCCGCCGCCGCCGCAGGCGACGACGATCGAGCCGGAGGCGAGCAGCGAGCGGATCGCCTCGAGCTCGACCACCTGGAGCGGCACGGGCGAGGGGACGACGCGCCGCCAGCCCCGGCCCGCGTCGTGGACGACCTGCCAGCCGCGCTCGTCCTCGAGCTGCCGCGCCTTGGTCTCGTCGTAGAACGGGCCGACCGGCTTTGTCGGCTCCTCGAACGCCGGGTCGTCCTCGTCGACGAGCACGTGGGTGAGCAGGCAGACGACCGGCCGTCCTGCGACCGGCGAGAGCTCGCTCTCGATCAGCGCGCCGATCTCGGCCTGCGTCTGTGCGACCGCGAGGTAGAGCGGCAGCGGCGGCGCCTCTTCGGCCGCGCGCTCCTGGCGAATCAGCTCGTTGCCGACCTGGGGGCCGTTCCCGTGCGTGACGACGAGCTCGGTCTCGGCGAGCAGCGGCCGGAGCGCCGCCGCCACCTCACGCAGGTTCGCGCGCTGCTCGGCCGCGGTTCCCCGCTCGCCGGGCCGCATGAGCGCGTTCCCGCCGAGCGCGACGACGGCTGTCACCGCGACGTCGCTCTAAGGCTGAGCCGGCTCTGCTGGCTCAGCCGTCTGCGCCGCTGACCGAGAGCGCCTGGATCGACGCGCTCGCTCAAACCAATGCTTTGGCGTCCAGCAGGCCGTGCTCGCGGAGCACGTCCTCGAGCGTCGGCTCGCCCAGCTCCTCGAGCCGGTACGTGACGCGCAGCGCCGGCACGTCGAAGTCGATCAACCGCCGTAGGTCGATGGGCGTCCCGATCAGCACGAGCTCTGCGCCCGACCCTTCGATCGTCGCCTTCAGGTCGTCCATCTGCTCCCGGCCGTAGCCCATCGCTGGCAGCAGCGCGCCGACGTGCGGGTACGCCTCGAAGGTCTGCGCGATCGTGCCTACGGCCGCCGAGCGCGGGTCGATCAGCTCGGCCGCGCCGTTCGCCTTCGCTGCGAGGACGGCGGCGCCGTAGGTCATCTCGCCGTGCGTCAGTGTCGGCCCGTCCTCGATCGCGAGCACGCGCTTGCCGGCGATCTGCGACGCGTCGCCCTCGACCAGGTACGGCGAGGCGGCGAGGACGATCTTGGCGCCGGGGTTGTGCGCCCTGATCGAGTCGAGCACGGCGTCGACGCCTTCCTGCGTGGCGCTGTCGACCTTGTTCACGACGCAGACGTCCGCCATGCGCAGGTTCGTCTCGCCCGGGTGGTAGCGGAGCTCGTGACCCGGCCGGTGCGGGTCGACGACGACGATGTGCACGTTCGGCTTCACGAACGGCGTGTCGTTGTTGCCGCCGTCCCAGAGGATCACGTCCGCCTCCTGCTCGGCGCGGTCGAGGATCGCCGCATAGTCGATCCCGGCGAAGACGAGGTTGCCCTCGGCCAGGTGCGGCTCGTACTCCTCACGCTCCTCGATCGTGGCGTCCGCCGCCTCGAGGTCCTCGTAGCGCTCGAAGCGCTGGACGGCCTGCTTCGTCAGGTCGCCGTACGGCATCGGGTGCCGCAGGACGGCGACCTTCTTGCCGGCTTCGCGGAGCAGCGCGGCCACTCGGCGGGTCGTCTGGCTCTTGCCCGAGCCAGTGCGGACGGCGCAGATCGCGACGGCGGGCTTCGACGACGTCAGCATCGTCTCGCGCGGGGAGATCAGCATGTAGGAGGCGCCTGCGGCCAGCGCGCGCGAGCCGATGTGCATCACGTGCTCGTGCGTCACGTCCGAGTAGGCGAAGACGACCTCGTCGACCTGGTGCCGCTCGATCAGCGCCTCGAGCTCGTCCTCCGGCTCGATCGGGATGCCGTCGGGATAGAGCTCACCCGCGAGCTCGGGCGGGTAGACGCGGCCGTCGATGTTCGGGATCTGCGTCGCCGTGAAGGCGACCACCTCGTACTCCTCGCGGCCTCGGTAGACGAGGTTGAAGTTGTGGAAGTCGCGGCCGGCCGCGCCCGCGATGAGCACCCGTGTGCGGTTCATGCGGCTCGATCCTCTCTTTCAGCGAGTCGACAGGTCAGTTCGGACGGACGCACGAGCGAAGCTCGTCCGTCCTGGGGTCGACGTCGCAAGCGCCGTCTCAACATGCATAAAGCTTATGCAGCTACACAGGACAGAGCGCCCGTCAATGGGCGAGGTCGGCCCTACGCGTCAGGCGCGCCAGCGGTTCGGGTCGAAGCCGTAGGTCTCGAGGAGCGTCTTGCTCGCCGAGGCAGCGGCGGCGGCGCGCTCCTGGCTATACGTCCAGACGATCTCGGTGCGGCCGGCCTCTTGGCGCTCGATCTCGACTCCCAGCGGGAGCCGCTCGTCGATGTAGTCGCAAGCCGAGTCGGCCGCGTCGAGGAGGTTTGCGGCCGCGCACAGCTCGCGTCGTTCGGTCGCTTGGCCGTCCACGGCGAACACGGCGTACCTCGGGCCGCTAGGCATCGGAGACGGCGACCCGCCGGCAGCGACCAGCTCGGTCTCTGGAGTCACCCCGTGCTGCTCTGCAAGGACGGATGCGAGCGTCCCCGGTGAGAGCGACCCGGACTCGACGAGGATCTCGCCGAGCCTGCGATGAGGATTGTCCCGTTGCTCGGCGAGCGCCCGCTGAAGGGCGGCCGGGGAGACGAAGCCCTTCTGGCTGAGGAGCATCCCCAAGGAGCGCCAGGTGGCGCGCACCTGCGGCTGGTCGACGCGATCGGGAGTCGCGCCGCCGACGCGGACCTCGACGCCGTGCTGTCGCGCCAGCGCTCGGGTGAGCTCCGTACCGGTCACGTGCCCCTCTGCGACCAGCACCTGTCCCAGCAGACGCCCGCTGCGGCGCTGTTCCGCGAGCGCGCGCTCGAGCTGAGTGGGTGTCAGGAGCTCGTCGTCGACGAGCACCCGGCCTAGCGGCCTCCACGGGAAGTCGGAGTGGTGCATGCCTCGGTTATCGGCCGCGGAGGCGGACTTCTGAACGATCGGCCTCTCGGAAGACGTGCTACGAAAGGCGCTCGCGGACGCGGTCGCCGACCGCGGACATCTCGATCTCCGCGCCGGTGACGTCCTTCAGCAACTCGTCGGCTGTCGGCTGCTGGCCGAGCGACCACAGCTCGCGGAGCAGCGACCCGGCCTCGCGCCGCGCGAACCAGTCGTTGCCGTACTGCTCGCGCAGGTGGTCGCGCAGCTGGCACTCGAACGCCCAGGAACGCAGGTACGAGGTGACGTAGAAGCCGGAGTCGATGTCGGCGAGGTAGTTCGCCTCGCTGATCTCGAACTTGAGCGCGTCGCCGAGGATCTCCGCATACCGCTTTGCCATCGACGGGACGTCGTCGGTCTGGTGGAACTCGAGCTCGTAGAGCAGCTTGGCCGAGTAGCGGCGGACGAAGAAGAGCAGCCAGAGCATCCCCTCGGCCGCGTACTCGTCGGGACGCGGGAAGTCGAGCCGCCGCGTCAGCCAGGCGGGCTCGTCGGTCAGGTGCTGCATCAGCATCGCCCAGCCCTCGGTGATCGCGACGTCGCCGAGGCGGCGCTCCTCCATCGTCAGGTCGCGCGACGTGTTGGCGAAATGCTCGGCGTGGCCGGCCTCGTGGAAGAACGCGCGCCAGTCGTCGGCGCCCCCGATCGGCTGGATCACGAGCATCACCTTCTCGGGCACCTCGATCGGCGAGCAGAAGGCGCGCGGCGTCTTCGACGGACGCTGCTCGATGTCGAGGTGGATGTTCTCCTGGCGGTCGAGGTCGATCCCGAGGTCGGACAGCGTCGTCTTGAGCGCCGGCACCAGCTTCTCGCCGGGGAAGCCCTCGTCCCACTGCGGCGAGCGGACCATCCGCTGGACGTCCCAGCGCGCGAGCTCGTCGAGCGAGAGGCCGAGCAGCTCGCGCGAGGCGCGTCCCATCTGCTCTTCGTAGAGCCGTTCGGTGTCTGCGAGGAACCCCTCGCACTGCGCGGCCAGCTCCTTCAGGCGGAAGCCGAACTTCTCGTAGAGCTCGACGTAGGTGCTCGCGCCGAGCGCCGGCAGCTCGCGGCGGACGATCTCGACGCCGTCGAGGTAGACCGGGTTGAGGTGCTCCTCGGTCGCCTCCCACATCGCGCGGTCGAGGCGCTCGCGACGGCCGCGGTCGGCCTCGTTCGCCATCTCCGGCCGGATCATCCGGTACGGAATCGTCTGGCCGTCGACCTCGACCTCGAGCTCGGCCTCGAGCTCGGCGAGCTTCTCGGCGTGCTCGCGCGTGAACTTGCCGAGGTAGCCCTCACAGCCGAACTGCCAGAGCTCGCGGATCCGGCGATCGCCGTCGACGGCCGCGCCGATCTTCTGCACCTCGCCGAGGTCGGTCAGGCGCGAATGCCGCTCGTAGATGTCCTCGAGCTCGAGCCTGTCCTTGTGACCAGCGTAGTGGAGGTAGTACTCCTCGTCGAGCTCGGCGATGAACCGGTCGGCTTCGGCGCTGTAGGACTCGATCTCCGGGGAGCTCGGCACAGGCCGTAGGATATCCCGGTGCGCGAGATCAGCCTGAAAACGGAGCGGCGGACGCAGCTGGTCGACATCACGGCCGAGGTCGAGGAGGCGCTGAACGGCGCCAACGGCGCCGCCGCCGCGCTCGTCTATGTCCCGCACACGACGGCCGGCGTGACGATCAACGAGGACATCGACCCCGTGCTCGCGACCGACCTCGAGTCGGCGATGGAGAAGATCGTCGAGGACGGCTGGAGCTGGGGCCACGACGACGCCGACGGCCCGAACGCGCCCTCGCACATGCGCGCGTCGCTGATGAGCCCCGAGGTGCTGGTGCCGCTGAGCGAGGGGAAGCTCGCGCTCGGCCGCTACCAGGGGATCTTCTTCTGCGAGTTCGACGGGCCGCGAGACCGCAAGGTCTACGTCACCGCGCTTAGCTGACGCGCAACCGGCGCTTCATCTGATCTGAACCTTCCCCGAATAGGTTGGGCCCGTGCCCCGGAAGCTGCCGCTTGCGTTCGCGCTCTCGGTCGCTGCGGCGGCTGGCGTCGCGTTCTTCGGGCATGACAAGGCGCCGCACGCCCGCGCCACCGAGGGGATCCACAAGATCCGCCACGTGGTCGTGATCATGCAGGAGAACCGCTCGTTCGACTCCTACTTCGGCACGTATCCGGGCGCGGACGGGATTCCCCGGCACGACGGCGTCTTCACTGTTTGCTCGCCGGACCCGCGAACCGGCCGCTGCCTGCGGCCGTTCCACGACACGAGCGACCGGAACAGCGGCGGTCCGCACGAGCACTTCGACGCAATTCGCGACGTCAACAGCGGCAAGATGAACGGCTTCGTCCGGGAGGCGCGCCGCGGCCTCACGCGGGGCTGCAAGACGACGCCCGATGCGCCGCTCTGCTCGTTCGGGGCGAGGCGGCCCGACGTGATGGGCTACCACGACGAGGACGAGATCCCGAACTACTGGGCCTACGCACACAACTTCGTCCTGCAGGACCACATGTTCGAGTCGGTCGATTCGTGGAGCCTGCCGTCGCACCTGTACACGGTCTCGGAGTGGTCGGCCCGCTGCTCGCGGCCGGGCGACCCGATGAGCTGCAAGACCGCGATCGAGAACCCGCTCCCGCCGCCGCACGAGCCGCAGAACCCGACGAGCCGGACGCCCCACTACCAGTGGACCGACCTCACCTACCTGCTGCACAAGGCCCACGTCTCGTGGCGGTATTACATCTTCGCGGGCGCACAGCCCGACTGTGACGACAACGCGATGGTCTGCAAGATGAAGTGGCAGAACGCCCACACGCCCGGCATCTGGAACCCGCTGCCGTGGTTCACGACCGTCCACCAGGACCACCAGCTCGGGAACGTCGTCCCGATGCGCGATTTCTTCCAGGCCGCGAAGTCGGGGACGCTGCCGGCGGTGTCATGGCTGACGCCGAGCAACAGGGTGAGCGAGCATCCGCCGGCGCTCGTCACCCGCGGCCAGGCCTACGTGACGCGGGCGATCAACGCGATCATGAGCGGCCCGGACTGGAGCTCGACCGCGATCTTCCTCGGCTGGGACGACTGGGGCGGCTTCTACGACCACGTCAGGCCCCCGAAGGTCGACGGCATGGGCTTCGGCCTGCGCGTCCCGTCGCTCGTCATCTCGCCGTACGCCAAGCGCGGTTACGTCGACCACCAGGTGGCGAGCCTCGACGCGTACACGAAGTTCATCGAGGACGACTTCCTCGGCGGCCAGCGGCTCGACCCTCGCACGGACGGGCGGCCGGACTCGCGGCCCGACGTGCGCGAGGTGATGCCTCAGGTGGGCGACCTGACCCGCGATTTCGACTTCAGCCAGCCGCCGCGGCCGCCCATG
>Ga0097621_100001856_pt1 | contig 14487 bp, 11 predicted proteins | sample KBSMisM72_FD_73165 | JGI IMG/M metagenome (GOLD analysis project Ga0097621, IMG submission 73165) | Miscanthus rhizosphere microbial communities from Kellogg Biological Station, Michigan, USA - KBS Miscanthus M7-2 (version 2) (version 2) | ecosystem: Host-associated > Plants > Roots >... | reverse complement strand
GAAGAGGAAGTCACGCGTTTCCGCATGACCACGCACCCTGTCGAATTCGACATGTACTACAGCATGTAAAAGAAGGCACAAAAAAGGGGCCAGACGTGTCATTTCCCTTTTTCCCGCAGGAAAAAGGGAAATGACACGTCTGGCCCCTTTTTTGTGCCCTTCTTTTACATGCTGTAGTACATGTCGAATTCGACAGGGTGCGTGGTCATGCGGAAACGCGTGACTTCCTCTTCCTTGAGCGCGATGTACGCATCGATCATGTCGTTGCTGAACACGCCGCCCTTTGTGAGGAATCCGCGATCCTTGTCGAGATTTTCCAGTGCTTCATCAAGGGAAGCGCATGGATGCGGAATCTTCGCGGCTTCCGCAGCCTCGAGGTCGTACAGGTTCTTGTCCATGGGCTTGCCTGGATTAATCTTGTTCTGAATTCCATCCAGCCCGGCCATCATCATGGCAGTGAAGGCGAGATAGGAGTTTGCCGTGGGATCCGGGAAACGCACTTCGATGCGGCGGGCTTTTGCGCTCGTGACGAGCGGAATTCGAACGGCGGCCGAGCGATTTCGGGCCGAATAGGCCAGATTGATCGGGGCTTCGAAACCGGGCACGAGACGTTTGTAGGAGTTGGTGCCGGGATTCGTAATCGCATTCAGCGCCTTGGCATGCTTGATGATGCCGCCGATGTAATAGACCGCCAGTTCCGAAAGTCCGGCATAACCGTCGCCCGCAAAGAGGTTGTTCTTCCCTTTCCAGAGCGACTGGTGCACGTGCATTCCGGAGCCGTTATCGCCGACGATCGGTTTGGGCATGAACGTTGCGGTTTTTCCATGCCTGGCGGCAACGTTCAGAACCACATACTTCAGGCGCATCGTCCAGTCGGCACGTTGAACCAGTGAAGCGAATTTGGTACCGATTTCGCACTGCCCGGCATTGGACACTTCGTGGTGGTGAACTTCAACGGTCACGCCGATTTCTTCGAGCAGAGTGCACATTTCCGAACGAAGATCCTGCAACGAATCCACGGGCGGCACGGGGAAATAGCCCCCCTTTACGGCCGGCCGGTGGCCGCTGTTCCATGCGGCTTCGGACGAACCAATTTTTACGCTGCAACCTGACATATCCACCGACCAGTCCACGGAATCGAAAATGAAAAACTCGGGCTCAGGACCGAAGTAGGCGACATCTCCAATTCCGGTCGACTTGAGGTATTCGAGGCCGCGTTTGGCAATGGAGCGGGGGTCGCGATCATAGCCCTTGCCGTCAGAGGGTTCAATCACGTCGCACGTGATCGCAAGTGTCGTCTCCTTGAGGAACGGGTCGATAAACGATGATGTCGGATCGGGCATCAGCACCATATCTGAAGCCTGAATCCCTTTCCAGCCCGCAACCGAGGAACCATCGAAGAAGTGACCGGCGGTAAATTTGTCCTCACCAAAAGCGGTAACGGGGACGCTCACGTGCTGTTCCTTGCCGCGAGTATCCGTGAAACGGAGGTCGACGTATTTCACTCCCTTTGTCTTGATTGTCTGGAATATTTCCTTTGGGGTCATGGTTTCTTCCTCTCTCGATTCCTGATTCGGTTTAGATATGGAGTCCGCTATATTGCCTGAAAAATAGTGGGTGTCTCAAATAAAAAAAGCCCTCGACCTGAAGTTCAGGATCGAAGACTTTCGTAGTCCGCAACTGTCCAGTCCCCCTGTCACCGCACTGTGACAGAAGATCATCTTTTATAACGAAATTGTCTGAAAGTGTCCAGATGAAATCCAACTCTTCAACGGTTACAGGGCCTCAATTCCGGGAGGATATTCGCGATGGAGGAATTCGTCACTCCGCCGCCGTAACCGGCATTTGTAGTACAAGGGCCGCCGTTCCCGGTACGAATGAACATGCTGGAGTCGTCCAACGGAAGGGATGCCACATTGTCCCGGAAGCGATCCCACTTGCCATCCATTACCAGATACTGTTCAACGTTGGATAAGTAGAATGCCGAAACGGTCGCATCCACGCTCTTGAGATACTTTCCAACAGCGCGAATTGCCTTGTCGCCCCCGAAATCTCCGACTACCGGCACGAGCATGTTGCGTGTCTCGAGGCCTTTCAGAACTGCAAAGTTTTCTTCGCTGGCGAGATAGCCCATGTACTGACCCACGCCGTTGTCCGCCATCATTAATGTGGCGTAGTTCACCTGGTTACCGCCCCGACCACCAACTCTGCCTCCATTGAATCCACCTGTCGCTCCAACGATTGCCGGAGGAACGTCGGAACTGAGGCTGGAGTTGTAATTGATGGCAGGCCCGTATTGATAGAAGTTGCCGAGTGCCCAGTTAATGCCATCGAGATCCCCCTCCGTCAGCGGGAACCCGTGCTTGATACGGAGTTGGTCCACAACCGCTTTCAAGTTCTCGTTGAAGAGCTGCTCGCTGCCATCCGCTGACAGATAGGCGTTGAAGATTTCGCGTGCGGAAGACTTCGCTGTCAGACCTTCCGGCCGCTTCCGCGAGAAGAGACGCGATACGAAATCGGCGCGGTCCTTCGACAACTCGAAGAGCGCCTTGTACATGAGATGTACATCCAGATTCCCATGACGGATATCGACAATCACGGCCATTGCCGGTTTGAGCGCAGCGATGTACGTAAAATTCTGCTCCGGGCCCACGCCCATGTAGACGCGCCCCTGTTTAGCGGATTTCAGCAGACCAGGGATGACGTATTGAAATGTGGTTTCGTTGGACAACAGATTGTCCGAACGAAAAACGCCATCGTCCTCGGACCATTCCCTGGACATGCTCCAGAATTGCTGGTCTGTCAGCTGCATGGGTACCGGTGCAGCAAGCAGGCGGAAAGGTGCGACCAAAGTCGCGCCCAGGCTGAGGACGATGATCAGGCACAATGCGGCACGGCCCAACTGCCGCATGACCCACAGGGGTTGTTGAGCGGAAACGTTCAGGGATTGTTTCATGGATTATTTTTTCGGGCCGATCGCAGGTGCTTTGTTGTCGTTTGTCGGAGCGATGGGTTTGCCGTTATCGTCCACAGCATCGCCAAAGATCAATTGAATGTTGGCTCCGAATTGCTTGTAGTTCTGGTACTTGATGATCTGACGAATCTTCTGTGGTCCGGTCTGGAAATTGAGCGTATCGACGGCGCGTGTATACGTGGGGAACCAGTATTTCTTATCGATCTGTTCGCGGTATGTTTCAAATCGAGGGAAGAGGTTGTCTTTATCTTTTCCCACGATGTCCGGTACAGCTTTGCCGTAGGTTTTCACGATCTGAAAGTCGCGGTCATCGACCCAGATTTTCCCCTGAAAGTAGCGCTGATCTTTTTCAATTTTCTTCGGCTCGACTTCAAAAACGTAGCAGCCGATTTCGTCGACTTTTTCCTGTCCGGCGTATGTCAGCTTGTACTTACCGATATCGTCGCTGGTAAGAACAAAAGGCTGAATCGACTCGATATCCGCGAAATCCTGTGGGGTCATCTGAAGGTTTTTCAGTGTGGATACGGGAGCGTAAATGACCTTCGAGTTGCGTTTGCCTTTGCTGTCGAAACCAATCTCGCTGGTCTGCTCGAATTTTCCCCGGACCCGGTCATCGGCCGTCAGTTCCTCGACCGAGACGACTTCACGAAAGGTGTAGTTGGCTCGGGCGATTTTGAACTCCTTTTCTTTCTCGGAAAATTTCTTGATGATGTCTTCAACCGGGATGGGTGGCGCAGGTACCTGCGCCTGAGCTATCGCCGATCCCAGGATAAAAATCAGGAGAATCGAAGCGAGAGTTTTGGGTTTCATAGTGGCGCCATTATACATCCGCAGTTAGACCGCCGGAAAAGACGAAAGTGAGAAAGAAGCGCTGCTGAAGGAGTGGCGCGCGTCCGGTATTCCCATCGGTGAGGGGGTCAAATCGAGTACTCATTCGCCTTGTATTCATCGAGGCTCGACCGAATCCAGTCTGCAGTTTTCAAAAGCCCGTCATCCAACGTTACCCTGGGTTTCCACTTGAGAGTCCTTCGAGCCAGGGAATTATCCGCCACCAAACGTTCTACTTCACTTTCTGTTGGGCGCAACCGTCGCTGTTCTTTCCTGGTTCGTATTTCCCGACCCAGAAGCTTTCCTATTTTCTCCACGAGTTCCCCGACAGAGATCTCGCTGCCGGAACCGATATTGATCGTTTTCCCAATTGTTCCAGAGGATTCGGCACAGCGGAGGAATCCGTCGACGGTGTTGGATACGTAGTTAAAATCCCGGGTCGATGTGAGACTTCCGAGCTTCACGATCTCGCCCGAAAGACATTGAGAAATGATTGTCGGAATCACCGCACGAGCAGACTGCCGTGGGCCGAATGTATTAAAGGGTCGGATCGTGACTACTGGAAGCCCAAACGATAAATGGAATGCTTCGGCAAGTTTGTCAGCGCCAATCTTGCTCGCCGAATAAGGCGACTGACCCTGCAGGGGATGGTCTTCATTAATTGGAACATAGCGCGCAGTGCCGTAGACCTCGCTGGTGGACGTATGGATGACGCGTTCAACGCCGGCTTCGCGTGCGGCCTGGAGAACATTGAGAGAGCCTTCGATGTTGGTACGCATGTAGGAGACAGGCGCATGATACGAATACGGAATTCCGATAAGAGCGGCGAGATGAAAAACGATGCTGGTGGATTTCATGGCGCTGGCAACGATGTCCCGATCGGTCACGTCGCCGGCAACAACTTCGAAATGCGCCTTGTGAGTTGAGCGATCGAGCCATCCCCAGGATCCATTTCCTCGATAGTGAACAAATGCCCGCACTTCAGCGCCGGATTCCACAAGTGCCTCCACGAGGTGGCTTCCGATGAAACCGCCCGCTCCCGTCACAAGAACGCGTTTTCCTTTCACCGTGGCCACTATAGTCCCGCCGCGATGAGGTTGTGGATATGAACCATTCCGACAACTTTTCTGTTTTTTCGGTTAAGCACTGGAAGTACCGTGATGGGCTTTTTCCGGCTTCGCATGAGCTCGAGTGCATCGACGGCCATATCGTCATGGAAGACCTTAATCGGCGATGGATTCATGATGTCGGCGATCTTCATGGAGGCGATGCCTTTCCCGGAAGCGAGTGCTTTGCGAATATCGTAGTCGGTAACCAGCCCGAGCAGGTCACCCCGGCGGCTGACGACGGAAATGGCGCCGACGAGAAAAGCCGTCACCTGGACAATCATTTCTTCGACCGGACGGTCTGCAGAAATAATTGGATTCTCATGGTCCTTCCTCATGACGTCTCCCACCGTCAGCAGGAGGCGCCGGCCCAGCTGGCCGCCGGGATGATGACGGGCATAGTCGGCGCGACCGAAGTTTTTCATTTTCATTAGCGTAACGGCAATGGCATCGCCGACAGCGAGCGCCGCTGTTGTGCTGGAGGTTGGCGCGAGTTTTAACGGGCACGCTTCCTGGGAAACTTTGAGATCGAGCACGATGTCGGAGAGTTTTGCCATCGCCGAAGAGGGGCTTGAGGTTATTGAGATAACACGGGCACCGCTTTTCTTGACGAAGCGAAGGAGATCGTTGAGTTCGCTGGTTTCTCCGCTCTTGCCGATGGCGATCATCACGTCGTGACGTCCCACCGCGCCGATGTCGCCGTGAAGTGCTTCGCTGGCGTGAAGAAAAATGGACTGGGTTCCGGTACTCCGAAATGTTGCAGCAATTTTGTTGGCGATAATTCCCGATTTGCCGATGCCGGTGACAACGACCTGCCCTTTCGCTCCGGCAATCATTCGAACGGCGGCCTCGAAATCGGGTCCCATATTGTCGCGAACGGACTTCAGGGCATCGATTTCGACATTAATGACTCGCGTCATTTCGTTCAGTATGTCGATCTTCTTCATCTGCTCATATGAGTCTTTTCTTAATTTTACAGAGAATTCAAAATAAGGCTCCGACAGGACTCGACAGTGCCGCTGCTTTCCCTGAGGAGCGGCTCCAAAGTATAGTGGTACAATTCCGACATTCAAAGACAGGGGAATCTCCCCAGGAGAGTGCGACAGCGTGAGTCCAGGCCCGGATGCAATTCTTGAAGTTGAAGGCGTTTGGAGAAAATATCGACGGTGGGAGCGCCGGCCTACGTCTTTAAAGGATGCGTTTGTTCGCATCTTCCAGCGAAACGGCCTCGTTTACGAAGACTTCTGGGCGTTGAAGGACGTTTCATTTTCGTTACGGCGCGGTGAAGCGTTGGGCATCTGTGGTGGAAACGGCTCCGGCAAAAGCACCCTGCTGAAGGTTCTGGCAAATATCCTGCCTATGTCCCACGGACGTGTAACGGTCCGGGGCAAAATAACGACATTACTGGATCTGGGAACGGGTTTTCTGCCGGAGTTGACCGGGCGGGAAAACATTGCTTTGAACGGAGCCATCATGGGGCTGAGCGGCGCAGAAGTTGCAAGCCATATGGAATCCATCATTGAGTTTGCGGATCTCGGATCCTTCATCAATAGTCCGATCAAGACGTACTCCGCGGGCATGTATATGCGGCTGGGTTTTGCGATCGCCATTCACGTGAATGCGGACATTCTTCTGATCGACGAAATTCTGGCCGTTGGCGATGAAGAATTTCACCGCAAGTGCATTCCTGAACTCAAGCGGATGCAGCGGAACGGAACTTCCATGGTGATCGCGTCGCATGCGCTTGGGATGCTATCGGAATTATGCGATCGCGTCATGTGGCTCAATGGAGGCCGGGTGATGATGGATGGTCCGCCTGCCGAAGTTCTGGAAAGATATTCCCCTCATCTTGTGGTCGCGAATGACTGAGAAGTCGAAATAACTACAGAAACAGGAAAATGAGCACTTCATACGAAATCCATCCGAGCGTCAAAATGACGCAACCGGTTTACGAGGTTATCGGTGACGCGAATTGGAATAGCTGGAACAAGATTGCGAGATTGATCAAGCATATGACCTGGCGATCTCTGGCATCTCGCTATAGAGGGTCCGCCCTGGGGTTCTTATGGACCCTGGTGAATCCGATAATGCTGATGTTCGTTTACACGTTTGTTTTTAAGTACCTTTTTAAGCAAACCGCTCCTGGTGTGCCGCTTCAGGTGTACCTCATGACCGGAATACTCGCCTGGAATTTTTTCAGTACAGCCGCGATTCAGGCTTCGGTTAGCCTGGTTGCAGGTGCATCGCTCGTAAACAAATCCACGTTCCCTCGCATTGTGTTGCCCATCAGTGCGGTTCTGGCAAATGCCATTAATTATCTGGTGGCTTTACCGCTGTTGCTTTTGTTTATTGTTTTATCCGGGGTCGCTCCGACGGCATTCCTGTTGCTTTTACCGTTCGCCTTTCTTCTATTGACACTCATGGCAATTGGTCTTGGATCACTGTTGGCTTCATTGATGCCCTTTTTCCTGGATTTGCAACATCTCATCGAAGTGCTGTTTACGATGTGGTTCTTCATGACACCAATTGTCTATCCCATCAATCAGGTCCCGGAATCATGGCGATCGCTGTATGCGCTGAATCCGATGGTAGGCGTTATCGAATTCACCGATACGGTCTTTCTGGGCCAGCCGCTGCACGAGAAAAGCCTCGCCATCTCACTGGTTGGAACCCTCGGAATTCTACTGATTGGGCTCCTGGTATTCCGCCGGCTTGCGCCACACTGCACCGAAGTCTGACTATCGCCCGTATCTTCTTAAGCTCAATGCTGAACCACTGCGAGAGACAAATCGGCTGACGCAAGCGATTGTTAAGGTGCGTTCCGATAGCGCTGCACTGCCACTTCATAGAGTTCGAGACACCGCTCCGCCTCTGACACGTCATGAGGAATAATCTGTGTGCGAGCCCGATCAAGTTTGAGATCGTAAGAGGATTCCATTTTCAGGGCAGCGGGATCGTTTTCCGCACGAATTGCGGCGACTGAAGTCATCAACTCCCTTTCGAGGGCCAACACGGGGATCCCAAACGTCGACATCCATTCACCGTCAGAGGCTTCGTTGGGATGCGCGCACATCCAGCTATGTAGACCTCCGGTCAGACTCGTTACCAGCGGCCAGTTCCCTTCCAGAAGGAAAGCAATGCCCTCGCATTCCCAGAGCGGAGCCTCGACAACATTCACGGGACGATGAGTCGAAATCCTTCGACACTCTTCCAGAGCAGTAGCTGACCAGTCCCATATTCGGGTTGGCACCTGCCGTTCCAATGCCGATGGAGGCATGGGTATGTTGCGCTGTAAGACCCTGTGAACCCAGACACCACATTCAAAATCAACGCGATTGATGTCTGAACTCTGGGTAATCAGGTGAACGATGTTTCCTTTGTCAGCGAGAGCTTGAGCAAAATTCTCTGCGATGGCCGCGGTCCCTTCACTTTGTAAAGTCGGAAAGTCCCGTGAAATAAGAACGATGGATTTCCTGTTGATACCCAAACTGGAAATGAGTGGGATGAATTGAGCTTCTACAGAAGACAGCGTTTCGCCAGTGGGCCTCTCTGGTTGCCACGAAAGGCCCCGTTCGTTCCCGCGCAACCATGCAAGTTTCGACTCCTCTTCAAACCGGGCTCTTTCTGTTTCCGGAAGGCGCCCACTTCTGATAAACGACTCCACCTCGTCGGCATGTCCCTGGATGAATTTACGATTGTCTTCCAGGATTTCCTGAATTTGAAGATATGGCCGTGCATGCTTGAGGGAGAAATAGATTTTGTTCTTCAGTACGGGATACCGAAAACGCGTAATCTTGTTTTCGTCGCGGACATGACTCGACGCAAATTTGTGATGGACGTAGGCATTGGGAAGCTGTCGAATGACATATCCAGCATCGATGATGCGGCAGCATAATTCCGTTTCATCGAGATAGAATTCGATTTCCTCGTCAAACCCTCCGACTTCGAGCAAGACCGATCGACGAAAGGAAGCATTCGTCCCTTGGAGATAGGGAAACATGTACGATCCAGGAAAACACATGTGCTCGGTGCTGGACTTCGACGCCCAATTGGCGTTCCCCAGTCGATTGGCGGTCGAGTACTGATATTGATACGTACATCCAGAACGATCGAAGACGATACCTCCTGCTCCACCGACTTCGGCCTTATCGTATCCCGCTGCCAGCTGGGTCAGCCATTCAGGCTCCGGTACGGCGTCGTCGTCGATGAAAGCAACAATGTCGCCACGCGCCATACAGATCCCAACATTACGGGAGACGGAGAGATTGGCAACATCACACGACCCCACCCTGATCCGAGGGAGCCATGAACGGATTATTTGAGCGGTGTGATCGGTTGACGGGCCATTGACGACAATGACTTCAAACTCGCCGGAATAATCAAGCCAACGAAACGATTCGAGGGTCTTTTGAAGCAGACTGGCCCGGTTGAGAGTATTGATGACAATTGAAAATGACAGCATTCCTACCCGTATTCTTTAATGTTGCAGTGATACTGTTTTTAAAATCAATCGAAGAGCGCCACCAGTTCCAATTCCAAACTATGACGGAAGAAAGACGAGTTCGCGGCGCTACACGCGAAACCTCTCGTGTCATTTTCATCACTCCGAAGAAAGTCGTTCAGTCTTTTACATGCAGAAAGAATGCTTTGAAAAGACAGACTATGATTCATCCCAGTAGCGCACGGCGCGTTAATCCCGCTCGACAAGGAATAGTTCAAAGAATTTGCTACTCTTTCTGTTCGGCTTCAAGCCTCACCGATTCGCGGGTCGCTCGAGTTTGTTGCGCTCTGTAGTTGGCCCCGAAGGTCTATCAAGTCGCGGGTAATTTTTCGCAGAATAACCGGGACGGATTTAAGAAGATTGTCCTGACCATCCTCATCGAAAAGTTGGTGTTGGTTCAAAGCTTCAATCGTTTGCAGCAAAGCTGGCACCTGCTCGGTTTCGAAAACATGCTGACGGTGGTTCAGCGACAACATCATTTGCTGCAAAGCCTGGAGCTGATGGCTTAGGCCTGAAATCGTATGCTGCATAGCCGGGACTTGCTCGGTTTCAAAAACATGCTGACGGTGGTTGAGAACAAGGAAAGCGTCCTTTAGCTCTGGAAGTCTGAAAATCGCAGCACCAATTCTCACAAATCGGCCAACAACTGGCCATTCCGCTATCGCTCTTGCAACTTTTTTCAACAGTGCTTTGACGTTTTTGAGCATACGCAATCACTCCGAATATCCGTTTGGTTCATTTTTAAGGCTCGCGCGACACTGATTCTGTCCCATAAGACTTACTGCTTCAAACTCAAACTTTCAAATGGCCGCCGAGGGAATGAAATCGTCCAAGTGAGATGAATTCTATAGTTCCAGAAATGCGCCAGTGAATTCGGGGCCGTCGGTAAGAATTGATACAAATCGGAGGAACTCACAAGGAACACTTGCGGCAGCTATCCAGTTCGCTTTGCACCCCTAGGTCAGATAACCTCGCGCTTGCAGCCAGGGCCGGAATTCATCTTCAATGTTTTTGACAATGGCATCGGGCACGTAACCTTTCCAGGATCCATGCCGACCGTCCGTAATGTGCCCATCGTGCAACAAATTTGTCACGTCGTGTGGCAATGAGGAATGTTTTCGGGTTGCACTGAATCTTTCCAATTCTATTTCTGCCGAAAGAGAATCGTATGGCAGCTGTTCCCGAATAATTTCCGGGAGTTGCAAGGCCTCCGCCACCCGCTTGACCTGGACAACCCGATCTACCAGCAGATCTTCATAATGAAGGTCCAACGTTGCCATTCTTGACCATTGAGTATGGCTTTCTAATGTTTCTCGTAGTAGCGGCAATTCAAAACCGGTTTTGAATTTCCTGTCAAGGCTGGCCATAATGTCCCGCAGATCACGATGCGAAGTCAGAACAATCGTCCCGTTTCGGGCAGCCAGATCCTCATCAAAGGCGTGGACTTTGACAACGGAATTTTGGTGCATCAGCAATGAATCTTTATCTGTAATCCAACCTGCTACCAGGCCGGGAACGTTGGCGCGAGAGAGAATCAGTCTGACTGCGTTAAAAAGCCACGTGCTACCTGATCGATACATGCCAGCACAAACGTAAATCATGACTGAAGATTGCCTCTCGTTGGTAATGAGCTCGAACGGTGTCGAATGTCAGAGCCGTCTGTTTTATTTACCCGGACCGCAACTAACGCGACACGTGCGGAGGTGATTAAAACGCCTTGAGCTTGCGGAATGCAAACATCACCATCCGCAGTAGCAACAAACCATGGCGGAATCTCGATATTTGCGTTTCACCATAGGATCGACTGGCATAAGTAATTGGGATTTCGACGACCTTAAGGTTTTGCTTTACGGCGCCGAAGATTAGATCGAAATCACCGAATGGATCAAAATCGCCAAAATAACTGCGGTTGGCCGCGATGCGCTGATAGTGAAGTTTCGTCAGCACCTTTGTGCCGCACAACGTATCGGTAAATCGTTGGTTCAAAAGCCAGGTGAACATCCAGGAAAAAGCCTGGTTCGCTATCCAGTTGAGGACACGCATGGCGTCCTGTTCCATTGGATAAACAAGTCGTGTACCGTTAATGAACTCTCCCTTACCCTGAATAAGAGCAATATAGAATTTCGATAATGCTTCTGGAGGCATCGTCAGATCGGCATCCAGAATCATAAGTAATTGCCCACTGGCGAGGTCGAATCCCTTTCTTACCGCGTCACCCTTGCCCTTCCCATCTTGTACCGCTACTTTTATATCCAATTCGGGATATGCCGCAATCACTCGATGAATCTCATCAAGCGTCCCATCCTGGCTGTGCCCTTCCACAAAAAGAATTTCGATATCGTTACAAAACCGGGGTATGCGGCGAACAGCAGATTCAATATTTCCCCGCTCGTTCCTGCAAGGGATTAATACAGTGGCTGAAAGATGTGTATGAGCCCTTTTGCGAATAGGCCGGGCAATAACGTAGTTGCGTAGGCAGGCCCGTCGGATCACTGGGAACGGAGCGATCAAGCGGTTTACCAGCCAACCCAGACCCAGCATGCGTCGAGGCAACAGCTGGCGCCATTCGCGCTTTACAACTTCATAGTCGGCTAGTTGCAACAGGTTCTCAATGTCTTCGCTGGAAAGCCAGTTCTGCTGGACACTCGGCATCTGAAGTCTTAAAAGTCGCGCCGTGGTCAAAATAGGCTCCCACATGCGGGAATAATAAGACACCACCACCCGCGTATCGCTGCTACAGAGATGGTGCAATGATTCAAGCGTGGACTGACAGTCGTCCAGCGATCCGATAGTGTCGGAAAGCAAAATGTAATCAAACGGTCCCTGTATGCCGGCTAGAGCGTCAGGATTCTCCACATCGCCAATGTAAAATTCAATATTCGGATAGGTCTTGCGACCGATGTCGATCATGCGCGGGCTGAAATCAATACCCACGCCTCTGGATGGATTGAGGGCCGCGAGGGTCCTCCCGGTCCCGCAGCCAAGGTCAAGTACACGCGATCCTTCAGCGATCAGAAACTTCAAATATCGGAAATCTTCCTCATGAAAAAACTTGTTTCGCGCGATCCATCGATCACGCTCCGGAGCTAGGAGGTCCGCAAGGTCGCGAATAGCCAATTTGCGCTTTGACGGCTGGTACGAGCCCGCTGATTTTTCAGAAATCTGTGTGTGCGAGGTGTTCATATGTCGCCGGTACCACTGCGTGATGTCGACGCGACACGATAGTATCACTGTTGTGTTTCAAATAACGTCGTCATCAGTCCGAGGATGCAATTCCTACACTTCATTTCAAGAACTCTCATCTCTGGGGAACCGTTTTGTTAGAAAGGACTAGTCATGCATCGTCACTCGGTGTGCCAGGACAGCCTCCAATCAATTTCCCCATGCCTGGCAGCAGGTTGACGTTTCGTGCGGAGTCGGCGTTAAATACCAAGTCGAAGAGGTCGCGATTGATCGAATGTATATAGAACTGAATGAATCGACGTCACGGAAATATGCTCGCTGAGCCTCGCCCGTCTCTACCCAGAGGCGGTTTGAAATTCTTCGTAATTGCAATCACGCTTCTCCCAAGCCTCGTCTGGGTAAGCAGAGATCGGGGTGTCTGGCCCTGGGATCAGGCATGGTACGGAGAGGTGTCTGTTGATTTGTGGTATTGGCTGGGACACTCCGGCGCGCAATGGTTCCGCACCATGATTGAGAGTCTTCCTCTGAAGCCGCCCGGGATTGTTTGGCTGGGCCAGTTCTTCGTTCCGCTCAGTGGCCTCATTGGGTCCCCGGAATCCTCACTATTGCTCTCCATTGTCCTCACGCAGTTCATCCTGCTGGTTATTCTGTGGAGGATTGGACAGCACATGGCTCCTCGATCGCAAATTATCCCAATGGCGGGAGTTTTGTTTGCGGTAAGTGCTCAACTATTTGTAGGCCTGTCGCATCAGTTTTTCGTGGAACCATTGCAGGCCGTTGCCGTGGCGTGGTGTTTTTACATTGCCCTGAAAGCACCTGAATGGCGAAGGCTTCAAATAGCAGTGCATTTGATTTCCGCATTGATTCTTGGCGCACTTGCAAAATCAACGACACCAGCCTATTGCCTGATGCCTTCGATGTACACCGCGTTGGTATTCGTTTTTAAACGCCCGAGTCCCAGGACCGCAACGGAACCGAAATTGACTTCAACGCTGATCCTGATTCCGATTTTTGGGTTACTCGGAATCATGGGCGGTCTCTGGTACTTACACAATTTTGCCAACGTCTGGCAACATGCCCATGACGCTTCCTTTGGTGACCTTGCGTTGAATTACGGAGCGCGCGACACCATACCCCGCAAACTGGTCACGTGGTCACACATTTTCATCAATTCATTCCTGGCACCCTACCTGTCATGGGGGTTGCTAATTGCTTTCGCAACCGGGGCAGCATTTGTCGGGTTTCGTCGAACGTTATCAATCAGCCAATTCCCTCGCATCCAGATTTTGTCTGTTCTGAGCGCTCTTCAAATAGGGCTGATGCTATTCATTTTTTCCATGAGCATCGGAGTGGATTCCAGGTTTATATATTCATTACTCCCATCTGTTGTAATCCTGCTCGTGCAGTTTTGCGTCTTCCTCCCTCGCAATGTGGTCTACGGATTGGTAATGCTGGCCTCCGTTCAGTGGTTGACGTTGAATGCAGTATCATTCGGGTTTGCAGGTCGATTGGCGAATCAGGCGGAATATCTGTTGCCAGTACAGACGGACAGAGCTCAATACGACGAACTTGCCCGTGTGATTCAGTTTACTTCTCAAAAAGGAGAACACTACAACATCTTAGGAGTCGAATATCCGTGGATGAACGCGAATTCCGCGGAATTCTTTTCCGCAAAAGAGCGATTGCGAACGGGAGCCCACAGTCCGTATACCTCTCTTGGGTACGCTGAGAAGGATGTCGATGTGGCGATGCGCCGCTTTGAGGAGCTTCAGACTCACTATTTGATTACTGTGGCGGAGCAATATCAAATAATGCCACCCAACTTCCTGAACCTGATATCTGTTCCTTTTTTGAAGCGCGTCGAGCAGGATCCTCGATTCAGGCAGGTCCCGTTT
>Ga0097621_100001850_pt1 | contig 14507 bp, 6 predicted proteins | sample KBSMisM72_FD_73165 | JGI IMG/M metagenome (GOLD analysis project Ga0097621, IMG submission 73165) | Miscanthus rhizosphere microbial communities from Kellogg Biological Station, Michigan, USA - KBS Miscanthus M7-2 (version 2) (version 2) | ecosystem: Host-associated > Plants > Roots >... | reverse complement strand
AGAAGGTGACACGCAACTATATTGCTGGCATTACTCCTAAGACCGAGAATGTACTCGACGATGCTGCAAGAGACTTGGACCGGAATTTCGGCCGCCAACTCAGTTATTTCAAATACGGAATATTTACCTTTTCGGTCTGGTTGATTTTATTCCTTGTTTGGTTTATTGTCACCAAAAGCAAATGATATGGCAATCGACTGCTTTAAATGTAAATGCTGGATCAGACCCTTCGAACCACCGGAAGGGTGCTATGATTGCTGCGCCGGGAAAATTATCCGATTCGCAAAACCATTCGAGCTGGTAGAGTACTTCGGTGTTGAATCGCGGCTTGCGGAAAAATTATTTGGATTAACGGCGAGCGACAAATTAAATCGGCTGTCAGACTACAGACCACTTCTCACACCTGCCGAATTCAATTCAATTGATCTCGCCTGCAGAAATATCAATCCGAAAGGTTGGATCTGGCTACAACTTAATTTGCAGCAAAGAATGGACGCGGGTTTGGAAGTCCCGGTGCCCGCCTGATTAACGCGCAAACCAGATTACAAGAACAGAAGCTTTTGCAAAACATGAACAGAAGACATTTTCTCCAACACGCAGTTGCCATTCCTGCCGCGGCTGGAATATTTTCATCCGAACTTCCTTTTTCCAACACTCCAATCAAAAGGGTAAGGCCAGGCGAACCAGGCTGGCCCGTTGAAAATGAATGGCACAAATTAAAAGAGAAATTAGGCGGTCGTCTCATCAAAATTGAATCTCCGCTTGATACATGTAAAAATGGCGGCTCAAAAGAAGCATGTGATGCCACGTTTAAAGCATTAAAAAATCCTTATTATAACCGCGACCAGCCGGCGCTTACCCAAACCTCAGGTTGGCTCGATGCGTGGAACGCAGAGCCCAGCGTCTATGCAGTTTCAGCTAACAACTCCCAAGACGTTGCCGACGCCGTAAAATTTGCAAAGCAACACAACTTGCGCGTCGTCGTGAAAGGTGGCGGACATAGTTACCAGGGTACTTCCAATGCACCCGATTCATTGCTTATCTGGATGAGGTCGATGGAAGAAATTGAGTTGCATGATGCATTTGTAGCAAAAAATTGTGAGGGCGAATTTAAACCACAACCTGCAGTGACCCTTGGAGCAGGATGCATTTGGATGCAGGTCTATAATGCAGTGACCACCAAAGCCGGCAAATACGTGCAAGGCGGCGGATGCGGTACGGTGGGCGTGGCCGGTCTTATCCAAAGTGGAGGCTTCGGCAGCTTTTCCAAAAATTATGGAATGGCGGCTGCTGCATTGCTGGAAGCAGAAGTCGTCACGGCCAATGGTGACATGCTCATTGTAAACGAATGTTCACACCCGGATTTATTTTGGGCACTCAAGGGCGGTGGAGGTGGCAGTTTTGGTGTGATCACGAAACTCACACTTCGGACGCGGGAACTGCCCGCATTTTTCGGGGCTGCCTTTGGCAGCCTGAAAGCCACGACTGACGAGGCTTACAAGGCACTCATCAACCAGGTCTTAATTTATTACCAGGAAAAATTATTCAACCCTCATTGGGGAGAACAGATCAGGTTTCATACCGATCGATCCGTCGAGTTCCAGATGGTGCTTCATGGTTTGTCGCCCGAAGAAGCAAAACAGGCATGGCAGCCGTTCCAGGAATGGGCCCTGCAATCACCAGACCTCTATCAATGGACGCAACCGCTTAACGTGGTCTCCGTTCCGGCGAGAAACTTGTGGGATCCCGTTTTTTTGAGCAGTTTTGCGCCACAGCTCATTCATCACGATGATCGCAAGGATGCACCAGCGTCTAACATTTATTGGGCAAGCAACAGGGGAGAGGCAGGGCAATTTCTGCACGCCTATCGTTCGGCATGGTTGCCTTCGACACTACTTGAAGAGAATCAACGGATGAATCTTGTCAACGCGCTCTTCGATGCCAGCAAAACCTGGACTACTTCTCTTCACCTCAACAAAGGGCTCGCGGGTGCACCCGCTTCAGAAATCGAAGCAGCAAAAAATACAGCCACAAATCCTGCTGTACTGAGTGCATTTGCACTCGCCATCATCGCAGGCGAAGGGGATCCTGCGTTCTTGCGCTATCCCGGTTATCAGCCGGATCTTGAGACTGCGAGAAACCACGCACTGAGAATCAACCAATCGATGGACGCATTGCTGAAAGCCGCTCCAGGTGCGGGTTCCTATGTATCTGAAAGCGACTATTTCGAGCGCAACTGGCAGCAGTCATTCTGGGGAAGCAATTATCCACGACTTGCTTCGATAAAAAAGAAATATGATCCTGACGGACTCTTTATTGTTCATCACGGCGTAGGAAGCGAACAATGGAGTGAAGATGGATTTGTGCGCAAATAAATACCGCATCAACCCGCGAAGACCTTTTCTTCTTTTTCGTATTCCCTCCTGATGCCTTCGACGAGGTCGGAACGCAAAATGGTTTTGCTGTTTCGATGAAGCGTTTGAAGGGAAGCAAAATGAATTACACTTATGATGGAAGAGCCGCTCAGTTCATAACGGTGAGCAATAGTTGCCAAATCGACATCAGGCGCGAGGGCTGCTTTGGTGGGAATGGATGACTTCCAGATCTCGAGGCGTTCTAATGGTGTTGGGATCGGAAATTGAATGATGGTATTGAATCGCCTGATGAAGGCCTGGTCTATATTGCTTTTGAAGTTCGATGCCAGGATGATCAGGCCGGGAAAATCCTCCACGCGCTGCAGCAGGTAAGAGGTTTCCTGGTTGGCGTATTTGTCGTGCGCGTTTTGAACGTTCGATCTTTTTCCAAACAGCGCATCTGCCTCATCAAAAAACAAGATCCAGTCTTTTCGGTCTGCCCTGGCGAATACCTTTTCCAGGTTTTTTTCGGTTTCACCTATATATTTCGATACAACCTGGGAAAGATCGATTCTGAAAACATCCTTATTGAATTGTTTCCCAAGCAGGGTAGCGGTCAGTGTTTTGCCCGTGCCGGGTGGTCCATGAAAGAGTGCCCTGTATCCCGGTTTAATTTTTCTTACCATGCCCCAATCCTGCATCAGCGCGTCGTTGTAATCGAGCCAGATCTTAATGTCATGGATCTGTTGCATGGTTTTGGCGTTCAGCACCAGGTCAGACCATTCCATTTTTGTGGTGATGTGCTTGGCCGGGAAATCCGGACTGAATACGGGTTTTGGGCTGGTGCCGAGTGTAAACAATTCGACAAATTCCTGTTGTAGAATAATCTTACCGCTCATGCGTGGTTCGCCTTCTTGCAGGTTTTCCAGCGTCAACACATTTTCTTTCGCGAAAAAGTGGTCCCCGGAAAAATAGTGGGATACCAGCATGCGCTTGTACATATCGTTGCCAGCGAGGATGAAAAGAATGGTTTCGCCGGTTGGGATCGTGCCGCGGTGTTGATTGGTTTTTGCTCCACCGATTTCCGGGAAGTCGCCACCTGTTGGCAGGTAGCCCTGCACGATATTGTCTATGAAATTCGGATGGATATGTGGCACGAGTGCTAACAGTAGAATCGTGTACTCTTCAATGTTGAGCTGGTGTTCAACAATGAATTGACTCATGGGAGAGTCGTCCCCCTGCATGGTGAGATCGGGGTATTGAAAGGGTTTACGCTCTCCGGGTTTGAAGTATTCGTCAAGACGTAGCTTGATGACTTCTTTAAGGAAGTCTAGCGAAAGGACAATATTTTGAAAATGCGTTTCCATCAGAATTTGGTGAATCTGATAACCACTTTCCTGTCTTTGGCGCTTGTTTTTGCGCTGCTTTCGGTGTCAGAGCAATTGAATGAACCCGCTTCCATTTCCGAACAGGTTTTGCCAGGGATGGTGGGTTGGAAGGAAATGAAAAGTCCGGGATTAACGCCCTTCTTCAAGAGTTCTGACTTAATCAGGTTGACCCTTCGATCCACCAACCTGGTGTTGTAGTCCGGATCATTTTTGGGTTTGTCCGATGATGCATAACCTTCGACCTGGATTTTCTTGATGTCACCCCTGTTGTTGATGATGGCTTCTGCTACTTCGAAGGTTTGAATACTTTCAGTTGTAACATTGTTTGGCAAACCAGAAGCTGCACCTGCGAGTGGCATATCTTTATTGAAAAAGACATCGAAACGGTATTCCGCGGGCGTAATTTCATCCTTCATCAGCGGGACTGAATCTTCCAGCGTGAAATTAGTGCCGTTCAACTCATTGAATTCTGTTCGCCATTTCAGGCATTCTGAGAGCACAGATTCCGGATTCTGAAGCAGCGCTATTGCTTTTTGCGTTTTTAAAAAATCTTTGCAATTCGTAGCGCCCGAGCCGCGAAAAATGCCATCAAGGTCGGCGCCACAGCAGGGATCACGATGCGTGCCCCTGGCTTCAATATTGTGTTCACCCCTGATTTTGTTTTCAATATTGGTGGTTGCAGTGTGCTCGCCTCTGCCCGTTACTGCGTTTCCGAAAAAGTCATCTCTGAATTTTCCTTTGTTCATGAAGGAAGCGTGCCCACAAAGTTCATGCGCGAGAACCAGAAAGGGCGGAGTATCTTCCAGGTTCCCCGATTTACTAAGTGTTTTAACGTCTTTTCTATTAGGCGAAACGACGGTCACCGTGGCACCGCTGCCGGTTGACTGGGCTTTTTTGAGATCGTCTGAACTGGTCGCAGGATCCCGTGAATCGTCGATTTGTATTTTAAAGCTGTTGGGCGAATTGGCCATTTCACAAATACATCCACAACCGGCGGGCGTTTTGGAAAGTTGAATATTTGAAACGGGCTTTCCGTCTTTGTCTTTTCCTGAGCCGGAGCAAAGGGTTTGGTCGATGGTGACGGCACCGCCTGTGATGGAGGCGTTAGCGTCTCCGCAAATCTCTTTGAAATAGTCCAACACCGCCTGGCCATTGGTCTGAACGATACCCTTGCCGCTTGGATTTGGGATGTTATCGTCAGGTCTTAACACTTCCAATTTTCTTTGAATGCTTTTTGCGCCGCCGGATTGTTGGACTACATGCGTTAACTCGTGTGCGAGTAAATGATTGCCTGCTTTTGTTTGCGTGTCGTATTTGCCCTTGTTAAAACTGATATGATTGCCATACGTGAAGGCTTGAGCATGCATGGATGCTGCTGTACGATGGGCAGTAGGGTCGTTGTGTATGCGCACATTGCTAAAATCATGATTGAATTTTGATTCCATGAATCCGCGGGTTGAAGCGGGAAGGGGTTGGCCTGAAGTCTCGGTTCTATTCTGATTGACTGAAGGAAGCCCTTTTGCATTCGAGATCCGTGTGGCCGTTTGATCAGCGCTCTTCTCTAAGGAAGGTGATGCGTCAACTAGTGCCGAACTTGATGTAAAGAATTCCTTTGACGCATTCTGTTTGTTAGCTCCGCCATTGGCTCTTGTGTTTGATATCGTACTCCGGCATTTCACGTATTTTATTTTAGAACTGATTTGGGTACTTTGACTACTCTATGTGCATTAATTATGATTTCAGGTTTCCCTGGTGGCGCCAGATTCAATGAGTTATTATTAATCGTAACAACCTTTATTGAATCGGGATTATTTTCTAATACCTGCACCTTTATGGTGTAATAATAAGGATCCGGGCTACCATCAACGTCAAATGTGAAGGTTATGCTTTGAATGGATTTAACAGGCGCATCTATTGGAAGGCCACCCTGGTAGGTTGTTCTGATCGGCTGGTTGCCCTTATGGGTTGTTACTTTCGGAGTAGCACGAATCGCTTTTACTTTGCCGCCCGGTGTAGGTCCGCCCGGTCCCGTTCCTCCTGGTGTTGGACCTGTACCAGGAGCTACTGGGGGCCTTACTATTTCTCCTCCAACGTGCCATTCATGTAGATAGCCAGGCAAATAAGATCTACCACCCGAACAGGATGCTGCTGTAACAGGGCCACCCTTAAAATCCAGGTAATATGTGCGACGCCTTTGGTTTTCAGGCGTAAGAAGTGGCAGGAATCCGGGATTGTCCTGACCTCTATAAAGGCAACCGTTAGCTTGGGTGGGGCTGAAAAAATCGATCACGTCCCACTCACGTGGGGAGATTTGGGCACCGGTTCGGGACCTGTGGCCGCGGTGCCCATATCCAGAATCAGGTTCTTTAGACCCGTCCTCGTGAAAAGTATTTGGCTCGAGTCGGGTACTTGGGGAGAGCAGATGCCAGTGTTTCGGATTATTATCATTTGAATTTTCAATTTGACCGTTCATAAATTCGGTTTCAAAAAAACCTTTCACCTCCTGCTTGTATTCACCGCACGAACAATCGCAACCGGTATCGTCATTCATGAATTCAATTTTCATAGTAAAGGGCTGAGGAAGTGTTAGAATAGGCCACTCGCTATGCATAGGCAGATTGCCACTTGGCAGCTCTACCAGCGTGGGGCAAGCCTTTTTCTTTTTCTTCTTGCTTCTTCCACCCGGAAGACATTCAAAGGGATCCAAAGCGCAGGCACAAATTTCCGCAAGTGGGGTTAACAAGCAAAGCAGGGCAATGCAGATGATCGATTCGATCCATCCCGCATCAACGCATGGCAATCCGCCTTTGCAGAAAAGTCTTGCAATTATGGGGATATCACAAGGATTTGGTTTCTTTTCTTCACAAGGTGGATGCTCACATACAGGCTTCTTAATAGGTGGAGGAAAGAAAAGAATGTCAACCCTTCGATTGCGGTTGCGACCGGTTACATTCTCGTTTGTTGTGATGGGCAGATCAGCGCCAAAGCCAATGGCAGGGAAGGACTCGCCTGATTTTGATTTGAGGTATTTCTTTACCGTATTTGCGCGATTTCTCGCAAGAGGGTCATTTATCTCTTTGGTTCCGGTTATGTCCGCATTGCCTTCAACGAGGATCGTCCATTTATCGTGTGGTAATTTCTTTAGAAGAAATGCAACCGCGTCCAGGGCGGTTTTGTGCTCGGCCTTCAAATCAAACTTGTCAATTCCGAAATTAAAAACACTGATTGTAATTGGTTTTACTGATACTTCAAATTCACCCGGCGAGGTCATCGACAACTTGATTTCATCCGCGCGGCTCATACCCTTTTGAGGATCCGGGTCTCTTTGAATTGAAGGATCTTTGCGCTTTATTGTGTTCGACCCCTGCTGTATCACATGGGTTAACTCATGTGCCAGCAAGGTTTTCCCTGAAGGCGTGTGCGGCTGAAATTCTCCCGCAGCGAATGCGATGTGTTTTCCGTGCGTATATGCTCTCGCCTGGATGTCGCGCGATGAACGGTTCGCCGTTGGATCGTCGTGAATCTGCACTGAACTGAAATCGTAATCAAATCTCGATTCCATGAAATTCAGCGTCTGCGTATCCAGTGGCCTTCCAGCCGAATTCAATGTTTGGTGAACAGAATCAGAAACAGTTACCTGACCAATTCCCGATTCTTTGCGATGCACACTTTCTTCCTCCTCACAAGCAGCGCATTTTTTTTGAATCATTACCGGTGCAATTGCCTTCCGGTGCACTTCTTCTTCACAAGCCGAACACTTTTTTTGAACATTTACTATTGCCGGTTTCTTTTGTACCTTATGTTCTTCAGCCTCACAAGCCGCGCACTTCCGTTGAATTGAACCTTCTGCAAAAGACTTTTTCTGCAACATCTGCTCTTCATCATCCTTCTTCTGCAACTTTTCCTCTTCCTCGCAATGCGCGCATTTCATTTGCACGAGGGGTGGGGCCGCGTGCGTTTGAACAACATCCCTGTCACTCATCCGCATCACCCTGTCTGCGACAGCATCCGCTTCTTGCTCATACACATCATTCACTGGCCCTACGGTCAACTTGGGTTGTACCCTTTGGCCAGAAAAAAAATGTCCACCGTCCTTCTTCGATCGCTGAACCGAAGGACGGCTCTTAACTGCATCTATGGTGGCATGCGCATGCATGATTCAATACCATTCAACAAAAATAGTTTCGTTCATCCAGGGTAACCTGATCACACCCAGTCCCCAGGGCAACTTCTGCAGCAGCACATCAATCGGCTTGTTTTCCAACCTGAGCGTCCAACCCCGGTCAACTGCATTTACAATACCCTGGCGATGTAAAAAGGCCTCTCGTAAGCCATCCGGACTCGTATTCTTCAACACCTGCCAATTTTCAATCACTGCTCCTAATAATTCCAAACATTCATTTTTCATGATTTCATCTGCCAACGGCAACAAAACCACGGGCTCTTCGACAGAAACGCCGCACAATAATTTGATGAAGGCCAAATCGGGTTCTTCCATCACCTCATCGCCTCGCGCAAGCCAATACAAAACGCTCATCGCCTGCTCTGCAGAATGCTCATGCAACCATCCCTCTTCCCCATAAATTCCAATATTCTCGAAAAGCTGCACCAGGAAAGGATGCAACAATACCAGCCCCGCATTTTGAACCATCAATCCATCTTCTTCCACAACCTGCCTGGTATTCCGCTTCGAATCTTTTCGCTCAACTTTTCCAGGCTCCTTTTCCGAAAGCCTGGCTTCCACGGCCTGCCTGATCTTTTCTACGGCAGATAGGGCAACAGCTTTTACTGGCTGATCCGGACTGGACGAATCATATTGCTTTGACAAATCGATCAGGAATTTTTCATCCACGACTTCAGCCAACCGCCTGATTCGCTTCGGACGATCCGTCAACAAAGCAAATAATTCAGCCCCCAGTTCCTCATCCCAACGCAAAAATTCGAAAGCCCTGACCGATTCAATTCTTTCACTCCAGGCAAATGCTCCGTGTTGAATGAAATAGAGGAAGGCTCTTTTTAATTTTTCTACTTCCCCTTCGGGCGTCAGGAATATTTTATTTGCCGCCAGCAATTTTTGTCGCAGTTCAAAAATGGCCTTGTCGATCAAGGTCTCCTCCCAATCCCTGGTTTGAAGAATCCCACAGTCAATCTCAAGGGAATCAAATACAATATCATGACTTCCACCCATCTCATCGAAAAGTGCTTCCATGCGTGGCAACAGGCGCTCATGAAAAAGCTCTCCCACACGGTCTTGCATACCAAAACCGTCCGAAAGGGATTCGAAACTCAATTCCACAACCTGTTTTCCGATAATATGGTCTTTTTTGAATGCTATTTCAGATCATTTTAGTTTATGGTATGACCTCACTTGTTAGCGTCACTTCGTCTGAGCCTTTAACCGTACAAGGTCCATCAACGATGGTAAGCGTCACCTTAAAGGTCTGCGGCGATTGGGTGGGCGCGTATTCGTGCGTCATTTCATTTGTCTGTTTCGTTTGCCCGTCTCCGTAATCCCATGTGAGCAGGGCACCCGGTCGCATATCAGCTACCAACAGGAATTCAACGAGGTTCTGATTCACCTGGATCGGCTTATGCGTGAACCGCTTGATCTTTGGCGGCGCTACAATTTCAAAACTGGTGGTAACCGATTTGTTGTTGACGGTGTAAGTGATCGTATGCACGCCCGGCGTATAGGCTGCTGGTACCAGTATGGCCTCGCTCAGTTTCTTGGTATCGATCTTGATTACGCCGCCATCCGGACTAACCTCAATTGGATATTCGGTCTTGTCGTCTCCGCAATATTCTTTCTTACCAATACTCACCGATGCAGGTTCGTTGATGATATAAGCAATCGGCGGGCAATCGCTGCAACAGATATATGGCACGTAGAAATCTGCTATAACCATGCCATTGGCCAGCTGAAATTGGCGCGGCGCCGGTGGTTGATCAATGATTCCCGTTATCACTGTTTTCCTGTCTGGCGGAATATCCTTGCAATCGTCGAGGTATCGTTTCATCACATCCTTTAAGCGAAGGAAGAGAGCAGGATCGCTGTACTGAGTTGCGAGTGTCAGCAATTTCAGGTTGGCTTCCTGTGTTTCCATCTTTACTTCCGGCTTCAGCAATTCCTTAAAACGCGTCAGCATCACATTGCTTAAATCCCTGTTGAGGAAAACTGAATTAGCGTCAATGAACCTGCGTCCCCTTTCTTCATGATACACCAATACAAAAGTGCCGCCACGCGGAACGCCGGCTTTGTGCTCTATTCCTCCATGCCTTTTGAAATAATAATTAAAATTCTTCGCCAGCCTGTATTGCGCGAGCCTGCGTGTGTATTCGTTTCTCAGGGCCTCTAATTTTTCAAGAATGCAGGTATGCAACAAGAGTTGAACATTGTCAACAAAAAGATCCATCAGGTAATCGAGTACCATATCATCCGTCTTGCGGGAAGCTTCAAGGTTTCGCAGCAGCAGCAATACGGCCGCATTGATGGCATGTATTTCATTTACAAACCTGTCGTTGGCCTGTTTGAATTGGGTAGTGTCCAAATCTGCCAGACTTTGCGTCATCAGGATCTGCAGCATCGATTCTACGCTGTCTACAAATTCAAAGAAATGGCGTTGCAGGGGCGCTGAACCGGTACTCGCATTTGCAGGAATGGGGTTACCAAATTTTCCATTGTTCCGGATGATTGTACTGATATAAAATCTGCCAATGGTATTGACAGGTGGCGCGCAAAGGCGATTGAGTGTATCACCCCTGGTATAGGCAGGTGCGGCCTGGAATTCTCCCACCAATCCTGCAATGAAGGGGTGATCCACCGCAAGTGTAGCTTCCGTAGCGAATGTCGGAAGGATGGCTTCAGCCTCTTTCGCGGCCGCTGTCGCTTTGGTTGCCTTGGCCTTCGTGGTAAACAGGTCTGCCGCAAGATTTCTCGCAGGCGCGGCAAAACTCATTTTCGAAATATAACAATAGGCATCGTGCAGCCTACAGATGAATTCGGCTATCAGTACACGGTAGTCTGATTCAAGGTCCTGGATAATGCATTCCGGATCCTCGCCTCTCAGCAATGCGCCAATATAATCTGCGCTCAAAGCCACCACATCAAAAGGCAGGTTGTAATTCTGTTGGATCGATTTGACTCTTCCCAAAGCGGTATTGATGTTTAGCCCAATATGCCCCTCAACCCGGAAGAAGTTATGCCATTCAATATCGTACACCAGGGGATGTAAAACGGTGTCGGCTGTCGAATACTCAGGAGCGTTATAGCTAAGGTTCATCCTAGCCGCGCCACGCCTCGTTTTTGAGAAATTCCAATAATAATAGAGATCACCCGGAATATTGGCGTTGCCATTCGTCACCGGATCATAATAGTAGGGAATGCAACGTTCAGAAAGGAAATGATGCCCATACTGGCTGGGTGTCACTTTTATTTCTTCGGGCAATCCCTGCCTGTTCAGTTTGAATAATTTTTCGCTCAGCAGAAATTCCTGGTACATCAGGATCATTCTCATCAGCAGGCTCCTGAGCTCGCCCGTGCGTTCGTCCTGCCTGTCGAAAAGTGGCGAATAGATAAAATACTGGCGGTATGCCATCACCGCATTGGCGTTGGTATTCACACTCGCTTCTCCAAGCGTGAGATGGAAGGGAAATTGCATTTCATCGCCGCAGCACTCGCTGGTGATGGCAAGGGCCCGATGGCGGAATTCATATAAGGCGTGGATCAAGTCATAGATGAAATCATAATAGTATTGGATATAGATGGGACGGAACTGAAGAATGAACTGCATGTTGTGCTTCAACGCCGCCAGGTTGCCGAAAGGATTCGAACTGATGCCCGTTAGCAACGACTTGTACGAATCAAAGCAAACTTTCAAATCAAGGGCCAGCCGATCCAGGGTGCTGTCGTCAAGGAGTGCAACAAAAGCGTTCAGAAGGTCATCTGAACTGTTGATATTTTTTACCGGCACATTGTAGCGCCTCAATTCGATATGTCGAAAACCAACTTCACCAGTGCCGTCAGGCCTGCCACCCGTGCCCAACAGTTTTTTATTCACCAAAAGTGGCTTAACCGTAAATTCCATCATGCTGCCCTTGTCATTGCAGTCATTGGTATCACAGTTCTTTAAATTCAGTTCATTGACGTCAAGAAAGAGAACAACTGCGTATTGGTCCAATCCCGGTGCCTGCGAAAGCGGTATAATGCCATTTTTATTGTCGATGGCGTCAAATTCCTGTTGTGTAAGCAACAGAAATATACCACTACCTGCTGCCGCGGCAAAGGCACGTCCGGCTTGCATAGCGTAGAATGGAATATTTGCGGTGGAGGGATCGGGGCCGCATTGTGAAATGAGTTCCAGATCATTTGGAAAAGGAGGGCGTACAAAAGGAACAATGTATTTGTAGCCATTTTCGCCAATATGATCACAAAACAGAATGATATATCCCTGCGAAGTAAGGCCACAGCCCTTGGTTATATTGATGGTGTCTGGCGTATGCGATATTTCAAGCCCGCACACGATACCGCTGCCCAGCAATTTGCAACGCGTCAGGCGGTTCTGCTCGTCAAGGTAATTAAACAGCTGATTCAGGTGCTTATTGGTCAAGACCTGGTCGGGTTCAAAAAAGGGAAAGCTGTTAACGATACTCATGATCATTGATTTTTAAATGTTCCCAATACGGTTCTGCCTAATACCACGGTATTGCTGCCTTCCTTGCTCTCTTCGCAATCATGCAGATTGGCGAGCGGATACTCACTATGCAGCTGAGAAAGGATTTCAATCATTTTGTCATTGGCGTCCCTGAAGGAAAGCAGGTTGGCCTGCTTTTGATCAAATGCGTATAAGGCCAGCGCCTCAATCCATTTTTTATAACGGATTTCAAATTCGCGAAGCAGGTCATTGTTCAGCCAGCATATTTTTAACATCACGTGTGCGGGCGCTTCTTCACGGATCCTGGTCTCGAAATATTCCCTGAATGCCATATTATCAAAATGCCCGGGCCAATAGGGAAGCACCACTGAAGCGCGGAAGCTGTAGGGATCCAGCTCGCAGGGACAATCGCATTCATGAAGACATACGGGCATCAGGTCGAATTTTTTTTCCGGTTCCGGAACCATTCTTGGCCTGAGCAGGATATGTTCCAGCAAATGAAGGCCCTCGGGATCTTTGCAACCCGCTGAAAATTCAGCTGCAATGGCTTTGATTTCATCTTGCGCTTCACCACTGCTGTTGAAGCCGGCTTCACTCATAAGGATATCTCCAAGTTGTATGTAAAATTTCCCGCCATTTTCCTGAACTGAATAAGACGCCGTATCCTTTGCCCTTTCGATGACCTCCATAACCGCGGCTTCTGCATCTGATTTCTTCTCATATTCTTTTGAAGTCATCACTGTGCCTCCAATGGAAGTGATATGAAAACTATGGAAGCAATGCAGCACTTCCACGCCATTTTCCATCACCGGCTTCTCAGTGCAGATGATTTCGATATTTTGGATGCAATACAGGAACCTTCGTGAATAGTCTGCTATACCCGTAAGGGAACAAATTCTTTTTTCAAGTCCGGAAACATTTTTGGTATCCCATAATTGCGCAGTATCAATGCTGAAATCTGCTTTCTGCGGAAAATAGTTGAAGGCCTTTCCGCGGTTGGCGCTGATATCAGGGTAATTCATCAGCGTGAAAATTCGCGCGTTTTTGATAGTAGCAAAATCAATCTTCGTCTCCGATCTGTCTTCATAATTCAGCCTGTATAACATCAACGCATAATCGTTGAACGACTCCGCAAATCTTGCCAGCATATGATCCAGGAACCTTCCTCTACGGTCTTCAAACAATGGCGTTGGTTCATAGAGCGGCTTCCACCTGTTTTTGACGGTCGTCGCGCTGTCTGCATTTATAATGGCATCGTGCAATTCGAAATCCAGGCCGTCGAATGTGTAAATGGGTTTGATGTCTTTGATATCGCCAAGGAAACTGGCGAAATAGGTATGGGTGATATCAGCCGTTGAAAAAAGTTTGGGTGCCTCCGTCAATTGGGTGAGGAAGTCGGCCAACAACTGTTCAAAGAACATCAGGTAAGCTTTTAGCTGGCGCTGTTGTGAGATTCTCTCCTGCGTAGCGTTGGCTGGAAGGCCCGCCTCACCAATGCCATAGGTTTGGGGGAAATCGTATTGCAGGGGCCAGAAGCTGGAAGTATCTCTCACGGTACCGATGGGAAGCGGCAGGTCGTCCTGTGTGCCAAATAACTTCGCTCTCGACCTTTGTGCATGAAACATACTAACGGTATCGTATACCTCTTCATACCTGGCAATGAAGGGAAACTGGTTTTTGAACAGCAGGATCTTTGATTTGTCAATACTCAACACCGGTTTATGATATGGACTGATTTTCATGCACCACCTCAGTCCAAGGAAGCCGGGAACGGGCTTGCCATTATCTCCATATTTGGTCATGACAAAATTTCGGATGGCCAAAACGCCATCAATGTCCATGAGCAGGTTGATGATGTCAGAAGTGTAGACAACCGATCTAAGCTGCGTTTTCTCCAACTGCTGAGTGTCGATGAAACCGTGTTCCAATACTACACCTTCAAAGATTTCGTCGACAGGTATGCCCATTTCCAGGCGCTCCTTAAGACTGAAAAAGTCTACGGAAGGATTCAGGTAATTTTCGATGGCATAAAAAATCTCGGCTTCCACCTTTTCAATATCTGCTGCGGGCTTAACATCCACATCAAAGCAAAATGCGATCTCTTCATCTTCTAC
>Ga0097621_100001847_pt1 | contig 14515 bp, 9 predicted proteins | sample KBSMisM72_FD_73165 | JGI IMG/M metagenome (GOLD analysis project Ga0097621, IMG submission 73165) | Miscanthus rhizosphere microbial communities from Kellogg Biological Station, Michigan, USA - KBS Miscanthus M7-2 (version 2) (version 2) | ecosystem: Host-associated > Plants > Roots >... | reverse complement strand
GATACGCCCGCTGCTGCTACGGCAAGACGTCCTGCCGCAGACTCCGGACAAGGTGTAAAAAACAGACCACCAACCCCCGCGTCGCCGAACGCTGTTGGGGAGTCCGCGAGTGCCGCAGCTAATGTGAGTGCACCGGCCGACGCGACGCCCGCTCCTGCCGCACCGATCCAAGCCTGCGGGGCAATCGCCACCTACGAGAATCCACCTGAAATTTTGAGTGATCTCGCGACAAATCTCGCAGCTGCCGTAATCAATGGCAACAACCCTGACCTGGCGGTGCAGGCCGGTACTCAAATGGTGCTTTACACTGTCCTGGATGCCGCCTCTCCCCGGAGTTCACAACTGATCCATAGTCTCGAGGCGTACCAGTACATTGGTGAAACCGCGCGCACGGATAAGCAGCTTGGCTCCTCAGGTGATTCTGAGGGTGCGGTGAGCGCCATCGAAAAACCTGGTTTTGCCCAATTGCTGGGGTTCGCAATTGAGCACGGCGGCATCAATAAAGAGAACGATGGCACAAATCTCACGCTCAGTACCTCTCTTTACTCGCTTTACGCTGTCGGTACCAAGGACACAGCGGAGAATTACGCGCGTGCTGGAATACTCAATCGAGTGGGGGTTGCGGCCACATTCGCGGTTGACGACAAAGATAATGAGTTGGCGAACGCCCGGCGAAATAATCTCTCGCAATGGTCGGCGAAGGTGAGGCTGTTTGGCGATCGAAGCAGTCGGTCCCCGGGCTTTCAGAAAATTTTTGCCGAGAAGATCAAACCTGCTATTCAGGCACGACTGCGCAGTCTCGGCCGGCCAATGGAGGCGTTGGCCACCAGTAATCCCAAATATAACGATCTTGAAGATGCGGCACTTAACGACCTTCCCGGTCAAGTCAAAGCAAGGATGGCCTGCCCTGACTACGTAGCCGCGGACGCTGCTCAGAAGCAACAAATTCTCAGTCAAGTGATACTTGGCAGACTTCACACCACTGTCTATGGACCAGTGAACAGTCACACTTTTGATTTGGACGCGAATGATCTCGGGCGCATCGAGCAGGAGTTTTTACCGAACATAAAGGAGGCACTCGATGCGTATGTTCTGGCTGATAGCGAGTTGAAGAAAGTGTTTAGCGATCTACAGAAAGGTCCTTTGCTGACGTTTGCCTACACCAATCATCGGATACCGACAGCCTCCGACTATTCCGAAACTAAATTTCTTTTCGAACAAGATAAGGGTCTTTTCGCGCCTTTGAAGTTGTCGGCAAATATCGGCGCGTCGTTCTACAATCGGCCAAACCGCCTTCTCAATCAGCAGAAAACCCGAGACTTTTTCGCGGCCCTTTCGTTCGAGGGGACAAGTGACAGCCCGTTTACTGAAGCGGAAAACAAAAGCAAGATCACTTATTCCTTCGTGGGTCGCTATCAACGGCTCTTCGAAAACCGCGGAGTTCGTGGCCGCACTGCCGACATCGGAACACTGCAATTCGTCACGGAGGTACCGTTGTTTAAGGGGTTGAGCCTGCCATTCTCCGTCACTTATTCAAGTGCTACCGAAGAGGAGAAAAAACAAGGCTTCCGGTTCAACTTTGGTACCCGCCTCGACATGGACAAGCTCTTTGACTTGCTTAGAGCAAACTCTAAGCTGTGAGCTGCTTACCTGATAGGTACGGCACAATTCACGAGAAGAGGAAAGGGCCACTCGGATTGAGTGGCCCTTACGCTCGAGCTCATGCACAAAAGTTCTAAAATCCCGCCCACGGCAGTGGGCGGATTCGTTCAAGTCCTTTCTACATAAACGTCTTCTGATAAGTTTTGAATCCCGCCAGCGGAAGCTGGCGGATCGTTCAAGTCCACACTATTCATGGAGCAGGGATAAATAGTAAGGACCTGAAGTATCCGCCCACTGCCGTGGCGGGATTAAAATCGGTTTAGGAGATCCGTTTAATAGAAAGGACTTGAACGATCCGCCAGCTTCCGCTGGCGGGATTCAAACTTATCAGAAAGACTTGAACAATTTGCCCACGGCGATCGTTTGCAGAACTTTTTCCGCGATGTCCATCGGGGTTAACGAGTCTTTCATGCCGTCGAGCAGTATTGCGAACTCATCGCCGCCAAAACGAGCCACCACATCTGTCTGCCGAACACAACTCTCGAGACGCCGGGCGACCAACATTAACAACTGATCGCCACAGGGATGGCCCAGGCTATCGTTGATGTTTTTGAAACGATCCAAATCGAGAAACAGAACACAGAATCTGTAGTCGTCATTCTGATGAGCACGCCCAAGAGCAAGTTTCAAATGCTCAGTGAACAACGAGCGATTAGGCAGCCCGATCAGAGCATCGTGAAAAGCCGCGTGGCGGAAGTGTTCGCGGCTTTCTTCAAGCTCTCTGCTCGTGCCCTCCAGTTTTTCAACATAACGATTGAGCTCTTCAACGTGACGCTCAGCTTGTTCGGCTCTGAGGCGCTCAGCTTCAGCACGAGCGTGTTCAGCCTCAGCACGCTCACGCTCGGCTCGTTCGGCTTGTGCGGCCGTCGCCCTGATGTCTTCGAGGTATTTTTCGTAAGTGAAATAGATGATGGAGATGATTGGAAGAGGCGCCAGCACGGCGTAAAAACTGACCGTGTGTTCCGGCTTCACAATACCGCCGGCCAGAAATGCTCCTACAAAGTAAGTCAGCGATGATCAAAGATAGTGCCTGGACCACGTTTGCCAGAGTGGTCGATCGGTCTTCAGGCCGGGGCAAATGGCTACCAGCCAGGTGTGCAATAAATACTGTGTACCAGCGACTACACAGAGAATGACCAGAGTTGCCTCAAAGTCGAATTCCACGCTTGGAACGGGTCAGTACAGGGAGCGGTAGCGACCTGGTCAAACGATAGAAGTCAGGAATCGTTAGAAGATATCGCATGCTAATCACCGACTAGGTCGCTACCGCTCCCTGTACTGACCCGATCCAAGAACGACCTCAGACATTTAAGGCAAAGCCATCGAGATTCGAGATTAGAGAGCATACTATCTCTAGAGGAAATCGAAGAGCAGATCAATAACAGGCTGCCCAAAGAGTAGCTCTCTAATCCATTTCCGAGAACTTAAGTTCCGCGATCGCTGAAGCCGTAATCACAATCAGCATGATTTAGTCGTGCAAAAAATACTGGAGCGGTCCGAGGTCGCCGAAGCCTTGCTTAACATGTCCATTGTTGAAATTGTGACGGCCGGCCTGAGCGATTGCTGGACCCTTGTTGGTGATTGAGCCGGGCCGCACCACCGCCACATGACCATGTCCCGAGCCCGTATTCTTCCACATCACGACTGCGAGTTTGCCCTGATTCGCGGCGTCCTGCGCCTGTTCCGGCGTACATGAACGAAAACCAAATTCCGTTACGCCGTGACTCTTCATCCAATTGACCCCGCCGTTGATGTTGATTTCGCTGGCATGCGGCGCATCGGGAGCCATGATATGTCCGGCGCTATCGACCCAATGTGGAATTTCAGCCCCCATCGCGCGACTCACGTCCCACGCGAAGATGTTGCAGTAAGTGTTGCCGTTGTCGGGCAAATAACGCGGGTTGTTGCCGACGGCAAACTGATCGATCAATTGGGAGTAGATTGCCGGATCGCGCTGTCCCGGTGCATTTGTGAGCGGTGGATGGTTAAGATTTGCCCGCGCCATCGAAACTGTTCCTGGTGCCGGATGAATACCGTCAAAAGTTTCATGATGACCGGGTGCCGGTTCGGGTTGAGGCATCGGCGCAGTCCCTGGAATGTTTATCTTCTGTCCGATCTTAATCAAATTCGGATTGAGAATCTGCTGATTTGCTTGCAGCAGATCATCCAGTGAGATGTGAAATTTATTGGCGATCTTCGATAAGGTGTCACCAGGTTGTACTTCATAGATGTCAGTAATCGTAGGCATGCTTTTGCTCCTTAGCATTGATTTTGTGTGCGCGAAGCACAAATCGATACACGCACATCAAAGAGCCGGGTGGCCGTCGCCGGCTTCGCCCGATTCACTTAATATGTTTTGGAGCAAGAAATCGTTTCAGGCGTAGATAAGGAAATGGTTAGAAACGAACGGGGAACTATTCCAGCACAGGAGTCGGTAGAGGTCCGTTGTCTCAAGTCGTCTTGTTTCGGTTTACGTAGATTGGTTCGAACGCGCGCGTTGTGTGGTCCGTCACACTCGATAAGGGTTCTTGTGGCGCGCCAAGCTCTTTCGTCGTATGTTGCGCCAGTGTCTCGGTTGTGACTCGTTCCTCAGCACCGCGATTCCGCCGGAATAACAGAAACAGATACACGCCTTCAAGAAAGATCAGTATGAAAAAACTCAGCGCAGCAAAACCGAGAATCTGACCCACCGAAAGTTCGAGTACAGCTTTCATTACACCAAGCAGGGCTGTGATTGCGAACATGCCTAATATAAATGTTCCCGCCATCGCAGAAACAAGGAGTCCGGGTTGGACCTCACGAGAGGTGGCTACTTTGTCGTTGTTGGACGCAACGATTCGAGCACCACAATGATTGCAGTAGCTCAAACTCTCAGCGACCGCTACTCCGCAAGTCGAACAATACATCGTGATTCACCTCCTCAAACCCTTACGATAGCAGATTCCCTTTAGTTCTCCGGCGTCTAACTGGTAGAAGCACAACTTGGCCGCTGCTGCGGACGCGAGCCGCAGCAGCAAGCCATAACAATCTCGAGATTGTTCACCGCTTAGACAACCTCATACTTCTGCATCATCTCGTTGTCTTCATGGTCCAGTATGTGGCAGTGCCACACGTATCCACCCGTAAACGATTGGCCGAACGGCACACCGCCTGCGGGGATGCCCGGGATCTGTGCACCGAAAGGTACGAGTAGGCGAGTAATTTCACCGGGGTTCGCCTGGATCGTGTCCTTCCAGCCAGCCTCGTTTGCCTCAGGAGGTCTCAGGCTCCCAAGTGCAAAAGCGTCTGCTGATGGTATTGGCCATGGTCCGGTGCCCATCGTCGCTGGGTCGAGGCTGGGGTAAACCGCTGCCGTGTAACCGGGTACATCAAACGTCTGACGACCAAGGAGCCGAAACTGAATGAGGTGAATGTGAATCGGATGTGTATCACCAGTAGTGTTGATGATGTTCCACTGTTCGAGCGTGTTTACGTTTGCCTGCTCAATTTGTCCCGTGGTCCAGAACAGGTTGTTGAGTAGCCCCATGATCGGCTCGCCTGTCGCCGCATCGGGAATCTCAACCAGCGAGACGTTGCGGGTACGACTCGGCGCCGGCAGCGTGCCGATGGGGGTTGCGCGTAGAGTTGCAGGAATCCCGCCCGTAAATCCCGTCGTGTTGGTTACAGTGAACTGCATTATCTCGCGCAGGAAGATACCGCCCTGCTGTGGATTGCGCGGCCCATTCGGGAAAGGCGCGGGCGCGTTGTTCTTCAGTTGGATCTTTGTGCCTGGAGCTAGATTGGTGAAATCCAGAAGAATGTCAGCGCGCTCACCGGGCGCCAGCAACAGATGTGTGAGTGGAACCGGAGCGTTCAACATGGCGCCGTCAGATCCGATCTGAAACATTGCCTGCTTGTTCGAAAGATAAAAGTTGTAAACGCGCGCATTCGAAGCATTGACAACACGGAAGCGATAGACGCCGCGTGCGACGTTCAGATTGGGCCAGACTTTCCCGTTTACGACTGCCGTGTCGCCGAAGAACTCCGGAGACCAAATAGTCAGTGGCCCCGGCGGAAACGCCATGGTTCCGTCTGAGTTGAACATTTTGTCTTGAATGATGAGCGGTAGCTCGAATGCTCCCGAAGGCAAACCCAAGGGGTTGCCGGCGAGTCCGGTGTCGCGCGGGTCTCTTACGAGGTACATCCCTGCCAGACCGGCATGCACGTTAAGGCGCGTAATGCCGAGCGAATGATCGTGATACCAGAGAGTCGTCGCTTCCTGATTGTTCGCGTAGTGATAATCGAATCTTCTGCCGGGAAGAAATGTCGACTCCGGATGACCATCACTGCCTGCTTCGGTGTTACCTCCGTGCAGATGGACCGTCGTGCGCGGAGTGGTCTTATCGGCTTCGACCGCGCCGTGTAGTGTTGTGTCAATGGCGAAGCCTAGCGGATGAACACCAAGGTTGTTGCGTGCGGTGACGGTAATGGGAACGCCTCTCCTGACTTCGAACGTTGGTCCAAGGTATGACATACCGCCATAGCCCCACGTAGGTGTGAGCGGAAGAGCGCTGTGGAATCGCTGGAGTCCCGGCGCCATTGCCAGTGTGAAGGTGCCGCCGCCTTTAGCATTAACAATACCAGGAACAGGAAGTTGTTCACTGTACTTGGAAAGCGTGGGGCTGGTTTGCGCATGAACTGCTATCGGACTCAGGGATGGACCACCGGAGCCAATAACAGCCGCGCCAGCGGCGCCGGCGCCGAGAGTCTTTATGAAATTTCTTCGATGGATGCTTCGTGAACTGAGTGAATCTGTGAAGTAAGTGTTAGTCATTTCTACCTCCTGACAGGTGGAGGCCGCTGCGTAACGTTGTAAGAGACAGAGGTCCTACACCTCATCGTTTGAGTACGTTGATTTTGGAGAATCTTGACTGTAGTCAAGACGGGAAGAGTCGCGTGCTCGATTGCGAGGTTGAAAATGAAGATTGGTTCATGGTGAGACACGCCGACGCTGAAACTTCTCATTTCATTACCCTTTATGAGCTAGAGGACTAGCTTAGCCGTCTGTGAGCAACGGTCGTGCCGGGAAGGACAAGATGCGCAGTACATATGATCGGTACGCGTCGAACAGGGCGTGGTGCGGTTTTTCGCGCAGAGTGAGCGAAACCACCCGTCGAAGCACGTTGTGATCCTTTGCCTCAATCACACACTTCTATATGAACCGTCTTTTTCGGTTTTGACCTGTGCAGGTCCAAACGTCCGACAAAGTTGAAACAAGAAACTGGCTTCGGCCCATAAGGAGACTCACATGAAACAACTATTCCCACGTTTATGCATCCTCGCAGTGTTGTTCTGCACCGCGGGTGTTACTCATGCGCAGAACTACCAGATTATCAGCGCGGCAAACTCGAATATGCCAAACAATGTGATTAAGACCGTTACGATCGTACAGGTCGGTAGCAATCCCCTCAATCGCTTTTTGATGACGCGGGTCCGCAAAAACATTCCGAACGGCGACCTGAAAAGGACCATACTATTGTTGCCGCCGCTAGGCAGCGGGTTTCAGAATTATGAAGTCGGAGACAACGGCGACTATGACAAGTCGTTCGCCGGCTTTTTTGTCAAACGCGATTACGACGTTTGGGGCTACTCACAACGTGTGCAGGGACTCACGGCAGGATCGTGTGAGAGCAACGCGATTGACTGCTCGGTCATGGCTGATTGGGGATTGCAGACTATCGTCGATGATGTCGCTTTCATCCGTCAGCAAATAGACGCAGTGCATCCGGGTGAGAACCCCTTCGTCGGCGGACTCTCGCTAGGCAGCATTGCGGCAGTTGCGACGATCAATGCTCATCCGAGCGATTATGCAGGCGCAGTCCTGATTGAGGGCACGCTCTATGATGAGGACGCCGCTGTTCGCAACATAAATGCCAACTTCTGCGCGGCCTTCGATGATCTGGTTGCGCATGGCGTGGTCTATGATGCCCAGGGGATACAGGGTTTTAAGCTGATTAGCCTGCTGGCGGATGTCGATCCGACGGGGCCTACGCCTTTGCCCGGCTTTCCTCCCGGTTTCACGAATCACCGGGCTTTCGTTGCTGCGATGTCAGCGCCGCCACTCGCGCCCACGACGCCACGCCCCGGCTACCAGTTTCTGGCCGGCGGTGTTGCCGAAGACAGATTCTTTTTTGTGAATGAGCCATTGATCCACGCTAGCATCTCAGTATTCGTTGACTATGTCGCTAATCGTACTATTCGAGACGTGAGTTGCGGTCTGGCGGGCGAGAGAACCTTTTCAAATAATCTGCACAGCTTCACAGGCTCTGTGATCGTTTTTGCCGGCGGAACGGGGTTTGGGACAAGCATGACTGATACAGCAAATCTGATGACCTCAGCTGAGGTTACAGTTAACTTCAGACCAGAGTATGGTCATGTCGATTATGTTTTCTCGAACGATCATTTGCACGAAGTAGAGCATGCTGTTCTTAAGTGGCTGGGAAAGGAATGAAACGTTGCGTGCCTCAAAAGTCGGACGTCGGGCTTGGATACAGTCAGTACCGTCCCGCGGTAGCGGATGGGTACGTCGCTCGATTTGCTAATGTTTCGTATACCTGATCGTTTACCCATCCGCTACCGCGGGACGGTACTGACTGTATCCAAGCACAGTTCGTGACTTTTGGGACAAGCCCTTCGCAACGGCTTTGCACTGAAAGTCGTCATTGGTATCGAAGGTCTTGCTCCGGAGGAGCAACATGTTTATAGCACTCCGGCTCCTGCGCTATTCCGCTAGGTCAGGAGCGGTATGTAAATTGAGCGTCCACCACATTGCGCTCCTACGGAGCGCGGAGCTAATAAAACCGCAAGGCTATAAACATCGTGCTCCTCCGGAGCACCTCGCTGCGTAACCGAGCCCGAACCGACTTTTACTGCAAAGCCCTTTCGCAAACTTATTTTTGGGCCCACATGAATTTAAGTTACGTGACGACAAAGAAAGATTGGGATAGAGTTGTTATGGCTCTTTCTTCACAAAGGTTGTCTAACAACTACAATTATGACCCATATGAAAACATTAATCGTTGTCTTGACTCTGACATTTTTCTTTTCATCATGTAGTGATGTTCAGAAAGATATAGATGCGAAAGTCTCTCAAAAATCCTCCAGTAACGACGTGTCGGCGATCGCGGGATTGAGACTCGTAAAAAACGCCGAAGTTACCTACCTAAGCACCTCTGGCTCGGGTGAATTCGGAACTATGAAACAGTTAATTGATGCTCAACTGCTCGACGCTTCTTTCGGAGAGGTGAAGAATGGCTACAAGTATGAAGTGCGATTAAGGTCACCAGAAAATGAATCATATGAAGCTTTGGCGACACCAACCGAATATGGAGTTAACGGAAATCGATCCTTTTATATGAGCGCGGATGGAGTACTTCGTGGAGCAGATAAGAAAGGCGAAGAAGCAAATTCAGCAGACCCATTAGTTGGCAACTAAGTTCCAATCTTCAACCCTGCAAAATTCCCACGAATCTTGAGCGGCTGATAGGGCCATGCGGCAGTTTTACCAGAGACAGCATTCTTGCAGATAGAAACTTCCAGTTGGAAGGTCCCTTCGAGTTCATCCGAACCCGTGCGCGCGGTGGTGTGAAGATAGCCAACGGTCGGATCTGCAGGTCGACAGATGAAGTTCAACGGTCTGCCCCCGAGTTTTACCGGAAATGCGACGTGTGTTCCTTGAGCGAGCCGTCCCTGGCCGTCGGTCTCGATCAAAAGGTTCCAGCCGCCGTCGGCGCTAAGCTCGATATGATCCGGTGCTATCTTACCGGCCTGGGCGCCAGGACTTGCCTGATCGAACCGCGGTCCATGATCGTACCCCAGGATTACGCCGGGGATTTCCCAGGGTGCGCGGCCTGAATTGAAGGCAGGCATCTCGACTTGAACCTCAAAGGCCGGGCCTCCGATTAATCGCGAGGTTTCCGACACACTCGGGCCGATCGGCCTTTCTCTTCCCAGTCTCAGCGCGACGATACCGGCAAGCAGCAACGCCAGCGCTATAACGATCACCAGTATCTTCTTGCCACGCATTTTGGGGAGCATAAATTTAAAAATCTGACCGTGCAAATACGTCTACTTATATGATCTGAGCGCCAGGTGCCAAGTCGCATCCCGATTGCCGCACAAACCACAGACGACCCGATCCAAGCATGGAGTCTGTCGCCAACTGTTTACACGTTGAGTTTAGAGTCTACAGAACAAGACACATTGAAGGCTGTGATTTATCGAGACCTCTCCAGGAGACAATTTTCCTCGTCAAGAGAGACGGCACCTGATTTGCTCTGATATTAGTTATTGAAAGCTGCGCAGTCCGGGCTTCACCATTCACCCGATCTCATGCCCAACGGCCGCGAATACGGCTGTCGAATTGCAGGATAAAGTCAACAAAGCCTAAACATACTCATGTCAGCCAAGAATATATTTATCTGTTACCGGCGCGATGACGCAGAAGGTTATGCCGGGCGACTCTTTGATCGACTCAACTATCGTTTCCCAAGGCGCGTCTTCATGGACGTTACCGGTATCAGGCCGGGCGCGAATTTTTCCAGAGTGATTCAAGAGACGGTAGGATCCTGCCACGTCTTGATCGCCATAATAGGTAGACAGTGGATTACACTCAAAGACCTCGCTACGAACCGGCCGCGGCTGGAACTCGCTAACGATTATGTGCGTCACGAGATCGCCACTGCTCTCAGTAGAAATATTACTGTGATCCCGGTACTGGTGCGCGGCGCGGAAATGCCGTCCAGTGCGTTACTCCCGCCTGATGTTGCGCCACTATCCCTGCGCAATGCTCTTGAAATAACCGACAGTGATTTCGATCACGATGCCCAGCGCCTTATTGAGGCTGTTGAAATTGCGTGCGGTGAACCAACGCCGATACCTCGTGTTCCGGTTCAGCCGAAAAGAAAAAATAGTTGTCTCGTGTTTGCTCTGGGCGCGATTGTAGCTGTGGGTGCGCTTGTCTTCTTTCTGGTCGTGCTGGGGTTTCTGGCGGCTTCTAATCAGAACACTAACGGCGGAGAAGAGCAAACACAACCGACGCCGATATCTAGATCAGATGATACCGCCAGGCCCGTATCAATTGCGGCGCCAACTCCAGACCTCGTTGCGATTCACAAACCGAGACTTATTTCAGCCATCCGGCAAGCGGACAATGCCGAAATATATGCGTATCACACCCTCGATCCGGCCCCGCTCTACAAAGTCGTGACAGGAGAAGCGCTGAGATCGTATCTGACAAGAATTGAAAGTCTCCAATCCCAGGGTATATTTGAAGTTTCACACTTGGAGAATCAGCAATTCCAGTCTTTCAAAGTCACCCCGGATGGATTGCGCGCGGAAGTGCGGGTGATTGAGACATGGAGCAGCACCGTCCATTTGATCTCTACTCGGCAATGCTATGGTCAGTTTCCGAGCAATCAATTCCCGCAAACTATTTTTCTGGAACTTAAAGATGACGTATGGGTCGTTGTCACTGTGACGCATGACGGGGTCACATCGCCCGAGATGGTTCCGTGTAGAACCTGATCGTTTACCCATCCGCTACCGCGGGGGTACTGACTCTATCCAAGCCCGAGTTCGTGAACTTTTGAGGCACAGCTGAACTCTGCCAAAAACTTGGTCGGCCCGCTCAACCGCAGTAAGATAGACCCTCAGAAATGGCGGCATTATAACTTTCCGAAGGGTCGTCTCTGATGTCTATCACTCTCCCACCTCCATGTTATTTCGCACGTGCAAAGAAGCGTTCGTTTCTCCATACTTCGACCCTCGCTTTGCTTGTCCTTTATTCATCTGGCGGCAGCGCACAAACGCCCGGAAAAAATCCAACTGCATCGATTTCCGGCCGCGTCACAATCGACGGCAAGGGCGTTGCCGGCATAACGGTCGCGGCCACGACGAGCAACTCGCCATTGGAGAACCGAACGGTTGCCAAGACGACAACTGATGACGATGGCAAGTATCAACTAACCGGACTCGCAGCCGGGCAGCTTACGATCATTCCCCTCGCGAAAGCATTCGTAGTTGGCACGAGTGGCGCTTATAAACAACCGAACCAAGCGATTACTGTCGCCGACGGCGAGACGATCACAAAAATAGATTTTGATTTAATGCGCGGAGGGGTGATCACGGGACGCATCACCGATATCGAAGGGCGTCCCGTAATTGGTGAACGAGTCAGTGTTGTCGCCAAGGACACTCCTGATAGCGGTCGCCCGACAACTATGTTTGATGGACCAAGGAATATGACGGACGACCGTGGCATCTATCGTGTCTACGGCCTGGGCCCAGGCAATTACAAGGTTAGTATTGGTCAGACGACTGGCGGCGGCAACGTGGCAATTATGGGAATCGGTGGAAGCCAATACGCGAAAACCTTTTATCCCGGCGTCACAGAAGAAGCTAAAGCGACGGTCGTTGAAATAAACCAAGGAACTGAAGTCGGCGACATTGACATTGTGGCCCGTAAATCGGCACGCGGCTATTCAGTCTCAGGCCGTGTTGTGGATGCAGATTCCGGCCAGCCAGTACCGAACGCCTTCGTAGTGTATTCTTCGCTTAATGAAGGAACTCAGCAACTCGGAGGCATGAACTTCGCCGGCAACCAGACCGACGCCAATGGCAAGTTTCGTTTAGATAACGTACAACCAGGACATTATGCCGCTTATATGCTTGCGACCGGGCAAGCTAGTTCCACGTACAGCGGCCAAACGCCCTTCGATGTTTCGGATGTCGATGTCTCGGGCGTCGAGATCAATACGCATCGTGGTGCGACAATCAGCGGAGTAGCCGTTATCGAAAACAACTTCGACCCGGCGGCGGCCTCCTTGCTCCAAAAAATTTCGCTTGTTGCATTTAAAAACACCCAGGGCGTCGGCACTCCCTCGTTCAGCCGTAGCCAGATCAACGCCGATGGGAGTTTCAGTTTCTCCGGGGTGGCTCCCGGGAAAGTGCACATCGATGTGATCGGGTTTCCGGCTCCGCCTAAAGGACTAACGCTTGTGCGCACCGAGGTAGACGGAATCGAACAGCGAGAGGGAATTGAAGTAAACGCAGGTGCGCAAATCACCGGCGTACGTCTGGTCTTTGCGTTCGGCACCGGCTCGATTCGCGGCGAAATAAAAGCCGAAGACGGCGTATTACCAGCAGGCCTGACACTACAGCTAATCATTAGCTCTGCGACTGGCGGCACACGCCGGTTTTATAGCGTTGCAGATGCACGTGGCCATTTCGTCGTGGAAAACATTCCACCCGGTGCCTATGAAGTGTCGGTTACGACCATGGGCCCTGATCGAGCCACTTCGACATACATACCTGTGCCGCGAACTGTCACCGTCGAGAACGGCCCGGTTCAGATGGTACTGGTCGTAAACTTCGCCGCTAAGAAAGCAACGCCATGATGAAGATTCTTTCATCGTCGGCGCGCGCCTCATCTCTCATGCAGAGCGTTTGCCGGCAGCGCGCGGCCGTACTTCTGTCTGTGTTGCCGCTCATCTTAACCATGAGTTGCGTTGTTTCCGTATTGGCCCAGTCACAGCCGGCGGTCAAGCCCACTGCTTCGCCATCACCGGCATCAGTTGAGAAACGGGGTTCTAACGAGAATCCGCCCGCCACCGGATCCATCAAAGGCCGCGTAGTCGGTGAGGACGGCCGGCCGATTGTTAACGCAACGCTGATGGCCCAGGCGGTCACAGGTCAGCCTTCTGTAAAGCCGGCGAAAGTGGATGCCGAAGGAAAGTTTAATTTCGATGAGCTGGCACCTGCCAGTTACATAGTTATGGCTGTTGCTCCCGGCTACATCGATGAAGCAATGTCCACTGGCGACCCGAGCGAGTGGCCGCGCTATTTAATCGGAGCACAGGTGAAGATTAGGATGATCAAAGGCGGAGTTATTACGGGTAAGGTGACGAATTCAAAAGGCGAGCCGATTGTCGGCGTTCCGGTCCATGCAGTGGCCTTGAATAACCCTTCTTTTTCTGCCACAGACTTTATGACGGGCGGCAGCGACGGCGAAAGCGATGACCGCGGCATCTACAGAATCTACGGTTTGAAACCCGGTCAATACGTAGTCAATGCCGGCGGCGCGGGGCAGTTTGGTTTTCGCGGCGCGAACGGTTTCGATCTCGATGTGCCGACCTACTATCCTTCGGCCAACCGAGATACCGCGATTCCGGTTGTTGTGCGAAGTGGCGATGAAACGACCGGCATCGACATCAAGTACTTTGGCACGGAAGGCCACCGGATCACCGGCTTCGTCCTGGGCAGCATTAAAGATGATTTGTCTGCGGCCAATGCTGCCATCGTGATCACTCTGTCACTTGCGGGGACGCAATCGGTTCTTTCTATGGCGATTGCCAGCCCTATGGACCAACGCCGCGCGTTCGGCTTCAATGGCATGGCAGACGGTGACTACGATCTGTTCGCCGTCTTCCAAACAAATCAGCCGAACGATGGGTTAGTAGCCACCAAGCGCGTCACCGTTCGCGGCGGCGATGTGAGTGGAGTCGAGCTGAACCTCGCGCAACTTGCCTCAATCGCCGGCACTATTGCGCTCGATCCGATTAAGCCGGAAGACAAGTGCGACCAGCGTGATTCGCAGCTCATCGAAACGGTTTTCAAAACGCGCCGCGACGAACCGAAGAAGAGCGGTAGTCAAATGATGACGACGATGCTAGCCGGATTTGGAACAACGTTGAACGCCAAAGGCGAGTTTATGACCCGCAATCTTGAAGCCGGCAGATACCGTTTTGAAATCAAATTGCCTACTGACGCCTGGTACGTTCGCACTATCAACCTGCCGGCGTCTGCTGCTGTAGCA
>Ga0097621_100001846_pt1 | contig 14515 bp, 29 predicted proteins | sample KBSMisM72_FD_73165 | JGI IMG/M metagenome (GOLD analysis project Ga0097621, IMG submission 73165) | Miscanthus rhizosphere microbial communities from Kellogg Biological Station, Michigan, USA - KBS Miscanthus M7-2 (version 2) (version 2) | ecosystem: Host-associated > Plants > Roots >... | reverse complement strand
CGCGCGCGATCGGCGGGTAGCCGTTCAGCACGGTTGCCGAGGCCGGCACGATACCGCCTCTGGCCTTTCGAGCCGAGTAGAGCACCCGCCGCGTCATGGTCTTGCGGCCGGCGAGCAGCGCACGGACCATGGGGGCGGAGAAGATGATGGGGTGATCGGTCACAGCATCCCCAGCGCTTGCATGTACGTCTCCAGGATCGTCTCGGCCTCCTGCCGTTCGTTCGGGTCCTGCTTGCGCATCTTGACGATGGCCCGCAGGGCCTTCACGTCAAAGCCGTTGCCCTTGCTCTCCGCGTAGATGTCGCGGATGTCGTCGGCGATGGATTTCTTTTCTTCCTCCAGCCGTTCGATGCGCTCGATGATGGATTTGAGCTGCTCGCGGGTGTTGTGCATCGGGTTGTCACCGAGCTTTTCGGCAGCGCGCTTCAATGTCTCATCGGTAAAATGCAGCTTTTCGCCGTCGGGAGCTTCCAAGGTGAGATCGGTCATGGGTGATGCTTTCCAGATGGGGGACAATGACCAGCGCCGCGCGCTGGCGCACCTGTCAGGTTATTGACGCGTCTTTGCTCGGCTCTTCTTCCCGTATGTTTTCCGCTTGAAGTCTCGCGGCCGGAAGGCAATTGGCGAGATGCTCCATGATTGCATCCCTGCCTTCGTCTTGAATGCTGGCGAAGCAGACGCAGACAATTCCGGTCAGTGCGCCGGCGACGAAGCATTCGAGTTGCATCACCGGGTCAAGATCGCGGTAAACTGTGACCTTGTAGGCATCGATCGCGAGCTGCACGACTTGGCGCCGAAACATTTCTCCAGCGATATCGCCGGAGTCTTCCGGATCGAAAGGGGCCAGCGCAACCCCCTCCCCTGCGGGGTGACCGATGGCAGCCGACGCGGGCTCAGTGGCGCGGTGATCCATATCCTTCTCTCCGTTCACGTCTGCTCCCCCTTCGTCGCCGGCACGATCACGTACCCCGCCTGTCGCAACAGCCGCAGCGTCTGGAAGATCACCTGGTCGCCGTCCTGCACGGGACGCCCCGGAATCCACTGCGTTCCGTTGAGCGCGAGCGCGATCACCTCGCCGGGCGTCATGACCGGCGCGGCCGTGGGCTTGCGCATCAGGCTTGCGAGGCCGTCGATGATGAGGCGGCGTGCGGCCGGGGTGGGGGTCATAATGCTGCCAGGACCTCTGCCATGGAGATGCAGATATCCGTCGCCAACAGCGCCATCAGCTCCGGTTCTTCCCCGTCTCGCGTCAGGATGATGCAACGCTTGCCCTGACCACAGAACCAACCGGCCTCAAGATGGGCTGACCTGCCGCATGGCAGCACCAACACGCAGGTGTCGGCCCACTGCATGCCGCGAAGATCACTGATGAACCCGGCGGCCGCGATCGGAGAGGTTGTCAGCAGCTCACGATAGCGACGAGCGGACCATCCCTGCCACTCAGGATCGATCTGCGACCACGCGAAGCCGGGCACGCCGTTGAACGGGTTTCGAAAATCGTAGACAGAATGGCCGTTTCTGCGGAGTTCCGCGACGATCGCGGGCTGATGCGCGTTGCGCCATGACGATGCGACATAGATGCGTTTCAAGCTACTTCCTCCGTCTTGATTTCGACCGGTTCACACACAGGCGTCCGCGCGCCCCTGCCGGCGATCAGTTCACCGTCGCGCCAGTATTCGACGTAATGGTCATGGCCATCGCGGCCGTGCGGATGCAGCGTGACCTTGATGGTGAGGCAGCCGCGCGTGCATTCGCGTTCGGTCTTTTGGACCATGCGATTGCCGAGCCTGGGCCAGCTATGGTTCATGGGCGTTCCTTGAATCGTTTTTCAGAGCGCTCGCAAAAATCCGCGATGCGCGCCAATTGATTGCGGACACCGCAAAGCTTGCCGTAAAAGCAGCATCCCAGGAGAAGGAACGCGATGAGGTAGCCCTCGGTCATGGGCGTCTCGCCGGCATGGTGTTGTGTTCGACGCCATCGAGTAGGCGGCCGGCGCTCTTTTTCGAGCAGTAGCGCATGACGTGAACGCGCTCGCCGTGAAAGCCGCGTCCGCCGGCAAGGTTCAGAATCTGGAAATGTGGCTCTTTGTAACTGGAATAGGGTTGTCGCCAGTCCGGGTCATCGTTGTCGCGATCGATCTCGGGATGCCAGTTTCCCTATTGTTTGAAGAAGAACGGCACGCCAGCCGCCGCGCACTGATCGCGCAGCGACCGCGCCCAGTCCGGATGCATCGGCCGCGCGTTCGGGCCGCTCTCGCCGCCGACGATGACCCAGTCGAGCTTGGCTTTGTTCGTGCCGCCGCAACCGTTCGAAACAAAGCCGCTCAATGCATCGTCGACATAGGCTTTGTGCTCAGTCTCGCGAATGATCCGGGTGAGATCAATTGCCCCCAGCAACGGCTCCGCGCTGATGAACCGTACCGCCGCCGGTGTCTGCAGCAGCAGCGGAATCCGCTCGTCGGCTTCCTGCTGGCGCTCGGTGGAGACGCCGAGCCAGGCGTTCGGGAGCGGCCACGGCACGCACTTGAAGCCGCTGTCAATCTGGTGATGCATCAGCATCACATCGCCGATACGATCGGCGCGCCTGCAATCGATCATCCCATCCCGTTCGACAGGCTTGAGGAAATAATCCCGCATCCGCTCCGCCCGCTTGGTCAGCACCTGATAGGTATGCTGCGGCGTCAGAGCCATCACCGCGAAGACGCGATCGATCCATGCGTCCGGGACCTCCTCATGGAACAGGTCGCCCATCGAGTTGACGAAGTACGTCGTCGGCTTCTTGCGCTTCAGCGGCTGCAGCAGCGTTGCGTCCGGGGCCTGTGCGAGCTTTCCGGTCCACACGATTTTGTCTTTGACCTTGCGCGTGGTGCCTGCATAGCGCGGCTGGTTGCCCATCGCTTCGATGCGCCCCGCCATCTGCATGGCGTAGCAGTTGGTGCAGCCGGGCGAGACGACGGAACAGCCGACGATCGGGTTCCAGGTTTGCTCGGTCCATTCGATGGTGGATTTGCTCATGCTACAGCCCTCTTTGCTTTAGGTTGCTTTAGGCTGCGCGACAGGCTTGGCCGCATCCGCCATGATTGCCTTGACCTCGGCCTTCATCATCGCGACCGAAACGGCGTTGCCGATCTGCTTGATCTTTTCGGTCTTGGTCCCGGCGAATTCGTATTTCGAATCCTCGCTATCGAAGCCCATTGCGGCGGCGAGCTCGTGGGGCTCGAGCATGCGAAACAGGATGTCGTATTCCAGCGTGCCCTCGACCAAGGCCTGCTCACCGCGATGTGCGGTGGTCAAGGTCGGCAGCGGATCGTTGTCGACATCGCGCGCGCGGTTCGATCCGTCGGAATGCGTGATCGGAATCACCATGCCGAACCGGGCTATGGACGTGATGGTCGGCAACGGCTCTGCCCCGCTCCGACAGGTCTCGCCGGAGCCCGAGCCGTAATAGGGCGAGATCAGCGCAATCGCGCCATCGCTGGCCGCTGTTGGGAGCGGCTCCGCCGTGGCGCGTGGCGCGCCGCCTGAGGCCTGCGACAGCACGAATGGCTCAACCAGATATCCGCCGCCATCACAGTTCGCCGTCGGGGCAGGATCGCCGATCGAATGAGCACGGCTTTCGCCGTAGCCGTCGCCGTGGCGGTTGAGGATGAACGGCTGTGCCAGACCGATATGGGTCCCGTTCGCCGCGATCGTCGGCAACGGCCCGTCGACGCTTTGCCCCGCCATGTGGTTGCGCAGGATGACCAGAAACGGCTCCGGCCATCTGAACTTGACCGCACCAGCGTGGATCCGCGCCAGCGTCTTCGGCGCCAACGGCTTCTTGCGGCCGAAGATCGACTTGCCCTTGATTGACCAATCGATGATGTCGCGCGCCGGGCGCCAGGCGTTGACGCCGGGAAACAGCAGCAGATCGTCGGCGCGCTTGGCGTGGGTCAGCGGTCCCCAGGCAACCAACCTGCGATCGTTCCGGGCCTTCAGGATGAAGCGTTGCCGGGTGGTGGCATCGCCGTAGTTCGCGGCGTTCAGCTTGCGCCATTCCGGCTCGAAGCCGAGCCGCCGGATGGTTTCGATCCAGGCGTGGAAATACTCGCCCTTGCGCGACTTGATCGGCTTCCCCGTGCGATGATCGACCGGGCCCCAGCCCGTGAACTCCCAGACGTTCTCGATGATCATTCGCTTGACGCGCAGTTCGGTCAGCCAGGTGACGATGTGCCAGGGGTCGGAGCGCTGCTGGTCCGACGTCGGCTTGCCGCCGCGCGCCACCGAGTGATGCGTGCACGTCGGCGAGGCCATCAGGAGGTCGAGATAGCCCTCCGGTACGATCAGATGCGGACGGACGGTCGCGATGTCCTGACAATAGTGTCGCGCTTCGGGATGGTTTCTGGTGTGGGTCTCGATCGCGACGCCCCAATGGTTGACACAGACGAGGTCCATATCGAGCCCGAGATCGGCCAGCGCGCGAGCGCAGCCGGTCGACGAGCCGCCGGCGCCGCACAACAGATCGGCCACGAGGATCTTGCGGCGGCTCATCGCGGCCTCACCATCCTGCAGTCGCACAGCCATTCCATGGTCACGGAATACTCGTCGTGATTCGGGAACACGCCGGCCCTGCGAACGACGATCCAGCCGAGGCGCAGCCAGTCGAGCGCGGCGTGGTGGGGGACGTAGTGGAAGATGCGGTCGCGGGTTGTCGGCTGCGGCGCGATCATCGCTTGACTCCCAATTTGCCGGGGGCAGCGATCAGGTTGCGGATGTTGAGACACATCCGGCATTTGTCTTGCCCGCTCGGCTCGGACAGGTGCGCCACGAGCACGCGCGGATGTCGACACAAACGACGCGTATCGGAGCCTTTAGTCGGGAAATAGAGATGAGCTTTGCCGTCAGTCGGACTGACCGCCCATGTCTCTTTCGTGAGATCGATCATGCAGCGGCCTCATTGGCTGGCGCTTCATTGCCCCACGCATCCCAGCCCGGCCGCGCGCGGCGCGCGTTCAATTCGATTTTGGGAAGGTTCGGGAAATAGCGCTCGATGATCTCATAGATGACATCGGGTTTTTCCGAGTGGTCGCCCACGGGTGCCTCGATGAGGCTCGGAAATTGCGTGCCCATGGCGGGCGCCGGCAGCCTGTCGCCACGCGTGCCGAGCAGCAGCAATTCGTGCTGGTTGCGAAACCAGTAGCCGGTACCGAGGCGGTCCTTCTTCCAGACAAGGTGCGATTTGTACTCGAAGCCCCAAGCCGTCATGACACGCAGCGCGTCCGTCAGCATCGGCACCGTGGCCCACAGGAACAGCGCACAGTCATCGGCCGAGATCGCCTGCACGGGTCGCGCGCAGATCACGTCGGTTTCGCTGGTCGGATAATGATTATCTGCCGCGCGGTCCATGCCGGTTTCGCGGCTGTAGGGCTCGAAGCGCCATTCCGGATCGGCCAGGATGACGCCGAATCGCTTTTGTGGCAGCGCGCATTGCATCTCGCCGAGCACTCGTTCCCGGGCCTCGCGGGTTTTCTTCTTCTGCTCGGCCTCCCCGATCCGCATCAGATCCATGGTGACGCGGGTTTGGCCGGCGGCCATCTCATCGCGCCAGGCGTCGATCCGCGATTGAAATTCCTGCTCGGGGACGGCCGCCATCTTCTGCGCGTGCGACGACAGCTTGTGATCAATCCCGGCCTCGGCAAGCGTCGGCCGCGGATCGAGTTTAGGCGCTTCCGTTTCGGCAGCGCCTAAAACGGGACGTCCCGCACCAGCCCGGCCGCGGTTGAGCCCAACCGTTTCCTTCTGCGCCGCGATCATTTCGCCCAGGCGCCGCTCGGCAAAGAAACGGATTTCGGTTGCGTCGATTTCGAGCGTGCGATCGGCGGCGCGCTCGGCATACTTCTTCATCGCCACCGCGCGATCGAGGATGTCCTTCACATCATCGACCGCCTTTGCCTCGGCCAGCATCAGCCGGGCATGATCGTAGGGAACGAGCACCGCCAATTGATTGCTTGCCACCATCTCCCCCACCCTCGGCACCGCCACACAGGCCTTGCATGCGCTCGCCTTGCCGTCCGGCTTGCGCACATCGGTCTTGAAGTCGTCGAGCGGCTTGAGCTGGTGGCAGCGCGAGCAGACTTTGGTCGGTCCGGTCATCGCGACCACGCCCGCAGCCGCACCACCACCTCGAGCGGCCACAACACGATCTTGATGATGCAGTCCAGAATGAGTTCGCCCGTCGTCGGCAGCCGGCCGTGGTGCCGCGCGTGCCAGCCGAAGACGAAATTTAGATAGGAGGTGGCGGTGCACATCCAGACCAGCGCGCCGATCAGCAGGTAGGTGAACAGCCAGGCAACGGGATCGAGCATCATCGGACAGCTCCGAAAATCGAGACAAGGAAGCTCACGCGCCGAAATGACGCGGCGCGGCTGACGGGGTTCAGGACTTGGGCTTAAGCAACGAAACGCGGTGATGCGGTTACGCGTAGGTTTTGGGACAACTGCCAGGGTCGCGCGTGGCGCCGCCTGTCAGGTTATTGGTCGGTCTTTGCTCGGCTAGAAAGTGACCTTGCCGCCTGCGGCGCCAAAGCCGGCGAGGAATGCGGCCCACAGCGATCCCTCGACATTGCGCTCCCGCATCTCCGGCGTGATGCGATTTGCTTCCGGCGGGACACCGTGTTCGTCGGCGCGCTCTTGTCGCATCCGAAGTTCGGTCGTCGCCCAATAGAAGCTGTTCTTGTGGTCCTCGGATTGCTTGTGGGCATTCCAGGCTTTCATCAGATCGCTGTCGACCGGGCATTGGGTCATTGCGTTCACGGGCGAGGCATCCTTCTAGTTGATGAGGTCCAGGCCAAGCACCTTGCGCATCTCGGGCGACAGACTCTTTGGCGGCATCCTGTCCTGACGGGCTGCGCGCCCACTCGTCGCTCTCTTCCCTGGTCGCATCGAACTCGCCATTGGCGACGCGAGAGGCAAAGGTGCGTAGGCCTGCGGCCATCAGCTCGGAATAGAGCTGCGTGATCGGGCAGACATGGGTGTCGGCGTAGTCGTCGAACTCGCCGGTCTCCGCACGCTTGGCAAAAGCCTCGTACTTGTCGGCTTTGTCTGCCGGCGAGTTGGCGCCGATCTTGCGAAGTTCAGCGGCCAGCTTGTCACGCGTGCGCATCACGATGCCCTCCAACTGGTTGCGGGGGCGGGATTCGAACCCGCGACCTCCTGGTTATGAGCCAGGCGCGCTGACCGGACTGCGCTACCCCACGATGATTCATTGGATGATCTCGGCATAGACCGCGAGCGCGACGCGCGCGTTCGGCTTGCGCTTGCCCTTGATGTAGAAGTCGGCGGCGCGCTCGGTGCAGCCGGCGCGCTGCGCCAGGTTGAGCGCGGGCTTGATCGGCCACAGCGCAGCGCAAACCATACCGAACTTGGAAAGATTTTCCGCAGGCGGATTTCTTCGAACATCTGTTCGAACGAGCGCGATTGACGGTAACCGCTTCCGCTGACTTGATTCGCTTCGCATGACGCACCAACTCCACCACACACACCGAAACAACCTGCGCGAGTCCTTTTGTATTGGACTCGTTTCGCGCGCATTTGACCGACCGCGCCAAGCCTTGGTTCACCATGCGGCCCGTCGCGCAACAACACTTCAAGTTGAGTCAAATTTATCTTGCACGTTTCGAAAATGGGAGCAGGATACCTGCCGAGAGGCGGTGGCGTATGCGTGGACTGACAAAAAGTGCAGATATTCAAGACACCTTTGCGTCCGGACTGGGCGCGATCGAGCGGCTGGAAGGCAATTGCTTCCGCTTTCATCTCTACGTCTCGCAGGAGATCGACGGCGACACGCGGCGGGAAAAGGTCGTGGTTGCCAAGATCGTGGTGCCGGCGTCGGCCATTCCGAATGCGATCCTGCAGATGATCGAGGCGATCGGCGACCGCACGGCGTTGATTGCGCCATTGCTCGGCGAACAACTGCACTGAGCACGTCATTGCGAGCGCTCCCCGGTCGACGCTTCCTCGAGAAGCTTCGCGAGGTCGGGACGCAGTGTCGCGCGCGGGATGCCTGTCCGATCGGCTACGCGCGGCAGGAGTTTGTCGTCGATCGGGCGGCCCGTTTCCCAACGGGCGACGGTTTCCCGGGCAACGTCGAGGTATGACCCGAGCGTTTTTTGGGTCAGCCCATGCCGCCGGCGATAGGCAACGAGCGGATGAACCTCATCCGGCGCCAATCCCGGCCCCTCGATCTGATTCGCCATTTCCATGACCAACCTGTAACCGTTTCGGTCACTGTTCGCAACAATGATTTGTAACCAAGTCGGTCATCAGTCCACAAGTTCCAGCCCGGCTATTGTTGCCGGCATGGTCACACGTCCAAAACACGCCAAAAGGCGGTTATTCCTGAAAGAGCACCGGGAAGCCCGCGGTGTCTCGGCGACCTTGATGGGCGAAAAGCTCGGAATTGAGCGCGAGAGCGTTTACCGGCTGGAGCGCGAACCGTGGCGCGTCAATTCTGACAAGCAGGCGGAATTTGCGCATGTGCTGGGTCTTCAGCCGGAGGACCTCTGGAGGCCGCCGGGAACCCCTTCCCTGGACGCCATGGTTCAATCCGTGCCGGATGATGTCAGGGCCATGGCCATCGACATCGTGAGGCGGCTAGTAGAGGGTCGATAAGCCGAGGTTTTCCGATGGTGCCAACGGCAAAAGCCTGGATGTTGTTCGCACTAGCCGCCGCCATCCTCATGGTTGCCAGTTTTTTTATGGACAGCGCGGGGCCTACTTTGCGTTGGGCCAGTGGCGCACTCGGGGCCGTGATGGCCTATTTCGTGATCATGGACCTTTTTGTTGGTCCGCTACAGAACCAAATCCGCGCTCTCGGCGATCAGATCGACTCACTTCGCCAGGAAACCCGCTATCTTAGCGATCAGAGCGATGCCCTTCGGCGCCAGATAGAACAACAAGAGAGCCGCAGATATCGTGTAACCGATTGAACAGGCGCTGATTTTCACCTAGTAACCAAATCGGTCACTTTCCTATTGCGCTCTGTAACCAAATAGGTTACATCTAATCCCATCAGAGTAGAGATGGGAATGCCCAAGGCCCGGGTGAGACACGACCGGGGAGTGGCACAGAGAAAACCCCCGAAGGGTTTGGTGAGCGGGAACAACCACAACGATCTCCGCGCGGACATAACGAAGCTGCAACACGCTTCCTGCCTCCGTGGCGATTTCAAGTAAGGGTCGCCCGCTCTCCAAACCCTTCGAAGGTCTCTCTGACAAAGTCCCGTCTCCGTTCATTCACATGACGGAGCCGCCGCAATGTCATCCACCGCCACCGCCCGCCCACCAGGTCCGTTCGAAACCGCCCGCCTCGCGCTGATCGAACGCCTCACAGCGATGACCGCGCCGCGCGGTTTCGTCGCCTTCCCGCACCCGTCAGACTTCGACGTCGTCGCCTCCCACATCCGCGAGGCCGCCGCGATCTTCGACGAGTGGCTGGCCGCGATCGGCGCCGAGGTGCGCGACAACACAAGCGCCGACATCGACAATGATCTGTTCCTGGACGCGTTCAGCCGCGCGGTCGACGGCAACGAGACGTTCGCGTGCGAGGAGTCCGCCTGGAGCCTGCAGGACATGCGGAGGGCCGGGTGATGCAAGACAACACCGACCACAACCGCCTCGCCGCGCAGTTCGCCGAGCGCCTTCGCAACGATGCCGCCTTCGTCGACCAGCGCGTCGCAGAGATCAACGCCTTCGAGGCCCGCGCCCGTGGCGATGGCTGCCTGCGCAAGCCGAAGCGTACCCGCGTCACTCCCGTTTCCTCGCCCGTTTCCCCGGCCCCGACCGCCGCACCGGTCGCAACACAAGGAGCTACTTCCGCCATGTCCAGTATGTCTCTCTTTCAACCCGCGCAGACCACGACAGCTCACCTCAAGGCCGGCTTCATGGGCAAGCAGGGCGCCGGCAAGTCGGCTACCGCGGCTCTTCTTGCCATCGGTCTCGTCAAGTTCCTGCGACAACTCGGCATCGACTATGCCGAAAAGCCGGTCGCCTTCTTCGATACCGAGACCGGGTCGGACTGGCTGATCCCGATCTTCAAGGAAGCCGGCATTGCGTTGGTTGTTGCCAAGAAGCGCTCGTTCTCCGATCTGATCGAGGCCGTGAAGTGGTCGGAGGAAAACGCCTGCGTGCTGATCATCGATTCGATCACGCACCCTTGGCGCGAGCTGCAGGAATCCTACCTCAAGGCCAAGAAGCGGTCGTTCCTGCAGATCGACGACTGGGCCTACCTCAAGGGCCCGCAGGGCTGGGCGCAGTTCTCCGATCTCTACATCAACACCAAGCTGCACATCATCATGTGCGGCCGGGCCGGCGACGAGACCGAGCAGTACACCGACGAGAACGGCAAGCGCCAGTTCGAGAAGGTAGGCGTCAAGATGAAGACCGAGACCGAGACCGGCTTCGAGCCGTCGCTTCTGGTGCTGATGGAGCGCGACATGAACCTGCGCACCAACCAGGTCGCGCATTCTGCCTCGGTGGTCAAGGACCGCTCCATGCTGCTCGACGGCAAGGACTTCACTTTCCATAGCCATGACGGCGAAGGCAACCGGTTGCCGACCGATGTCCTGGTACGATCTGTGTGGGTCGCGTTCGAGCCTCACATCAAGATGCTCAACCTCGGCGGCAGCCACCTCGGTGTGCAGTCGATGGGAGACTCCACGCACATGATCAAGGCCGAGAAGCGCGACAACCAACATGTGCAGCGCGAAATCTGCGTCGACGAGATCAAGACCCTGCTGGAACTGCACTTCCCCTCGCAGTCGGCCGACGACAAGAAGAAGCGGCTGAAGCTGCTGCTCAAGCACTTCGACGCCACATGGACCGAGATCGAGAAGGTTATGCCTCTGGGCGACCTGCGCACCAACTATGACAGCCTCTACCAGGAACTTGAGGGCAAGCCCTCGAAATACGGCTCCGCGATCGCGAAGGACGCGGCGCCCGCCGAGATCAACGACAGCTTGCCGACGTTTGCCGACCTTGACGATTCCTTGCCCGAGCCTGCAGCGGCGGCGGCTTGAGCGCGAGGCTCGGCAGGTCGCGAGCGTAGCGACCTCGCGACCTGCCGGGAAACCTTTTATCCCTTTTGGAACAACGATCATGGGCTTCCATCGCATCAAGCCACCGCAAGCGCTCGATCGCGCCGCAATCCGGGCGGAAGTGATCCCGCTGTTGACCGCCGAACTCGCCTTCCTCGAGCGTACCACCGATCCGTTCGGCATTGAACACGGCTGCGTCAACCCGGCCGGGCATGTCGCCATCCAGTCCTGTGGCGCGATCGTGTGCGCACATTGCGCGAAGGTGTTCTGGCAATGAGACCGACCCCCTTCCTGCTCGACGGCCCGCTGATGACCGCGATCGAGCGCCGCAAGGCCGTCGCCGAGCGCATGGCCAAGGATCTGATTGAGGCCGGCGCACTTGCCTCCGACCAGGACGCGATCCGGCTGCTGCACGCCGCAGGCTATCCGATGCTCGACGTCGCCCTGCTCGCGGGAGAGGCGCGGATGCTGGCCTATCAGGAGATCGTGGCGAAGGAGATGAGCAATGGCTGAGCGCGTCACGGACCTGCAGTCGGGCATCGTTCAGGCTCTCGACAACGTCATCAAGCGCGAGATCGCGGAGGCTTACGAGGTCCGCAAGGAGATCAAGGCCAAGGGCACACACTGGGCCGGCGATGAAATCTGGACCCTGCGGCGCCAGGTCGCTGCGCTGCGCAAGCGGCTGGCGGAGAAGGAAACCGAGACGTGACCCTCCCCCGCCCGCAACGCATCCAACGCAAGCGTGAAAAGGGTTGGCGCATGCCGCCCAATACGATCAGCGTGGCGCGCCCGGGCAAGTGGGGCAATCCATTTCGCATCGCGCCGGCCTTCGAAAGCGAGGGTTGCAAGATGCCCGAGATCACGGCGGAAAGCGCGGTGTCGCTTTATCGGGAGTGGATCGAACGGGCGCTCGAAAATCACCCGTCGACTTACGACGCGCTGCAGGACTTGCGCGGCAAGAACCTCGCCTGCTTCTGCCGACTCGATCAGCCGTGTCATGCCGACGTTCTTCTCGATCTCGCCAACAGGAAGCCGCAGTGACCCTCCCCCGCCCGCAACGCATCATCGTGCCATCACCGTTCGGCAGCCTGCTCAAACGCGCCGGGGTACCGACCCGGTCGCGCATCTCGCCTGAAGAAAGGAATCCCGACTATCTCGCCCTGGTCCGGCAGTGTCCGTGTCTGAAGTGCGGAATGGAGCCCTCGGAAGCGGCGCATGTTCGTTTCGCGTCTGCCGCTTTCGGCAAGGCCTCGGGACTGCAAAAGAAGCCGGAAGACCGTTTTGCAGTCCCGCTCTGCGCGCAATGCCACCGGCTCGATCGCGACGCGCAGCACAGCAGGGGCGAACAGGCTTTCTGGCAGGAGATCGACATCAACCCGCTCCTGGTCGCGGCGCACCTCTATGCGCAGCGTGGTGACCTGGTGGCGATGCGGGCGGTTTGTTTCGTGGCGATCGCGCAGCGGGGGAAATGATGGACTGGGATTTCGACACCGAGATGCGGGACTACGAGGGCGAGCTGCGGCGCCTGCGGCGCGCCAGTGGATTCCACAAGGTCGTGATCGCCGTCAGCGCGCTGGTGCTGGTGGCGGCGATCGGACTGTCCGTCATTATTATTTGAATCACCGGACCACTGCCGTCTCGTCGGGAGCGGAGCGGTCATCAGAGAGCGAAGGGATTTGCGACATGAGTTTGACTTCGAGAACTGAACAAGCCCGCTTGCGGATGGATGCCGACAAATCGTCGGCTTTTGACCGATGGCTTAATGAGCCGTTGGTGCGCATGAGCATCAGCATGATTCCGGCTGGCGAACACAAGGACGCCTTTCAGATGCTGCTGCGCAGCGCTTTCGATGCCGGCCACGGAGCGGGACAAGGGGCAATGGCTGGTGCCTTTCTTGAATCGATGCTGTCGGCCAAGGACGGCCCGCCTCGCTAAGGCCGCGAGCGCGACCGCCAGATAACCGAACAGGTCGCACCCACCCACATCCGGGCATTGTCCCCTACCTCTTAGGAAGCATCCACATGAGCGAACGCCTGGGCAAACTCGATCGTGATGGGCTTCAGAGGAGAAGTGATTGGACCGCCACAAGCTCTATTTATGGCGCTGCTCGGCATCTTCGCTGCGATGTTGCTTTACGGAGGTACACACCTGATCGTCGGGGATTTGCTTTAACATCACATCACCGGAATCCCTCACCATGTCCGCCATCACCATCATGGCCGCAGCCCTCGAAGCCGAACTCGCCCGTCGCAACATTGTCGGGCTCGATTTGACCCCGGTGCTCGCGGACGAATGCAAGGACATCCTGCGCACAGTGATCGATCGCGCCGTTGCGCTGGCAGCCACTTATGAGACCTCCCACCCCGGCCCCCTCAGCCACCCTTCAGGCCGGGCACTCGACGGCGGGCACATCGCACCCGGTGATGCGCCCGCCGTCCCTTCTGGCGAGAAACCGTCATGGACCGCATACCTGGACGGAGCCGGGGAGCCGTGAGCGAGATATTTTCAGAAGCACTCGATAGATGCCCGTTCTGCCGCTCGCGGTGCGTCACGCTCTGGACGGAGACCGACGGCGATAACATCGTTACAGATGCATGGGTCGGGTGCGATGATTGTCAGGCGCGGGGGCCTTCGGCGGACACGGAACCTGAGGCAATTTTAAAGTGGCACACAGTCGGAGCGGGGGAGCCGTGACCCGTTCCAAGCTCACATGGGACACCCTACCCGCCTTCGCCACCGACGAAGAGCTCGGCGAGGTCGTGCTCGGCCGCGATCGCCGCCGTGAGTTTCACGGTTTGGCCCAGTTGCATGAGCCGGGCGGAATGCCGAAGATCGACCTGGCATGGGGCGGGCGCTATGTTCCGGCGGTGAGGGCCTATCTCGACAGCCGCCACGGGCTGGCGCTGACCACTCCGCTGGCGCCCAGGGGCAAAGAAGGGGAATTCCATGTCGGACGACGCTCGCCCGCAAGGACCCGGGTTGAAGTGGCGAAAGCGCCGGAACGCGGCTCCGGTCCCATACTGGTTCGCTAGCCGGAAGGCCCTCAGGCTCGGTTACCCCCTGAAATCCGCGAATCTGGTTGAGCACGCGCATGATCCCGTCATGCTGCTGGAGCGCTGCGAACGACTGCAGCTCGAGCAGCGGCTGTGGCTCTCCGGCGCGCCTCGCGTGAAGCCGGCGTTCAACGGCACCTTCGGTACCCTGCTCGCAATTTATGAGACCGATCCGGAGAGCACCTTTCACGAACTTAAGCCAGGCGTAGCGAAGAGCTATCTCTGCTATATGAGCCGGCTGCGGTCCCAGCTTGCCGAGGTCAGGATCGATGATGTCGACGGCGCCGACGTCAAGCGCTGGTTCCGCGGCTGGCGCGTCGGCGATGACGGCAAGGACCGGCTGCCGCGCGCATGTTTCGTGCTCGCCGTCCTCAAGGCCGCGCTGTCGTTCGG
>Ga0097621_100001845_pt1 | contig 14517 bp, 12 predicted proteins | sample KBSMisM72_FD_73165 | JGI IMG/M metagenome (GOLD analysis project Ga0097621, IMG submission 73165) | Miscanthus rhizosphere microbial communities from Kellogg Biological Station, Michigan, USA - KBS Miscanthus M7-2 (version 2) (version 2) | ecosystem: Host-associated > Plants > Roots >... | reverse complement strand
TGTTAGATGTAGTAATAGTAAAAAAGATGAGCAAACTCAGAATGTTGTGGGCTATCCTGAAACAAATAAGTACTGGTCAAATAAACGAATACAACGAAAAGACTTTTCACAAGAAAGATGTACTATATTTTCAAACACCCAGGATCATCATTCACAACCTGGAAGGTGCGCCACTGCATATTGATGGCGACCCTGCAGAAACAAGTAAAAAATTCTCCATCGAAATAATCCCACAGGCTTTCAAACTGATTCAGCCGTAAATATTTGGTCACTAAAAGTGGCGTGCACTTTAAAAAAAGGTTTTGCAGTAAAATGATTTCTTGAGAATTGTTTAATTAAAATAAATCAACAAAAGAGATTAACTTACTGTTATATTTTATTACTAAAAACAATAACAATTACCAATGAGGACAGTAGCAAATATTCTGCAAAACAAACCGCCGGTTTTCAATTTTATTGAGCCAAAGGCTAAAGTAATAGAAGCTTTGCACCTGATGAATGCAGTAAACCTAAGTTACCTGGTGGTAAAAGAAGGGGACTATTTTTGTGGTATTTTCTCAGAAAGGGATTATAGTCGCAATGTGATCTTAAAGGGATTGCACAGTGATACCTGTTCCGTACAGGAAGTAATGAGTAAATCAATACCAATGGTGGGTATGCAGGATACGGTAGAACATTGCATGGAAATGCTCAATACCCACAAAACCCGCTACCTGGTGGTTTTTAATGACCAGGAATTCAAAGGGGTAGTTACCATCAATGATGTGCTAAGAGAAGCATTGGAAAACAAAGAAATGGTATTTGACCGGCTTACTATCCTGCAGGCAACAGAGATGCAGGACCAGGTTTTTTAATGCCGGTATTATTTTAACAACGACAATAATTCTTTCAACGATTGCTGGTTGAAGTTGGTATTAAAAGAAGCTACCACATCTTTTTTCTCAGAGGCTGTTAAATGAAAATTTAATACAGCAGTCTTTTCTTCCTTTTCCGGAACATACATAAAAGTAAGGCGGTGAAAATTATGATAGGCTGAATCTTTAAAATAATTATACTGATCGGCCTGGAAATAATCCTGCAGTTTATACCAGTTATTTTGCAGCATCGTAGCAGGCTTAATTATTACATCTTCCAATGAACCCTTTTCTAAAGGTTGTTGCCAGTTATCGTTTACCCTATCCCGTAACTGAACCAGTACCACGCCGCCCGTATTTGCCATGATCCAGTCTTTAAAATGATCTATAAAACGTAAAGTGGTTTCCTGTCCAAAATTATCTCTCAGCCCCGCATCCATCACATCAATAATGGGTTCGCTGGGTAGCCATACATTGGGCAATATATAAGGAAACGTAGCATTCATCCTCAACGCCGTCAGCAAACGGATGTTCCTGGGATTTTGTTTTTCAAACAATGCTGCAAAATCTACTGCATCCGGGCTGTAACTGGTGTCCGAACTAAAAGCCAATGGCTTCATCATAAAACTTACCGGCTGGCTGCTGAGCATCATCTTGCGGCCATCACGGGTAATTACAGAATTAAAAATGATCAGGGGTATATTGGCAGCCTTTTCATCGGCAGTATAGTCAACAATTTGTTTACTTAACAATCCCTTTGCATTTTCATTTAATTTTTGTTCAAAGGCATATCCCCTGTCTTTTATATAGCGATAGTCGCCAACAGAAAATTTTTGTGCAGGCGAAAAAATATCCCTGCTCACCATGGAAGAAAATACTGGATTCAATAAGTCCTCTGTTATATCAGTGATGTATTGAGGGTTGTACAAATTGACATTTTTATTAGTCTTTTGCTGGAGGTATAACTCCCTGAAAAAAGATGCAGATAACATGCCGCCGCTTGCTCCGCTGATTAAGAATGTTTGTTTCATCAATTTGCCATTACTTGACTTATCCAGCTGCTGCAACATATTCATTGTAAAAGTGGCGCTTCTTAATCCCCCGCCGCTTACATTAATAAATACCATTACCGGTTTATCAGATTGCTGTTTCTTTTTCCAGTTCTCCAAAATAGCGATCATATTTTTTTTATCCGCTTCTATCTTATCCCGGGTACATAGTTGCAGCAGTGATGCTTTTGAGTAATCGGGTCTTTCTGTTTTATTATTGTAGTTGAGACCATAAGCTTTATTCCGGGGATCAATGATCTCATTTCTATATAAAATATTTAATATCATTAATACCACCACGATAAATACTACACTCCAGCTTTGCATAAAGTAAGTAAGTGCCCCAATCACGGCCACCATGATGGCAAAAAAAACAGTGATACTGACAGCGGCAGGCGCCTGGAAAAATTTTGTATCTAAAAAAAAACCGCCGGTAATCAAAAAAATAAATGCCAGCAAAATGCCAAAGACTGCTGCCAGGTGATGCCGCTTAAAAATGGTATCCAAAAAATCCTCGCTGTAATGAGAAACATTTCTTGCTTTACGCAGCCTGAACCGCATAGTGAAATAATAACCCACCTTCATGCCAAACCCATCCTGTTGCGGGTTTTTAGCCGGATCATAGCTACTGCGAAAAATATCCCTGTCGGCAATTACCGGCGCTATTGATCTTAGTATTCTCCTGTCTGCACTGAAAAAAAAAGCAAAAGAAAATGCAAGCACCAGGATAAGGCCACATAAAAAACCAAATACCAGCAGGAGTATTGCTCCCACCGTCATTAACTCCTTATTGATATTAAATTCGAGCGCCCGGATCAAGTAAAAAATAAGGAAAATCAAAGGAAGCACCGCATTGTTGATGCAGTATTTTAAAAAAGGTTTTGTAGTTGCAGCCAAAAATTTAAACCTTTTGGTATGCAGGATGAACGTGGTAATATTCCAGCTCATAAAAAAAACGCCCATGGCAATTCCAACCAATGCTGCACTCATCACATTCACAGTCCCCATATACTCTGGTACAAAAAATAATGCATCCGCTCCATAATTTTTAAGAAAATGGCTGTCTACCGTACTAAAGAGCAGGTACCAAAAAATTAATAGTACCTGGTATTTACGAAAATGTAAAATGAAGAGTTGAACGGGAAAGGAATAAATGATGTTATTAAATAACGGCCGCATTACAAATCGTTTATTAAATGTACAACGAATTATAACACCACATTATTCTCCCGGAAGCTTTGTGATTTTAATAACCGGAGGACCGTCTTTTAACTATAAACAACAAACCAACCATTACCATCATTAATATCATGGCCGTAAACTGGTGACTTACTCCCAACCAAACCAGGCGGTTATTATAAGTAGCGTTCATTACTGTTAGTATACCCAGCAGCACTTGTAATACAATGAACCACAAAAAGCCAGTCCTAAGCCTGTTGAATAATACACTACCATTGATATTTTTTGATCTGAACCACCAAACTATTACCAACACAAAAAGAATATACGCTAACCCACGATGTATAAAATGAACCGTTAATGGATTATAAAAAATATTTTTTATAGCAGGAGACAATTCACCAATGGTTGATGGAATAAACGCACCATTAATAGCCGGCCAGGTAGGTGCCACCACAGCGGCCTTCATGCCAGCCATAAAACCTCCATAAATTAATTGAAAGAAAAAGATAATGGTAATGGTGAGCAATAATTTTTGTAAAGGGTTATTGATCACCTTTTGCCGTGGCTTTATTAAAAGGCTGAGTGCAAACCATAAAGTATAACAGAGTAAAATCAGCGCTGCTATTAAATGAGTGGTTAACTCAATATGTCCTACAAAATATTTTTCCGGGACCAGGCCGCTTTTGACCATCAGCCAGCCAATTGCACCCTGTAAGCCTCCAAGGATAAATAAAATTACCATGGGGGCAATCATTTGTGTTTTAAACTTTTTAGTGGCAATAAAATAAATAAATCCCACTAAAAATACCAGGCCCATTAACCTTGCCCAAAGCCGGTGAAACCATTCCCAGAAAAAAATAAATTTAAAATCAGATAAAGAAAAATTTTGATGCACATATTTGAACTGGTCCGTCACTTTGTATTTGTTAAACTCTGCCTGCCAGGCTACATCATTCATGGGTGGTAAAGCGCCGGTAATAGGTTTCCACTCGGTAATAGATAAACCGGATTCTGTGAGCCTTGTAATTCCACCCAGCAACACCTGAATTACTATCATTCCAACTCCAATCAATAACCATATTGCCACCTGCCTTGAAGCTTTTTCATTCGTTGTATTACTCATAGCGGCTGCAAAAATAGTGAAGCATTGGTTTATGAAATCATTTGTAATTAATTTTACTGGCTTTTTTATGATATTTGCTCCACGAAATGTTATTGACTTTTTTACATACACATTTAACCGAAGCGGGACTGGATGAGGCAGGGCGTGGCTGCTTTGCAGGGCCGGTATATGCAGCAGCAGTGATATTGCCAAAGGATTTTTATCACCCATTGCTGAACGACAGTAAAAAATTAAACGAAAAACAACGGGATCTCCTGAGGCCAATCATTGAAAAAGAAAGCATCGCCTTTGCAGTTGCAGCCATTGATAATAATCAAATTGACAAGATCAATATTTTAAAAGCTTCTTTTGCAGCCATGCATGGCTGCATTGATAAATTAGCTGTTCAGCCGGAAATTTTATTGGTAGATGGAAATCGTTTTACCAGGTACGGGAATATTCCGCATCACTGTATCGTAGAAGGCGATGGCATATATGCTCCCATTGCTGCAGCCAGCATTTTAGCCAAAACTTACCGTGACGAATACATGCAAAACCTGCACCACGAGTTTCCGCATTATGGGTGGGATAAAAACAAAGGCTACGGCACAGCTGTTCACAGAGAGGCTATTTCATTACACGGGTTGTGTAAATACCATCGAAAAAGCTTCAACATCCTGGCAGAATCATTTACCCCGTTCGGCTCCGCTAACCAGCAGATAGACTGGGATTAGTTTTTAACCCTTTTAGTCCGGTCTGAGCTCCGGAGCCGACCGACAGATAATTTTTTACTTTCTTACCTGTTCATTAAACTTCGAAAGTTATTCACCGTCTGATTAACATAGCCAGTTACAAGAAACCGTTTTTTAAACCGTTGCTTTTATGAAAGCTTTTGCGGTAAGTGGTTTACCGTTTGCATAAAAAAACCACCTGCTTTTTGCGGGTGGTTTTCTTTTTAAAATCATTCCTGTTAATTTTTATTTCGCTCTTTCCACAATTCATTAAATGTTTTATTACTGAAATCAAGATCACTCCTTTTTTGTTTCCAGCCTTTAAAAACACTGTTCACTACTTTATTTTTTATGGCTCCGCTGCCCAGATTCATCATGCTTCTTTTCAGGCTGGCCATCTTCCAAAGCTTCCATCCCATGTTCTCGGCAAAACCGGATAAGCCCTGTTCAACAGATTGATGCCGGTTCTCCAGCAGCAGCTCGTGCAGGTTTATTTTTACTGCACACACTTGTGTACAGGCGCCGCACAAGGAGGATGCATAACTCATGTGTTTGTATTCATCCAGGCTCTGCAGGTTAGGTGTTATCACACTTCCAATAGGCCCGCTGTAAGTGGCACCATAACTATGGCCGCCGATATTTTTATACACGGGGCATACATTCAAACAGGCACCGCACCTGATGCAGTAAAGGCTTTCCCGCTGCTGAGGGCTTTGCAGAATATTAGTTCGTCCATTATCCAGCAGTATCACATACATTTCCCCCGGCCCGTCATTTTCATTCGGCTGTCTTGGGCCGCTAATAATACTGTTGTATACCGTTACCTGCTGACCCGTTCCATAAGTTGACAATAGTGGCCAGAATAAAGCCAGGTCTGTTAAAGAAGGAATCATCTTTTCAATGCCCACCACCACGATATGTGTTTTAGGAAAGGCACAACTCAACCTGGCATTACCTTCATTTTCAGTAACTGCTATCGCACCCACATCGCTGATGATAAAATTGGCGCCGGTAACCCCCACTTCCGCACTGGTATATTTTTTTCTTAAAATATCTCTTGCCACCAGGGTTAATTGCTGCGGATTGAGATGAGGCGGTGTACCTAATTTTGAAGCAAATAATTTGGCTACATCTTCCTTGCTCTTGTGCATGGCAGGCGTCACAATATGATAAGGCGGTTCCCCATCTAACTGTTGAATGTATTCACCCAGGTCTGTTTCAATACTTTCAACACCATTTTTTTCCAGCTCCGCATTCAGGTGAATTTCTTCTGTCACCATGCTTTTGCTTTTCACCAGTGTTGTGCAATTAACGGCTTTGCAAATTGCTACAATCGCTGCCACCGCCTGTGCTGCATCCTCTGCCCAAATTACTTTACCACCACGTTTGGTAAAGTTGAGTTCAAATTCTTCCAGTTGCTGGTCCAGTGTTTCTATTGCACGCCACTTGATATTTTTTGCCGTTTCTCTTGCCAGGTTTAAGTCAGCAAACTGGGCCTTACCTTCCGGCACTTTTGCATTGTACTGGCTGATATTAAAATTGATCTTCCTGCGGTGCTCAAGGTCTGCTGACCGAACAGTACTTTTGGCAATAAAATTCTGGGAAGCTTCAGACATGATTACTTTTAAAAATTTTATTTTTTATTATCGCTCCTTAGGATGTCAACACACCTAAATCCCTACCCACTTTAGTAAATGCCCTGATCGCTTTATCCAGTTGTTGTATATCATGTGCAGCACTCAGTTGCACCCGGATACGTGCCTGGCCTTTCGCCACCACGGGGAAGAAAAAGCCAATAACATAAATGCCTTCTTCTAATAATTTGGCTGCAAATTGTTGTGCCAGCACTGCGTCGTACAGCATGATCGGAACAATAGGATGTTCGCCAGGTTTAATATCAAAGCCGGCAGCAGTCATTTTCTTCCTGAAATATTCAGTATTGGCTGCAAGCTTGTCTCTGAGTTCAGTGGTTTCACTCAGCATATCCAGTACGGCAATAGAAGCCCCCACAATACTCGGTGCCACGGTATTGCTAAACAGGTAAGGCCTGCTGCGCTGGCGAAGCAATTCAATAATTTCTTTCCTGCCGCTGGTAAAGCCTCCGCTGGCGCCTCCTAATGCCTTACCTAATGTTCCGGTGATTATGTCAATGCGTCCCATTACTCCACGATACTCGTGTGTACCCCTGCCCGTCTTTCCCAAAAAACCAGATGAATGACATTCATCTATCATCACAATAGCGTCGTATTTGTTTGCCAGGTCGCAAATTTTATCTAATTGAGCAATGGTTCCGTCCATGCTAAAAGAACCATCTGTTACGATGATACGGCTACGCAGCCCCGAGGTTTCTTTTAGTTTATTTTCCAGGTCTTCCATATTATTATGTTCATACCGAAATCTTTGTGCTTTGCACAATCTTACCCCGTCAATAATAGAAGCATGGTTAAGGGCATCGCTGATGATGGCATCCTGCTCTCCAAACAAGGGTTCAAATAAACCGCCATTGGCATCAAAGGCTGCTGCATACAGGATAGTATCTTCCGTTCCCAGGAAAGTGGCCAGTTTTTTTTCCAGTTCTTTGTGGATATCCTGGGTGCCGCAGATGAACCGTACGCTGCTCATACCATACCCACGGTGATCAATATATTTTTTTGCAGCAGCCAGTACTTTAGGATGTGATGACAGTCCCAAATAATTATTGGCGCAAAAATTCAATACATTTTTCCCGCCAACAATGATCTCCGCACCCTGTTCGCTTGAGATAATGCGTTCTTTTTTCATCAGGCCGGCACCTGCTATTTCCTCCAGCTCCGTTGCTATTCGCTTTACAAAATTTTCATTCATATAAATCAGTTTGGATGTGACAAAATTAGGTAAGGCAGGGAGATTATATTATTGTTATTACAGAAGTTTTAACATCTGGCGTTATATATTGTAACATTTTGCTATTAAATTCGTCTTATTCCAAAGACTGCTACCTGGATGATAAAAAGATCTGCAATACTATTAATATTCTTAACCCTGGGCTCGGTATCCCTGCTGGTATATGCTGCTCTTCGCCCCATTTCCACTACACCTGCTAATCAATCTCCCATAAAATGCTGTGGAAAATGCAAGGAGGCCAACATCCCTGTGTACTGGAATATTGTCTCCCCATCTGTTTTTCAGTCAGAAAGTTAATTAATTTTATATTCCTGTAACATCCGGGTTATTTACACGTATAATACTAAAAACGAATAACCATTATTAATAACCAGCACCAAAGCTGTATGACTGAGAGAGAATATAACCAATGTGTAACCAAGTATGCTGATAACGTATACCGCTTTATCCTCAAGAACCTGAGGCATGAAGAGGATGCAAAGGATGTGCTGCAGGGTGCTTTTGAAAAAATGTGGGTTAACAGGCACACGGTGGATAATGAAAAATGTAAAAGTTTCCTTTTCACCGTGGCATACAACAATATGATTGACCATATCAGGAAAAACAAACGGATCGTTTTAAAAGACAGCTTTTCTGCCGAATCAAAAACAAGCAACCGGCAGCAGCATGATTCTAAAAAAGTATTGCAGGAAGCACTGAACAGGTTAAACGAAACACAAAAAAGCCTGGTGATGCTGAAAGATTATGAAGGCTACAGTTATGAAGAAATTGGGCAAATAACCGGCCTGAATGAAAGCCAGGTGAAAGTGTACCTCCACAGGGCAAGATTGCAACTGAGAGAGTACATTGTAAAACCGGAGAACATTATTTAGATCCAGCAGTTCCGCCAACAAACGGAACACGTGGGTGACAAAATTTAGAAGTTTAAAAAATGAATATCAACCGCAATAATTACGAAGAGCTTTTCCTGATGTATGTGGACAATGAATTATCCGTGCAGGAAAAAAATGCTGTGGATAGCTTTCTTATAGAAAACCCGGACCTGCAGGAAGAATTGCTGATGTTACAACAGAGCATTTTAATACCTGATGCTGCTGTATTTGCAGATAAACAAAATTTATTCAGGCAGGAAACCATCGACAGCGATATTCAACAGCAGCTTATTTTGATGCTGGACAATGAACTGGATAAAACAACAAAAGAAAAATTACTGGGCCTTGCACAAAAAGAAGGATCAGTAAGAAAAGAATTGGAACTGCTACAGCAAACAAAATTGCCTGTTGAAGACAAAATAATTTTTGAAGACAAAGCAAGCTTATATAAAAAAGAAGGTGGCCGTGTTGTTTCGGCTAACTGGTGGAGGCTGGCTGCGGCAGCTGTAGTTATTGGTTTTGGAGTATGGGGAGTGTTATCTTATTCCAATAGAAATAGCAGTCTTCAACCTGTACCTGACAATAATAATATTGCAAAAGTAACTCCTTCAATTCCAGCAGCACCAACTGTTCCTGCTGATAAGAAAGAGCAACCTGTTGTTAAGGAGAATATTCCATCTAATGATGTTGCCGCTACTTCAGTTAATAAAACAAAGGACGATATAAAAATTAAAACTACAACAGTTAAAAAAACAAATATACCTGAAGTGGCAGTTAAACAACAGCCTAATTTGAAAGATGTTAATGATGTTGCAAAACAACAGGAACCCAGGAGCAACAATTTACCCAAACCTCTTTCAGAAAATATTAACACTGGAGGAAGTAACATTAATGAAGTAGCAACCGTAACACCTTCAGAATTAAGAAACAATAATAGTAAAAAACCTGATATTGTTGACCCAGCAGAACCAATAGCGAATTCAATTACTGTACAAGCAGCTTACATAGATAAAGAAGGGATTAATGAGGAGGAGGATAAGGGCACAAAAAGCAAAATAGGCGGGTTCTTTAAAAAACTGAAAAGAGTGATAGAAAGAAAAACAAATATGCAGCCAGGTGATAACAAGATCAGAATAGCAAACGTATCTTTTGCAGTTCAGTAAAACATTATAAAACAGCAAAACAATATTCTCTACTTACCGGGGAATATTTGGAAAGCAAATTATTCTACAGAAACAAAAATCAATAAAAACAAGCGGCACATGAAACAGCTATTTACATTAATGGCAACGGCAATGCTTTGCACTGCAGCCAGGGCTCAAAGCGACACTACGATCACTCCTAATAAAGAAAGTGATACGATAAGGATCGGCAATATGATCATTATAAAAAAAGGTGGTAATAATGAATCTAAAAACAAATACACTCATATCGAGGTAGAAAAAAAGTACCGGTCTAAACCATCTAATATCAGTACTAACTGGGCCATCCTTGACCTGGGATTTAACAACTATACAGATAAAACCGATTATGGCAATACCGGTGGCTATCTATACAACAGGCCCGGCACTGCTCCTCTGGGAGCTAATGATTTTGCCTTAAATACAGGCAAGAGTGTAAATGTAAATATCTGGCTTTTTATGCAGCGACTAAATCTCATCAAGCATCATGTAAACCTTAAATATGGTTTGGGTATTGAATTGAATAACTACCGCTATAACTCTAATATCAGTTATTTAAAACAAAACCCATATACGCCCAACCAAACCCCTGCTCCCGTTATTATCAGGGACTCGATTTATTTCTCAAAAAATAAACTGGCAACAGATTATGTAACTATTCCTTTGATGATAAATTTTTGTACAAGGCCAGACAATATCAATAAAGGATTTAGTTTGAGCGCCGGGGTAAGTGTTGGGTATTTATATAACCAGCGAAACAAACAAATAAGTCATGAAAGAGGCAAATTAAAAACTAAAAATGGATTGGGTGTGGAGGAATTTAAATTCTCCTATGTTGCTGAACTAGGATATGGCCCGCTTCATCTCTATGGCTCTTACACTCCAAAGACTATCTACAAAACAGGACTGGATATGCGTCCCTACACATTTGGCATCAGGTTTAGTAACTGGTAAAATTGATAACATATAAGAAAGATGAAAGCAGGAAAACTATTATCAGTTAACTGCTTTCATCTTTTTGTTTGCAACGAATATCATTTTTTATTATTGCCTTTGATTAAAAAAACCATTCCATAGCTCTCTTCATTCCATAGTAATCATAGATTTATAATTTTTTGTTATAGCTGATCTTTTGTTATGGCGCTGTCAGAAGATTGAAATATTTTTGAGTGGCACAACGTTTGATTTGTGTTAATCTATTATTCACTTTATGAAAAAATCAATCTCACTTTCAGCCGCAACAGTTTTAAGTGTTTTTATTTTAACCTCTTTTTTACCTCCGGATAATAATTTTGTTCTGCCTGCAAAAAAAACAGCCACCCGCAAAAGCGCTAAAACTGATAATTCTTATTATATCATCATCGATAAAAGTGATTATGAATTAAAAGTGTACGATGAAGATGGGTGGTATGCTACTTATCCAATAGTATTCGGCAGCAAAGACCTGGGTGATAAAATGAGGGAAGGTGACAGGAAAACCCCTGACGGAAAATTTAAAATCGTTCTTAAAAAAATACATCCCAAATGGGGGCCAGAGTTATTGCTGGATTATCCCAATGAGGAGAGCCTGCAAAGGTTTAATGAAAGAAAAAGAAAAGGGTTGTTGCCAAAAAATGCAAAAATTGGAGAGGGCATCGCCATACATGCAACCCGGCCAGGAGAGGAATGGACCGTGGATAATTTTTATAACTGGACTGATGGCTGTATCTCTGTAAAATATACAGAAATGAAAGACCTCTTTAGCTATATCCCCGAAGGTACCAGTGTAACCATCAAACAATAACAGTTGTCATTCATACTCTTCTATGCTGGAGTAGTAAATAATAAACTTCCATCCCCATAACTTAAAAAACGGAAATCATTTTCCAGTGCATAGTGGTAGATTTTTTTCCAGTCGTTGCCAACTGCAGCTGCCACTAGCAACAGCAAAGTAGATTGTGGTTGATGAAAGTTAGTAATAATGGCTTTTGCAACCCTGTATTGATAACCCGGCGATATCAGGATTTGCGTTGTGGTAATTAATCTTTGCCGGTTAGTTTGATTCATCCAGCCTAATAGAGAGGTGAGGGCCGTTGCTGCAGAAAAACTACCGGAAGATAATGGTGCTTCGTATACATCCCACTGGCGAATGGGTAACTCTTCTATCGTGAGCCGGGGAAATAAAATAGTTTTAACTCCCATCCAGTAAAGGCTTTCAATGGTACGCAAAGAAGTAGTGCCCACTGCAACAGTAGAGTTGCTGCAATGGTTTATTAATTGCTGAATCGTGTCAACAGTCACATCTATCCATTCTGCATGCATTTCATGCCCCTCCATCAGCGCCGCTTTTACCGGCTTGAAAGTGCCTGCACCTACATGCAATGTAACATAACCTTTACTGATATTTTTAGCTGCCAGGGAGGTGAAAATAGGTTGTGTAAAATGAAGCCCTGCCGTTGGTGCTGCCACACTGCCATCATATGCTGCATAAATGGTTTGGTACCTTTCCTTGTCCACTTCTTCAGCCTTCCGTTTGATGTATGGGGGCAATGGCATATCACCACTCTGTTCCAGTACCTCGGCAAAACTAAAACCTGCGGGTTGCCAGGATAACTCTACAACATATGCATCTGAAAGTTTTTCAATCAACGCTGCTTTAATTTCTAATTCCTTGTTTTCTATTTTAACTTTCTTAATTAATGGACCGTCTTTCCATTTGCTGGCGCCACCAATCATACACTTCCATCTCACACTACCTTTTTTGATCATGATGCTGCTATACTCTTTCATTGCTTCATAAGGCTCCAAACAAAAAATTTCTATCACGCCACCAGTTGGTTTTTGAAACAATATCCTTGCCTGTATCACTTTGGTGTTGTTGAAAATCAGCAGACTCTTTTCGGGAATATGATCAGCAATGTTCCTGTAAATATCTTCTTTTATGTTTCCCTCTTTATATACCAGCAGCTTAGATGCATCTCTTTCAGGTAAGGGGAAAGCTGCTATCCTCTCAGCCGGTAATTCGTAAGAATAGTTATGGATCGAAATTTCTTTAGGATGCATCAATAAAATTATTTTGACAAAAATTCACTTACCGTTGCGGTCCACCTGCCATTCTCCTTTTCACATAAAGATTCGTGACCACAGGTTTCGTATACCACCAATTTTTTTGGAGCGGAAATATTTGCGTAGATCAGGTCTGTTTCTTCCTGTTTAACCCGTGGATCATGCCTGCCCCATTGCAATAATACCGGGCAATGTATTTGCTTTACAAATTCAGATGGTTTCATATTAAATGCCCAGAAGCCATGTTCTGCACCACCCCAAAAAGTAACAAAGGTGGCTAAAGGCTGGCCGGGCAATCCCATCATTTTTATCCTTCCTTCAGCAGCCTGTAATACCGAAGCAAAAGGCATTTCTAAAATTATTTTTGAGGGTTCCAGACGATAGTCATTCATTGCTTTGCTTACAGCTGCAGCACCCATTGATATGCCCCAGAGAATAATATTCTTTTCCCCTTTTTCTTTAATATAATCATAGGCCAGCTTTACATCCTCTGTTTCATACCAACCAATGGTGCTGGTATTGCCGCCGCTGCTGCCATGTGCACGGAAGTCAACTAACAGGGTATTGTAGCCCATTTTTCTGAAACCAATGGATTCAACCATTACAGCAGATTTTTTACTCCCATGGCCATGAAACAAAATGACGGTGCCTTTTGCAGTGCCCTCGGGTTTCATATACCAGCAGTCTAATTTTATATGGTCTTTAGTGGAGAGGTCAATTTTTTCAAAAGTGGAATCCGCCGGCATTATATTTTTTTGCTTGTATGCTTTGGCACCAAATAAAATTTCCTGGGTTACCTGCCAGTTGGATTTCTTCTCCTCTTTCTTTACCGGCGCTTCTGCTGCGTCATAAAAATGGGTGAACTTATATGCATGAAAGGCTGTGATGACAGTAAGTAACAAAAAAAGCACCAGTGCAGTGCGTATAATAAAACGGAGTAATTTTTTCATACAGTAATTTTTAACAGCATTACCTACTGAGCCAGCAGTAAATTATTTTTTTGCAAATCTAAACCGCTTTGCAAATAATGCTTTTATTTTTTTTGACCAGGCGATTAGTTCTTCACTGGAATAAAACATTACGTACTGCAGCACAAAGATCACACTCATACCATAAATCATCAGAAATGCATAAATGCCGAGGTGCATCAGCAAACATAAAAGCAACGTAGTGTTGCGACTTTTTTTATTCAGTACCAAAAAAGGGAAGGTCAGTTCCAGCAAAACCGTGCCGTAGTTAATAACATACAGTATTATTGCCGGAAATTTCACTTGTTTGCCGCCTGCTGCAAAAATCGAAAACCGCTCATCATTCAGAAAATAATAGACAGCAGTACCATTCTGCCACATTGGGTTCATAAGTTTGGCAAACCCCGCAACAACATACACCAGGCATAAATTAATAATAATGGAGTATGCAGCAAGGTTACTTACCAGGTTATACAGTTTTTCTATTGCAGGGGATAGAGGCTTCCTTTTAAATAAAGTAAAGTGAGAGAATGTGTTGGCAAAAGATAAATAAAACAGCAACACCACCGACATTTTATCGCCGGCATTGGTAAACCGGTTGTTCATATTATACAGCAGTGCAAATATTAAAAAAAGCAAGAAAGAAGTAA
>Ga0097621_100001839_pt1 | contig 14544 bp, 12 predicted proteins | sample KBSMisM72_FD_73165 | JGI IMG/M metagenome (GOLD analysis project Ga0097621, IMG submission 73165) | Miscanthus rhizosphere microbial communities from Kellogg Biological Station, Michigan, USA - KBS Miscanthus M7-2 (version 2) (version 2) | ecosystem: Host-associated > Plants > Roots >... | reverse complement strand
TCTGCGCCTTTGCGTGAAAATTCAGCTTTTGCCTCACCACAACCCCGCAACATCGGCACGATCTTTCCCGGATTGCACAGGCCGAGGGGATCGAACGCCGCGCGAACACTCAACATCGCATTCATATCTGCATCGGAAAACACGAGCGGCAATAGCTCGCGCTTGTCGAGTCCGACACCATGTTCACCCGTAATCGTCCCGCCCGCTGCAACACAAACCTCCATCAACTCACGGCCTGCCTCTTTTACGCGCCGCACTTCTTCAGGAAAGCGCGAGTCAAAACAGATTAGCGGGTGTAGATTTCCGTCTCCGGCGTGAAAGACGTTCGCAATCCTGAGTTGGTATCGCGCTGCAATGTCGTAAGCGGCATTGAGCACTTGCGGCAGACGCGAGCGCGGTACGACTGCATCCTGGATCATCGAATCCGGCTTGATGCGGCCGATCGCGCCGAACGCACCTTTCCGCGCGGCCCATAGTTTCTTTCGTTCCGCTTCATCGCGCGCGTAACGACAACTGCGCGCGCCGTACTCCATGCAAATACTTCTTACTTTCTCGGCTTCATCGTCGAGACCGGCTTCGATGCCGTCCAGTTCGATCAGCAGCGCCGCACCGGCATCAGGTGGGAGTCCTGCCGCAAACACGCTGGCCTCGACCGCGCGAATGATCTCGCCGTCCATCATCTCGAGGGCCGCCGGCATCACACCCGCCGCAATGATCGCGGAGACCGCATGGCTCGCGTCGTTTACTTCAATAAACTCGGCGAGCAGCGTTCGCACCGCAGGTGGTAACTGGACCAGCTTGAGCGTCGCTTCAGTTGCAATCCCGAATGTTCCCTCGGAGCCGATGAACGTGCCGAGCAGGTCGTAACCTCCTCCGTCGAATTCTGGGCCTCCGAGATCGACCACCTCTCCGCCAGCTAGCACCACACGCAATGCGAGTACGTGATCGGTCGTCGTTCCGTACTTCAGACAATGAATGCCGCCTGCACTCTCCGCAATGTTGCCTCCGATTGTGCAGCTTGGCTGGCTCGACGGATCCGGAACGTAATAGAGGCCATAAGGAGCAACTGCTTTCGAGACGTTGAGGTTCACTACGCCCGGTTGGACCACGGCGATTCTGTTCTCAGTGTCGATGCTGAGAATCTTGCGCATGCGCGCGAGTTCAATCACGACGCCCGAATTTAGTGCGAGTGCGCCGCCGGAGAGTCCTGTGCCTGCGCCGCGCGGAGTGAACGGCACATTTGCTCGCGCGAGCTCACGCATGATGGCGGCTGTTTCTTCGGTGGAAGAAGGGAAGACGACTGCGCGCGGGCGGTGCTTGTGTTGCGGCAGACCGTCGCACTCGTAGACGAGCAGTTCGTCAGGTCGGGAGAGAACATGCTCCCGCCCGACGATTGCGCTCAGATTGTCGATTAGATTATCCACGCCGCTGATCCATTTTAATCCGCATCAATCTGTGGCCAAAATAAATCACCAAGCCTATGCCGGCGGCGATTGCAGAGGCTTTTGCTTCCTGCGGAGTAGCGTTGAGCAGCAACCAAACAATCAACAGGAATGACAAAATCGCGATCACCGTTCCACCGGGTAATCGAAACAGTGCCTTAGGCGTCTCGGGTCGGGCGCGGAATATAGGCAAAGCGAGGCACGTTGCTCCGTAGGTAACAAGCCGCGCGATCGCGCTAATTGTTAATGCCTGAAGAAACGAAGTCTTCAAAGTCAAAAACAGCATTACTCCGGCCGTGATCAAGATCGAGATCCAGGGTGTAAAGAACTTTCGGTGTATGCCGCCGATGAATGCCGGCAGTTGCTTTTGTTCGGCCATCGCAAACGTAAGTCGCGAGCCGGACAACAAAAGGATGTTCAGGTTTCCTATGATCGAAACTATCGCACCGGCCGAGATGATCGCACCACCCACCACACCGAGAAACTGTGAACCCGCATCCGCAAGTGGCTTTTGCGACTGCGCGAGTCCCGGCAACGTTCCCACACAAACCACCTGAATCATGATGTAGAGAATCGCCACGACGAGAATCGCTATGAGCAATGCCCTTGGCAGGCTCCGCTGTGGATCGCGTATTTCGCCGGCCGGAATTGTCGCCATCTCAAATCCAGTGAACGCGTAGACGAGCAGCAGCACCGACTGGGAAAACTTGCTTGTCTCAGGAAGTGCTTCAAATTTGTAAGCTACAGGATTGAGAAAAAACATCCCGGCGGCGACAAAGATGATAATCGGAACAAGTTTGCCAACAGTGAACACATTGCTAACAATCGTAGTTTGTCTGATGCCGAGTAAATTGATAATTGCCAGCACTGTGACTACAAGCAGGATTACTGACGCACGCCACAATGGAGTAGTGGCGGACAGCCAAAAGAAGCTCAGGTAATTGATCAGCAGATTACAGTTGGCGGCGAAGGCGGTGACCCGTACGAGCCAGATCAACCACCCGACCTCAAACGCCACTGCGGGCGCGTACGCCTCGCGTGCGTAGAGATATGGACCGCCAGTCTCTTGAAATCGACTGCTGACCTCCGCAAAGCAGAAGACGATAAGCGCCACCACGAGTGCGCACGCCACAAACGCAATCAGGCTGTAAGTTCCAATTAACGAGTAAACTTTCGAGGGAAGACCGAAGATTCCAGCGCCGATAATGCCGTTGATCGTGATGGCGACGAGGTCCCAGCGACGTATGCCACGGACCAGGTCCGCCTCTGGTTGGTTCTGCACGCAAAGCTTATAACAAAATCCGTCTAATCTGTGTAATCTGTGTTAAAAATGACCTCTATGACTAAGATTCTCGGAACTCTTTTCATACTTCTAGCCATCACTTCGTCAGTCTCCGCGCAGTCGTTGCAGGCCCTCGTCAACCGCGCCGCGAAGACCACTCTGGATCGTTTCGCCGACAAGAATCTGAAAGAATCCGAACTCTCGATAACGCTGATAGATCTTCGCGATCCGAAGCGCCCACAGACTGCCGGCTTTCGTGGCAACGAACGAGTTTATCCGGCCAGCGTCGTCAAGCTCTTTTATCTCGTTGCCGCGCACCGTTGGCTCGAAGACAAGAAGATCGAGCAGACGTCCGAACTGACGCGCGCGCTGCGAGATATGATTGTCGACTCCTCGAATGAAGCTACGCAGTATGTTGTCGACGTGATCACGCATACGACTGCCGGGTATGAATTGCCGGCTAAGGAAATGGAGGAGTGGCAGTATCAACGCAACGCCGTGAACCGTTACTTCTCCTCACTCGGCTACACCAACATCAACGTCAATCAAAAAACATTCTGCGAAGATGCTTACGGTCGCGAACGCGTCTCGCGTGGACCAAATGGCGAGAACCGGAACAAGCTCACTACCGATGCGACAGCGCGCTTGATGATGGAGATCGTGACCGGCAAAATCGCAAACCAGGCGCGCACGGCCGCGATGATGGAGTTGCTCAAACGAGATTACGCCGGACAAAGCAATGATCCTGACAATCAGGGAGTTGGCTTTACGGGCATCGCGCTGAAAGGTCGTGAGGGATTTCGTTTGTGGTCCAAGGCCGGATGGACCCGCACCACCCGCCATGACGTTGCGTACGTCGAGATGCCTGATGGCGGAAAGTTTGTTCTCGCGACGTTCACTTCTCAACATGCAAATGAACGCGAGATCATTCCCACCGTGGCCCGCATCGTTATCGATGGCCTAAAGGACGTGAAGTGAGCTCACAGCCGCCAACTAAAGACGAGCTTCAGCGCCAGGTTGAGGAAGTGAAGCAGGACGCCGACGTTCAGCGTGCGTTGAAACAAGCGACGCCTGCCGAGAAAAAGGAAGCGCCGGTGCGCGCACGTGACAAGTTTCTCATCGGCACACACCTCGTGATGCTGATCGTGCTCGGCGGTCTGTACCAGGTGCTGAAGTCGCGGTTCCCAGTGCTTGTCCAAAGGTATCCGCTGACTCTCAAGCTCGTCCTCGCGATCGCAGTTGTGGTTGTTTGTCTGATGGTGTTGCGCCTGACTGATGTTTACTTCATCGGGCGTGTCCAAAATGCTGTCTACCAGTACAACTTGAAGCGCGTCTCACGGCTCCTGTTGTGGGTGGTGATCGCGTTCTTTGTCCTCACACTCTTCTTTCAGAACTGGTACACGGCGGTTGTTTCGTTTGGCCTGATCTCGCTGATACTCGGTTTCGCGCTGCAAACACCGATCACGAGTTTTATCGGCTGGGTCTATATACTCGTGCGCGAGCCGTATCGCGTCGGCGATCGAATCAAGATCGGCACTGCCACCGGCGATGTGCTCGACGTCAATTATCTCGATACGACGCTCTGGGAATTTGGTGGCGACTATCTTTCCACTGAGCATCCGAGCGGGCGCATCATCAAGTTTCCCAACTCGACGGTGCTGAGCCAACCTGTTTACAACTACACGTGGCCGCTGTTTCCTTATATCTGGAACGAGATCAGGTTTCAGGTTGCATACAATGCCGACCTCGAGTTTGTCGCTGCGACGATGAAGGAAGTGGCGGAGCAGGAAGTTGGTGAAGCCATGATGAAGCAGGTCGCGGTGTTTCGTGAAATCCTCGCGCAGACGCCGGTGAATCATCTCGAAGTACAGGAGCGGCCCGTGGTTTTGTTTCGCGTCAGTGACAACACGTGGCTCGAAGCGATCGTTCGTTACCTGGTCCATCCGAAGGAAGCGGGGCGCGTGAAGTCGAGATTAATCGTAGAGCTACTCAACCGCCTGAACGCCGAACCCGATCGCGTCCTCTTCCCACGCGACAGCGCCCGCTAAGAATTGGGCGTAACTGTAGGGGCGGCCCTCCGTGGCCGCCCGGCGTCGAACTGATCTCTTTGCCAAACGACTGAAACGATCGTGTTACAAAAGATCGAGTTCCACGCCGGGCGGCCACGGAGGGCCGCCCCTACAGTACGTTCGACGGAACTTTTTAGAATTGTGAGTGTCTAATGTGCACTTATGACTGCGCCGAACATAAACGTAACTCCGCTGATCGACGTCCTTCTTGTTCTACTCATCATCTTCATGGTGGCCGCGCCTATGAGGCCATATCGCTTTGAGGCAAAACTGCCGTCGATTCCTCATGACAATCCACAGATCAATCCCGGCGAGCTTACACTCGTGGTGACGATCCAACCCGATCGAACTTTAAAGCTCAACAGTCTCTCAGACATGGGCACAGTCGATAACCTTACACCACTCACTCAAAAGCTCACTTCTGTTTTCGAAGAACGATTGCGCAACCGTGCGTTTCGAGCGGATTTGATCGGACGTGTGGACCTGCCTGAATTCAGGCGCGTCGAGAAGACCATTTTTATAAAAGCCCCTCGTAGCATCCCATACGGCGAAGTCGCACGCGTCATCGATGGTCTGAAGGGCACTGGCGCCGATCCCATCGGTCTACAACTCGACGATCTGAAATAGTCCTGCTACATACAACGGTTTTCATGCGGGCTGCACCTTACGCTCCGACCTTGTATCTGCCGCCAGAATGAGTTGTAATCTGGCCCGAAGGAGATCGACGCCCGCATGAGAACCCGCCTTTTTCCCCTTATTTGTTTGGGTTTAGCCATTGCTGCCGGCGCCGCCGCCCAGGACATCACGGGTGGTGGTAGTCTGGTTCGCGACATCACGGGTGGCGCAGCCCTGATCTTTCGCGCGCCATCAAATCCGACGGTCCACGTCACGAGTCAGGGTGCCACAGGTGGCGGAAAGGTAAAGCCGACCCAAAAACCGCCTGTCCGTAAACAGGATGACATCATCGCTCGCGCTAACGCCGCACGCAGCGCGCCGAAGCCCCGTTATGATGAAGCAGAACAGCAGTATCAGCTGGCCGCACAGATTGCTCCCGACGATGCGCGCGCATTCGCTGGATTGGGAAATGTTTACGTGGACCAGGGCAAGTTTGCGGCAGCAGTTGATGCTTATCAGAAGGCGATCAAATTGAAGCCTGACTACAACGGAGCATACCTGCCGTTGGCCTTTTCGCTCGCGCGGCTCGATCGTTATCCGGAAGCTATCCAGGTATACAACGAGACGTTGAAGCGTGATCCTTCCAGTCCGGAAACCTATAACAATCTGAGTTTTGCGTACAACCACAGCGAGCGCTATCAGGAAGCAGTCGATGCAAGTCAGCAGGCTATCAAGCTTCTCGGCGATACGGGTGGGGCTTACAAGCTTGGCTTTCAGGAACGAAACGAGATCCGGTCTTACGCATACAAGAACCTCGGCAACGCCTACAATGGTTTGAAGAAGTATGACGAGGCGGCGAATGCGCTGAAGAAGTCGTCAGAGATCGAACCGAAGAACGCGTCTGCTCATTTCAACCTCGGACTCACTCTTTACAATGCGGGTCGCTATTCGGAAGCGATTGAGTCGTACAAGGAAGTGATCAAGCTGCGACCAAACCTGCCCCAGGCTTATTTCAACCTCGCCCTGGCTTACTACGCGATCAACGATAAGACGCAGGCGATGGCCCAGTACGAAACCCTGAAGGGCATCAACCCCGACATGGCCAAACAACTCTACGACCAAATCAAGCACTGAACCCCGTTTTCATCCACAGATTACGCAGATTCGATTTACGAAATCTATGTAATCTGTGTAATCTGTGGATACCACAATGGTTGACGGGGAGGGCACTGCCCGCCAGAAATGGACGCTGACTCAGGAAGCGTTCGACCGATTACTCGTCGCGCTTGGCGGCGACCGCGATAGTGCCGCCCAAAAGTACCTCGAAATCCGAACCCATCTAATGCGCTTTTTCGAATGGCGTGGGTGCTCCTTCCCTGAAGATCACGCCGACGAAACCATCAACCGCATTGCCAAACGAGTCGCGGAAGGTGAAGAAATCCTCAATTATTCAGGATATGCGATGGGTGTGGCCCGTTTGCTACTCCTCGAAATCAACAAAGGCCGTCAACGGGAGCAGCAGGCGCTCGCAGAAATCGGCACGTCGAGTGAGGTCTACGAGGAGGAACCGGATGATAGCGAGAGTCGACTCGTCTGTCTCAGGAGCTGCCTGCAAACCCTGTCCGCGGACAACCGGGAGCTGATTCTCGAGTACTACCAGGGCGAAAAAGGGGAAAAGATTCACAACCGGAAGAAGCTGATGGATCGCCTCGGAATTCCGGTAAACACCTTAAGAATGCGCGCTTTACGCCTGCGTGAGAGGCTTCAGTCGTGTGTCGAAACCTGCGTCGCCGAAGCATGAAAAAAAGTTTGTGATGAAATCCGATTTGTAGCCACTCATAAATGGAAGTTCCCCGCTTGGCAGATTCTGAAGTGAAAATGTTCAACTGTGGTTGTACTAAGCCTTTGCCCAGAGCTCAGGCGCGACAATTTCCGCGAAACCCATGGCAACTGACCTGAACAACGAAACGCTTATCGCCCGGTATTTACTGGGAGAATTGTCCGAGGAGCAGCAGGTTGAAATCGAGGACCGCGCTTTTGTGGACCAGAACTACCTCGCGAGCATCACGGCCGTCGAAAACGATCTCATCGACGAATACGTCCGCAACGAACTCTCGGGCGCCGAGCGGCAGCGATTTGAGAAGCGGTTTCTTGCCTCGGCAGAGCGTCGCAAACGAGTCGAGTTTGCGCGCGCGCTCGCTGGTGTGGTGTCTGAGCAGGCAGTCCCGAAAAAGATTACGGTTCAGGAGACCAGGTCATGGTCCTGGATGGATTCGGTTTACGCGTTTATTAATGGGCTCACTCCAGCAGCGAAGATGGCGTTTGTTTCGGCGGTACCCTTGCTGCTGATTGGAGTGGGTTATCTTTCAATCGAAACGTTGCGCTTGCGTCGAGAACTCACGGAGCTAAGTGCGCAGAATCAGTCGCAACAGAATTCGCAGCAGCAGGCGCTTGAAGCCGAGCGCCATCGCAACCAGGAGTTAAATGCGCAACTCAATCAGGAAAAGCAACAACGCGAGCAAACTGATGAGTCGTTACGCGAACTGAGTGAAGCAGGGGATGCGGTGAATCCGGCGCCGCGTCCAGTGATCGCCTCATTAACCCTTTTACCTGGTCTTTCACGCGGAGGCGACAACAAGCCGAGTCTGGTCCTACCAGAAGATGCGCGTCTGGTCCGACTTCAAATCGGAATCGATCCGGAAGAGCCGTACAAGAATTTCAATGTGGAGTTGCTCACCCTGGCAGGGCGCCAGGTTTGGACTCGAGAGAAACTAAACGCCAGGAATCGACGTGGAGCACGCGCGGTCGGCCTGACACTTCCGGCAACAGTTCTCAAATCGGGTGACTATGAACTGAGACTACGAGGCGTTACCGAAAGTGGTGCAGCAGAAGACGTCGGTTTCTACTACTTCAATGTGAGGAAGCGATGAGACATGCAAGCAATTTAGCCCTGCCCTACCTGGCTCTTTTGTTACTCCTGACTGTTGCAACTCCCATTTACTCTCAAACACAATCAACTCCTCTCGAAATCGGAAAAACAATCGAAAGAGACATCAAGCCGGGTGAGCCGCAGACGTTCAGTCTGTCGCTGCCGAGCGGGATGTACGGGCGAGTTGAAGTTCATCAGAAGACCGTCAATGTCGCTGTGACTGTGTATGGTCCTGATGAAAAACAACTCAGGCTCGTGGATCTCATGGGCGCGATTGGATTGACCGAGGAAATCTCCCTCGTGGCTCCGGCCGCCACCACGTTTCAGCTCGTTATCCGAGCACCTGAGAAATTCGATTATCGTGGCAGTTATTCAATCACGCTTAAAGAACTGTACCCCTCGACGGATCAGGACAAAGCACGTGTCCAAGCGGAAAAGCTGACTGAAGATGCCTGGCAGTTGTTTGTTACACAGGCCAGTGACGCAAAACTCAAAGCACTGGATCAGTTTCAGCAGTCAGTGGGTTTTTGGCATCTTGCCAAAGACCAGGCAAATGAAGCTCGCTCGCTTTATTACGTGTCCTACACTTTGAATGCTACCTCGCAGTATCCAAAGGCAGCCGAAGCCGCGGAACAGGGAATTCCGATCGCGCAGGCTGCGGGCAGTAAACGTTGGCATGCGTATTTGCTCGACGAGCTCGGGGCCTCCTACAGCAATCGCGGCGATAGAAAGAAATCGCTCGATATTTTCCAGCAGGCTCTTACGCTGCGCTCCGATGCTGACCCCGTTGGTCTGGCAAATACGCTGAACCTTCTCGCGATGGCTTACTCATGGACCGGCGATTCCATCAAGGCCCTGGAATATATGGAGCGGGTTGTCTCCATCATGCACAACATGCACGAGCCCATGAAAGAGTCGACGATTCTCGGAAACATGTGCGTGATGCGCAGAACTTTGGGTCACTTGAAGAAGGCTCTTGAGTTGTGCACGGCGGCAGTGGCGATCAAACGGGAAATCAACGATCAAAGTGGCCTCGCATCGGTGTCGGACGGGCTCGGTAGCGTTTACGGCAGTTTTGGTGACTACCAAAAAGCGCTGGATCGATATCAGGAAGCGCGGGCCATTCGCAAAAAGCTCGGTGACGCTGAGTCAGAGGCGATGACGCTCAGCAATATTGGTTGGGCTTACGGGCAGCTCGGCGAGTATGAGAAGGCTTTGGAGTATTACAGTCAGGCTTTAGAACCGTTACGAAAAGCGGAAAGCAAATACGGAATGGCCCAGCTACTGACCAACATGGGTGTCAATTGGGCCAAGCTCGGCGACTATCGCAAAGCGCTCGACTTTCATCTGCAATCGCTCGAGTTCCGATCCGAGAAAGACGATCCAAGCGGCAAAGGCACCACACTTAGTAACATCGCGAACTCTTACGAGCATCTCGGCGACAAGCAGAAGGCGCTCGAGAATTATCTTGAAGCCGTGAGACTACTTCGCGGGGCCAGATACTCGCGGCAGTTGACGGGTGCTTTGAAGAGTCTCGGAGTCTTCTATCGTAACGAAGGCCAGCTCGACAAGGCGCGTGAAAATCTAAACGAGGCGCGCACCATCAGCGCCACGACCGGCGATCAAGTCAACGAAGCGACGGCGTTGTCGGAGCTTGCAAGACTCGAGTTCGTCGGCGGCAATCTTCCCGAAGCTCTAAAGCTGATCGAGCAGGCGATCGCTGCGACTGAGTCTGTGCGCGTCAATCTGAAGAGTCAGCAGCTGCGTACTTCGTTTCTGGCGTCAGTGCGGCAGTATTACGAATTTGAAACCGAGGTGTTGATGCGTCTTAATGAGCAGAAACCCGCCGAGGGCTTTGCTGCCGCTGCGCTTCAGGTCAGTGAAAAGAGTCGCGCCAGATCCTTATTAGAGCTTTTGCGGGAAGCGCGGGCCGAACTGCGACAAGGCGTCGATCCGTCTTTGGTCGAACGCGAAAGCGTTTTGCGACAGTCCATCGCCGACAAAGCCGATCAGCAGACGCGTCTGTTGAGTGGAAAAGCTACTGAAGAGCAAAAGCTTGCCGCGTCAAAAGAGATGGATATGCTCACGACCGAATACGATCAGGTTCAGACACGTATACGGCAGACGAGTCCACGATATGCCGCGTTGGTCCAGCCGGCGCCGCTGAATGTCGAGGCGATTCAAAAACACTTGTTGGATGAGAACACTTTGCTGCTCGAATATGCGCTTGGCGAGCAGAAGAGTTTTGTGTGGGCAGTCACGCCAGAGTCGGTCAAGGCGTTTGAGTTGCCGGGACGCGTGACCATCGAGCGGGAAGCGAAGAGTTTTTACCAGCTTCTCACCGAACAGGGAACGAGTGTTCCAAACGAAACCCTCGCGCAGAGAAAACAACGACTCGATCATGCGGAGTCTGACTTTCCAGTGGTGGCGGCGAACCTGAGTCGAATGTTGTTGCAGCCTCTAGCGGCGGAGTTGAAACAGAAGCGACTCGTGATCGTGGCTGACGGTGTGTTGCAGTACCTCCCGTTTTCTGCGTTGACGTTGTCCGATGGCGGGCAGCCGTTGATTATCGATCATGAGATCGTGACGTTGCCTTCGGCTTCGGTGCTCGCAGTGTTGAGAGAGGAGTTTGAACAGCGCAAGCCGGCAAGCAAGCTGCTGGCTGTGTTGGCGGATCCAGTGTTTTCTGCGAATGATCCGCGACTGGCACAAGCGAAGAATGCAGAACCGGCAAATCATTCGTCGGCCACCGACGTGCAGCGGTCTGCGATTGAATCGGGGCTAGGTGGGTTGGTGCGATTGCGTTTCAGCCGGCAGGAAGCCGAAGAGATTGCGCGTTTCGCTGGTGACAAGCGCAACCTCAAGGCATTGGATTTCTCGGCCAGTCGTTCGCTCGTCACCAAAGACAATCTGTCCGATTACCGGATTGTTCACTTTGCGACGCACGGGTTGATCAACAACCAGAATCCTGACTTGTCAGGTGTAGTTCTGTCGCTGGTTGACGAACAGGGCCGGCCACAGAATGGGTTTCTGCGGTTATACGACATCTACAATTTGAAGCTCGATGCGGACCTCGTGGTGTTGAGTGCGTGTCAGACGGCGTTGGGTAAAGAGATCAAAGGCGAAGGTCTGGTTGGATTGACGCGCGGGTTCATGTATGCCGGTGCGCCACGTGTCGTTGCGAGTCTCTGGCGCATCGACGATCGCGCCACGGCTGATATCATGAAGCGCTTCTACGAGGCCATGCTGAAAGATGGAATGCGGCCCGCTGCCGCTCTTCGTGCCGCACAGATCTCGATGTCACAGGACAAGCGATGGCACTCGCCACACTACTGGGCCGCGTTCACGCTGCAGGGCGAATGGCGCTAGGCCACAAAGGAAGGTTTAGCCACAAAAAGGCACAAAAAGCACATAAAAGAGTGCTCATGTAAATCCTGAAAACATCCTGGTAATCCTGTCCAAGGTTTTAGATCTGATCGAAGCTCAGGATTTCAGGGTATTGGTTGGTGTTATCTTGCGGCGCATTACCTGGACGGAGTGAAAGCAACGTTTTCATCCTCGCGTCGTGCGCCGCATTGAGTTCGTCAATCACATCTGAAATAAAGAGTATCTCGCGCGGCGGCAGTTTCATCTTCTCCGCGATGCGCCGGTAGCTTTCCGCTTCACCCTTCTTCCCAACGTTCGTATCGAAGTAGTCGTCAATAAACCGCGTCAAGTCTCCGGCTTCGGTGTGCGCGAATAGCAGCTTCTGGGCCAACACACTGCCCGACGAAAAGATGTTGATACTCAACCCTCGCTGATGCCAACGTTCGAAGGCCGGTGCGACATCCGCAAATACTTGCGACTTCAGACTTCCATCCTGATATCCCTTTCGCCAGATCTTGCCCTGCAACGACTTCAATCCGGTCGACTTGCGATCTGCTGCGATCAGCCACTCGACGTAATCCGCAACAAGCGGTGGCGGATTACGACCCTTATTCACATCACCCGCATGCTCGTCGCCCAGCAGCGCAATATCTGCACGTACCTCTTCGTTATCTGCGTTTGTTCTCAGGAACTCTCTGACGTGATCGCGAGCGTAGGTGAACAACACGTCGTGAACAAACGCTATCGGCGTCGTCGTTCCTTCGATGTCGAGCAGAATGCCGCGAACGTCGTCCAAAAGACTCATGTCGTCATTGATAGATGTGAGAGGCCAAAACACACTGGAAGAAAGTTTTCGTCCACACCGCTGCTGGTGTAATGAGGAGTCCAGCCAGCGGTGTCCTGGAACAAACGGATAGCCCTGATGCGACGGTCGTCACAGAGATTGAACCAATGAAGTGTGCCGCGCGGAACGCGAATCAGATCGCCGGCTTCGACTTCAATCGCGAGTACCGTTCCGGTCGTGGAGTGAATGTGAAACAGTCCGCGGCCCGCTATGATGAATCTCACTTCATCTTCGTCGTGCCAGTGCTCGCGATTGAATTTTGTAAGCATGGCTTCGAGGCCCGGTGTGGCAGGGTTAACGTCGATGACGTCTGCGGTGACGTAGCCTCCGCGCGCTTTGAGAGCCTCAATCTCACGCGAATAAGTCTGGAGGATCTCATCGGCTGGAGCATCGTCAGCGACCGGGTGTGAAGGAGTCCAGCGTTCGTAGTCGATCCCGCAGGCGGAGAGTGTCGTGGTGATCTCGTCAACATTGGTGAGCGTCTTGTTCTCGTTGCAAATCGTAACGACAGCCATCAGTACGACCTCCCAAACGTTCTACCCGTGGTTTCAAGTAGAAACTCGAAAATTTCAATGTGCCGCTTCGCTTCAGCCAGCGTCTGTCCCCAGGAGTAGAGCCCGTGACGACGTAGCAGAAAACCATGCGCTGCCGGGTGGTTATGCAGCGTTGCTCCGACCATCTCCGCAAGTGCAGGCATATCCTGCGAATTTTCGATGATTGGTAAAAACTCTGTGTGCTCGTGTGTTTGCACACCCTCCAAACCTTTCAACATCTCAAAGCCTTTGATCGTAACGCCCCCCTCGGGTGCATACAGATTCGAAAGGATAGTATTCCAGACCGAATGAGTGTGCAGCACTGCACCGGCGCCGCGCTCTTTCACGATGCGTATGTGCAGCAGGCTCTCGTCAGACGGCTTACCCTCATGTGCGCTCACGATTCGCGCATCCTCATCGATAGATAAGAGTTGCTCCGGTTTAAGTTCACCTTTATCGACTCCGCTGGGACTCATCGCCAACCTGAGTGGCTCCCTCTGGACCACCGCACTCAAATTCCCACTCGTCCCCAATAGCCACCCGCGCGCATAAAACCCCCTCGCCACCGCCGCCAACCCCACCGCCACTTCATTGAACTCATTCGCCATGAATGAAAGATGCTACTAAACCTGCGTAACGCGCAAGTCATTAGCGCATTTGTAACTGCACAGTCTTGCATTAACGCCGAAGGCGTTCGCTAACCCCAGCCCAGGGTTCGAGCGCAGCGAGACCCCTGGGACCACAAAACAAGAAGCGTAACAACCCTGAAAGGGTTCCTCCCAAGACAAACCCCTTCAGGGTTTGCATCGTTCTTTGAAATGAGATCCCAGGGTTGTCGCTGCGCTCCAACTCTGGGCTGGGGTTAGCCAACGCCTTCGGCGTATTCGTTTGCTACGAGCAAACCAAGTAAATCCGACAGTTTAGTTTCGACGAAGAGGGTTGCAAACAGTGTATAGTGTGTTTCGCGATTTGTAGAACAAAATGATTCACTAGATAAAATAATCCGCGAGCTTTTAGCATTATCCGTTGGAGAGAGGCTTCGCGTGCTCGACGCGATCCTCACAGCTCTCGCTAGACCCAACCATGAAGTCGATAGTGTCTGGGCGGTTGAAACACGTAAATGGTGGATCGCCTTTAAAGGAGATCAGCTTCGAACTGTTTCTTACGAGGAATTGTTGAGCAAGTATAATCGCTAGTGAGTCTTTAAGTCGTCTGCTTCTCACAATCAGATTAGTTGCATCCTTACGTGGTCCTATTAACAGATAACATTCTACTTGTATTTACTCACAGATGAGAGTAGGATGCTCTCGCTTTCGATTGCTGCCGCAGTGACTCACCTGTCAGACTGCCGGCGATGCTCATCATTCGTCCGAAAGACGAGTGCATCGAAGGCATTCGGCCTAATAATAAATCCAACTTTGCACTGGGTAGCCTGGTGGGGGGCCAGGTTGAGTCCGCAGAAGC
>Ga0097621_100001837_pt1 | contig 14554 bp, 15 predicted proteins | sample KBSMisM72_FD_73165 | JGI IMG/M metagenome (GOLD analysis project Ga0097621, IMG submission 73165) | Miscanthus rhizosphere microbial communities from Kellogg Biological Station, Michigan, USA - KBS Miscanthus M7-2 (version 2) (version 2) | ecosystem: Host-associated > Plants > Roots >... | reverse complement strand
ACGATCCGGTCGAGTCCGAACAAGCTCACTGTCGCGGCGTGGGGGTGAACTTCGATTTGAAAGCGGCCTTCCTGGCGCGGTGTCATTGATGCCCCGTGGCTGAAACCCAACGCTTCCAGGCGGCGGCTGAAGGAGATCACCTTCTGGGCGAACGGGCGCCCAAGGTTGGCAGCGTGACAACCGGCGTGGAATCGGCGAAAGTCGGCGTTTAACTCGCGTTCCGCGGGCCGAATGCTGGATTGGTTTCGAATGACCAGCGGAGCATCCACGGCGGCAACAGCACTCCCGTACGCGGCTTCCGTTTGAATCCAGTCCAGGATCTCGTCCATACTTTCCAGCCGGTCAACATTACGAAGGCGCAGCACTGAGCCTTCCAACACGAGGGACGCCAATCCGCTCGGTTTTCCGTACCAACCCAGGTCAACACCGATGAAGGTGTTCATGCCGGCGGGACCAATTCCACGGTGTCGCCAACGGTAACGCGGCCGGGTGTGATGACGAAACTATTCAGGCCGAGGCGGCCGTTGAATTCTCTTCGGATCCGCCGCAGCACACCCAAGTCTTGCTGACCGGAATCGGGGTCGAACGTCGTCATGATGCAGCGCGTGCGGAGGTCTTCCATCCCAATTACGACCGCACCGATCCGCAGCTTGGCTCCTTCCCACTGTCGTTCCAACAGTCCCGGAACGCCTCCGATAACAAGATTCGGCCGGAACCGCCGGAGGTCATAACCGACGGCCGCGAGCATTCCGTCGGTTGCGATCAGCAGGGGAAGAATATCGAAACGGTCGTTCGATTCGTATTGAACTAAGTGTGCTCCAGCGCCCGCCGCCGCCTCAACATCGCGTGCAACGTCCTCTGCTGTCCACGGTCGTCCATCCACCAGGACTTGATTGTCCGCGCTTAACGTCGCACGATGGCGAAGAAGCAACGGTTTTGTTCGCGCGGTCATGACTTGTCCGCCGGGATTCCGCACTTGAACTATGCGGTCTCCTGCGACTCCGGACGCGGTGAGGTCCGCCGCGTCCAGTTTTTCGCCGGCCATGGATTTGACCGGGTAGCGCCAGATCTCCTGGACCCACACTGTTAAGCCGCCTTTCGCACCGCCACCTTCCGATCGTAGAACGACCGCACGAATTCCGCGATCTCATCGCAGTGGTCTTCCAGGGCGAAGTGCCCCGTGTCGAGCATGTGGAGCTCGGCATTCTTCACATCGCGCTGGAACGCGCGACCGCCTTCCTGAGTGAAGATCGGATCGTTTGCACCCCACACCAGGAGCGTGGGCGGTTGGTTCTTACGGAGATACTCGTGCCAGTGCGGATACTGATCGACGTTGGTCCGATAGTCGTAGAACAGGTCGAGCTGGATGCGGTGATTCTCCGGCCGGCCGAGGAAAAACAGGTCCGTATTCCAGTTATCCGGGCTGAGCTTGTCGGGGTCGCGCGTGCCTTCGCTGTAAATCCATTTAACTCCGTCTTGCGTGAAAAAGCCCGCAAGCGGCACCTCGGTTTCGGGAGTGCGGTTCTTCCAGAGCGCTGTCCGCAGAGCATCCCACACGCCAGTAAATCCCTCTTCATAGGCGTTCCCGTTCTGGGAGATGATGCCCTCAATCCACTCGGGATGGCGCACGGCGATGCGAAACCCGACCGGCGAGCCATAGTCCTGAATGAACATCGTGAACTTCTTGATGCTGAGCGACACGAGCAGTTTCTCGACAACCTCGGATAGCTTGTCGAAGGTGTAGGAAAATTTGTCGGGCGCGGGAGCGTCGGTATTGCCAAAGCCGGGATAGTCCGGCGCGATCAGGTAGAACTTGTCGGCAAGCTTCTCCATCAGGTTGCGATACATATGTGAGGACGATGGGAATCCGTGGAGGAGGACCATCGTCGGGTTCTTGGGGTCGCCGGCTTCTCGGTAGAAGACCTTCAGGCCGCCCAGATCTGCGTATTTGTAGTTCATGGAGTGTTTCCTTTCGCGCTGGAAAAAGCAGCGGGATGGCCAATGTATTGTCGCCGCGTTATCAACACCTTCCATTGAGTCTTCGGGTTGCGGCCTTGTGATTTCTCACGAACCGGGAATAACCGGCCACGAATTTGTGATTACTCACAAGACGACCATCCCATGGATCTCCATCCCGTCATTCTTTCAATCGCTCAGGCGGCAGACCCGCCTTCTGTCCTCGGGCAAATAGTCAAAGCCATCATGGCCAACCAGCATGTTGCCCTGGCTCGGATCTGGTTTCTCGATCAGGACACCAACTGCCCCGTTTGCGCAGGCGCCGGCGAGGAAACGGCGCTGCATATGCGCGCGAGCGGAGGACGTCCGCTGGAAACCAACGCCGATTGGGGCCGGATCGACGGCTCGCACCACCGGGTTCCACTGGATTCCGAGCGAAAACTCGCGCACATGGCACGGACCGGAGAAACGGTGCTTGTCACGGATATCGCCGGGACTCACGACGCCGCGATCGACCGCGAATGGGCGACGCGGGAGCAGATCGAAGGGTTCATCGGTCATCCACTTCGTTTCCGCGGAGGCATTGTCGGAGTGCTGGCGGTGTTCTTACGTGTGCATCCGAATCAGAGCACGCTCGACTGGCTGAGCATGTTTGCCGCGCACGCCGCGGTTGCGATCGGCAATTGCCGCGCATTCCAGCAGATCGATCAACTCCGCCGCCAACTGGAACTGGAAAGGGACTACCTGCGTGAAGAGGTCGTCGAAACGGGCGATTTTCGAGACATTGTTGGTAGCAGCCCCGCGCTGAAGCGTGTGCTCCAGCAAATCGATCTGGTGGCGCAAACCGATTCGAGCGTGCTAATCCAGGGTGAGTCCGGCACGGGCAAGGAACTGATTGCTCGGGCGATTCATCAACGCAGCCGCCGGGCGGGGAAGGCGCTCATTCGCGTAAACTGCGGATCGATTCCAAAGGATCTCTTCGAAAGCGAATTTTTTGGCCATGTAAAGGGATCATTTACGGGTGCGATTCGTGACCGTGCGGGCCGCTTTCAACTCGCCGACGGCGGAACGCTGTTTCTGGATGAAGTCGGCGAAATCCCGCTAGATCTTCAGTCAAAGCTGCTGCGGGTCTTACAAGAGGGAGACTTTGAGCGCGTCGGTGATGAGCACACGCGGCGCGTAAACGTGCGAGTGATTGCAGCTACCAATCGCGACTTGCGTGCGGCTTCCGAAGAAGGGCGCTTCCGGCTGGACTTGTTCTACCGCCTGAGCGTGTTCCCCTTGGAGATCCCCTCGCTGCGTAACCGGCGCGAAGACATTCCGCACCTGGCGTCGCATTTCGTAAAGCAGGCTTGCACGGGTATGCACTTGCCGGAGGCGAAGCTTCCAAACCGCGAGATGGCCCGATTACAAGGCTACGATTGGCCTGGGAACGTTAGAGAGTTGCAGAATGTGGTGGAGCGCGCCTTGATTCTGGCCCAAGGTGGACCACTGCAGTTTGACCTTCAAGGAGGAAGAAACCACAAGGGAGCGCCTCCCGAAGAAGATCATCCGGCGTTCTACACGGAGGCCGAGTGGAGAGACAAGGAACGAGCAAATCTGCTTCAGGCGCTGAAGCACGCTGGCGGAAAGGTCTCGGGCGCGGGCGGCGCCGCCGAGCTGCTTGGCGTCAATTCGAATACTCTTGCTTCGCGGCTTCGCGCGCTCGGAATCTCACGGAATTACAGCGGGCAGATTTAACAACAAATACCTCCCGGCATGAGACTATTCGTTTCGTGCCAGAATCAGCTGCTGATGCGCGGGGGCGAGGCTGCGGGATTCACCAGCGCCGAAGCCAGCTTCGCGAAGCATCCGGTCGATTTCAGCGAATGTATACGCATCGCCGTTGGGCGTCGTGCCGAGCATCCGCATGGCAAAGAGAGCTCCATCGGGCGGGGAAACACGGTCTTCGTTAGGCACGAACTCGATCACAGCAACGAGACCGCCGGGCTTCAGTGCTGCGCGGATTCTCTTGAGCAGGGTTACGTTGGTCGCGAAATCGAAGTGGTGCAGGAAGTTCGGTAGGAGCGTCACATCGTACCCCGTACCGAGAGCCACTTCGAATGCGCTGCCGGGGATAGTGCTGAAGCGACCGGCAATTCCCATTTTCGTGGCATTTTCTTGGGCGACTTCAAGCACGTTTCCCCAATCCTGGAAAGTGACGTCGGCGGCGCGGTTATGGAGTGCAACGTGGATGCCGAACAGGCCGTGCCCTGCTGCGATGTCCAAAACCTTTGCAGGCTCGCCGGGGCTGGTGACATGCGTCGCGACGATGCTCGCTGGTAGGGCGAACATGGGAGCCATATAGCGCGCGAACTCAACCCAGACGACGTCGTTCGGCGCAAGTGTGTGGTCTGTCGTGGCGCCTCCGTTACGAACCAGAGCTGCTACGTCACGGTACTTGTTCACCATCATCGGATGTGTGAAAAACTCAGCGACAGATCCCATGTACGAAGGCGAATTCTTGTCGAGCAACGCGGCTGTATCGGGCGCAAGCCCATAGGCTCCTTTAGCCTTGGTGAGAAAGCCATGGACGGTGAGATAATCGCAAAGGACTCGGACGCCTTTCTCTGTGCCTTGACAGAGCGGCGCGATCGCCTCCGAAGTGGTTGCTCCGCCAGCGATGTGGGTGAAAACTTCCAGATCGATGGCTCCCTTGAGGGCCATGGCGAGTTGATACGAGGTGAGGGCCTGATGGATGCGTCCCGGGTTGACCGGGACTGGGTTGATCTGGACAGAGTTGGGCTGTGAAGCCATGGTCAATTGTATCTGCGGAGCTTAGCGCTGTAACTTTGTTTTCAACGCCTCTCCGATTTGATCCAATCGGGACACCGTAAAATCGGGGGCGAACCCCCAATCATCTATTGCTGCTCCCGACCGATTACACCAGCAAACCTGGTATCCAAACGCCTTGGCTCCAGCCGCATCCCATAAGTTGGAAGAAACGAAAAGAATCTCCGCGGCGGGAAGGTTCAGGGTCTTCGATCCCAGCTCATAGACGCGGGGAGAGGGTTTGTAGGTTTTCACCCGGTCGACGGAAATGATCTCGGCGAAATAGGACTGCAGCGAGTTGTAGTGGACGGCTGATTCCAACATCGCTGGCGATCCGTTCGAGAGGATCGTTAGCGGCAATCCCTTCACAGCTTGCAGAGCGGAGACCACTTCCGGAAATGCTTCAGGAACGAGGTATGCCTGCATGAGGCTTTCAAGCTGCTGATTCGTCGCCTCAATCGTAAGCTGCCGCACGGCGGAGCGCAGTGCGACTTCGGTGATATGCCAGAAGTCCTCGTACCGGTCCATGAGCGCTCGTAGCCAGGTGTATTCGAGTTGCTTTCGTCTCCACAGTTTCGAAAGACCCTCAAGATTGCCAGGGATGCCGACGCCACTGTTCCGGATCACTGAGTGGACATCGAACAGCGTCCCATAAGCATCGAATATGAATGCTTGGGGATTCAATAGCCTGGCAGTCCTTTCGCTATCGAAGCGTGGCGGGTGTTAGCCATAACTCATAACCTTACACTAAGCCCACAATGTTCGTTCTAATCGAAGAAGGGTTTCTCCTAACCAGATCAAAGCGGTCGGAAGCGGCATCTCGGAATGACCTAGAATGCCCCACCCGCGAGGATACGTAGACGACGTTAAGCGGAGCGATGCGGACCTACTTACAGTTCGGCCACGAAACCGACCATTCCCTAACCGTTGATTTGGAAGACGTGAGCGGAAGAAAATTCTCCCAGGGGCTTTTCTCGACATCGACCCGCATAGGCGCGTTTCGATGGAGACGACCCTATTCAGCCTCGTGACGCTTCCAACAGGACAGTTTAGTTAGCTGTCCAGACAATCCGGTGCCCATCACAGTTCATCACGATATTGCTCTAGCGCCACCCGAACCAGTTGTGATCTTGTCCGAACACCAAGCTTCTCGAAAAGCTGACGAAGCGAGCTTTTTGAAGCGCTCTCTGATACCTGAAGCTCCGCACCGATCTGTCGATTTGTGAATCCTTGGCAAACCAGCCGAAGCACGGCTCGGTCGCGATCGTTGAGCACTGGTTGAATCACGGGACCCACAGATCGGAACAATGTCGGCATGTAATCATTTTCAAGACATACCTGCCCGGCAGCTACACGCCGGATCGTCTTCGACAATTCTTCCGAAGAGTGATATTTGTGCAAGATGCCGGCGACACCGGCGCGAACTAATTGCACCGCTTCCTCAGGGCTGGCCCCGGCTGTCAGCACGAGAATCTTACCTTTGAAACCGCGTTTTCTAACTTCGATCACAAAGTCGACCGCTCTCTCGGACCCCAGATCGACATCAAGTAGGATCATGTTTGCGCGGCCTTCGGATAGCTTCTCAAGAGCTTCCGCAGCAGTCGCATATTGGCCTGCAATTTTGAACTGGGGTTCCTTCTCGAACAATCGCACGATGCCTTGACGGAACATCGCATGATCGTCCACCAGGAGGAGCCGAATGTCCCCAACATCCGATGAAACAGTCATTGTGGCCTGCCTTCGGGGAAAGTTTGCAGCTCGACAACGAAGCACGAACCTGGGGCCTGAGGTTCGAAACGCAACTCTCCTCCATAGCTTCTCACAACAGCTCTGGAAACGTACAACCCAAGACCGCTCCCATCGGCCCCCCTTTGCAACGGTTGAAACAGCTGCTCTGGAGCGGCCACACCAGGGCCTGTATCGCTGAAGTAAGTCGCCACCCGGTCCTGTCGCACATGAACAGATATCTTCAACTCGCGAACCGGCCTATCCAGGACTGCACGGTGACTGTTGTGAGCGAGGTTTAAGAATGCCTGTAACAATCCATGGGAATCCGCTAGAATCATCGGCAGCTCAGCTGGCAAATCCCAAACCACCCGTCCATCGATTTCGTTCCATTCAGACTCAATAACAATCCGAAGATGGTCCAATACTTTGCGTAGAGACGTGGTCTCAATAGTCTCGGCTACATTAGCATGCAGATTGAACGAAGTTATCGTCTTGAGGCCTTCCACCATGGCGAAAAGAGCCTCGAAGTCTTCGTCCAGGTGGAGATCCGGCCTGTCTCTGAAGTGAGTGCAAAGAAGAGAAATCGCGCCACACAGGTTTCGCAGTTCGTGCGATACGGCTGCCGCCGTTAGGCGGTTTGACTTTTGCAGGTGCCTAAGATTCTGCTGCTCACGATCGCGCATTTCGTCCGACGAATCGACAATGATCGCCGCCACGCGCTGTCCGCCTGGTCCCGAATAGGAAGAAAACCATGTTTGCGCAAAAAACATCTCACCGTCTTGCCGGTATCCCTGACACTGCGCCGAAGTGCGAAACCCCTGACCCGGACCCTCCCTTCTCGCGGCGTCGAAAAGAATCGGAAGATAATCGACAATATCGCGTCCAAGGATGGTTTCGCGATCGGGAATCGCAAAGAGTATGTCCGCCGCATGGTTCGCTGCCAGAACCGTTCCATTCGCGTTGAGAGTCAGTATTGCCGCTGGGCTGCTGGCTACAAGCGCGCGCAAGTGCTCTTCGGCGTCCTCTCGCCGTTGCTGTTCCCTTTGCAGCGTTGCAAGGTGGCCAGCGACGACTCTCCGGTTTCGAACGAGCGAAGTAATCAATAGTCCCGACGTCGCGTACGAGAGGGCCGCAAAACACAGATGAAGCATTTTCTCGGTGTTGTCTGGCGCATGATCGAACGGAGACTGCACAATCCCGCACGCTAGCGCCAGAACCACGGTGCCACGCGGACCCAGAACTAAAGCGCCAAGCATCATCGGGAGGATATACAAGACGGCTAACGACGGAGCAGTGTGAGCATCTAACAGGGCGACCAATCCGATCAGGAGAACGGTCGCCATAAGGGTCTTACCCTTTGGCGCTGCCAGCCAAAACGAAATCATTCTCCCGTCCAGGTGCATTTGAGGGGTACTCGTCCGTAGGATAGCGCCTGTATGACGATTTCTTCAGTTCTCCTCAGGCCAAAAAACATCTATCGATCGATGTTTTTTGGCTGCATCTTTCGATGCCACAGAACATCGTTAGGTCAGATCAAAAAAATCAATTGGACGGTATCCACAACGAGCCGTAGACTGGACTCCACCTAACCGTTCAATCTGCTTGCTATGTCTATCGGGCAGAGAGATCGAGAGGCGCAGCATACCCCGCGTTGCCACCACGTTTTCGTCGCCGCCGGGGACGAGCAGCCGAATCAATCCGGCGGCTTTCGTCTTCAGTCTTCGAGATTCTTTTAGAACCCAAAAACAGGAGGGTACCCTTCATGGGCGCCAATTCAACACAAGCAGTCGGTTTGACGGCCTTCTTAGTCGCCTTCACCCTGATCTCCGCCGGTATCGCGGCAGGCGGAATTCTGGTCAGCCTGGTGGGCGTAGTTTTACTGGCGGTGTCTCTCGGCGTGTTCCGCAAGGCCAAGCCGTGGGAAGAGGCGGAGTGAAAAGGAGACAACTATGGCAATCGCAGGATTAATAGTAACGTTGTTGGGTTTTATTATCTCGGTGGCCAGCCTGGGAATGAGTTCCTCGGTTAGCGGCCGCATGGTGATCGTTCTCGTCGGGCTAGTGGTCAGCCTGGTGGGGATTATCGGATTGATCAACCCGGCGTATCAGAAGAAGGCCGCCTGGAGAAAGTGATCAAGAGGCGAACGAAGTGACTAGAAAAAATGACGAGAGGATCATGAAAATGACACGACGCATCGCAATCTTGGCAGTGGCTCTGCTGATGGTGTCACTAGCATGGGCCCAAGCGCCCGCGACGCCGCCGACTCCGGCCCCAGAACCCGCAGCGGCAACTCCCACGGCCCCGGGTGCGGCCCCCGCGGCGGCTCCCGCCCCGCCCCCGGTAATGATCACCGACCAGGACATCAAGAACGTCCCGCCGCCCTCGGCCGATGCGCGAGCCAAGGGCGACCCGGACGGCTCGCTCACCGGCACCGTATCCGACGTGGTTGTGAGCGATAGCAAGAAAGGTCTGACCATCGGTGATCTGGTCAACCAAGCCGGCCAGAACAGGGTTGCCATCAACTTCGTCTGGACCCTCATCACTGGCTTCCTGGTTATGTTCATGCAGGCAGGTTTCGCCATCGTGGAAACCGGCCTGTGCCGCGCCAAGAACGCCAACCACACCATGATGATGAACTTCATGGTGTACGGCGTCGGTATGCTGGCCTTCTGGCTGATCGGCTTCGCCATCCAAATGGGCGGCGTGGGAGCGTTGGGCACTCTGGGCGGCACGCCGGTCCTGGGTGGCGAGTACGCCATCACTCTGTTCGGCAAGTCTTTCGGCCTTTGGGGCCAGAACGGCCTGTTCCTGATGCACAAAGGGACGTACGACGTCGCCGTGATGGTGATGTTTCTCTTCCAAATGGTGTTCATGGATACGGCTCTGACGATCGTCACCGGTACAGTGGCGGAACGTTGGAAATACGCAGCCTTCATGGTTTCGTCTTTCGTTATGGGCGCGTTTACCTACCCACTGTTCGCCAATTGGGCGTGGGGTGGAGGTTGGCTCGCTAACCTGGGCGGGAATTTCAACCTTGGCCACGGCTATGCGGATTTCGCCGGCTCGGGGGTAGTGCACTCCGTCGGAGGCATCACCGCCTTGGCCATGGGGATTCTGCTTGGACCGCGCTTGGGCAAATATAATCGAGACGGCAAGGCCAACGTCATTCTGGGCCACGATATCGTACTGGTGCTGTTGGGCTGCTTCATCCTAGCTTTCGGCTGGTTCGGGTTTAACCCCGGTTCGACGCTGGCGGCATCTGGAAACGGCGCTCTACGCATCAGTTCGGTGGCAGTTAACACCATGCTGGCGGGTATGACCGGCAGCTTCGGCGCGATGCTCTACATGTGGCTCCGGTACGGCAAGCCGGATGCTTCCATGAGCGGCAACGGACTCCTAGCTGGGTTGGTCGCTATCACGGCTCCTTCCGGATTTGTGAATCCGGTGGGTTCCGCAATTATCGGCCTGATCGCCGGCGTTCTGGTATGCGTTTCGGTCGAGTTCGTCGATCGCGTACTGAAAGTAGACGATCCAGTGGGCGCGGTCTCGGTTCACGGGACCAACGGCCTGTGGGGCGTAATTTCAGTCGGTCTGTTCGCCGACGGCAAGAGCAACTACGGCGGCTCCTGGAACGGCGTAAACGGCAACGTTACCGGCCTGTTCTACGGCGACGCGGGACAGCTGGTGGCGCAATTGATCGGTGTCTGCACACTCGTCGGATTCGTATTCACGTTCAGCTTTGTCGTGAACTGGATCATTGATCTGTGTGTCGGCCAGCGAGTCGCCGCCAAAGCCGAGCTGGAAGGCCTGGATATGCCTGAGATGGGCGCTCTGGGTTATCCCGAGTTCGAGCTGAAAGCCAGCGCAGCCCGCATGTAGTTGGTAGACGCAAAATACTGGAGGCGAATTCATGGCGACGGCAGCAAGTAGTTTTGAGTTAGTACGGACCGGTCAGTCCGTGATGAACACACCGGCCGGTCCGGTGCGGGTCCTTCCCATTCCATGGAGGGATCCGCACACTGTCGAACCCGAGGAGCTGAAAGACTACATCGCTATCCTCGAGCGCGCCTGCCTGGAACATCCGGAGAATGCAGACTTCCGGACCTGTCTGGGCATGGCGCACGCCATGAATTTCGACGTCTACAAGTCGATGGACGCGCTCGAAGAAGCGCGCAGGATCGAACCACAGAACTTCTTCGCACAGCTCAAATACTCCGAGCTGTACTATCGCCTGCGGGCACTGGATAAAGCGGAGGAAGAGACGCGGAAAGCGGTGGATCTGGCCGGAAACGCCTGGGAGTTGTCCCTGGCAAGGAAGCAGCTGGCCGAGATTCGCCGCTTGAAGCGTGAGGGCACGCAGAAACCGGCTTGGACCAAGCCTCTTACGGTGCCCATGGTCATGTTGGTATTGATGACTGTGATCGCTGGCATCCTGCTCGCCTGGAGGTGAAGGCATGGAAGGGAGCATCAGCATGAAATCCTGGTATTACTTTTTCGCGGCCGCGTTTTTCGGATCGTACTTGATGCTGTCTAACGGGGTTCCTCTGCTTCCTGTGCTCGCGGGAGTCGCGGTCGCGGCTTTGTCGATGTGGCTGAGGACGGCGTCGGCGCGAAAGACCTCAAACGGCTCCGTAGGACACTGAGTCGCGCGGTTATCCGTTGGTCTTTACTACGGTGCCTCTATGCCGGCCCACGAATTTCCCCTTCCAGTTGCGCTTCTAATCGTGTTTGGCTCGGCCAAGCTGGTGGGAGAGATCTTCGTAAAGCTGCGCCAGCCCTCCTTGGTGGGTGAGATTGTCGCTGGGGCCCTCATCGGACCCAGTGTCCTCGGCTGGATCGCGCCGAACGACACGCTCAAGGCCCTTTCCGATCTAGGGGTGATGTTCTTGCTGTTCGACGTGGGATTGCAAGTAAAAGCCCGCGAGCTCCTGCGAGTAGGCGGCACCGCTACCCTAGTGGCCACGGTGGGCGTTATCGTTCCGTTTATCGCCGGCTGGGCGATCCTGCGAACTTGGGGAGCTCCCCAGACTGAGGCTGTATTCGTCGGTGCTTCGTTGGTAGCCACGAGCGTGGGCATAACGGCGTCGGCACTTTCCGCTCGTGGACTACTGCACGAGGTTGCCAGTCAGATCATTCTGGCCGCTGCAGTGATTGACGACGTGCTCGGCCTGATTGTTCTGGCAGCTGTCAGCAGTTTCGCGACGGGACATGTCAACGTCCTCGAAATCGGGCTAACGGCTGGTCTCGCTACCGCTTTTACGGTGGTGTTGGCCAAGTGGGGAACCACTGCCGTCAACCACATCCTGCCACATTTTCATTCAAAAGCCGAGGCTGAGGAAGCACAGTTTCATATATCACTGGTCCTGCTATTCGCTCTGTCGGCACTGGCTATGTACACCGGTGTGGCCGCGATCGTCGGAGCGTTCCTTGCGGGCCTGGCTCTTTCCGAGAACGCGGACGACCGCGTGCGCGATCTGACTCGTGGGGTGAATGAATTGCTGGTGCCGTTTTTCCTGGTCGGCATCGGGCTGCACCTGGATCTCTCGCTGTTTCGATCGAGATCGACGCTGACATTAGCTCTGGTTATCCTGGCGGCTGCAATTGTGACTAAGCTCATCGGTTGCGGCCTGGGCGCGGCCGGAATGGGCTGGCAGAACGTTGTGAAAATCGGCATGGGCATGGTGCCTCGGGGCGAGGTCGGTATGGTCGTAGCGCAAATGGGGCTTAGCATGGCCGTGATCAGTACCGAAGTCTACGGAGTCGTTGTCTTTATGGCGGTGGCCACCACTCTAGTTACACCTTTACTTCTGAAAGTGGCTTTCCGCGCCCCCGCGCTTGAGGTTGTGAAGGCCTAGGATCATGATCGAACGCTCGGGACAGAAAATTCTCGATATGAGGCAGTTGCACACGTTCCGTGTGGTCGCCATGACGAGCCACTTCACCCGCGCTGCGGCGGAGTTAGGTTGCTGTCAGTCCACCGTCACCGTGCATATCCAGGCTCTTGAACGGGAACTTGGCGTTTCTCTTTTTGAACGAGATCGTTCCTCAAAAGTAGTTGTTCTGACGGATGACGGCAGACGCGTACTAGAGTATGCTCAACGGCTGTTGGCACTTGCGAATGAAGTTAATGCAGCGGTTTCCTCGGATGCTCGCGCGTCAGAGTAAGGTGCTCCTCATACTTCCAGTTCGGAAAGCCCAATCATGATAAAAGTCGAGGCGATCATCGACCCTACGAGGTTAGATGCAGTTAAGGTGGCTCTCGCAGGCTCGGACCAATAAATGAAACCTCAGTCCGGCGGAAGCCGTGCGAGACCCGCAGGTAGTCGCCCGCGGCGGACGTTGATCGCGTCGCAGTCCCGACAGACACTAGACATCTTGCGCCAATAGGTCCACTGGTTGGAGAACAGCACCGGAACGCTCAATTTCAAATGGTCGGAGCTTAGCTTCTCGCCCTGTTAACTTGGTCGCATGAGGCTCGAATCGAGTTTTTGCGGACCACAGCTCTGCTGGGAAGCAACCTGAGCGTCAACTCCGGTGCCAAGACCAGGCTGGGGTTCACGTTCAAGATTTCGGCCGGTTAAGCGGTCGGAGCTCAGCGTCTCGCCCCTGTTAACCCAATGGGTTGCGGAGAAAGTTTCTGGCTCCTCGGGTAGGACTCGAACCTACAACCCTTCGGTTTAACAGCCGGACAGGCGCGAAGCTGCCAGCCTGCAGTTTGCCCCACGACGGCACTCGGATCGGAACGGCCAACACTCTTTCTGATTCCACGACTTGCATTTCGAATGATCGGTATATACGGACTCGACAGTCGCTTTGAGGTCTCGAAAGTTCGTGCATAATTCTCTCAAGATGGTGAGCGGCGCGTCAGTAGGTTGGAGATCTGTTGACGAGGAATTCTGTTGGCCACCAAAATCCAGGCACAGTCTGGACTTTCATAAGCTAGCCGACTTAGCTCGCGGACCACCGTGGCAAAACCGTGACAAAACCCCTCCCATTCAGCCGACTTGGTTTGCCTTTGAGCGAAAAGCAGATTCCCCAAGTTGTTGAAAATCCTGAAAGTGGTGGGAAACCAAAAGAAGCTTTGGAGCGGGTCGGTATGCGCCCAAGGCAGGTGCGCGCGGTTTGGGAAGACGTGATTGCGGCGACGCAAAGACAGTTTCCTCTCCCGCGGTGTTGGATCGCTCCAGCCCGACTGAACTCTCCGCGACCGGTGTCGGATATGGCTTGCCAAAGCAGATCCATCGGCACCAGACCTCTGTTTGCTGTCAAACCTTTTCCCAACTCTCTTGACAATTGATGCTCCGCTGGCCCAAACTCCCATCAGTAGCCAAATGGTGACCTACCCTTCCAACCCGCCGCGAGAGAATCGCCAGACGAATGTCGTACCTCTTGGGGAGAGCACCGCCTCGATCAGGCACAAAAATCCCGTGCCTGCTCAATCGGCGATGCTGCCAAAATTGCTAACAAATTGCTAACATGCGACTCAGAAACAGTCAGAACCAACCAGCACATGGCGGATGTATGTTGTTGACGACTCGGAGCAACGATACCCATCCCAAACGAGGTGTCGAACTCATAACCCAAAGGTCGTAGGTTCAAATCCTACCCCCGCAACCACTTACAAAAAACCAGACCCCCACAAACCCCCATTAAGTTCCAGTTGCTTGTAACTGGGGCTGTGGTGCTTGCAAAACCATCTCTGCAACTTTGCCTGACGCTTACTATCCGTCATGACTTTTCCATAGGTGTTCATCGTGGTGGTGACTCGCCACTGCCAAAGGTGGTGTCACGATTCATGCTGTTTTCGTTCGTGTCGTAGAACGAATCATCAATACCGACGGCCCCCCAGGCGCCCCCATGCGGATCGTAGTGCCCCACCAGCGTTCCGATTAGTGGACCAATAGACAGGTCCATTGGTCGGCTGACCCGGCAGCGCGGCAGTGGCCAGAGACATAAATCCAAGAAGATAAAGCGATTTAGCGTGCATAGAAGTTCCTCCAGATCACCGTTCTTAGTACCTAGGTTTCGTTACCGCCGGTAGTCTCGTACCCCTCGTGTT
>Ga0097621_100001836_pt1 | contig 14556 bp, 4 predicted proteins | sample KBSMisM72_FD_73165 | JGI IMG/M metagenome (GOLD analysis project Ga0097621, IMG submission 73165) | Miscanthus rhizosphere microbial communities from Kellogg Biological Station, Michigan, USA - KBS Miscanthus M7-2 (version 2) (version 2) | ecosystem: Host-associated > Plants > Roots >... | reverse complement strand
TCGTGCCGTTTCTAAAAGGATTCACATTGTTCTTTTGGGCAGCAGGGACGTGGTGGATTCCTTTTCTCTTTATCCTGGGATTCTGGCGGCATGTTTACAAGCGATTTCCGCTCAAGTATGACCCTCAGTACTGGGGGATGGTGTTTCCCTTTGGAATGTACACGGTGTGCACCTTTCAACTTTCGAAGGCGATCGACTTCCAACCATTGCTGGTAATTCCGCGTTACTTCATCTATCTCGCCCTTGCTGGATGGATAGCCGTTTCGGTCGGACTGATTTCGAAGTTGACTTTCAGAAAGCAGGCTGGTTGACCATTGCCGCGGCGGGATTTGTCTTTGTGCTTGGTACTTTGTTGCACATCGCGAATTGCCTAACACAAAACACGAGTTCAAAGAACAGTACAAAGCACTAAGCAACAACTAACTTATTGGCTCACTTTGCAAATCTTAACGGCACGACTATCAGTAGCGGATCATCAGGTTTTACTACAAGTTTATAGATCGTTTGTGGAACCGGATCCTCTTGCGACAATAACGGTGAGTTGAGTTTTGCCGCCGATTGTTCAGCCGGAGTCATCACTTGTCCTGTTCCGCCATCCATTTCAAATTTAGTGCTTGTAGACTTCCACTGCTTAAGCCAGAGGTTGAATTGTTCCGGCTGTAACTTGATCGCTTTAGGTTGAAGTTGTCCTTCGTCGATTAACGGCTTTGGCGAAACGATGATGGTGAGCGATTCGCCTACGTAAGTCTTTGCGCTCTCGCTTGGTTTAATTCTGAATCGGCCCGTCGCTGAGGGAATGTATGTGAGACGACCAGGTTCGACCCGATCATTATCCATCGACTTCTGAGTCGGGAATATAAGTATCGGATCTCCAAATGTACCATCCGCGTATTCCTCACGATCAATTACGTACAAGAACCCGGTTCGCGACAGAGATTCAAAACTGAGCCTGACGCGTTGGCCAGGCGATAAGGCAGTCCCTTCAGCCATGCGTTCGAGCGTCCATTCAACTTGTTGGCCATCCTCTTCTTCTATAAGTTCCTTGGTCTTGTCAGTTACTTTCGCAGGTCGAAATCTCCACATCGTTAGACCCATCTGCGCAAAGGCCATTCCCGCAGGCGGCGTTGACGAGTTATTCGACTTTGAGACCGGTTTGTAGCGAGCATTTGTTCGCGAAGTCCTGGAGGGTCTTTTTTCAATGAATACTTCCGCTTTGATCGCTTTGGAATCGTCGTCCTGCGATTTCACTGTGAACGGAAGAACAAAGGCCAAAACCAAGGTTGCAGCAAACACTGCGGGCTTAAACAAACTGGCATTCATACGGGCCTCCATTTAGTTTGCTTCGTGAGTTAACTCAACAAGACTCACAACGATGTCACCGTGTCCTTTGACTACCGTTTGTTTCTTCTCTTTATCGTGAATCACTTCAGAGGTCGCAGCGCTGAGGTAGTTCTGAATCTTCGCTATTTCATCTACACTGCCAATGACACCGTGATTGGAAGCTGCATGGCTGAAGATGGAATCCAGCTCGGAAATAGGTTTGGCGGACCAGATAACCCAGAAGCGCTCAACACCCGTTTTGTCCACAAAATAGAACCGACCGGATTGGAATGTCTGATTAGCTTGGAGGTCCGGAGCCACTTTCCCAACTCCCAGGAGGGGAAAGAGGATGTTGTATTCCTGTTTTTGATCTTTTCCGGGCCCCACATTCAGAAGGTAAAGCGCGCCCGATTCATTTGGAGTGAAGTTGAATTGAAATCTCCACCCATTGCCGAAGATGTCGTTGCCTGCAGACTGACGCAGTTCACTGTCTGGTTTTCCGGCTCGCATTTTTTGATATGTAAGCCAGTAGGTAAATGACCTCTCGGGAGCAGCCGGTGCGGGAGCGCCAGTGTTCGGAATGTTGCTCGAAACTGCTGGTTGACGAGAACCGCGCCGCCACAGGATAAAGCCGGTAGTCAAAACGATAATCATTGCCACTGCGGCAATAATCCTCCTCGAGGGTTGAGTTTTCACTCCTTGCACCTTCAAGGGAACCTTCAACGTGGCCAACTGAGTTTGATCTTTATCTCCAATCAAAGCGCTCGAAAGTAAGTCTCCGAAATCGCGCGCGCGTTCGTAACGATTCTGAGGTTCGAATGACAAAGCCCTCAAAATTACTTTTTCAGCGTCGGTCGGAAGTCCTGGTCTCAAGTCCGATGGCTTTACGCGAACACCAGAGCGCTGCAGTTCGAGAAGTTGGAACGCGGATTCGGGATTGGTCGGACGCTTGCCAGTCAACATCTCGTAGGCGATGACGCCCATCGCGTAAATGTCACTTTGCTGAACGACTGGTTGTGCACTTAGTTGTTCCGGCGACATGTAAGCGATAGTGCCAACCGCTACGTCTTTGCTGGTGACTACATCAACAACCGAATTTCGAACTTTGGCGACTCCGAAATCAATGACCTTGACGTATTCATCATCCTCAAGCGTCTGAATCATGATGTTCTCAGGTTTCAGATCACGATGAAGGATTCCTGCCTGATGGGCCGCGGTAAGAGCTTTTCCTACCTGCTTAATAATCTTGGCAGCTCTCTTGAAGTTCATACCTTCGGAAGTAAGTAGCGAACGAAGGCTAACGCCATCGATGTACTGCATGACGATATAGGGACGGCCGTCTTCAGTGTCACCACTATCCAGCACGCCAACAACGCTGGGGTGATCAATTCGTCCCAGCGCCTCAAGCTCCTGTTGGAATTTCTTTTTGGTCCAGTCGTTGGTTAGATTTTCGGTGTGCAGGACTTTGACAACGATCTTGCGGGATACGACCTTGTTGTCGGTCGCAAGATAGACCGTGCCGAACCCACCCTGACCCAGCTTTCGTTCGATTTGATAACGGTCATTCAGGACTGCGCCGACAAGTTTATCGGGCAGCACAGAAACGGCAGGCACGGCATTCTGCTTTATTGTGCCGTGGCCTCCAATTGAATCGTCGGAATAGGGCATATCAAAAAGAGCTAATCAACTGTGACCACTCCGCGGGTCTGAAACTTACTTTGTGGGGACCCTGCCAATCAAGAAAGTTTTTGCGCCTTCCTCGCGGGTGTAGAAAACTCTGGGTCGCTGGACCCTTTGCTCGTCAGCTTCGTCCTCAACCAATTCTTTCTTAAGTCTTAGCTTCCTTAGTTGCGGCACTCGATTGTTTGCGTACTCAAACCACTCCCGCAGAAAAATGTTTCCGTCACGATCTTCATCCGCCGCTCCTTCCTTCAGACCCTCTTCCACCAGCGCATACGCAAGGTAGCTGTGCTTAAGTGCTTCGGCTTCAAAAGCTACTTCGATATTTTGGGACGCGGTGAGTACGTAGATGCCTTTCTCGTACGCCAGTTGAGCGAGTCCTTTTGTGTTCATGGGGCCACGACGACGCTCCGATGATTCTACTGCCTGGCCGGAGTAGCAGGCGTCAATCACCAATAGCAATTGGTTAACATCGAGTGGTTGAAGCGCGGCCTCGATCTCTCTGTCCGATATCCCGTGACTGAGTACCGTTTGCAGACCGCTCGCATCCAGTTTCTTCCGCGGCCCGTGGTAGCCGAGGTCATAAGGTATCAAATAGAAGTGATTGTCGGCCGAGACACCGTGCCCGGAGAAATAAATGAATACCGCGTCTTCAGGTTGAGCCGGCTTAATTTTAGATAGGACCTCAGGCGCATTCTTTGGCAATGGTCCAGAGCTGTTTCCCGACAGGCGGTCGAGTGCGAGCAGAATATTTGCCTTCGTCGCCTCGGTATTGACGAGCGGAATCGTAACAATTGGGTTGTACTTTCCGAGTTTCTCTTGTTGGCTCGTCAACTGCTCTTCCAACTCAGAAACATCCGCCACTGAATAACGAAGGTTGAATTCCGTGTTCTCATATTGTTCGACACCGACCATGAGCAAATACGCCGTGCCCTGGCGCTGCAACGACTCGGCACCATTAACAATCAAGTTTGCGTCAGCGCTTTTGATGTTGTCAGTGTTGAATGCGTAAGCAGTGAATCTGTTTTGCCCGGCCACGATCGGCACGGTGGCCTGGATTGTTCTTGTCTTATCACTTTTTAAGACATCGCCAGTCCATGCTTTGACGAGTAATCCGTTACGAAACAGACGCAGGTCTCTTGCGCCACTGTAGTTTGGATGGTTCTTGTCCGGGCCGGCAGAACTTATAACGAGATCAATGTTCACGTTTCGTGAGTTTGGTTCAGTCTCTGCTTTTACATTGACTGAAGGCTGCCGACGATCCTTTTGCACAATATCTTCCGGCGGTTGTGGATTTTGGCCGGCCAGAATTTCAGCAAGTACACCCGGGTAATAGTACTCATTGAAGTACGCTTCCACGGGAACGACTTTGAATGTGCTTTGCTCGAATCGCCAGAGCATCAGGTCCCACGACTCAGGGGTTCCGTCAAAGAGGCCGTCCGGAGTTGCGACTAACCAGTCGTCGCTGCCGGAAAGTGACACAAGAGTCGCTTTCAACTCACCGCTTCCGGTTTGCCAGACTTGAATCGTCCCGTCGTCGCTGCCTGTAAATATCCACTCGCCGTTCATGCTGTAGGCCGCCGTGGTAACTGTGTCGATGCTTCCTTTCAACTGATGAATGCTCTTTCCACTTTCAAGATCCCAGACAATCGCGGTGTGATCGGCACTTGCCGACACGATTGAATTTCCATCAGGTCCAAAGCGAACGGCAAGGACTTCGCCCGCATGACCGCCAAGCGTTTGTTTGATATCTCCGCCCTCAATATTCAAACAGCGAATTGTTTTGTCGGCGTTGGCCGTCGCCAAGAGCTTCCCATCAGGACTCGCGGCAATACCGTTGACTTCGCTGGCTGTTTCCAACGACTTAACAAGTGCTCCCGTGTCTGCGTTCCAGAAACGAATTGTCTTATCCCGGCCAGCTGTAACAAGCAACTCTTTCGCAAAAACAACGCTGGTGATTTCTTGTGTGTGACCAGTCATTGTTCGCGCTGTTTTCTTTTCGAGATCCCACACCTCTACCTTTGGATCAATGCCCACGACGGCAAGCAGTTTGCCGTTGCTGCTAAAAGCGATGTTGTTAACACCTCTTATTTTTGAAGGCAGAGTGAAAGCGAGGTGGGAACTGTTGAGATCCCAAATTCTTACCTCATCACTTCGACTGCCAGAGGCCAGAAAGTTACTGTCGGGACTAAACGCTATGGTAGTTACATATCCGGCGTGGCCCATTAGCCTTGGCAATTCACGTCCGGTTGCAATCTGCCAGAGTCTGATTGAGGAGTCGTTAGCGCCCGAAGCAAACCAGCGGCCGTCTGCGCTAAAAGCGATTGCGTTGATCGGCGTTGAGTGACTTTCGAACCTATTGATAACTTCACCGCTGGTAAGACTGTTCGTAGTTAGAACTCTGCTGCCGTTCGTCGATGCGTAAGAATCGGCAGGACCGAAAGCAGCAAACACAAGTTGTTCACGGTTGTTGTCACCTGGTATGGATTTATTCAGAGTGCGTTTGTCGTAATCCCAGTTTTCGATACCACCGTTGGCATGAATTGCAATTAGAGATTTGTTGGCAAAGTTGATGCGTAAGACTGGCGTCCGGTTTTGTTTGAGAACACGTTCGCGATCAAAGTCAATCCGCAACAAGACGATGGAGCCATCAGCCGTCGCGCACGCTAGAGTGTATTCATCATTGCCAAAAGCGAGTGCAGTAATCGCAGCATTGCCGTGTTTGAACGTTTTTCTTTCCTGCCATGTTTTTGTATCCCAGGCAATGAGGTCACTCCCGGCTGCGGAAAGAAGCAAATTCCCGGAGGAGTTGAACGCCAAGGCGCTGACAGGGGCAGTGTGCCTGTTCAAAGTTTGAGCTTCGCTTCCGATATTGAGATCCCAAACCTTGATTGTGTTATCTAAGCTTCCCGAAGATAACCAATGTCCATCTGGACTGAAGGCAAGTGAAACTATTGGACCGGTGTGTCCTTGCAAACTAAATATCTCACGGCCGTTATCGACATCCCAGATCTTTACAGCGCGATCATTGCTGCCTGACGCGAGCCATTTGCCATTAGCACTCACTGCGATTGATCTCACATAGCCACTGTGTCCTGTCAGCTTGCGCAACTGTCTGCCTGACGAGGTTTGCCAGATGATGATCGAATTGTCAGCACCAGCCGAGGCCAGCCAGCTCACGTCGGGAGAGTATGCAATGCAGTTCACTCCGAGGGCGTGTCCGGTTTGAAGTACGAGTTGTGGCCGATCAATTTGTTGGAGAGAAACGGAATTAATGTGGTGCGGTTTCACTAACACACCGAAAGCAAACAGTATTGATGTGACAATCAATAATCGTTTAGCTAGTGGCATGAGAATCCCACTGCGAATAAGCGGCACCGCGTCAAGGTCCAAAACGTTTTCGGTATTCAGTGGAAGTTATGAACGCTCTAACCATCTCGGCGGCTATGTAGTCGCCGTTGAATTGTTGAAGCTTGGTCAGCCAGAAATCATAGCCAGTAAAGTCAGTGTCTGGAGCGTCGTTGGCATTCCTGCGTAGATAGCCAAAGTACTGCATCAACACGAAGGCACGATTGAACTCCTGTTGGTTGAACGTCGCATTCTCGGCAACGTCGCGCAAAGATCGTCCACGTGCCGCGAGGTTGCTCGTATCAGCCGCGCCTCCGAACTCGTTGATTGCGGCGTTGCGGTCTGCAGCGGTTGGCGACACTCCGGTATTCTGGAAAAGCTTGTCCACAAATTGCACTGGTGTTAGTGAGGACGGAAAAGCTGTTGCGAACCGAGTGCGCTGCGCAAACGCGGCAACAAATGCATTCTTGTTATCCTCCAACTGCTGCTGCCAATTCCCCTGGTTCACAATTACTCCATTACCAATCTGCTGAGTGTCAGGCAGAAACTCGTTGAAGCGAATTATCGGCACAGGCAATTGATGCGCTCCATTTAGGGTTGAAGATCCATTGAAGTCTCCGTAAGCAGCTTTGTAGAGACGCTCGACCAGATAGCCAGTCTTTTGAAATTCAATTGAAACGTAAAACGCCGCCGAGACGTTGAAGCGATGAACATCGATGCATTGAGGGTCGCTACCGCAATCCGTAATGTTGCCGATCCAGAATGCAAGGCCGCTAGCATCTGGTTCACGATTGAGGAAGTCGAGATAATGCTGGCGAACAAAAAAGCTCACGCCGTCTAATGGATTTGGGCCGTTCGTTACATCGTTATCCGTGATGGTCAAGGTGGCAGCGGCTGGTGTCCCGAGCGTGGCGCCAGTTGGATTGCCAAGAGTAATCGTAAAGTTCTCGGGGCCTTCCGCGTAGGCATCATCAACTAACGGGATGGTCACAGTTTTCGATGACTCACCAGCCGCAAACTGCAACGTTCCGATTGTGATCTGGTAATCACAGCGTGACGATGCGTTGCCGTTTACGACGTCACACGTGCTAGCTCCGGCCGCATCGCTGGTTGAATAGTCGACCGATGCCGGGCCGGTGTTAATTGTGCGATTGATGGTAACTACTAACTGCGTACTGGATTCCGAAGCATTGAAGTTAGCCGCACTGAATTGAATGGTATTTGGAGTTGGCGTCGGGGTAGGAGTTGGTGTTGGAGTTGGCGTTGGTACGGTTGCAAAGCTAGCTACTTCGGTAATTGGTCCATTCATCGTCACTGATACCTGCTTCGTAGCGCCGGTGAATGATCCCGACCCCGTACCTGTCCAACCCGAAAAGATAAAGCCCGGATTGGGAGTGGCATCAATCTGGACTACTTCTCCCTGGTTATGAAAACCATTTACCGCCGTCGTCACTGTTCCTCCGGCGCCCGCGCTCACCGTTAGCTGGTGTTGAGTTGTGAAATTTGCCTGGTAGTTTGGCGTGGCATCTGACGCTACAACGCTGTGAGAGATGGCCCCTCCGTCACTCCAATTATTAAAGACATACTGAGTACCCGGGTTGCCACTTTGCGGTGAAGTCGTAGCAATCGTATGCGACGAGCCAGGTTGCCAAAGCAGCTGTATAGGCGATGCGATCGCACTTCCTCCGTCAACCGTCAGATTAAGAGAAGATGGGTTAGTGCTGAGTTGGCCACTTACTAAGTGCTTTGCTTCAAAGCCCAAATCCAGGAAGTTGTTACCCGAACAGTACGAATCAGGAGGCAAGAGCGCCTGATTGCACGTGAGGTTCGAAACGAATTTCACTTGCGCAGGCGTGAAGCTGTTGTAGTTTACCCCGCCAATTGTTATTGGCTGGGGCGTAAACTCGTAATCACCTTGAACAGAGAGCGGAAAAGAAGTGTAGTTGCCTGTTCCATTCGTTGGTAGATCAGTTGTATTTGGCGCAGCGGCGCCGGGAATTCTAAGTTGGACCTTCAACCCGACCAGAGGTGTGCCGGAAGTATTGACAACAATGCCAGCAACGGTGAATTGCGGAGTAGCAGCAGTGAAGTCGTCGTTGGAAACATTCTGCGTCAAATTTGTGTGAGTGATGGAGTTCTGCTGAGGACCGTTTTGGAATTTCCAATTACTAATCAAGTTATTGAGTGGCGGCGACACCGTGTAGGTCCGACCAGAAGTGACCTGGAAGGTAAAGACTCCGTTCCAATTAGTAACCGCTGTTGTAGTTGCATCTCCATCAAGACTCACAACCAGGCCCGGCAGAGGATTTCGATTCACATTCGTGAGCCTGCCACTAATTGTTATGACCGGCTGGGTCGCAACGAAGTTTGCATTCGTTACGTTGCCAGTAAGTCCGGAGGCAAAAACTCTACTAGTCGGAGACGTCGTAATGGCTGGGTCTGGTGTTACCGTTCGACTGAGCGATGGATCGAGTAGTTCGAAAATGTAGTAGCCGTCGCTGTTTGTGGTTGTGCTTTTTTCTTCGTCACCAGTAAGACTAATAGTCACTCCGCCAAGGGGAGTAACACCATCTGGCTGAGTCAGCCTTCCTTTAATGGCAAAAAATGTTGGATCAGTGCCCTCAAGAATCCTGGCAACAATCGCATCATTATTAGTGCCTGCAGATGTAGTGGCGAGCGCGTGGCTTCCCTGGAAAACTCCCGCGGTTGTTGGAAAATCCAAGTCAGTGTAACCAGCAACGTAGGCACTACCGCTACCAACTGCAATTCCGGTGATTTCGTCGGCGCCCATTGCACCCAGGTAAGTTGAATACAGAAATTGGCTGCCTGTAGAGTTCACCTTCGTAACGAAGCCATCAAAAGAGTAGGCGAGTAGTGATTGGAGTGCTTTCTGAGTCGGAAAGTCAGTTGATGCTGTTTGGCCCGCAACGTAGGCGTTTCCTGACCCATCAATCGCGAGGCAGTTTGAAGAGTCGCTGTCCGAGCCGCCGACGAACGTGGAATAGACGAGTTGATTACCGGCCGCGTTCAACTTCGTGAGGAAGCCATCATAGAAGCCAAGATGATGGGTCGCCTGCGCTGCGGGATTTATGATTGGAAAATTTATCGAACTGGTAGGTCCGGTTACATAAGCATTGTTTGATCCGTCGACTTTAATATCTTTGCCAAAGTCTGAACCAGTACCACCCAGGAAAGTTGAATAGGTTAGGGCATTGCCAGCGGCGTTTATTTTGGTAATGAAGCAATCGGTATTTCCCGCGTTGACTGTTTGATATGCACCCGGGGTTGTTGGAAAGTTAGCCGAATCGGTGTTGCCGGTTATGTACACATTGTTGGTTGAATCCAGCGCTATTCCGTTTCCTATATCGCTGCCGAGTCCGCCAAGGTAAGAAGAGTAGACCAGCGCACCGGCAGCGCTAAACTTTGCGACAAAGGCATCACCTCCTCCGCCTCGCGATAGCGGGAGGTTGCCAAGAGTTGGAAAGTTATCTGAACTTGTTTGTCCTGTTACGTAGACGTTTCCGGCAGTATCCGATATCACTCCCATTCCCTGATCGAACCCGCCGCCACCGAGGAGCGTTGAGAAGACAAGGAAGCTTCCATCTGCACTCAATTTCGCGACGAACGCATCTGCTCCAACATTCTTAACGGGCTGAAACGCAACGATAGTTGGAAAATTCGTTGATTGAGTGTAGCCAGTAATGTTGGCTCGTCCATTTGTATCAAGCGCAATTTTTTCCGCTCGATCAAAACCCTGGCCGCCCAGGTAAGTTGTGTAGAACACGGCATTCCCGGTCGCAGTCAGTTTCATTACGAACGCATCGTATGAACCTGCGCCCCCGGAGTTTGAAGGCTGAACGCCACCTGCAGTAACAGGTAAATTGGTAGATGAGGTTTGACCGGTTATGTAAACATTGCCACTGGCATCTACTGCTATCCCGCGGGCGATATCATCGACACCTCCTCCAAAGAACGTCGAATAAGACAAGGTTGGATCGATGACGAGTCGAGTTGATTTGTCAAACACACCAACTTCAAATCCGACTTCATTGTTAGCATGCAACGCGTAGTTGCCGTCGACGGCAATTCGTTGTCCGCCGATTTCCTGGTACAGAACCGGTTTGTGTTGAATGATTTCTTCACCGCTGTTTGTCTTCAGTAGTAGTGCTCCGGTCTCGTCGATCGTTACTCTTTGAGTTCCATCGAAACGGAGCCTGATCAAACTCGGATCGGCTTGTGGCGATACCACGAAGTCGTACTCCAACTGTCGTTGATTACCGTAGTAGGTCAAATCAATACCCGGGTAGACGCTTTCAAATTTCACCCTGCGATAGGTGCTGATATTGTGCCGCCACTTCGTTGGCTCATTGCCGATCAGGTAATTAACTTTTCCCGCTAACTCTTCCAGACCTCGAGCCTGCGAATTCTTATTGGAGTTCACTAACTTCATTTGTACGACTTCACTGCTTCCAACTTGATTGGTGCTCGCTTCAGCTTCTCCAGCTTGAGGTTTCTTAAGACTTAAAAGTGCTTCGGTGGACGTAACGAATAGTGTGTAGCCAGAACCGCGCGAGATGTATTTCACATCAGCAGCCACTTGCCCCTGATTCGTTTCGAACTGCATCGGCAGTTTTCCGAAATTGTGATCGAGTTGTGCCTTCTTTGAGGCCGACAACTCGCTACCCGGGTTTACGCCCTCGATATGACTGGTACGTTGTTGCTTACGCGACGATTCCAGATGAGGGCTTTGAAGTTCACGAGTCGGCGCGGCCAACCACGTCGAAAAGATCAGTAGGGAGACGACGAGCAGCAGGCCCAAGCGGTAAGTGCGATTCTTTCTCAGAATCTTAGCCGGGTAATGAAGCATGTTGAAGAACCTCGCGCTAATAGCCGATATAAAACCACTCTTCAAAATGAGTACTTCAATGACAATAGAACCCTTCGCCCTGGAGTAACGGTGTTTGTACTTGCGCCGAAAGCCGGCGCCTCGAGATATCTAACCGGCACTCCAAAATTTGCCCGATTGGTGACATTGAAAATGTCGGCTCTCAATTGAAAGGATTGCCCGCTCGATAATGCAAATCGTTTTGAAACCGCCAGGTTCAGTTCGAGTAGGCCTGTCGAACGAAAGGTATTTCGCCCTATCGCTCCGTCGCTACCAACCGGTGCGAGCAACGTAGCTGGATTCGTGCTCAGTGCGAATGGATGACTCCGATCAACGGTAGCAATAATTCCATTGGTTGTGTTTAGACGGTCGGTAAGATTGCCATCAAGGTTAACGTCGAAGATGCTATTCACAGTGAATGGCTGCCCAGTGCTCAAACGGCCTGTCCCTGATATCTGCAGATCCCTCAGCAGCAAGTGAACAAGCCCTTCTTTTTGACCAGGATCAAAGTCCCATACGAAGTTGTAGCTCAACCGATGTCGTTCGTCGAAGTTTGCCGGGCCACGTTCCCCTGCGAACGTCAAACTGTTTTGCGGCAACGCCGGAGCGCCGGCCAGATCAAAAACATCCGAGACATCATCAAGCGCGCTGGAGAATGTGTAGGCCACCTGATACTGAAATGTTCTTGTCCAACGACCACGCAGTTGAACTTGCAGTGAGTTATAGGATGACTCCGCAGTTGTCTCGAATTGATTAATGGCTCCAATACCCGCGACCGACCTGGTTGGTGGTCTAACTCGTCCAAGCACAGCAGGAAAAGGAAATTGATCATTAAAGACTGTGAGTGAGCTCGGCACGATCGTAGAGGCAGGTCCCAGGTTCGGAGTTGTAAAGCGGAGCAGATTCCTGCCTTGCGTACCCACGTAAGCCACGGATACAACGACGTCACGACCAAGTTGTTGCTCGACTGTCAGGGCGTAGTGAGCTGCCCTTGGCATCTCGAGATGTTGCTGAGGAAGAGTAGCCCCCAACGCGTTTGGAAATGATTGGTTGATGGTATTGATCAATCCCGGCAACGAGACTGCAGTATTCAGTTGATTGAACGTGCCGGGCTGAACAAGAAAAACGAATGGCCCTGACGAACTACGGACGATCGTGTTTGCAGGATTGAAAAAGTTTAGCGGTGTTTCACTCACGGAGGCATTTAACCCTCCGAAGTTCAGAGTCAAAAAGGTGGGATAGACATTGCGCGACTGGCTGGCAACAGCCCCGAGAACTTGATCGTAAAAGATCCCGAACCCACCGCGAATTACAGTGAGATGGTCCCGACCAAACGGATCGGGTGAATAAGCAAATCCCAGGCGTGGAGCAAAGTTGTTTCTGTCCGCGTCGTAAATGCTTGTGCGATCTCCGATGAAAGCCCTTAGTCCCGGCACGAGGCTTAACGCCGGGTCGCTAAAGGTGTTTTCAATGCGGCGATTTAACTCACGGACCGGGGTGTTGTATTCGTAGCGCAATCCAAGAGAGACGGATAAGTTTGGTCTAACTCTCCACTCGTCCTGTCCAAAGAAATTCAGTTGGTAGTAACGCAAACTAATCTTTGCATCATTCCCAACAGTGTTAAGAGTCAAATAGGCATTGCTGGCTGCTCCCATTGCTGCGAGATCAATTCCGCGAATGAATTGATTGAGATCGCTGGTTATGGGAAAGCGAAAAGCGCCATTCTCAAAAACCAAACGCGGCGAACCATTGAAAGTTGCGAGTGTCCGATTGATTCGCGGCAGGTCACTGTTGAGTTCGCTCCGGCGCGTATCAAGTCCAAAAGTAAAATTATGATCACCACTCCGCAGCGTGACGTTGTCAGCTAACTGATAGGTATTGTTGACTCTGTTTTGCGGGAAATTGTAGACATCGACTCCTATCGGACTGAAGCCTGCAACAACAACCTGCCCCAATCGACCAATCCCTTCTTCCAGTGTTATCGGCTGTTGCACGTAGATCACCTGCGACGTGTTTGGAACACCAACTACGCTTGGCGCTGTGACGTTAAGCAGGTCGGGTGCATTCAAGAGAAACGGAGCAGATGGAAATGAAGTACTGGGCACTAGAGTAGTTTTGTCACGTATCTCGTCAAACGCCAGGCGCGTCCGGCCGTAGGAAAGCCGCAATTGATTGAAGATCGCTTTTCCACTATTTGGTCCACTTACCTTGCTATTGAGGAAGAACGAAAAGTTCTGAGTTTGTACGCGCGCCTTCAGGGACGAAAAGAGCGCATCGCCTGTTGTTGGAATATCGCGCCAGTCGTTGGTGAAATTATATCTGCCGGTAACTGACTGTTCCCTCGAATTGATTTTGAAGTGATCATCGACCTTGCCTGAAAAGACTACGCCGCGGCCACTTGCTGGCAAGGTCTGCGTCAACGTGTTGAGGTTGTAAACACCACTTGGATTGTTTGGAAACGGAAAGAGACTAAATATCCCCGAACCAGTTCGAGTTGTTGGAACAGTCGCAGTTGGTTGTCCGTCAAAAGGATTCTGGAAAATCCCGGTGATCCCTGTTCCAAATGCGCCTCGTTCCTGGATAGTGGGAACCGCAAAACTGTGTTCTTCAGTAGCGTTCGTCACATCTCCTTCGAACGAAGCAAAGTAGAAAAGTCTGTTGCTCCTAATTGGTCCGCCAACTACGAAACCTCCCTGCCAGGAAGTGTACGCATCTTCATCGCCACTTTGATTCGTAACGGTCAGCGCGCGTTGGCTTGTTACCGTACCGGCGGCGTTGCGAGTCTGGACCAATACGTCTTGATTGTTTGCTCGCAGAGTCGAGGTCGCCGTGCCAAATGCAGTATCAAAGAAATTTCGAGCGTTGAGTTGACTTGAATTGAATCGGCCGTAAACAGTCCCATGAGTCTTGTTGCCGCCTGACTTCGATACTGCATTCACCTGCGCTCCGATGTTTCGACCAAATTGCGCCGGTGCGAGCAGCGTAATCGCCTGGTACTCCTGGATTGATTCAAGTGGTTGCGGGATCAGTTCAACAAAACCCTCGCGTCGTACGCCAATGTCTTCGTCGTTGTTGTCTGAGCCGTCGACGGTGAAATTATTGCCACGAGACCTGAGACCGTTGGCGGAAAATTGACCCGCAGATCCGACGCCCGCGCCGACGCCCGGACCGGCAACGTTGCCGATTGTTTGTGGTGGAGGAGCAACTCCCGGAAGCAGCAATGCAAGTTCATCAAAACTTTGCGTGACCGTCTTGCCGCTCAAGGGAAGTGCGACTACCTCCTTATCACCGTATGACCCGGTGCGACGTCCATCGATTGTGAT
>Ga0097621_100001833_pt1 | contig 14563 bp, 14 predicted proteins | sample KBSMisM72_FD_73165 | JGI IMG/M metagenome (GOLD analysis project Ga0097621, IMG submission 73165) | Miscanthus rhizosphere microbial communities from Kellogg Biological Station, Michigan, USA - KBS Miscanthus M7-2 (version 2) (version 2) | ecosystem: Host-associated > Plants > Roots >... | reverse complement strand
GCCGATTTTATTGCCAAGCAGGTCCGGGAACGCGGCGAAGCCGCTGCCGCATCCGATCCAGCCGTCGCCGGCGGGCAACGGCGCTTCGCCCGGCGCAACGCATTGCGCCGGCACAACGTAGCGCCAGCCCGCGGCTGTCCTCTCGAGAGCGGCGTAGTAGACCTCGTGCATCCTCGCGTCCAGGCAGGCGACTACGCGGTCCGCGCCGGATTCTTCGGCGAGCGCCTCGAGGGTCGGGATGCCGGCGACGGGCAGGTTGCGGGGCAGCGCGAGCCCCTGGGCGAGCCCGCAGGCAATGCGCAGGCCGGTGAACGACCCCGGCCCGGCGCCGAAGGCGATGGCGTCCAGGGTTTCGGGGGTGGTCTGCGTTTTCCTGAACAAATCCTGGAGCATCGGCAGCGCGAGCTCTGAATGGCGGGTGCCGGCGCGACGCTCGGCCGCGGCGATCTCGCCGCCGATCGAGACCGCGACCGAGCACCACTCCGTCGAGGTCTCGATGGCTGCGAAGCGCATGGCGGATTCTATATACTCGCGGCCATGAAAGAACATTCGATCGCAGTCATCCCGGGCGACGGCATCGGGCGCGAGGTCATTCCCGAAGGCGTGCGCGTGCTGGAGGCCGTCGGCGCGAAGCACGGCCTGCGCTTCAAGTGGCAGGAGTTCCCGTGGAGCTGCGACTGGTACAAGGCGCACGGCCGCATGTGCCCCGAGGATGCTCCTTCGATCCTGAAGAAATTCGACGCCGTGTATTTCGGCGCCGTCGGCAATCCCGCGATCGTCCCCGACCATGTCTCGGCGTGGGGACTGCTGATCAACTTCCGCCGCTGGTTCGACCTGTACGTCAACCTGCGCCCGGTGCGCCTGTTCGAGGGGCTGCCCTGCCCGCTCGCCGGCCGCAAGGCCGGCGACATCGACTACATCGTGGTGCGCGAGAACACCGAGGGCGAGTACGGCAACATCGGCGGCCGCTACAAGGAAAACACGCCGGACGAAGTCGTGATGCAGCAGTCGGTCTTCAGCCGCAAGGGCGTCGACCGCATCATGAAGTATTCGTTCGAGCTCGCGCGCACGCGCAAGAAGCACCTCACCTCTTGCACCAAGTCCAACGGCATCACCATCACCATGCCGTACTGGGACGAACGCTTCGCCGAAGTAAAGAAGAGCTATGCCGACGTCAGGACCGACCAGTACCACGTCGACGGGCTGACCATCCAGCTGGTGCTCAACCCCGACCGCTTCGACGTGATCGTGGCGTCGAACCTGTTCGGCGACATCCTCTCCGATCTCGGCCCGGCGACCGCCGGCACCATCGGCATAGCAGCTTCGGGCAACATCAATCCGGAGCGGACCTACCCGTCCATCTTCGAGCCGGTGCACGGCTCGGCGCCCGACATCGCCGGCAGGAAGGTCGCCAATCCGATCGCAGCAATCTGGTCGGGCGCGCTGATGCTCGAGCACCTCGGCCATGCAGAGGCGGCGGCCGACGTCGTGCGCGCCATCGAGCGCGTCATCGTCGAGGGGCCGCACACGCCCGACATGAAAGGCAAGGCAGGCACCGCGGACGTCGGCGCCGCGGTGGCCGACGCGGTGCGCGGCCAGTCGCGCAAGGCGTCGCAGCCCTCGCGCTAGTCCGCGCGGTGAAATCCTATCGAATCGCCTCGATTCCGGGTGACGGGATCGGCAACGAGGTCATTCCCGCCGGAGAAGACGTGCTGGCCGCGCTCGCCGCGAAGGAAGGCTTCGACCTCAAGTTCGAATCCTTCGACTGGAGCTCGGCGCGCTACAAGAAGACCGGCGCCTACATTCCGGAAGGCGGCCTCGAGCGGCTCAGGACTTTCGACGCCATCCTCTTCGGCGCCGTCGGCGCGCCCGACGTTCCCGACCATGTCTCGCTCTGGGGCCTGCGCCTGCCGATCTGCCAGGGCTTCGACCAGTACGCGAACGTCCGGCCGACGCGGCTCCTTCCCGGCATTTCCTCGGTGCTGAAGAATGCGGAGGCGATCGACTGGGTGATCATCCGCGAGAACTCCGAAGGCGAATACTCCGGCTCCGGCGGCCGCGTGCACAAGGGGCTGCCGGAAGAGCTCGCGACCGAAACGTCGGTCTTCACGCGCGTCGGCGTCGAGCGCATCCATCGCTTCGCTTTCGAGCTGGCAAGGAAGCGGAAGAAGAAGCACCTCACCCTCGTCACGAAGTCGAACGCGCAGCGCCACGGCATGGTGCTGTGGGACGAAATATTCTTCGAAGTGCACAAGCGCTATCCCGAAGTCGAGGTGGACCGGGTCCTCGTCGACGCGATGACCACGCGCATGGTGCTCAAGCCCGCCTCGCTCGACACCATAGTGGCGAGCAACCTGCACGCCGACATCCTTTCGGACCTGGCCGCCGCGCTGTCAGGCTCGCTCGGCATCGCGCCCACCGCGAACCTGAATCCGGAGCGCAAGTACCCCTCGATGTTCGAGCCGATCCATGGCTCGGCCTTCGACATCACCGGCAAGGGCATCGCCAACCCGATCGCCACCTTCTGGACCGCCGCGATGATGCTCGAGCACCTGGGCGAGCCGAAGGCCGCGGCGCGGCTGATGAAGGCGATCGAGCGAACGACGGAAGAACAGGTGCTCACGCCCGACCTCGGCGGCGTGCACGACACGCGCGCGGTGACCAACGCGGTGAAGCGCGCGCTCTAGAAAAGCCGGAAACCGCCCCGGGCCTTCCGCTTGCACTACGCCGACAGCGCCCGCAACCGCCTGATCGGCATCGGGCTGGTGTCGCTGACCTATCTCATCTTCAGCCTGCTCGACGGCGGAGCGAAATGGCTGGTGCAGAGCATGCCGGTGATCATGGTGGTGTGGCTGCGCTTCCTCACCCAGGTCGTGTCGGCCGGCGTGGTGCTGCTTCCGCTAAGGGGCATGAGCCTGGTGAGGACCAGGCACCTGCGCTGGCACCTGGCGCGCGCCGCCATGTTCGTGGCGATGACGGCGATGAACTTCTACGCGCTGCAGTTCCTGCAGCTCACCGTCACCTCTTCGATCTTCTTCTCGACGCCGATCATCATCGCGCTCATCAGCGCGCCGCTGCTCGGCGAGAAGCTCGATCGGCGCAAGCTGGCGGCGATCCTGGCGGGGTTCTGCGGGGTGCTGGTCATCGTGCATCCCTGGTCGGCGGATTTTCATCCCGCCATGATCCTGTCGGTGATGAACGCCCTCCTCTATGCCGGATTCATGCTGACCACGCGCCACCTCGCCGCCTACGATTCCCCGGAGACCATCCAGTTTCTTCCCGCCATCGGCGCGACGCTGGTGCTCACGCCTTTCGCCATGGTCGCGTGGGAAGCGCCCGGCAGCTGGCTCCAATGGCTGGTGGCCTGCCTGCTCGGCGTCTTTGGCGGCATGGGTCACTACCTGCTGGCGCTTGCGCATCGCTATGCACCTTCCAGCGTCATCGCGCCCTTCGTCTACCAGCAGGTCGTCTACATGGCGGTCTTCGGTTACCTCGTATTCGGCGACGTGCCGGGCGCCGCGGTCTGGATTGGCGCGGCCATCGTCATTGTGAGCGGCCTGTACCTCTTTTCGCGTGAGCGCAGGCGGGCCTGAAGGCAGGCTACAGGCGTCGTTACCCGGGTATTCCGCAGCTCGCGTCTCGCTTCTTTCGTAAGAGTCTGTAAAGGTCTGGACGGCTCCAAGACCCTCGGCTAAATTGCACTGGGGGAGGCAATTCATGGCAATCCGGCGGAAGCGGACCGGCACCGGTCGCGGCCTGGGGAATCTGTCCCCGGACTGGTACTGGGAGCAGGACGCCGAATACCGCTTCACCAAGGTGGACCTGCGCGAAGGCGCGCCGGCCGCCGAGCGGGAGCTCGCTGACCACATCCTGGGCAAGCGGCGCTGGGAAACCGGGCTGCAGATCGCCGGCGGCTGGGACGCGCACAAGGCGCTGCTGCGGGCGCGGCGCCCGTTCCGCGACGTCCTCATGTGGCGGGACCTCGAGCACGGCGAGCGGCGCTGGATCGTCACGAGCGGCGAGCCGATGTTCACGGCGCGCGGCCGCTTCAAGGGTTACCACGGCATCGGGCGCGACGTGAGCGAGCAGAAAATCGGCGAGGCGCGGCTGCGCGCGAGCGAAAGCCGGCTGCGCGCGATCCTCGACAACGAGCCCGAATGCGTCAAGCTGCTCGACGCCGACGCGAACCTGCTCGAGATGAACCCGGCGGGCCTTCGCATGCTCGAGGCGGACGATCTCGGCCAGCTCCTCGGCAAGTGCGTGTACAACCTCGTCGTGCCGGAGCATCAGGAAGCGTTTCGCGACCTCGTCGCCGGCGTGAGCCGCGGCGAAGACCGCCGGCTCGAGTTCGAGCTGATCGGGCTGAAAGGCGCGCGCCGCTGGATGGAAGTGCGCGCCGTGCCGCTGCGCCACGAGACGAGCGGCGCCAACATGGTGCTCGCGATGACGCGCGACGTGACTGACCGCAAGCGGGCGGAAGCCCAGCTGCGCGAGAGCGAGGCCCGTTTCCGCGCCCTCACCGAGCTGTCGTCGGACTGGTACTGGGAGCAGGACGCCGAATATCGCTTCACCCGCCTCGAAGGCCGCAACCCGACCGGGCGCGACCGCGATCTCGCCGTCAGCCTGATGGGCCAGCCGCGCTGGACGAGCGGCCTGGAGTGCGAAGGCGGCTGGCGCGCGCACCGCGCGATACTCGACGCAAGGCAGCCTTTCTACAACGTCCTCATGTGGCGCAAGGCGCGCGACGGCAGGCCGCGCTATGTGCGCATCAGCGGCGAGCCGGTCTTCGACGCGCAGGGCCGCTTCACCGGCTATCGCGGCGTCGGCCACGAGGTGACGCAGGAGAAGCGCGGCGAGCTGCTGCTGCGCCTGGAGCACGAGGCCGCGCGCGCGCTCGCCGCCGCGGGAGACACGGCGGCCGGAGTGCGCGGCGTGCTGCGCGCGGTGTGCGAGGCCGAAAACCTGCCGTGCGGCCGCTACTTCGCGCTCGACGAGGCGGCTCGAAAGCTGTGCTTCGCGCAGGCGTGGCACGTCTCCGACCCCGACATCGAGCGCTTCGTCGAAGCTTCGCAGACCCTTGCCTACGAGGAAGGGCAAGGATTGATCGGCGCAGTCTGGCAAAGCTCGGCGCCGGCGTGGAGCCGCGACATGCAGACCGACCCGCGCACCCACGCGAAGGCCATGGTCGAGGCCTCCGGCATCCGCGGCGTATTCGCCTTCCCCGCGATCGCCGAAGGTCGATTGCTCGGCGTCCTCGCCTTCGCGGCGAAAGACGCGCGCGAGCCCGACGAGAGGCTGCTCCAGTCGGCGCGCGTCATCGGCGGGCAGGTCGGGCAGTTCCTGCGCGGCAAGCAGGCGGAAGAATCGCTGCGCGAGAGCGAGGCCCGCTTCCGCAGCCTTACGCACATGTCGTCGGATTTCTTCTGGGAGACCGACGCCGAGCACCGCGTCGTCGCGGTGTCGCACGGGCCCAACTACCGGCCGACCGAGAAGATCGTCGGCAGCCGCCGCTGGGAAGTGCCTTACCTGGGCAGCGAGGAAATCTGGGCGACGCACCGCGCCCGCCTCGACCAGCGCCTGCCTTATCGCGATTTCGAGTTCGCGCGCCCGCTGGCCGACGGCGGCGTGCGCTACCTGTCGATCAGCGGCGAGCCGCATTTCTCCCCCGACGGCCGCTTCCTCGGCTATCGCGGCGTCGGCCGCGACGTGACCGAGATCGCCCTGGCGCGCGAGCGCATCGCGACGCTTGCCTACAGCGACCCGCTGACCGGCCTCGGCAACCGCACCAGCCTCGGCCCGTCGCTCGAGCAGGCGGTGCAGCGGGCACGCCGTCGCGGCGCCAAGCTCGCCGTGATTTTCATCGACCTCGACGGCTTCAAGCCGATCAACGACCTGCATGGCCACGACGCCGGCGATGCCCTGCTGGTGGAGGTTGCCGCCCGGCTGCGCGCGCACCTGCGCGCGAGCGACCTCGTCGCCCGTCTCGGTGGCGACGAATTCCTCGTCGTCCTCGAGGAAGTCCAGGATCTCGTGCCGGTCGAGACGGTGGCGAAGAAGCTGCTCGGCGAGATGCGCCGGCCGTTCGAGCTGGCCGGCGCGCATGTGGGCGTCACGGCGAGCATCGGGGTCAGCGTCTTCCCCGACGACGCGTCCGACGGCGCGACGCTGATGAAGCATGCCGACAGCGCGATGTACGCCGCCAAGCAGGCTGGCAAGGATCGGCTGACCTTCTATACGTCGGGGCCCGCGGCGAACGAGGACTCCGCGGCCGCGGGCAAGCAGCCCGCGGCCTAGCGCCGCAGGTTTCGGTTCGCGTCCTCGACGTCCCGCCGCAGCTTGTCGCGCTCCTCGCGCGTCATCGGACGCTGGCGGTCCGGGCGCGAGCGGTCGCGGTCGCGGTACGCGTCGCGCATGTCGTCGCGCATCTTCTGGCGATCCTGCTGGCTCATCTGTTGCTGCGGCGACGCCGACCTGCCTTGCGTCGGCTGCTGGCCTTTTCCTTGCGCGAACGCAGCCCCGGCTGACAACGCGACAGCCAGGCAAAGCGTTACCCGCATGATGCGATTCACGAGCCGCATGGTACGGACCATCCTCTTCCGGCAGTGTAACAATTGGTAAGCTTTCCCCCATGGCGGAATTGAAGACAAGGATCCTGGTCGTCGACGACGACCTTCGAATGCGCGACCTGCTGGTGCGCTATCTCGGCGGCGAAGGCTACGAGGTCAAGGCGGCTGCCGACGCGCCGGCGATGGACAAGCTGCTCGCGCGCGAGCGCTACGACCTGGTGGTGCTCGATCTGATGCTGCCCGGCGAGGACGGCCTCGCCATCTGTCGCCGGCTGCGCGCGCAGGAAGCCGGCCCGGCAATCATCATGCTCACGGCCAAGGGCGACGACGTCGATCGCATCGTCGGGCTGGAAATGGGAGCCGACGATTACCTGCCCAAGCCGTTCAACCCGCGCGAGCTGCTCGCACGGATCAACGCGGTCCTGCGCCGGCGCGCTCCCGCCGGGCCGCCCGGGGCGCCGGCCGAGGGCGGGATCCTCCAGTTCGGCGAGTTCTCGCTCAACCTGTCGACGCGCACGCTGACGCGCTCCGGCAAGGCGGTATCCCTGACCACCGGCGAATTCTCCGTGCTCAAGGTACTCGCCCAGCATCCGCGCCAGCCGCTGTCGCGCGACAAGCTGATGGAGCTCGCGCGCGGCCGCGAATACGAGGTGTTCGACCGCTCGATCGACGTGCAGATCTCGCGCCTGCGCAAGATCGTCGAGGAGGATCCCTCGCATCCGAAGCACATCCAGACCGTCTGGGGCTTCGGCTACGTCTTCGTGCCCGAATAAGCGCTAGTGTCACTCTTCGCGCGATCGTTCTTGCTCATCGCGCTGCTCATCGTCACCGCGGTCCTCGCCTCGTTCTGGATCTACCGCCTTTACGAGCTCGAGCCGCGCTCGCGCGAGCTCGCGCAGCAGACGGTGAGCGCGGTGAACCTCACGCGCGCCGCGCTGGTCGCGGCCGACCCCTTCCTGCGCCGCCAGCTCCTGGTCGAGCTGAACGACACCGAGGGGCTGCGCGTCTATCCCGCGACCGCGAGCGAGAAGCTGGTGGCGCTGCCCGACGAGGCGCTGTTCCAGCGCGTGGTCGGCCGGGTGCGCCAGGCGCTCGGCGGCGAGACGCGCTTCGCCTCCGAGCGCGACGGCGAGGACGGCTTCTGGGTCAGCTTCTTCATCGACTCGGACGAGTTCTGGGTGATGCTGCCGTGGGAGCGCTTCGAGCCCGCCTTCGGCCTGCAGTGGCTGGGCTGGGGGCTCGCGCTCGTCGCGCTGTCCCTAGCCGGCGCGTGGTTCATCGCCTCGAACCTCGCGCGGCCGCTCGCCGCGGTGACGCGCGCGGCGCTGCGCATCGGCGGCGGCGGGACGCACCAGCCGCTCGCCGAGGAAGGCCCGCGCGAGCTGCGCACCGTGGCTAAGGCGTTCAACCGCATGGCGAGCAGCCTGGAGAGCATGGAGCGCGAGCGCGCCATGGTGCTCGCAGGCATCTCGCACGACCTGCGCACGCCGCTCTCGCGGCTGCGCCTCGCGCTCGAAATGAGCGGCGCCGAGAGCGGCGCGAGCGAGGCCATGATCGAGGACATCGGCGAGATCGACGCCATCATCGGCCAGTTCCTCGACTTCGCCCGCGGCGAGAACGAGGAGAAATCGCGCCAGGCGCTCGACCCGCTGCTGCACGAGCTCGGCGAGCACTACCGGCGGCTGGGGAAGAACGTAAGCGTGGAGGCGGCGACCGGCACTCAGTTCGGCATCGCCCGCATGGCGCTGCACCGCGCCGTCGCCAACCTGGTCGACAACGCCCTGCGCTATGCCGGGGAGCCGATCGAAATCGAAGCGAAAAGAGCGCCGGGAAGCGTCGCGATCGAGGTGCGCGATCGCGGCCCAGGCATTCCGGCGGGGGAAGTCGAGCGCCTGAAGCGACCGTTCACGCGCCTCGACGACGCCCGCAGCGGCGCGAGCGGCGCGGGTCTCGGCCTCGCGATCGTCGAGCGCGTCGCCCGAGGCCACGGCGGCACGCTCGAGCTCCTGCCGCGCGCCGGCGGCGGGCTCGTCGCCCGCCTGACCTTGCGAGCGTGAATCGGGGTCAGACCCCTATTCCTTGGTGAAGAAGTAGTAATCCGCAGTGTAGGGGCTGCGCTCGACCGTTCCGGCGGTAGCCGCAAAGCACCCGCTGACGGGTGCCATACCGCCCCTCGTGTGCACGCGTCGAACGGTCGAGACCTGGCTGAACGTTCCAGCCGGGCCGACCGACTTCGCTCCCAGGAGCAGCCAGGGAATCGCCACCGCGTCGGGCGCCGCGGCGCTCGCGGTCACGCTGCCGACGATCTTGCTGCCGTCGACAGCCTCCCAGGAAGGCCCGGCATAGTGGCGTCCGATCTTCATCCCGCGGGGGTCGAAAAGGTCCGCCTCGGGACCGACGAGCGCCCATTCGTAGGCGCTGTTCATTTCCTTGGCCGCGCGGCATTCGTAGATCTGCACGCCTTTCGCGGCGGCGATCATGGCGAGCGACTCGTCCGCGCCCACCTTGAGCTTCTGCGCCACGCTGGCCTCCGGATTGGAGGCCTGCGCGGCCGCCGCGCAGCCAGCGAGCAGCACCGCCAGGAAGCTGCCGGCTCTGAAATGCTTCTTCATGATGTCCCCTACCCTGTGTTTGTGGAGAGAGGGTAGTTAAGCGCGCGTTCGTTTCTTCCGGATTTGGGTTCTGTTACCGGCTGGTAACTGTTTCGATTCTTTGAAACACCAATGCCAGGGCTCATACATGTAGCCGTGGCGGTTCTGGCGCGGATACGAAAGGAAGAAGCCAAAGCGCTCCGCATTCCCGCAGAGCCAGTCGAAGGCGGCGGTGCCTTCGAACTCGACCTCGAGCGCCCGCACGCCCTCGGTGGTCAGGTCGACGGCGCACCCGGTATGGTGCTCGCTGTAGCCTGGCGGCGCGCTCACGCTCAGGATCTCGTCGATCGACTGCCCGCGCGCGAGCTTCGCGCGCACGATCTCGGCCTGGCGCTCGACGCTGCGGAACGCCGAAACGATGGTGAGCACGACGCGATCGCCCTGAGCCGCCTGTCTCAGCGCACTCCACGCGCGCGCCGCGGCGGGCACGAGGAGGTGCTCCCTGCCGTTCTCGCCAGTCTCGGCTACGACCAAATTGGTAGCTTCCGGATACAGCACGAGCGAGCGTGCCGCGACGGTGTCGAGCGCGATCCCAAGCGAGGCGAGCAGTGAGTCAACCTTGTTCAACGTACCGGCTGCGAGCGGTCTACCGGAGCGCCGCGCAGAACCACCGCCGAGATGCGCCGCGAATTCCTGATGTCGTCGAGCGGGTTCGCGTCGAGCACGATGAAGTCGGCGCTCTTGCCGGCCTGCAAGGTGCCGGCGTCGGCCATGCGGAGGAACTCCGCCGAGTTTCGCGTCGCCGCCACGATCACCTGCATCGGCGTCATCCCGGCCGCGACCATGTCCTCCATCTCTTCGTGCGCACCCCACGCCCGGTTGCCGTCGGTTCCGAGCGTGATGCGGGCGCCGGCCGCGTTCAGCCGCGCGAGATTGCGCGCCTGGATGCCGTAAAAAGCCTGCGCCGCGGGCCGGTCGCTGTTCGCCTTCTCCAGCAGGGCGAACTGGTTGGGGGCGAGGCCCGGCTTGAGCCAGGAGAGGTCAGTCTTCACGCCGCGCTCAGGCAGGTTCGGGGTGAGGACCAGGTTGGGCCGCGCCTTGAACATGGCGACGAACTCGTCGTCGATGTCCCGGTCGCGGACGCCGTGCGCCAGGGCGTCGACGCCGGCCCGAAGGAGTCCCTTCGCGTCCTCGAGATCGAAGAGGTGCGCGGTGACGCGCAGGCCGCGCTTGTGCGCCTCGTCGATGATGGCGCCGTAGATCTCGGGAGTCAGCTTCTTGTACTTGCCGTCGCGGGTATCGACCCAGATCTTGACGATGTCGACCTTGTGCGCGGCGAGCTCCTCGACCGCCTTGCGGCCTTCGGCCGCGCTCGCGATCCAGTACGGCGCGGTGGTGCGCCCCGGCTCTTGCATCGTGATACCGCGTCCCGCGCTGAAGAAGCGCGCCGCGCCGGGAATCTCCTGCGTGCGCACGTCGAGCAAATCGTAGCCGTCCGTCCCAAGGCTGAGCGCGGCGCTCACGCCGTAGTAGGCGCGCTGCTTCAGGTCGCGGATGAGCGCATCGCGCTCGGTGCTGAGATGGACGTGCGTGTCGATCATCATCGGCATCACCGTCTTGCCGGCGAGATTGACGCGCGTAGCGCCGGCCGGCACCTGGACGGCGGTGCCGGCGCCGGCCTGGGCGATCCTGGTGCCCTCGACCACCAGCGTCGCGTTCTCGATTACGCGACCGTCGCCGACGATGAGCCGCGCGCCTTCATACGCGGTGGCGGGTTGCCCGCCAGGCGTAGTCGCGCAACCGGCAAGAACGCCGAGCGCAAGGATTCCTACTGCGGTCAGATGCATGCGGAACATGGCAGCCCCCTCTGATATGCGTTCGCCTCCCCGAAGAGAAAGCATGCCAGAGATTACCGGACGGCGGTCACCACAACCCTGCCGTTCTCCTTCGCGAGATCGATGATGGTGGGCTCTCCCGCGCCCTTGTCGAGCTTGAAGGTCTGCGGCACGTCCACGAAGCGCAGGTGGTAGGTGGTGGTGTGGCTCGACTGCACACCGCTGCCGTCGGGCTTCTTGCACCAGATCACCAGGGCCGAGCTCGCCGAGAACTGCACGGTGTAGGCGTCCGCGCAGCCGTCCGGCCTCGCTTCCGGGATGTGCCGGATCGAGGTGGTCTTCGCCTCTGAGCGCCGGAACGCCGCTACGCCAGACTCGATGTCGTAGGCGATGCGCGTGGCGCCGTCCGAGCAGCCGGTCAGCATTGCCACGACCGCGACCCATGCGACGCGTCCTACAGGGAGGAACGCAGGGCTAACCCCGAACCGTTGATGCGATGGCATGACGAATCAATAGAACCAGTGCCGCCAATCCGATGATCGAGCCGATCCCGAAGCCGGCGCGACAGATCCAGTCGGATGCTTCCGCGCCGATGTTGCCGAAATAGACCGAGCAGTCCCGCGGGCCGGGTCCAAAGGTTGTCCAAAGGCCGGGCACGAGCAACCCTGCGACCAGAAGCGTGCCCAGCCAGCGCACCAGTCGGGTCGCGCCAAGAGCACCCGCAATCAGCACGACCCCGGCGAGCGGAAACGTCGAGGCAGCCGCGTAGGCCACCCAAGCGGGGACGCGAAGCTGCTGCGGTTGCAGAAAGATCAGCGCGATCGTCCCGGCCCCGACGGCGATCAAGAACAGCCCGACTGCCAGTCGCCGGCCTTTCGACGGCTCAAGCCCGGTGGTGCCGGCGTCCGAATGCATCGCGAACCGCGGTCCACAGGGCAATCGAGGTTGCCAGCATTGCAAGCGGCGGCATCACGAAAACGCTGAAGCCGACGCGAGGGTTGTGCAACAAGTACGAGAGCAGATCGCCGTAGCTGTTCCTGAGCGAGTACCAGCCGAAATCAGCCAGCGAGAGAAAGACGAGACCGGAAACGAGCGCCCACCATTTCCAGGCCCGGGTGCCACGCATGGCGAGCACCCCCGCAGCCAACCCCGCTCCTGCAAGCGCAAGATGGACACCCAGGAACACCCATGCATTGGGCGGCACATCCGCTGCGCGCGCACTCAGGTACGTGGATGTCGCCATCGCGCCAAACTGGACAAGCCAGGCTGCGGCGATCACGGCTCCAAGGACGCGCAGGGCGGTAGTGGGCGGCACCATTGCCGAATATGATGCCGTCCTTTGCCGCTTGGACATAGGAATCAAGTCCTTAGGGCTGCGCGGACATGCTATACGTCAGGCAGGAGTGCACGAATTGATGGCCACGCGACCCCGAAACAGCGACTTTCCGATCGCGCCGCCGGTTGAGCCGATGCTGGCGAAGCTCGCCGACCAGCTGCCGCGGGAAGGCGAGTACCTGTACGAGCCGAAGTGGGACGGGTTCCGGGCGCTCGTGTTCCGCGGAACGTCGGAGCTCTTCATCCAGAGCCGCGACCTGCGGCCGTTCGACCGCTATTTCCCCGAGCTGCACGAGACGCTGCTCGCAAGGCTGCCGCCGGGCTGCGTGCTGGACGGCGAGATCGTGATCGCGACGCAGCGCGGGCTCGATTTCGACGCGCTGCAGATGAGGCTGCACCCGGCGCAGTCGCGCGTGATGAAGCTGGCGAAGGAGACGCCCTCCTCGTTCATCGCCTTCGACCTCCTCGCGGCGGGCGGGAAGAATCTGATGGCGGCGCCGCAGGATGAACGCCGAACCCGCCTGGAGAATTTGCTATCCAAGATCGAACGGCCAGTGCACCTCACGCCCATGACGCGCGATCGGACGCTGGCGCAGGACTGGCTCGGGCGCTTCGAGGGCGCGGGGCTGGACGGAGTCATCGCAAAGCCGGCGGGCGCGATTTACCAGCCGGGGAAGCGCGCGATGATCAAGGTGAAGCACGCGCGGACCGCGGACTGCGTGGTCGCGGGCTTTCGCTGGCACAAGAGCGGCAAGGACGCGGTCGGATCGCTGCTCCTCGGTCTCTACGACGACCAGGGGGTGCTCCACCACGTCGGCGTGACTTCCTCCTTCACCATGGCCGCGCGCAAGCAGCTCGCAAAGGAGCTCGAGCCGCTCCGCAAGAACGCATTCGAGGGACATCCGTGGCGCGAGTGGGCTGAGGCTTCGGAGAGCGGCACGCAGCGCATGCCGGGCGGCCAGAGCCGCTGGAGCGCGGGGAAAGACCTGTCGTGGGAGCCGCTGCGCATCGAGCGCGTGTGCGAGGTGAAATACGATCACCTTCAAGGCGATCGCTTTCGCCATGCGGCGACCTTCCTGCGCTGGCGCCCCGACAAGCCCCCCGCCGAGTGCCGCTACGACCAGCTCGAAACTACCCGGGCCTACGAGCTCGAAAAAGTCTTCTCGTCCGGGTCCAGGGATTCCTGAGCCGGCCGCAGGTTCTCCGGCACGTGCTGCAGGTTGATGCGGATGCGCGTCCAGGTCGACGAGCGCCCGCGCATCGAGTCGACCAGCACGTCGGCAGGCTCGAGATGCGCCGCGGCCTGCGGGTGGCGTTTCTTCCAGCGCTCCAGCCCGGCCAGCGCATCTTCCTGACGCAGTGCGCGGCCGATCTCGATCAGCGGGTGTTTTGGCTTTCTGCGCTTGGAAGGCCGCACGCGGGCCGGTTCGTCTGGCTGCTTTCTGTAGTGCGGCGGCCAGGGCGCGTCGCCGAGTCCCTGCTTCTCGAACAGCTCGAGCAGGGTTTCAAGCGATCCCGGGCGATCGTCGATTCCCTTGTGGACGTCGCCCAGCTTCCTGAAGCGCCCGGGCATCGTCGCGAGCGTGAAGTCGCCCGGCTCGGCCGACGCCACCTCGTCCCAAGCGAGCGGCGCGGACACGGTTGCCGCTTCAGTGGGACGCACCGAGTACGCGGCGGCGACAGTGCGGTCCTTGGCATTCTGGTTATAGTCGACGAAGACGCCGTGGCGCTCCTCCTTCCACCACTTGCTGGTTGCAATGGCCGGCGCCCGCCTCTCGACTTCGCGGGCGAGCGCCAGCGCCGCACGGCGCACTTCGTCGAAGCTCCAGCGCTTCTCGATGCGGACATACACATGCAGCCCGCGCTTCCCTGAGGTTTTGGGCCAACCTACGAGGTTCAGATCTTTCAGTGTCGAATGAACTACGGCGGCGACCTCGCGCACCTGCTGCCACTTCACGCCCGGGACCGGGTCGAGGTCGACGCGCAGCTCGTCGGGATGGTCGAGGTCTTCGGCACGTACCGGGTGAGGGTGCAGCTCGAGGCAGGCGAGGTTCGCCATCCAGGCGAGCGCCGCGGCATCGCGCGGCACCACCTCGTCGGCCGCGCGGCCCGAGGGGAAGCGCAGCTCGACCACCTCGATCCACTCGGGGCGCACCTGCGGCGCGCGCTTCTGATAGAAGAACTCGCCGTCGATCCCGTTCGGGTAGCGCACCAGCATGTTGGGCCGGCCGCCGGC
>Ga0097621_100001830_pt1 | contig 14576 bp, 12 predicted proteins | sample KBSMisM72_FD_73165 | JGI IMG/M metagenome (GOLD analysis project Ga0097621, IMG submission 73165) | Miscanthus rhizosphere microbial communities from Kellogg Biological Station, Michigan, USA - KBS Miscanthus M7-2 (version 2) (version 2) | ecosystem: Host-associated > Plants > Roots >... | reverse complement strand
ACGATCTCTGAGTCCGTCAGTCTCATGCTCATTAGAGTGTTCCCCGAGTCGAAACGTTGCAGCTCGACCGGGCCTGTCACCTTCTCCGTGCTCCCACTCTCTCATGGTGAGGAGGGTTGTAAGGAGATTATGAATATCGGCCGGATGACAACACCGTGGTGGATGCTGCGCGTCGTGCTCGGCGCGGCGGCGTTCCTCGCGGGACTCGACAAGTTCTTCAACATGCTGGCCGACTGGCCAGCCTACCTCAGCCCTATGGCGGCGAGCCCTCTCCCCATCAGCGCGACGTCGTTCATGCACATCGTCGGCGTGATCGAGATGGTCGTGGGCGCGGTGATTCTGGCCGGCTATACGCGGCTCGGCGGATACGTCGCGTCGATCTGGCTGCTCTGCATTGCCGCCAACCTCGCCACGACAGGCCGCTACTTCGATGTCGCGGTACGTGACGTCGTCATGGCGGTCGCGGCGTTCACGCTCGCGCGCTCGAGCGAAGCCGGCGCGGCAGCGACGGCGCCGACGAAAGAAGGTGTGCGACCACTTCCCATTCTTTCCACGATCTTTGCACTCGTCCTGACGACATCGCTGTCGGCGGATAAGCACGACCGCCGGAATGACGACGGACAACAGATCTTCCGCCAAGACACCTTCGGCGACGAGCAACTGTGGACCACCTTTCTGCGGATGCACGAGGCCATCGCTCAAGTCGATCCGGCAACCGCGTTGTCGGTCGGACTCAAAGTGGACGTCGACGCGCTGCCTCCGAACGTGATCCACGCGTTGCGCGCCGGACAGGTGAATCTTTCGGACCCTGCGGTCACCATCGAACTGCTTCGGCTGAACGCCGTCGTCGGCGTCAAAGGCGCCGTTGACAGCACTGGGCACTTGAGAAGCGTCGGCATCACGTGCGCGTTATGTCATTCGACGGTGGACGACTCGCTCGCGCCGGGCATCGGCCATCGTCTTGACGGCTGGGCGAATCGCACGCTGAACGTCGGCGCGATCGTCTCGCTGTCACCCGTACTGCCCGACGCGCTGAAGGAGGAGTTCCGTCTGTGGGGTCCGGGCCGGTACGACCCACGGCATCACGCGTTCGACGGCACGAACCTGATTCCGCTCAACAGCCCCTCGGTGCCGATTGAGATTCCGTCGATCTTCGGCCTCAAGGGCGTCGGATTCGAGACCTTCACCGGTGACGGTCCGATCTCGTACTGGAACAGCTACGTCGGCGTCGGTCAGATGGGCGGGCATGGCACGTTCAACGATCCGCGCATTGGGTTGTTCATCAACCAAAAGCCCGATCTCGTCACGCCGAAGCTTCCTGCGCTGCTCGACTACCAACTGCGTCTGCGCACGCCGGATCCGCCGCAGGGTTCGTTCGACAAGGCGGCTGCGCACCGTGGCAAGCAGTTGTTTCGCAACGAGGCCGGATGCGCCACGTGCCATCAGGGGCCTGATTTCACGGACGTGCTGAGTGGCGGCAACCGCCACACGCCGTTCCTGCACGATCCGAGCGAAACCGGGATGGATCCCACGTACGCGTTGCGATCGGCTACCCGCCAGTACCGTACCACTCCGCTGAGGGCGTTGTGGCAGCACGCGCCGTACTTTCATGACGGCAGCGCGCCGGACCTGCCGGCAGTCGTCGATCACTATGATCGCGTGTTCGGCTTGAATCTTACGGCCGAACAGAAGCGCGATCTGGTGGAGTACCTGAAGTCGCTGTGACGCCGCGCTTCCTGAACTGGTCCGGAGTGGCGCCGTACCATCGCTTGAACGCGCGGTGGAACGGCGCCGGCTCAGAATAGCCGACGAGATAGGCGACTTCCGCAAGCGCGAGCCCAGACTCTGCGACGTAACGCGCGGCCGCTTCCTTCCTCGCGTCGTCCAGAAGCGTCTGGAACCCCACGCCCTCAGCCGAAAGCCGCCGTTGCAGCGATCTCGCCGACATTCCCAAGCGGCGCGCGATCGTGTCGATTCGCGCGTCGCGCAGCGCGACGCTTCTCGACAACACGCGCTGCACTTCGAGGGCAACTCCAGTACGGGTAGGCAGCCTCGCCAGCATCTCGTCAGCGTGGGACTCGAGCACGCGACGGAGGACCGGATCGCGGCGTCGCAGCGGGAGATTCCAGCTCTCTTGGCTAATGCACACGCCGTCCCAGGGCGCACCGGTCTCAATCGGACAGCCGAGCGCGCGGCTCATCGCCGCGGCATCGTCGGGCTCCTTTCGGAGCATCACTTGCTTCAGCACGAAACGGCCGTCCGTTTCCTGACGGAGATGCAGCGCTATGAGCGAGGCGAGATACTCCACGCCAAACGGATTCGGCGCCGTCACGCGGATTTCGACGGGATCGCGATCGTCGCGGACATCGAGGACGAGCGGATTTGTCGTGATCCGAAAGTATCGGGCCAGCTGCTCGAGGCCGGCGCCCGCGGTGTCCGACGTGAGGACGAGGTAATCGAGCAGCGGATACGCGCCGAGTGGGGTCCGACGCGCCAATTCCAGAGGCAGGTTCGGCGTAAACCGCCTCTGCTGCGCCCCGCCAAAGATCGCCGCGTACGCCTCACACGGCACGCGAGCCTCGGGGTCTTCGAGGTTCGTTCCGCCTAGCCCTGCCGCATTTATCAGCGCGCCGATGTCGTGTCCGAGTTCGGCGAGCGCGTTCAGAAACACGCGCAGCTCGCTGGCCGGCGCCGTCCAGTTGTCTTGGCCGCTCTGAATGGCGCCCGTGGTCAATGAATTGGCGCGTCCCGCCATCGTCTTCGCCTCCTCGTCTCGTCCACTATGGGGTTGTTCTTACAGGAGGGACAGTCATGACGCAAGCGCTCCCGTGGATCTCCCTCATCACCGGCGCGTCGCTCTTGGCCATCGTCACTCGAGTAGCCGTCCCGCCGCTGACGTGGTTCTCGCTGCTGTTCCTGCTTCACGCATCGCGGTCGGTGACGACAACCGCGGGAGCGGCGTGTTTCTGGGTCGCGGTGTATGTGGCGACCGCGATTGGCTGGCGGGGAAACATGCCCATATCCGGCCCGCTTTATCTCGGGACCACGGCGGTCATCGCAACTGTGACGACGCTGCCGTTCCTCGTCGATCGGATCGCATTTCAGCGAACGGGTTTCACGGCCGTCGTCCTGTTCCCGATGGCATTCGTGGCGATGGAACTTGTCCGCTCGCGCCTGGGCTCGAGCTGGGGCTCAATTGCGTACACGCAATACGGCGCGTTGCCCCTGATGCAGCTGACGGCGTTCGTCGGCATCTGGGGCATCACCTTCGTGATCGCGTGGTTCGCGTCTGCGGGCGAATTGGCGTTTCGGAACGGGGTCGCGTGGTCTGCCGGCGGGAAGGCTATGGCCGTGTTCGCGGCAGTGGCGGCTATCGTCTGGAGCGCCGGGGCGATCCGACTTGCGTTGGCTCCGACTGACCGGCCGTCGATGCGAGTCGCGACGATCAATCGGCCTCTCGATCTCTTCGCGCCAGGCGAAATGACTCGAATCGCCGAAGGACGCGTGTCGCCGGCGGAACGCGCGTCATTTGGCGACAAGCTTGTCCGGCTGCACGACGCGTTTCTGGACGGCACGAGGCGCGAAGCGCGCGCTGGCGCGCGGCTCGTCGTCTGGCCCGAGCAGAACCTTCTCGTCTTCAAGGACGACGAGGCAGCGTTCCTGGAGCGCGCGACGCAGGTTGCGGCAAGCGAACGCATCTACATCGCGATCGGCATGGGCACGGTCCATCTCGGCGAGCCGCTGCCCTTCGAGAACAAGCTGGTTCTCGTCGATCCTGATGGCCACATCGAGATGTCCTATCGCAAAGAGCATCCGGTCATGGGATGGGAGGCCGGAATCATGCGCGTCGGGACCGGTGGCATTCAGGTGCGAGCGACCCGCGCCGGCCGGATCGGAGGGGCGATCTGCTTCGACGCCGATTTTCCCGAGTTCATCAGGCAGGCGGGTCGTGGTGGCACAGACATCTTCGTCCTGCCCACCAACGAATGGCGTGGGATTAAGGACCTTCATCTTCAGATGCACGTGTTCCGCGCGATTGAGAATGGAATGCCTGTCGTGCGCGCCGCAGCCGTCGGCCTTTCGGCGGCCATCGATCCGTGGGGACGGGTGCTCGCCGTCTCGGACCACTTCGCCCCCGGGGACACGACGTTGGTCGCACAACTGCCGGTTGGGCACATTCCGACGCTCTATTCGCGCGTCGGCGACCTGTTCGCGTGGCTCTGCGTCGCCGGCGTCGTGACCATGCTCGCGCACTTTTGCACACGGCTGATCTGAACCTCACAGTCTGGCGCAAGTCTTAACTCGCCGGCGCTGCGGCCGATAACCGCTGTGTGCAGCAACGGAGCTGGACGTTCCGGCGTGGTGACGAGCAGCTGGTGCTTCAGCGGCATCAGCGCGAGTCGGGCTTCGCGCTCGTCGTCATCAGGGACGGCACCGTACAGAACATCCCGTTCCACGAAGAAGCGGCGCTCACTGTGTTTCAAACCGACATGGAGGAGCTTCTGGTCCACACGGGCTGGACGCTCCAGGAGTGTCAGCCGGAGCGGCGGCGCAAACGCGATCGCCGCCGGTTCCCGCGCGTCGAGAACGATCGACGCCGATGGTGGACCGATCCCGCGGGCGAGGAATCCGCCGTGCCGGCGAGTGGAGAACGACGGGCCGGCCGGCGCCGAGCCGAAAAGAAGTAAAGGGACCCACTTTTCATGAGCACCGTCAGCCTGCCGACGGCAGGGCCGACCCAGGTCGAGCTCCAGCTGTTCGGTCCGCCCGATCCAAGCGTCACGCAGAACGTGGCCGCCGCGATGATTCTGGCGATGCTCGACGTGGGCGAGGGCGTCAGCGACCTGGTGTTCTCCCCGGGGCGTCCGCCGCAAGTCGAGCGCCACGGCGAGCTGACGGCCGTGCCGATTCCGTCGATTCCGATGCTCAAGCCGGAGCACACGGCGCAAATCGCCCGCGAGTTGATTGCCGGCAGCGAGCAGGCGCTCCGGGCGCTGAACGAACACGGCGCGTGCGACTTGTCGTATTCGATCCCCAACTGCGCGCGGTTCCGCGTGAATGTCTTTCGTCAGCGGAGCACGTACGCGATCGTGATGCGCGTCATCGCGCAGAAAATTCCGACGCTGCAGGAACTCCAGCTGCCCGCAGCGCTCGCCGACCTCGGATCGCTCAAGAACGGGCTGGTGCTCGTGACAGGGCCAACCGGCTCCGGCAAGTCGTCCACGCTTGCGGCGATCATCGACCAGATCAACTCGACGCGGGCAGAACACATCCTGACGATCGAAGATCCGATCGAGTTTCTCCACCTGCACAAGAAGGGCACGCTCCATCAGCGCGAGCTGCACAGCGACACGCCGACGTTTGCGCTGGCGCTTCGGGCCGCCCTGCGTCAGGCACCGAAGGTGATTCTCGTCGGCGAGATGCGCGACGCCGAGACCATCGAAATCGCGCTGACGGCGGCGGAAACCGGACATCTCGTGTTCTCGACGCTGCACACGATCGACGCGTCGAAGACGGTGGATCGCATCATCGGCTCCTTCCCTCCCGCCGATCAGGGCGCAATCAGAACGCGGCTCGCCGCGTCGTTCCGCTACTTCATCTCGCAGCGGCTGATTCCAAAGAAAGGCGGAGGCCGCCTCGCCGTCGTCGAAATCCTCAAGGCGACGATGCGCACGCGCGAGTACATCGAACGGGGCGAGACGGAAGGACGCTCACTCGTGGACGCGATGAGCGACGGCGTGCTCGAGGGCATGCAGCACTTCGACGGCGAGCTCGAGCGGCTCGTGCGCGCCGGCGCGCTCAGCATCAACACCGCGCTGCTCTACGCCACGAACGCCGGCAACCTCCGCGTGCAAATAGCCGACGTTCCCGACGAGGACGACCCGGACTCGCTCATCGTCCGCTAACTCACCTCCGCCGTTCGTCGCCCGGAACGAAAGGTGCACCCCGTACTCGCGGGAGGCATCATGAACACACAACTCATGTTGGTACTCATCATCGGCGCTGCTGCGGTTGTAGCCGCGGTGTTGTTTGTGATCGGGCGACGGCGCACCGAGGAGCTGCGGCGCCGTTTCGGTCCGGAATACGACCGCACGGTACGAGAAGCGCGCACGGTCGGACAGGGCGAAGCGATGCTGATCGAACGTCAGCAGCGCGTCGAGCGGTTCAACATTCGCCCGCTCTCACCCGAGGACGCCCGACGGTTCTCGCAGGCGTGGCGTGACGTGCAAACGCGATTCGTCGACGATCCGAAGGGCGCGATCGTGGACGCCGATCGACTCGTCGCCGAGGTGATGCACGTCAGAGGATATCCGGTCGGAGACTTCGAGCAGCGCGTCGCCGACATCTCGGTCGATCATCCGAACGTCGTCATGAACTATCGCGCGGCGCGCGACATCGTGCGCGATCATGAAGGCGGACACGCGACCACCGAGGATCTGCGTCAGGCGATGGTCCATTTCCGCGCGCTGTTCACCGATCTCCTCGGTGCACCGGTTGAGGAACAGCATCCTGAAACAGTGCGTCACCATGCAGCGCTATAGGTCGTTTTTCGATCGTTTACTGACGGTTTAAGTCTACCGGCGCCGAAACGGGCCCTCACAAATCCGTCATCGAACGTCCAAAATTGTGACGGCCCGTTTCTGCTCCTGCCGCATTCTGCCCGTGTTTTCGCTCAACTGTGGGCACCTGGGAACGGAACAAGGTTTGCCCTTGTGTCTACCATGACAGCCCTCGAGGCCTTTGGCCCCAACCTGCGACGGATCCGTCTCCGCCGTGGGATTTCTCTTGATGAACTCAGTGCCCGCACCAACGTCAGTGCCGAGCTCTGGGAAGCCATGGAACACAACGATTTTTCTCGCTGGCCGACCGGCGTCGCGGCGCGGGCCTACGTGCGCGACTACGCGACCATCGTCGGGCTCGATCCGGACGAAACGATCGACGAGTTCTGCCGCGCGGTGCCGCATGGCGACCGCCGTCGCGAACCGCTCGTCCGAGGCGCCGCGACACTCCTGCGGCACGACTTGGCGTGGGAGGATCCCCTTCCGGCGCACGTGAAGACCGATCGCCGCTCGCATCGGAACCACCACGACCACGCGATCGATCGGCAGACGCTTCGGGCAGCGGCGTCGCTGGCCGACCTGCTCGTCGTCACCGCCGGCGCGAGCCTCGCCACGACGTTCTTGCGCGGGAACTTCTGGACGACCATCGGCGTCGTGGGACTGCTCTACCACGCGATCAGCATGGCGCTGCTCGGCTCCACGCCCGCCGCGTGGGTGATTGATCTCTACTACGCCGCCAACGCCCGTGGGCGTCAGGGCGATGCGATGTCGGCGTTCCGTCGCCTTGTGATGCACTCCGACACGCCGACACCTGACGGCACCCGCGCGGACTGACCCGCCGCTTCTTGCGGCGGAGTGTCGAACGCCGCCGCCAACGCCGTGGCTCGGCTACGACACGCTCTCCAAGACGACGATGCTATGTCCGTCGACGCGATGGACCGAGCCGTTGACCGTAATCGGATTTGGAGACGCGATGTCGTTCGGCGGCGGCGCGAATGTGTCGACGACGACGCGCCACACAGTGTTGATCGGCACTTCGAAATCGAGTGGCTTCCAGAACATGTTCATCATCACGTGCAGATCGGCGCTGGCGCCAATGCCCGCGATCGTGCACGCGAGCGCGCGCGCGTTCGGGTCGTTGAAGCCTGGACGGCCGAGACGCGTGCCGTGCCAGGCGATGTCCGGCCGGCCGCGAGGTCCGATCGCGCCGGAATAGAACACCGGTCGCGACACTGCAGGATGGCTCTTACGAAGGGCGATCATCTGCTGCGCGAACCGGAACAGCTCGTCGGCGCGCGCAGACGGCGTCCAGTCGAACCAGCTGATCGGGTTGTCCTGGTTGTAGGCGTTGTTGTTCCCTCGCTGAGTACGCCGGCGTTCGTCGCCTCCGAGCAGCATCGGCACGCCGCGCGAGAGCAGGAGGAGGGCGATGAAGTTCTTCATCTGGCGCACGCGCAGCGCTTCAACCGTCGGATCGTCAGTCGGCCCTTCGACGCCGCAGTTCCAGCTGAGGTTGTCGTTGATGCCGTCGAGATTGCCTTCGCCGTTCGCGTCGTTGTGCTTCTCGTTGTACGAAACGAGGTCGTTCAACGTGAAGCCGTCGTGCACCGTCACGAAGTTGATGCTGTTGTCCGGCGTCTGTCCACGCGCTTCGTAGATGTCGGCGCTGCCTCCCAGACGGGCCGCCATCGCGCCGGCCACTCCCGGGTCGCCTTTGACGAACCGCCGCACGTCGTCCCGATAGCGTCCATTCCATTCGCACCATCGGTCGCCCGGGAAATGGCCAACCTGGTACAAGCCCGCGGCGTCCCACGCTTCGGCGATCATTTTGGTGTCGGCGAGGGATTCGTCGAGTTCGATCTGCCAAATGACCGGAGGATGAACGAGCGGCGCGCCCGTCTCGCCCCTCGCCAGAATCGATCCTTCGTCGAAGCGGAATCCGTCGACGTGCATCTCTTCCACCCAGTACCGCAGGCAGTCGACGATGAACTTTTGCGGCAGCGGATGGTTGGCGTTGAACGTGTTGCCGCATCCGCTGTAATTCAGGTATGACGCCGGGTTGCCCGGATCAAGCAGGTAGTAGCTCGAGTTGTCGATGCCGCGGAACGCGTATGTCGGCCCGAACTCGTTGCCTTCGTCGGTGTGATTGAAGACGACGTCCAGAATCACTTCGATGCCGGCTGTGTGCAGCGCCTTCACCAAATCGCGGAACTCGTTGGCGTGCGCGGTGCCGCCGTCGACGCAGTAGCCCGCGTGCGGGCTGAAGAAACCGACAGGGCTGTAGCCCCAGTAGTTGCGGATCCGCTCGCCCGCGGCATTCAACGCAGTGATCGAATCGTCGAAGTCGAACACCGGAAGCAGTTCGACGGCCGTGATCCCGAGCGATTGCAGGTAAGGAATCTTCTCGATCAGTCCGGCAAACGTGCCCGGGTGCTCGACGCCGGCACTCGGCGACCGCGTGAATCCACCGGCATGCACTTCGTAGATGATCGACTCGTGGATCGGCCGATTGATCGGCCGGTCGCCTTCCCAGTCGTACGCCGACGTGTCGACGACCGCGCACCGCATCGACGTCGCGACGTTGTCGTGCGATCCAATCGCGTCGAACCGGTTCCACAGCTGCTTCGAAATCCCGTGTGCATACGGGCTAATCAGCACCTTGTTCGGATTGAACCGGTGTCCAGACGCCGGGTCGTTCGGGCCGTCGACCCGAAGCGCATAGAAGATCCCCTGACCGCAATCCCGAAGGAAGACGTGCCAGAAGTGGAACGTCTTGTTCTGAAACGGATCGAGGCGAACGATCTGCGCCGGCTCGATGGCGGCCGCAGAATCGAACAGCAGCAGCACGACCTCAGTCGCCGCTTCGGAGAAGATCGAGAAGTTCACGCCGCCGGCGCGCGTGGTGATGCCGAGCGGATGCGGCGATCCCGGTTCGGTCGCGAATGGGATAGGCATAGACGCGAATCTTAGCGCGCGCGCCCGGCGACGATGGCGTAACATGCTGCCATGACGCGAACCCTCCGCAACACCCTCACCGCGCTTGTCCTCGTCATGCCGGCCGCCGCATCCGCGCAGGTGACGATGAATTCCGTGCGCATCGGCGCGGCTGACACCGTGGCCATCGCGAAGTTTTACGAAGCAGCCTTTGGGATGCAGGAGGTCAATCGCATCGAGGTGCCAGGCGGTCCTGAGGTCTTCGTGAACTTCGGCGCCACCGCCGAGGCGGCGAAGGCGAACAAGGGCCTCCCGATCGTCATCATGCATCGCGAGTCGGACGCGGTGAAGGACCCGATCGCGCACGTCATCCTGAACGTCACGAACATGAACGCCACGGTGACGGCGCTCAAAGCGGCGGGCGGGTCGATGGACGGCGAACCTCGCCCGTTCCGCAATACCGGCGTCGTGATCGGCATCGCGACCGATCCCGCAGGCAATCGCATCGAGCTCATTCAGCGGCCGCAGCCGCAGTAGTAAAACACTCGCGCCCTCGGGCCCTGCGCTTGCTTGTTCAGCTCGGCCTCGTGTGCGCGTTCGGGCGCTGCGTGAACACAGCCGTGCAAACTCACGGCTGAACGCTTCTCTCCACTGGCCACCGACTTCCACTCGCCTTTCATGCGCGCCGCGTGAAACGCGTAATTGTTATATCTCGCGCCTCGCGAACCCCGGCCGTAACGGACCGTTCGTGAAAGTTCTTCGCGAGTCCGACTTCACCTCGTCTTCGGCATCTCGCTTGCTGTGTTGCTGAGTCGGAGGACTCGCCTATGCGACACACGACTCGGGTCGGGTTATTTTGCGCGTGTATTGGCCTACTCGCGCCACGCGTCTTCGGTGACGCGATATTGCTGGAAGGGAAAACGTTTTCCTCGCAGTCGGAGGTTTTCCTGATTGAAGTAGAACAGGGCCAGAGTGGGGACGACGGAGGCGGGTTCACCCTTGAGCTGTGCTCGCACTGCAAGGTCAAGGCAGAAGGGCCGTTTCTGTTCAACCCGAATCTGAGCCAGGCCGCGTTCAGCCGTGACTTCTTCGCGCCGTTCAGCGGCGCGTCGTCGCTGAACAGCCCGGCGGCTGCCGCGACCCCAGCGCCGCCGACGGCGCTGCTGAGCTCGTCGATCAACGCGATCGCGACTCAGTCCACGGCGGCGCCTGTCACCAATGCGGCGCTTCCCAGCACGTCGTCATCGACCAGCCAGCCGGTGGCTCCTGCAGCGACAGGTGACGGCACCACGCCGCTGACGCTCACTGCGCCGCCGGCGACAAAGGCGGCGGATCCGTTTGCGGCCAATCCGGAACCTGCGACGGTGCTCCTGCTCGGAACGGGGCTCGCAGCCGGCGCGCTCGGGCGCCGCAAACTCCGCGGTCCGCGCACCTAACGGCGGCGCCGTGACACGACGAGAGCGACTGGCGTGGATCGGCTTGTTGATCTGCGCCGTCGCTGCGTACGGTCCCGTCCTGGCGAAGCTCGCCACCGACTGGTGGAACGTGAGCGACGCCTCTCACGGCCTGATTTGCGCTCCACTGGCCGTCGCTATCGGCTTCGCCCGGCGCCGTGAGCTGGCGGAAACGCCCCGCGCGCCGCGCGACGCCGGTCTCATCGGCGTCGTCCTTGGGTTAGTCCTGCTCGCGCTCGGCAGGCTCGGCGTGGAGTTGTTCCTCACCCGGGCCTCGCTGATTTTGTTCACCGCTTCGTCGGTCGTGTTCCTGTTCGGCTGGCGGTCTCTTCGCGTCCTTGCGTTTCCCTTCGCGCTGTTCGCGCTGTCGATTCCAATTCCGTCCATTGTCATGACGCGCGTGACGCTGCCGCTCCAATTCGTCGCATCGGCGACAGCGGAGACGGCACTCTCTGCATTCCACATCCCGGTGCTCCGCGAAGGCAACGTCCTCGTGCTGACGAACGCCACGCTTCAGGTGGCCGAGGCCTGCAGCGGCGTGCGGTCGATGATGTCGCTCGTCGTCATCGGCGTCATCGTCGCGCGCTATCTGGAACATCGCGCCGCGGCGCGCGTCGCGATCGTGCTGGCCGCCGTGCCGGTGACCGTCGCGATCAACGCGTTCCGGGTCAGCGCCACGGCCGTCGCCACGCAGTACTACGGCATCTCCGCGGCCGTCGGGCTGCCGCACGAAGCGATGGGGCTCGTGCTGTTCGCCGTGTCCGCGCTCGCGTTGACCGGCTGCGCGCGCGCCGTCGCCGCCGTCCACCTCCGCCGTTCGTCTGGTGCGCTGTCATGACGGCGCGCTTGGCGGTGTTGAGCGGTCTGTTGCTTGCCGGCGTCGCGGTGATTCACGGATCCGTTCCCGCCACGCCTCAAACGACGCGCCTGCCGTTTGCGAAGATGCCGACCGCGATCGGCGCGTGGCGCTCGGCCGGCGACCTCACGATCGACGAGGACTCGCTCAAGATCTTGAAGGCGGACGACTACCTCAGCAGGATGTACGTGCGCGGCAACATCGGCGTCAGTCTTTTCATCGCGTATTACGCCACTCAGCAGCAAGGCGACACGATGCACTCGCCGATGAATTGCTTGCCGGCGTCGGGCTGGCAGCCGATGACCAACGAACGCGTGCAGATTGCGACGGATGGGGCGCCGGTCAACGCCAATCGCGTTGTCATCCAGAAAGCGCTCGACAAAGAACTCGTTCTCTATTGGTACCAATCGCACGGCAGGACGATTGCGAGCGAATATGCGAGCAAAGCGTACCTCGTCCTCGACTCGCTTCGACAGCACCGCAGCGACGCCGCACTCATACGCATCATCACGCCGGTGACCGCAGGCAACACCGTCGCTACGGGCATGGCGACCGACTTCGTGCAATCGCTGAGTCCCTTGCTCGGTGCGCACATTCCCGACTGATTCAGGAAGCCGACATGACACGACGACCCCTTCTTCGTTTCCTTCCCGCCGCGTTCGCCTGCATGGCCTCGATCCTCGCCGGTGCGTGCTCTCGCGATCCAGTGAAGACGAGCCGCAAGTACATCGTGAGCGGCGACGAGTACGCTCAGGCCGGCAAGTACAAGGCGGCGGCGATTGAATACCGCAACGCAGTGAAGGCGACGCCCGAGCTCGCCGAGCCGCACGCGAAACTAGCGGAGGCATCGCTTCATGCCAACGACGTGCAGACGGCGGCGATCGAGTACTTGCGCGCCGCGGAACTCTCGCCGGACAACGCGCAAGCGCAAGTGCATGCCGCCTCGGTGTTCCTGCTGACAGGACACGCCGCCGAAGCAAAGGATCGCGCGGAGCTCGCGCTGCGGCTTGCGCCGAACGACGCGGATGCGCACCTGGCGCTCGGCGAGGCATTGTCCGCGCTGCACGATCGCACACAGAGCGAAGAACGATTCCGCGAGGCTCTACGTCTGGCTCCCCGATCGGCTCAGGCGCACGTCGCGATGGGCAGCTGGTACTGGTCTGCGGGCCGCATCGACGACGCGGAAGCCGAATTGAAGCTGGCGACGCAGTATGTGCCGTCGCATGCGGGGGCCAATCGCGCGCTCGGACTGCTTTATATGGCGACCGGCAGGATGGCGGCCGCCGAGGACTGCTGGAAAATCGTCGCCAAGGATCCGGACGGCGACCCGTTGGTGCTCGCGGACTACTACACCGTCGCCAACCGCCTCGCCGATGCCGAACGCGTGCTCGCGACGCTCGCCACCAGCGCGTCGCCGACGTTGGTGCCGGCGTCGCTGCGTCTTGCTGGCGTCCAATACGCACTTGGCAAGCACGACGAGGCTTTCGCGACCATTGCCGGCGTCCTGAAAAGCGAGCCGCAAAACACGGCGGTACGACTGCGACAGGCGCAACTGCTCGCCATTGACGGGAAGCTCGACGACGCGCTGGCGGCGCTCGACGCGGCGCCGAAATCCGATGGGATGCAGGCCGAGCTGCTGCTCATGCGCGGCGACATCCTCGAGGCGAAAGGCGAGCACGTCGAGGCCACCGAGGTCCTCGAATCCGCGACAAAGGCGAATCCCGACGACACGCGGCCCTACTTGAGCATCGCGCGAATCCTCAGCCGGCAGGATCGCACCGATGAGGCGAGCTGGTGGGCGATGCGCGCACGCGCGCGTCACCCGGAGGAGATGGCGCCGACCGTCGCGCTCATCGAAGTGCTGATGCGATCGGGCCAAACCAGCGCCGCCGAGCGTGAAGCGCAGCAGGCGCTGGCGAGGTGGCCGAAGAACGCCGCACTCGCCGGCGAGCTCGGCATGATTCTCGAGGCGCAGGGCCGCGTGGACGCGGCACGCCGGCAGTACGAAGAAGCGATGCGCCTCGACCCGCATGCCGGCATCGCCGCCAACAACCTCGCACTGATCTACATGTCGGACGCGCGGCTCGACGATGCACTCAGGCTCGCGCGAATTGCGCAGGCATCGGCTCCGTCGCGGCCGGAGATGAACGACACGCTCGGCTGGATTCACGTCCAGCGGCGTGAGCACGACCAGGCGCTGCCCTTCCTTGCCGCCGCAGCCGCGAGAGCGCCGGCGAATCCGACGTACCACTACCACCTCGGCGTCGCGTTACGGCAGAACGGCGATCGCGGCAAAGCGCGACAGGAACTGCAGCGCGCGATGGCGTCCAAACAGCCGTTCCGCGATCGGGAGAAAGCCGCGCAGGCGCTGGCAGGGTTGTAGTTGCGCTACGATACGCGTTCCCGACGTGGCGACGCTGAAGTCGATAACACCGCATCTGAAAACGAACGATCTCGCTGCGACCATCCGCTTCTACACCGAGGTGCTCGGGTTCACGGTCGCGGCGAGCTGGCCTGAAGAACACCAGCCGACTGACTGTGTTCTCGATCACGGGGATGTCCATATCAGCTTCACCGTCGATCCGAACAAGTGGTACCCGGCGCCGTGTCTTGCGGGTCAGTTGTGGATCGAGGTGCAGGATGTGATGAGCCTGCATTCCAAAATCGGGGGCAAGGTGAAGGTTGAGTGGGGGCCGGAGGTGTACTTCTACGGCCGCCGCGAATTCGCTATCAAGGACTCCAACGGGTACCTCCTGGCGTTCAGCGAGCCAG
>Ga0097621_100001827_pt1 | contig 14584 bp, 9 predicted proteins | sample KBSMisM72_FD_73165 | JGI IMG/M metagenome (GOLD analysis project Ga0097621, IMG submission 73165) | Miscanthus rhizosphere microbial communities from Kellogg Biological Station, Michigan, USA - KBS Miscanthus M7-2 (version 2) (version 2) | ecosystem: Host-associated > Plants > Roots >... | reverse complement strand
CAGCCAATGGACGCTGAACAGCCGGTCCTGGTCAGTCCACACCGCGCGGGGGCTAAATCCGGCGCGGGCCGCCATCTCGCGGAAGGATTCGATGGTGTATTTGTGGCTGTCTTCGGTGTGTACCGGCTCGCCTTGGGCGAATTCAAAACGCTGGCCGCACAGGCTGACGCTCTGGCGCTTGAGACTGACCAGATACATTTCGATGCGATGGGCGGCGGCATTGTAGGGCGCATAATGCGCAAAGCCGTCCAGGTCGAAATCGGCCCCCAGCTCGCGATTGGCGCGCGCCAGCAGGTTCTTGTTGAACAGGGCCGTGACTCCCGCGGCGTCGTTATAGGCGGCGTGCAGCCGGACCGGGTCTTTCACCAGGTCTACGCCGATCAGCAATCCGCCGCCGTTCAAGCTGGCGCGCATGCGCCGCAGCAATGCCATGGCGGCATCGGGCTTGAAGTTGCCGATGGTCGAACCGGGAAAAAAGCCGGCGCGGCGGGCGGGATGCGGCAAGGCGGGAATCTCCAGCGGGCGGGTGAAATCGCCAACCAGCGGCCGCAAGGTCAGTGCGGGATAATCCGCCGCCAGGCTGCGCACGACATTGCGCAGATAATCGCCGGAAATATCCAGCGGCGTATAGGCGCGAGGATTATGCGCCGCATCCAGCAGGATGCGGACTTTGCGGAGGGAGCCGGCGCCGAATTCCACGATCTCGGCATCTTCGCCCATCAGGGCGCCAATCTCGCCGGCATGGCGCGCCAGCAGCGCCGTCTCGGTTCGGGTCTGGTAATATTCCGGCAGTTCGCAAATTTCGTCGAACAGAAGCGAACCGGCTTCATCATAAAAATATTTGCAGGCAATTTCCTTGGGCGTCTTTCGCAAGCCGACCAGCAGGCAGCAAGCAAAACTGTCCTGCTCCGGCGAAGCCAGGCATTGCAAACGTGCGAGATTGGTGTCCATCAGAGATCCTTTGCCAGGCGAATGCCGGAAAATTGCCAGCGCGCCTGTGCTGGAAAAAAGTTCCTGTAGGTGGGGCGAATATGTCCTTGCGGCGTGGCGGATGAGCCGCCGCGCAGCACCATCTGGCCCACCATGAATTTGCCGTTATATTCGGCGGCGATGCCCATGAAAGGTTTGAACCCGGGATAGGGGTCATAGGAGGAGCGCGTCCATTCCCAGACGTCACCAGGCGCCAATCTTTCGCACGACGCTTCCCATTCAAATTCCGTAGGCAGGCGCCCGCCCGCCCAGGCCGCGTAAGCCGCCGCCTCGTAAAAGCTCACATGCTCGACGGGTGCGTGGGGGTCGAGCGCTTGCACGCCAGACAAGGTGAAAACACTTTCATGGCCATCGCCATCCTTCAGCCAGTAGAGCGGTGCTTCCCAATTCTCTTCCTGTACGCGGGCCCAACCATCCGACAGCCAGAATTCGGGGCGGCGATAGCCGCCATCGGCCATGAAGGCCTGATATTCGCCATTGCTGACCGGCCGCGAGGCGATGTGAAAGGGCCCAAGCAGTACCGGATGGCGCGGTGTTTCATTGTCGAAGGCAAAGTCCCCACCCAGGTGGCCGATCATCACCGTGCCGCCGTCATGGGCGAGCCATTCCAGCTTTTGCGGTGCGCGCGGTGCGGCCGGGTCCGGCCGATAAGCGGGCAGCAGGGGATTGGAGAAAAAAGCGTGCTTGATATCGGTGAGGATCAGCTCCTGATGCTGTTGTTCATGATGCAACCCCAGCATGATGGCGTCGTGCAGCGCGCCATCGCCGCAGGCCCGCAGCATCGCGGCGTCGATCCTGGCGCGATAGGCATAAATCTCATCCAGGCTGGGACGGCTCAAAAGGCCCCGGCGCGGCCGTGGATGGCGCGGACCCAACGCCTCGTAATAGGAATTGAACAAGAAGGCGAAGTGGGGATCGGCCGGCTTGTAACCGGACTGTTTCGCCAGGATCACGGTCTCGAAGAACCAGCTGGTATGGGCCAAGTGCCATTTCACCGGACTGGCATCGGGCATCGACTGAAGCGCGCAATCCTCGGCAGATAGCGGCGCGGCCAAGGCTTCGCTATGGTCGCGCACCGACGTATAGGCATGGGCCAAATCGTCGCCAGGATTTGCAGCGGCTTTCATCATTGGTCCATCCGACAGGGCAACGTCAGGCCCCCCGCCAAATCCTTCCGTCCTGCAATAACCACGGCCCAGCGCCTGGGTTCCTTGATGGCCCCGAATTAGCTCAGGAAAGCCAGGACATGGGAAGGCCGCTGAAGCTATCAGCGCGATAGCCTGGGATATGGTCTAGGGACTGAGGAATTTCAACATCGCCGGATAGGCGCTTTTGTCTTCCAGCATGAAGAGATGGCCACCTTCAAAAAAAAGCAACTCGGCGCCGGGAATGCGGCCCGCCAGGGCTTCGACCACCCCCGGCTTGGCAGTCCCGTCATAACGTCCGCCGGCCACCAGAACCGGACAGGAAATCCCCGGCAGGCGATCCCAGCTGTCATGTCCGGCCCTTGCCGCGAGCTGGCGCGCCGCGCCGGCCCGGTGACCGGGCTCGTCGGCGAAGGGATCGGCCGCGGCAAGGGCAAGCAACTGACGGTACAAAACAGGGTTTGCACTGGCCCAGGCCTCGTCATGGCGAATGTCCGAGATCTTGACTTTCAACGCCGCCAATTCGTCGGCGCCCATTTTCGGCAAGGCGTGAAACGCGAAAGAGGCGCCGCCCGCGCCGCCGGCGGCAGTACAGCACAGGACCAGCCGCCGTACTTTGCCGGGATGCCGCAAGACGAATTCCTGCGCCACCATGCCGCCGAACGAGATGCCGACAACATGCGCCTGATCCCAGCCCAGCGCGTCCATCAGCATGGCGGCGTCATCGGCATAATCGGCCATGGTGAAAAAATCACCGTCTTGGCCCTTGTAACTGCGGCCCATGCCCCGCTGGTCGTAAGCAAGCACTTCGAATTGGCGGGCGAACATAGTGTCAAAGCGGGCTTCTGGGCGTCTCAGGTCCCCGCCGGTGCCGCCGATCAACAGCAGGCATTCTCCCGAACCGGAGCGTTCGAAATAAAAATTCCGATCCTGCAGGGTCACGAACGGCATGCGCGTCCCAGGCCGGCGGTCAAGGCATCACCACTTCCAGATCGTCCGTATGGAGCGTTCTCAAGACAATGTCGCCGCGTTCTAGCAGATCAGGGCGGGGGGCCGCCCGGCCCTCCCCTTTGCCCAGTGGGGTCTTCAGCAACGGGGCGTTGGGGAATTTTTGTTCGCGCAACTTCTAGGCTGGTTTTTGAAATATTATTTCACTGGGATGCTGTCACAGGCGGCCCTGTCGGCTTTGTTAGACCTGCCTGTGGCGGGAAAGCCGCAGAAAAACCCTGGTTTTCCTTGGATATAACCGGCCGGTCTGGTAATTTCCTATCCGTATAAGAGGGGCCCCATTCAGGGGTAGGCAATGGGTCATTTCAAGCACGCTGCGGTTCTGGCCGCGGGGCTTGCTGCCATCTGTGTGGCGGCGGCGCCGGTGCTTGCGGCTGACCGCACCCTCACGCTGCAATCCTTCAGCGACTCGCGCACGATTTCAGCTTACGAATTTTCCGCCGCGGGCGTGTCCGGTGGCGCGGTGCAGCCCATAGTCGCGGCATCGCTGACAGGGACAAACCCTGCGATCGCGGACTTGGCCGTTGCGGGAGGCGGAGCGTCTTCACTGGCGTCCAGCGTGCTTTTGTCACCCAGCCTATCGCTGGATTTCGGCAAGGGTCTGGACATCGCCGCCCGCTTTTCCAGTTACGACAGTTCGGCGTCGCCGTTCCTGTCCGCAGTGACCGCGCCTTACACCGCGCTGGCGGATGGCGGTCGCTATACAGGCATCACCTTCGCGCCGGCGGATAACTTGCGTTTCCGCCTTGGTGCCGCCTTCAATAACGAACGGCTGGATCGTTTTCATTTTGATTCGGGCGCGCCCACCGGTCCTTTGGCATTGACCTATGACGCAAGCCAGAGCCGCTCGCTTTTGGGTGGCCTATCTTTCGACGTTTCCAGCGGGTTTGGCGTGGATGTCACGGGCATTGCTTCGCAACATTCCGGCATTCCGCTTGGCTTCACCCGCGACAACGGCCTCACCCCAAAATCCAGCACCGCGGCGCTGGATATTTCGGCGCATATGGACTTCGGCCGGGGCTGGGTTACCACCGCATCATTCAGCGAGGGTATGACCCAACTCGATCCGCAAAGCACTTTTGCGGGCGGCACCCTGCGCGAGCAGTCCTATTCGGTGGCGATCGCCAAGCGCGGCTTGTTCGGCGACGATGTGCTGGGCTTGGCCTTCTCACGGCCCGCGCCCAGCATGGCCGGAACTTTCGCCGCTTTGTCGGCGGTTGGCGATATGCCGCTGACGGTCGCGCCGCGCGTGTCCCTTAATCGCGCCCAAGAAACCGACATCCAGCTGGGTTATGTCACCAACTTCTTGGATGGTGCGGTGGCGCTGCAGACCAACGCCGCCTATCAGACCAACACCGAGGGCCAGCCGGGCGCCACCTCGGTGTCGCTGCTGTCGCGCGCCAAGATCAAATTCTGAGCAAACCTGACTTTATAATTGCGAGCTGGCGATAGCCTTGCGGCTTCGCTGCATATCTCTGCCGGTCGAAGGGTCCGCTTGCCTGCCATACCCATGGCGGACGTCTCATCAAACAGAAGTCGTATGAGGATGGAGTTTCCCTACGCCTGACAAAGATATTTTTTCACCTTTTGGGAAAAGACAATTTTCGCCTAAGGCAGCCGGATTTGGCTTTGCAGATCAGCCCCGTAGTGTTTAGTTCACGGAATGTCGCAGGATTTTCGCGAGCGGGGCCAATGGCTCGCGCGCAATGTGCTCCCTCACGAGGCTTTGCTAAGGGCAAAGCTGCGTAGCATGTGTCTCTACGATCTCGATATGGAGGACGTAATACAGGAGATGTATGCGCGATTCATGACGCATCCTGCTTTGGACTCAATCCGGTATCCCCGGCAATATGCGCTGCTTACGGCGCGGGCGATAATCATAGACCATGTGCGTCATTCGCGGGTCGTCTCCATTACCTCCAGCGGCAACCTCGAAATGCTCGAGATACCAGCGCCGGACATCAATTCGGAGAAGCGCGTGGAATTCCAACAGGAATTCCGGGCGGTCGTTGCCGCCTTGGACGAACTTCCCAAGATGTGCCGGGAGACACTGGTTCTAAGGCGTGTTGAAGGACTACCGCAGCGGGAAGTGGCCCGCCGGCTCAACATCAGCGAAAAGACAGTCGAAAAGCATATGGCCACAGGTGTCCGTCTGCTTATTAAAGTGTTCGGCCGAGGGGGAAAGCCCAGGGCAAATACGTCGACTACACAGGACGTGGATAGTTTGGAAGATGTCGCAAAAAAACCAAGAGATTGACAGTCTCGCAGCAAGCTGGGCGACCAGAAGGGATCTCGGAACATTGTCTCCCGCAGAGGAGGCTGAGTTCCAGGATTGGCTGGCGGCTGACAAGCGCCATTTGGGCGCTTATGGCCGTGCCGAAGCTGTGCTTTTCAGGCTGGATCGGTTGAACGGGACTTCCTTGGACGCGGCTTCTTCCGAAAATGTCCATCCGTCCAATTGGAACCGGCGCCGCCTCATGCTGGCGGGAAGCGCCGTCGCAAGCATCGCGGCAGCGATTGGCGTAGCCTTGCATTTGCCGGAGAGCGAGCGGGAAAGCACCTTCTCCACTGCGATCGGGCAGATACGGGAAGTGGTGCTGGCAGACGGTTCCGTCGTGATCTTGAATACCGATACAAAAATCAGGGTGCGGTTCACCGAAGACGTTCGCGACATTGGCCTTCTGCGAGGGGAAGCTCAGTTCGATGTCGCGAAGAACAAAAAGCGCCCGTTCATCGTATCCGCGGGCGACACGCGAGTCCGCGCGGTGGGCACGAGCTTTACAGTCTCCATGCTGCCAAAGCGGCCGGTTCAGGTCCTGGTGAAGGAAGGTGTCGTCGAACTTCGACGCGCCGACGCGGCCACGGCCATTCCCGTGCGGGCAAGCGCGAATATCCAGGCGATTGCGCCGGTCGGTGCGCCGTTTGTCACGCTGGCGGTGCCGGAAGAAAAGCTGGTTCGTGACCTGGCTTGGCAACAAGGCCATATCGCGCTCGACAACCAGAGCCTGGAAGATGCCGCGGAGGAATTTGCGCGCTACAGCGAAGTTCGGATCGTTGTCGCCCCCGCCGTCTCAGACAGGACCGTTACCGGCCTTTTCGCCTCGAACGATCCCGTTGCGTTCGCAAGGGCGGCCGCCGCGGTCCTGAAGCTGCGGGTGGAGGTGCGCGGCAGCGAAGTCAGAATTTTCTAAAACAAAAACAAAAACCCATAGGGAAACGATAACAGCCGCTCGTCATCTGGATGAGTATCAGGAGAGCGCGCAGATCATCCGCTAGGGTGCAACAGAACAAGAGTGGACTTGGAAAGTGGGGGAAAACGCGCAGGGCTTTACGCGGCAATAGCAATTGCGGCGTCCTGCGGAAGCGCGCCTGCCTTCGCTCAGGTCCGGCAATTCGACATACCATCGGAAGATGCCGGCAAATCCATACCTGAATTCGCGCGTCAGGCGCAGATTCAGATCGTCGCGCCAGGTAACGAACTTCACGGCGTGATTACCCCTCCGATCAGCGGACCCTATGAAATATCTGTAGCGCTCGACCTGATGCTGAAGAGGACTGACCTGAAAGTCAGTCGGTCGGCAGATGGAATTGTAACGATTTCCCTGCCCGAAACAAAAAAAACGGAGCGGGAAATGCCATCATCGTCCTTCAAGCAGTCGACATCGGTTTTGGCGCTGCTCATCGGTTTTCTCACCGGCAATTCGGCAAGCGCCCAGACTGCGTCAGCGCCGCCACCGGCCAATTCCCCAACCTCGGTCGAAGGGCCGGTGGAGTCCGTGGTCGTCACGGGATCGCGCGTCATTTCGGATGTCGCGAACTCTCCGACCCCGCTGACTGTTGTCACGACCGAGCAACTGCAGGCAACGACTCCGACTGATATTCCCGACGCGTTGAACAAGTTGCCGGTGTTTCAGGGTTCGTCACAGCCGCGCACCTCGGGTAACGGCGGCACTGCAGGCGGCATTAACGTTCTGGCACTTCGCAATTTCGGTGCCCAGAGAACTTTGGTGCTGTTCGATAGTCATCGGGTGGCGCCAGCCAACGCCAACGGCACGGTCGACGTCGACACCTTGCCCCAACTGCTGTTGAGCAGGGTTGACGTCGTTACCGGCGGCGCATCGGCTGTCTATGGTTCCGATGCCATCACAGGCGTGGTCAATTTCATTCTGAACAAGCGCTTTAATGGCTTCAAGTTCGACGTCAACACCGGCATTTCCAACTCTACCGACGGTTTCAGTTACAAGCTGGCCGCCGCTTACGGTACCGACCTGTTCGGCGGCCGCGGCCATTTTGAAGCCTCGGTGGAGCATTTCAGCCAGGATGGCGTGCAGGAAACGGACCGTCCCTATGGCCCCCAATATTGGTCCCTGACGGGTGCGGGAACCGCAGCCAATCCCTTTGTCCAAACCATCAACGCCCGCAACGCCACAGCGTCTTTTGGCGGCCTCATTACCTGCAGCACGTGCTCCGTAAACGGCCAGCAATTTGTCGGCAATGGCGTCTTGGGACCCTTTATACACGGCCAGACCACGGGAACCGGCAGCGTGGAGTCGGGGGGCGACGGCGCCTACAATCCCTATGGTCAGGTCATCACACCGTTTCGCACAAACACGGCGTATGGCCGCTTCAGCTACAATATCGACGATACGACGACGGCCTATATCCAGGCGTCCGGCTCCGAGGCATATGCTGCCGGCACCTGGTACCCCAGCAATATGATCACGGGCGCCAACACCGCCAGCATTTTCTACGCAAACAATCCGTTCTTGCCCGCTTCGATCCAACAGGCCCTGAATCCAACCAATACGCCCGGCAAGACGTTCCAGCTCACCAAGTTCATTGTTCAATTCGGCAAACAGGGCAGTCCGGGCACGCGCAACGTCAATTTATATCGCACTGTTTCAGCCGGTGTGGACGGCACCCTGTTGGGCAAGTTCCCCTGGGATATTTATTACTCGCACTCCGAAAGCCGCCAGAAGGTCACCAACTATAGAAATCCCAACAACCAGCGCTGGTACGCGTCGGAGGATACGGTCCTGAACGGCGCGGGCCAGCCGGTTTGCTATGTTTCCACCACTCCATACGCCTCCCTCTATCCGGGCTGTGCGCCGATGAATCCGTTCGGCCCCACCGCGATGAGCCAGGACGCGTACAACTATATCAGTAGCGACACGCGCTACATCATGACCAACATCATGGACGATATTTCCGGCAGCATCTCCGGCAACCTGCTCGATCTGCCGGCCGGTCCGGTCAAGGCGGCCCTTTCCGCCGAAATGCGCTGGAACAATTATACCGTGGACAGCAACGCATCGCCCACGGCGCATGTGGACTGCACGGGACTGCGGCTTTGCAGCACCGTCACGCCCCTATGGCAGCAGAACACAGTCGCCAGCGTTACGGCGAACAACAATGTCTGGGAATTCGCAGGCGAGCTGAATGTCCCGCTCCTGAAGGATTTGCCCCTCGTCCAGAATCTCGATGCCAACCTCGCCGGGCGCTATACCGATTATTCGAGCTCCGGCTCGGTTCAGACCTGGAAGATCGGTCTGGATTACCATGTGAATGATGATCTGCGTTTCCGCGGCACGACCTCGATCGACATCCGGGCGCCTACGCTGAACGATCTGTTCGCCCCGATACAGAGCGCGGTGACTTCGTTCACCGATCTGCACACCAACGGCTATGGAATTTTGTTCATCACAAGCCAGGGCAATGCCGCTCTGGTGCCGGAAGTGGCGCGTACTTATACGGGCGGCCTGGTTCTGACCCCCAGCTGGATTCCGGGGCTGACCTTCTCATATGACTACTACCATATCGACCTCAAGAACGCGATCGGCTCGATTACCGCAACCAACACCCAGATCCAGAACCTTTGCGAACAGTCGAATGGTACTTCGCAATATTGCTCGCTTTACACCCGCCCCCTGCCGTTCAGCGATCACAGCCCCGCCAACTATCCTACGGCCATTTTTTCCAAGTCCCTCAATACCGCGTATCAGGTCATCGAAGGTTCGGATATCGAGGCGGACTATCATCTCGACTTTGCCGAATGGGACAATTTCATTCCGGGCTCAATGGATATCCGTGTGTTGGCGAACATTCAGCCGGTGAATGAAGCTCAGCAGTTCACCAACGCAGCATTCACCAACACGATTTTTCCCAAGGGCCACGTCACCGGTTTCATCAATTGGAATCTGAACGACTGGACCATCGGGCTTGAAAATCGCTGGATTTCGGGTTTCACGCGTGCCAGCCAGCCCACCATCATCTACAGCCCCCCCTCGATAGGGTCGGTGGATTTTGTCGATTTCAATCTGCAACACAGCTTCAACATAAGCGACAACAACTATACCGCTTATTTCACGGTGCAGAATGTGTTCGACACGCTGGCGCCGGTGGTGCAAAACCAATCGGGATCTCCGGGCCTTCTCTATCCGGTGGTTACCGGCATGGATGTGATGGGGCGCTACTTCAGCGTCGGCCTCAAAGCCAGCCTGTGATCTTCGGAACGGCACAGACCGGCAGAACGCATCTCTATGATCTGGAGTTGTACGCGGCATAAAATGCTTGAAGCGAGAACGGGAAGGGATGACCATATCGGCCTGATGGTACATTCAGGTTGATGTCCTCCCTTTCCCTCACTCTCCAACAAGCCGCTGCCCTGTTGGGCCGGGGCCAAGCCGCTGCCGCGGAAGCGGCTCTTGTCCCCCTTATGACTTCGCCGAATGCAGACGATTCCGATGTTCTGCAGTTGATGGGGTTAATCCGCATCCAACAGAACAGGTCGGACGAGGGAATAACGCTGCTGTCACGGTCTCTGGCGGTCGACCCCGACCAGCCTCACGTCCAGCTGAATTTGGGTAAGGCATTGTCCTGGGAAGGGCGGTGGGAAGAGGCAACAGAATATTATCGTGCCGCCATCCGTCTCAGACCGGACCTGATCGAGGCTCGATTCGAGCTTGGTACCGCCCTTCACAAAAGCGGCGCTTTACCGGAGGCGGAAAATACTTTCCGCGAAATTTTGCAGTCCGCGGCCGGCTATGGGCCGGCCCTGCTTGGGTTGGGGGCGGTGCTTCTCGATCTTGATCGCGCGGAAGAGGCGGAAGCAATTCTGGCGCCCGCGATTGCCGCATGCTCCGATCCCCGTTTGTTGTCGCGGCTGCATTATAATCTGGCGATTGCCCGGCGCAGGTTGCGGAAGTTCGATCTGGCATTGGCGAATTTCGAGCAGGCCCAGAAGCTGGATCCAATCCAGCCGCAATTGGACCTGGCCCGTGCCGAGACACTGCAGGACCTCAACCGCTCCACCGATGCCTTGGCCGTCTATCGTCAGGTCCTGTCGCGAGATCCGCACAACGAAGCTGCCCATCATGCGTTCAACAATCTTCTTTATCGTGTGGGCGCGGAAGACGAGTTTCTCGCCTCCTATGATCGCGCACCGAAGACTTTCGAGCTGCAAATCGCCAAAGCCAATTTCCTGGCCGCTTCCAATCGCAGCCCTGAAGCCTATGCGGTTTTTTCCGGCCTGCTGATCGATCAGCCTGGCAATTCACGGGCGGCCGAGGGCGCGGCGGCGATGCTCACGCGAATGGGCCGCCATGACGAGGCGGAAAGATTGTTCGAGGCGGCGATAGCCCGCGACCCACGGGATGCTCGCTTGATATTTGGCTTTTCCGCAGCATTGCTCCGCCGGGGCGATCCGGACAAGGCAGCCTATTTGGCTGCACGCGGCCTCGGCCTGGCCCCGGCCGATCAGTTGGGTTTGGCATTGTTGGGTACCGCCTGGCGTATGATGGGCAGCGGCCACGATGAAGACCTGAATGGCTATGACCGTTTGATCCAGGTTTTCGACCTGTCGCCGCCGGATGGTTTTAGCAGCATGGATACGTTCAACGCTGCTCTGGCTTCCCACCTCGATGAACTTCACCCGCCGACACGTGAATATGTCACTCAATCGTTGCGCGGCGGATCGCAGACCTCCGGCAGCCTGTTCGGGGCCGGCCAGGCGCTTATCGAAAAGTTGCAAATTCGGATCCGCGAGGCGGTGACCCGTTATATCGCGGAGCTGCCGGACGATCCCTCGCATCCTTTTTTGTCGAGACGCCGCAACGACATCAGATATTCCGGCTCTTGGTCGTCCCGGTTGCTCAGTGGCGGCTATCATACTAACCACATCCACCAGGGCGGTTGGATCAGCTCTTGCTATTATGTGCGGCTGCCACCGGTTGTGACTGGGGCGGAAGGGAAACACGGTTGGATCACCTTCGGTCAACCCGATTTCGACAAGGGGCCCGACGTCCGTCGGACGATCCAGCCCGTGCCCGGCCGGCTGGTACTGTTTCCCTCCTATATCTGGCACGGTACCCTGCCGTTTCAGGCGGAGATTCCCAGAACCACCATCGCCTTCGACGCATTGCCGGTCTGACGGCGGCATGCGGGCGCGTTCCTTCATGATCAGTCCAACGGATAGCTGCAAGCTGGAAGCGAAAAAATGAGAAATTCAATCTGCTGGATGGCGCTTGTGATGCTCCTACCGCTTTCGGCGGCGCAAGGTCGATCGATCACGCGCCAGGAGCCGTGGGGCGCCCTGGCCGACGGCACACCGGTTTCCCGGTATACTCTGACCAATCCGCACGGCGCGAGCGTCAGCTTCATGCCTTTGGGCGCGGCAATCCTGTCGTTGAAAGTACCGGATCGCAGCGGCCATTTGGCGGATGTCGTGCTCGGTTATGACCAGGCCAGCGACTATAACACCAACAATTCGCCGGAATTCGGGCTGACCATCGGCCGGTATGCAAACCGCATCATCGGAGCGCGCTTTGCCCTGGCGGGCAAAACATACGAGCTGACGCCGACCGGCCGTGGCACGCCGCCTATGACCATGCATGGCGGCCCCCAGGGTTTTGGCACGCGGATGTGGTCGCCCTCCAGGGTGCATACGAAAGACGGTGACGGCATGCGTTTCACTTTGGTCAGCCCGGATGGCGACCAGGGATTTCCGGGCGAAATGACAACGACCGTGACGTATATATGGACCGACGACGAAAGGCTGATCATCGAATATGGGGCTACGACGTCCAAACCCACGGTGATAAATCTTACCCAGCACAGCTATTTCAATCTCGCCGGCGCAGGCCAGGGAGATGTCTTGAACCAGCAACTCAAAATTGACGCCGACTTCTATACTTTTGCCCTTCCGAACAATGCGCCGACCGGCGAGATACGCAGCGTGCGGGGAACGCCGTTCGATTTCACGGAGTCCAAGCCGATTGGCAAAGATATCGAGGCCAACGATCCGCAGATGCTGGCCAACCGCGGCTACAATCAGAACTTTGTGCTGCGCCGCTCCACGGTGCCGGGCGAGCTGGCCGAGGCGGCGGTGTTGCGGGACCCGTCTTCCGGCCGCGTGTTGACGGTCTATACCGACCAGCCGGGTCTTTTCCTTTATACGGCGAATTTTATCAGCACATCGCGCATCATGAAGGGCGGCGCGACATATCCGTTGCGGGCCGGAGTAGCGATGGAAATAGGCCATTTCCCCGACGCGCCGAACCAGCCGCATTTTCCCCGTACCACCTTGATGCCGGGGCAAAAGTTCCGTGCCCGGACCGTGTGGGCCTTTCGTGCGGAATAGACTGGCGGACGAGACGGCCGCTTTGTGGATGTTCAACTTGCAGCGCCGGTGACACGTCGCGAATGTCTGGTACTGACGCAAAGCGGGCATCGGGCTGACCGGGTCTGACAGTTTTGACCCAAAACGAACGTGTGAATCGTGGTGCCAAGTGAGGCGTGATGTTATATAGGCCGTGACTTCGAGGGTGGCCGGCAATGTTGGTAAAGCTCGACGCGGACCTGTCCGTGATATTCGGGACGCAGCTGTTTTTGCGAAAGCAGTTTCTTGATCCCGTCACCAATGCGGGCCTGGAGAAAGCCGTTCGGGCTCGCGCAGCTGCGCAGCCGGGCGTTAAGGTGAGCAATACCGGGGGCTGGCAGTCGGAGCCGGACCTCTTCGACTGGCGCGAGCCCGAAGTGGGGAAGCTTGCCGTTGAACTGGATCGCGCGATTCAGCAGTTCGTGTCCTTTGGACAGGCTGCCACCGTCAGACTGAATATCCGCAGGGCCGGCTGGGCCAATGTGAACCGGGCCGGCGACTACAACAGCCTGCACAACCATCCGCAGCAGCATCTGGCGGCGGTCTATTATGTGAAAGCGTCGCCTCCCGGCAGCCTGGGTGCGTCTGACGGTCTGCTGGAGTTGCGTGACCCCCGGCCGGCGGCCGGTTTTAACGGCCATCAGACACTGTTCAGTGCCTACCCCATGCGGTTTGCACCCGAGCCGGGAATGCTGGTGATGTTTCCGGCCTTTGTCGACCATATGGTGCATCCCCATCACGGACCGGAAGAGCGGATTTCGCTCGCGATTAACATCCAGTTCGTGGACTCCAACGATTAGGCGATTTACAGACACACCGGCGAGCAGCGGCCATGGGCCTTGCTCCTTCAATCGATCGGCGTGAACAGTATGCAGACCGCGGTTGGGATGTCCGTCATCTGGCTCGCGAAAGTCAGCTTGCCGGTCTTGGTATCGCGGTCGAAGATCGTGATGGTGTCGCTGTTCTGGTTGCCCGTCAGCAAATGCGTGCCATCCGGGTCCAGCGACATGCCGCGTGGGATGCGTCCCTGGGTGGGGATGTTCTGCACATTCGTCAGCTTGCCGTTCGCCGCATTCACCTTGAAAACCGTTACACTGTCATGGCCGCGGTTGGTGGCGTAGAGGAACAGCCCATCGTTACTCAGCGCCAGTTCGGCGGAGTTGTTCTCGACGGTGAGCTGGGGCGGGACGGTGTCGATATTTTCCACCAGCGTCAGCTTGCCGGTTTTCTTGTCATAGGACATCACCGCCACCGCCGAGGCCATCTCGCCAAGCACATAGACGAACTTGCCGCTCTTGCCGAACAGCAGGTGGCGCGGGCCGAATCCCGGCCTGGTGTCGGTGGTGCTGGCCAAGGTCAGCTTGCCAGTGGCGTTCTCCAAGGCATAGACGAACATCTTGTCCAGCCCCAGGTCGGGCACCAGCAGGAAGCGGTTGTCCGGCGACATGATCACTTCATGGGGGTGCGGCTCCGTCTGGCGGTGCGGATTCACGCTGGATCCGGAGTGCTGCTTGAAATCGGACATTTCTCCTATGCTGCCATCGGCGTTCAGCGCGAATGACGCCACGCTGCCCGACCCATAATTGGCTACCAGCAGCCATTTGCCCCTGGCATCCACCGCCAGATGGCCGCTGGTATTGCCATGGGCGGGAACACGGTTGATCAGCTTCAGCGCCCCGCTGGCCGGATCGATGGCATAGCTGGACACCGACCCGGTGCCATCCCGGCGCGTCGCGCGCTCCGTCATCGCGTAAAGGAATTTGTGCGACGGCGACACCGCCACGAA
>Ga0097621_100001826_pt1 | contig 14586 bp, 10 predicted proteins | sample KBSMisM72_FD_73165 | JGI IMG/M metagenome (GOLD analysis project Ga0097621, IMG submission 73165) | Miscanthus rhizosphere microbial communities from Kellogg Biological Station, Michigan, USA - KBS Miscanthus M7-2 (version 2) (version 2) | ecosystem: Host-associated > Plants > Roots >... | reverse complement strand
CAGCGCCGGCACCTTCATAGTAAAAGACGGTACCATTTTTTGCGATATCACCGACGCAGCCAAAGCAATTATCGTAGAACTGCACGACGAGCATTATACTAAATTAATCGTTGATGTGCACGATCCTGCAAAGGCGATTGAACTGCTGACAAAAAAAACCTAACTACGCTGCTATCTCCGCTGCCGCTTCCACCAATTTCGCCACCTGGATGTTTGCAATGAGTTTAATATCTTCCCCTAGTCCAAGGCCACCGGCATCCGTGATTTTATTCCAGGTCATTCCAAATGCCGGGCGGTTAATGATGCCTGTTACTTCAAATCCATGTTTTACATTACCATGCCCGTCATTTTCGCTGCCACCGTATTCAACGTTTAATTCAACTGGTTTGGTAACGCCTTTCAGGGTCAGATTGCCGGTCATTTTATAATCATTGCCCTGCGTGGGAACAAACGAGGTGGATTCAAAGGTGATTTGTGGGTACAGGTCCGCGGAAAAAAAATCACCGCCCTGCAGATGTCCATCGCGCTGCTCCTGGTTGGTATCAATGCTCTTTACGTCGATGGTGAAATTCACCCGCGCATTTTTAAATCCTTCACCTTCAGTAATGGCCTTTCCCTCAAATTTTCTAAAGGAACCGGTTACCGTTGAAATAACCAGGTGCTTAATTTTAAATAATACTTCGGAGTGCATGGGATCAATGACCCATGTGGTTGAATTTGCCATGATTTTTTGATTTTATTATAACACAAAACTATCTAACTTTACTTTCTAAAGTATAGTTGTTACCTGTGGGTAAGTAGTTACCTGCGGGTAAGTGCCGGCAAAAAAAAATTAATTATGAATCAAAAACACGAGATGTGTCAGCATAGGCTGAAAGTCATCAGAGACGCAGTAGAAGTGATACAGGGAAAATGGCGTTTGCCCATCGTGCTGGCACTCACCTTTGGCAACAAACGGTTTGGCGAAATACAAAGGGATATCGCAGATATATCGCCAAAGATGCTTTCGCAGGAACTAAAAGCGCTGGAAGAAAATAAAATTATTACACGCACACTCTATGACAGCATGCCCGTAACGGTGGAATACTCCCTCACGCCACTGGGCCAGTCAATGAAAAAAATGCTGGATGAGTTACTGAACTGGGGGATTCATTTCCGCAAGGAAATTGTAGGCAAATAGGCCAATTGTTTTATTCATTCTTTAAGCTTTTTACGGGATTGGCCACAGCTGCCTTCATTGCCTGGAAACTGATGGAGGGAACAGAGGCAAAGGATTTCCGGTGACTGATGATGGCCATAACAGTAAAATAATTACCGGACCGTCCGGGCTATGACTATTTTTTCTTACTTTAACAGTTGGTGATTTTTAAACTGACTACAAATGGCAAATGCAATTAACTGGTTTGAAATTCCTTCCAAAAATTTCGAAAGAGCCAAAACATTTTATGAAACCATTTTGGGTGTCAAAATGATAGTGCCGTTCGAAGGGATGAAATATGCCATGTTCCCTGCGGACATGCAGCATGGTGAGATTGGCGGAGGCCTGGTGGAAGACCCGGGCTGGGAGCCTGTGAAAGGCGGTGTTTTAATCTACCTGAATGGTGGTGAAGACTTATCTGTTCCGCTTGCTAAAGTAGAAGCCGCCGGTGGAAAAATTTTGATACCCAAAACGTCTATTGGTGCCAATGGATTTATGGGCAGATTTACGGATACGGAAGGAAATATTGTTGCGTTTCATTCGATGAAATAAGCAAATTTCAATTCCAAAAATTTATGAAGACCAGTGCCGTTATCGGAAGGATTTTTTTGTCATTAAGATTATAACGGTAATGCCTGTCTGCCGAACCGGTAATAACAACCGGTGCTTTCTTTGTGGAATCCTGTCTGAAACTCAATCATGAAAAAAGCTAAGTCAATCATCGGTATTTTTCACATTTTCAATAGCTTCGGAAACGTATGAAAAAACTAATCTTTCTTTTCGCTGCGATTTTTTTTACCATAACAATCCTTGATGCGCAGGATTTGTCAACCCTTGAAAGCAAAAGAGTGAGGCTTCCCAATGGCTGGTCACTTACGCCGGCAGGTTCAAGTTTGCCGCTCGGCGATTTGCCACTAAACATTGCTGTTAGTTCCAACCGTCGCTATGCCGCTGTTACCAATAATGGGCAGAGTACGCAAACTATTCAGCTGTTAGATGCAAAAAATGACAAGTTGCTTGACCAGGTGGTAATTGGAAAATCATGGGGTGGCATCGCGTTCAGCAATAACGAAAAATTTCTGTATGCATCCGGAGGTAATGATAACTGGATTCTGCAATACAGTATTCAAAACAATAAGCTCATAACAACCGACACGTTTAAATTGGGTTTACCCTGGCCAAAACAATTGATTTCACCTACGGGTATAATGCTGAACGACAAAAAGCATTTAATGTATGTGGTAACCAAGGAAAACAACAGTCTTTATGTTATTGATTTGCAGAATCACCAGGTATTGCAGACAATTCCCTTAAGTGCTGAAGCTTACGGCTGTCTCTTATCGCCCGATAAAAAAGAACTGTATATCAGCTTATGGGGTGGTGACAAAATAGTGGTGTATAACACGGAACAAAAAATACTAACAGACAGCATTGCAGTGGGAGACAACCCGAATGATTTGTGTGTATCCAGAGACGGAAAATATTTATACGTGGCAAATGCTAATGATAATAGTGTTTCTGTTATTGATATTGCCCAACGAAAAGTATTGGAGACATTGAATGCCGCGCTTTATCCAACCAAATTAAGCGGTTCAACCAGCAATGGAGTGGCTATAAGTGATAACGGAAAGACGCTGTACATTGCCAATGCAGACAATAACTGTCTGGCAGTTTTTGATATCAGCAAACCGGGTAACAGCGTGTCAAACGGATTTGTTCCCACCGGGTGGTATCCTACCTGCGTACGTACCCTTGGTTCAAAATTATATGTAGCCAACGGAAAAGGATTTTCTTCTTTCGCCAATCCCGCCGGGCCCAACCCGTATGGAAGGAAAGAACATGTAATGATACACCAGGGCGACAGCAGCCAGCCAAAAACAGTGCAATATATCGGCGGTGGTTTGCTGATGGGAACCTTAAGTATTGTACCGATTCCCTCTGTTCAGCAATTAGCTGTTTATTCACAGGCGGTTTATCATAACACACCGTACCAAAAAGAACAGGAAACAGTAAAAGAAAGCCCTGCGCCGGTAAAACATGTTTTCTATATAATAAAAGAAAACCGCACCTATGACCAGGTGCTGGGAGATGTGAAGGAAGGGAATGGAGATACCAGTCTGGTATTGTTTGGTGAGACAATAACACCCAACCAGCATAAGCTGGTGCATGATTTTGTATTGCTGGATAATTTTTATGTTGATGGCGAAGTGAGCGCCGATGGCCATAACTGGAGCATGGGTGCCTACGCAACTGATTTTATGGAAAAAAACTGGCCCACCAGTTACGGAAGCAGGGGAGTGGGTGCAAAGGGGCCAACTGCCCTTAATAAAAAATACATTTGGGATCAGGCAAATCAATCCAACATAAGCTATCGGACCTATGGCGAATTTGCGAACAAAAATAATGTAACAATACCAGTACTGAAAGGTCACACTGCCAGCCGTTTTGAAGGATTTAACCTGCGTATTATGGATACTGCACGTTATGCAATATGGCAAGCGGATTTTGATTCTCTGTTATCGGCTAATGCATTGCCGCAATTAATGACGATTCGTTTTGGAAATGATCATACCGAAGGAATGGCTGCGGGAAGGCCAACACCGTTTGCACACGTAGCCGACAATGATTTGGCAATTGGCATGTTTCTGGAGCATTTAAGCAAAAGCATGGTCTGGAAAGAATCTGTGGTTTTTATTCTTGAAGACGATGCACAGAACGGACCAGACCATGTGGATGCACATCGTTCGCCAGCTTATATTGCCGGCGGTTACATTAAAAGAAATTTTGTAGACCATAGCATGTATACTACTTCTTCCATTATCCGTACAATAGAATTGCTGCTTGGCATGACGCCCATGACACAATACGATGCTGCGGCTGTTCCTATGTGGAATTGTTTTTCTTCATCCGCCGATATTACGCCGTTTATTGCACTGCCCGAGACTGTTAATCTCACAGATAGAAATCCAACCGGAACAAAACTGGCGGCACTTTCAAAGGGCCTCGACTTTTCCAGGGAAGATGTGATAGACGATCAGTTTATGAATATGCTGACCTGGAAGGGTATAAAAGGTGAAAACGCTGTCGTTCCCGGCCCTGTCCGCGCTGCGTTTGTAAAGCCGGTAAAAAAGGCAGCAGATGATGACGACTGATGATAGCCGATGCTGTCGTTTCTTCATGTCCATTTCCCGGTAAACTTCATGAAAGCGTCTTTATATTGGTCGCCGATAGTGATCAGCTTTTTGCCAATTTGGATGGAGCTTTTGTTCATGGATGTGATCTTGCCGAGCGAGACAATAAACGAACGATGCACACGCATAAAACGTTTCGGCGGTAATTTTTCTTCGAGTGCTTTCAGGCTGGTGAGCGACAGGATAGCTTTCTCCGCATTCTTCAGTTCAACTCTTACATAATCCTTCAAACTTTCAAAATAAAGAATATCATCAAGGTCGATGCGAACAAGTTGATGTTCCACTTTCAGAAAAATACAATTGTCGCCGGCATTTTCGCTTTCATTTGCAACAGGAGATGGTGGAGCAGGTTTATTCAGCAGTTCGGCGTAATGCAATGCCTTTTGGGCCGCACGGAGAAACTCGATATAATTAAATGGCTTCAGCAGGTAATCGAGCGCATCAACCTTATAGCCCTCCAGCGCGAACTGGTTGTAAGCGGTAGTAAATATAATGCGGGGCCTGTTGGTTGCATTGTCAAGCACACGTGCCAGTTCAATACCATTCAGGTCGGACATTTGTATGTCCAGAAATACCAGGTCTATCTGTTGTGTGTGAATAGCATTTAATGCATCCACAGCGCCTGCGTATCTACCGGCCAGGTGTAAAAAAGCTGTTTGTTCAATGAATTTGCACACCAGGCCGAGGGCCAGTGGTTCATCATCAACCGCAATGCAATTCAATGTCATGAGAGATCGAGTATTAAGTGAACAATGTATTCATGGCTGCCATAAATTTCGCTGATCTCCAGTTTATATTTACCAGCGTAAAGCAGGTCGAGCCTGCGGCGGGTATTCTGTAAACCAATACCGCTGTTGGTCTCTAAGCTAATATTATTATCCTTCACAATTGAGTTTTTTACGGTAACATCAAGTTCACTCTCCCGTTGCAGAATAAGAATGCTGATATGGCTTTGCTGTGTTGTGCTCACCCCGTGCTTAAAGGCATTTTCCACGAAAGGCAATAATATCATAGGCGCCATGGGCCTGTCCTGTAATTGCAAAGGTGAGTCAAAGAGTAACTTCACCGTCCCGGTGAGGCGCAATTGCATCAGGCTGATATAATTTTGCACTAAGGCAATTTCCTGGCTTAGCATGGTTTGTCCCTGTTGTGTTTCATAGAGTAAATACCGCATCATGCGCGAAAGCTGATGAATGGCCTTACCTGCCTCATCCGCATCAATTTTGGTAAGCGCGTAAATATTATTCAGCGTATTGAAAAAGAAATGCGGGTTGATCTGCGCTTTAAGGAACGACAGCTCGGAACTTACCTTATCCTTTTCCAGCGCTTCGTGCTTCTGCTTGTCCTTTTGCCATTTTTGTATAACTGTAATACTGGTGCCGATAACAATTACCAGCGCACTAATGATAATAGTGAGGGTATCTATGTGCCGGCCCAGACTGGGCTTGCGGAGCCGGCGGGGAACTAACATTCCGGGAAACCGGTCCGTTGTCTTCACAACAAAAAATGTTTCCACCCATCCGTTAATAAACACAATGGCTGTAATGATGGCAATTATCATCGCAAAGTAGTAAACGGCATTATTGTTTAACAAAAACCTGGGGACGAGAATAAATGAATTGAGGTAAAAAACGATTATGAGTAAGCCAAACGTAACGGTCTGTGTTATCCACAATTGGTAAGATATGTCGCTACCTGAGAAAACTGGGTAGCGGAAAAATATGGCAAGACCAAATAAAACCCATACCAGTATATGGGTTAGTATGATTGTCAGCCTGCTTTTTGATCGTGGCACCGTCATTTCATAAAAGTAATTCATCGGATTTGCGCCGGATATAAGAAATCTCGTACAATATCACTTATTAGCTCCTTTCCTGCAAATGCAAACCACCACCGGCAATTTATTACCGATGGACAGGCATTTTTTATCCCTGAACAGTTCTTGTTTGGTTCCTGGCGGGTAAAGATGTTTTTAATTGGATCAGTGCCCGGTTTTATCTATGATCTGCTGCCCAACATCTATTACATTTTACACTTTGCAAATGATGTATTTGTTTTGTCTCAATAGATAAATCGCAATCACATGTTCAAAAGTTATTTCAAAATAGCATGGCGCAACCTGATGCGGAACAAAAGTTATACCGCTATTAATGTTATTGGCCTGGCGGTTGGTATTGCTGTTTGTATGATGATCTTTATCATTATACAATTTGAAACAAGTTTCGACGGATTTCATTCAAAAAAAGATCGTGTTTATCGGGTGCTTACAGAATACCACCATACTGAAGGTGCAAATATCACGTATGGTAAACATGTTCCCTATCCCATGCCTGTTGCTTTAAAAACCGCGTTCCCTGCAATAGAAGAGGTAGCGGCTGTTTTTGCAAGTCATAACGATGAACTGCTCATACCAGATGACAACGGTGTGACGGTAAAAAAATTTAAAGAAGCGCATGGTGTGTTTTTTACAGAGCCCTCTTTCTTCAGCCTGTTTGATTTTCCCTTGCTTGCAGGGTCTTATGAATCGTTAAAAGACCGCAATACTGTTTTACTTACAACAGAAATTGCTGAGAAATATTTTGGTAACTGGCAGGAGGCCATGGGGAAAACCATTAAACTACAATCGGGGGGCTTTATGTTTGATCACGGCACCGATGTATTAAAAGTTACAGGTATTCTTGCTACTATACCCGCTAATACTGACTTTCAGCTAAAACTCGTTGTGTCTGTGGGAACAAGTTATATAGGGACGCTCATGCTAAATTCTTCCCGCTGGAATGAAACCACACCAGATTTCGGTTGTTACATTTTGCTGCCACCTAATACTTCCACCGGCAATCTAAACCAGCAGTTAAACGTCTATGCAAAAAGAATTCAATCGCCTGACAACAAGGATAGTTATATGATTCAGCCGTTAAGTGATGTTCACCATGATGTACAATCAGGCAATTACAGTAACAAAACGATCAGCCGACAGTTGCTTAATGTATTGTGGCTGATTGCAGCAATCATTCTGGCAATTGCCTGTATAAACTTTGTCAATCTCTCCACTGCACAGGCTGTTATCCGTTCAAAAGAAGTGGGTGTACGAAAAGTGTTGGGAAGTAATCAGTTTCAGCTGCAGATACAGTTTATGGTTGAGACATTTTTAATAGTCACAGGCGCTGTAATGCTTGCAGCAATTATCTCAACTACCGCGTTGCCTTTTGTAAACCGGCTTTTACAGATTTCGGCTTCATTCAGGATGTTCAGCAGCCCTGCCATTATTTTATTTCTGCTTATTGTAACAGCGGCAGTAACCGCCCTATCCGGTTTTTATCCTTCGGTTGTTTTATCGCGTTTCAATCCTGTTGCCGCTTTAAAGAACAAGCTTGCGGTGGGGTCAGCAAAAGGCATTTCGCTGAGAAGAGGATTGGTTGTATTTCAGTTCATCATTGCACAGGCGTTGATAATAGGAACGCTTATTATTGTACAGCAAATGAATCATTTTATGAATCAGCCATTGGGTTTTGACAAAGATGCCATTGTAAATGTTCCTTTCCGTACAGACAGCGTTCGCCTCAGCAGGCTGGATTATATAAGGAAACAGTTATTGCAGGTAAACGGCGTGCAGGCAGTAAGTTTTAGTTCCAATACCCCGGTTGAAGATATTGATGATATGTGGACCACCTTCAAATTTAACCACGCATCAAAAGAGGCAGATTTTAAAGCAATTAGCAAATTCGCAGATAACGAATATGTGCCTGCTTACAAGTTGACCTTAATAGCCGGAAGAAATTTGCAGCCTTCTAATATGACAAGAGAATTTTTGGTAAATGAGTCGCTGATGAAAAGTTTGGGAATAAACAACCCCGATGAAATATTGAATAAAGAAATAAGCATATGGAATGACCAGATAAAATGTCCGGTTGTTGGCGTATTGAAAGATTTTAATAACAGGTCTTTTCGTCAGTACCGTGCACCCATGCTTATTACCACAAACATAACTATATATAACCAGGCCGCAATAAAACTAACAACCACAAACGTGCCTGCTACCATGCAAGCTGTTAAAAATATATTTGAGCACACATTTCCCGATTTTGTATTTGAATTCAGGTTTCTTGACGATAAGATTGAAAGCTTTTACAAACAGGAAAGTCAGTTAGCCCAATTGTATAAAATTTTTGCGGCAATCGCCATATTCCTTAGCTGCCTTGGCTTGTACGGCCTTGCATCTTTTATGGCAGTGCAGCGGGTAAAGGAGGTAAGCATACGTAAAGTGCTTGGTGCGGGTACAGCAAGCGTCGTTTACCTGTTTTCAAGAGAATTCATCCTGCTTATCATTATTGCTTTTGCCATAGCTACACCCATTGCGTGGTATTATATGCATGCATGGTTGCAGGATTATGTTGACCGCATCCGCATCAGCTGGTGGATATTTGCTGCCGGCGGCCTTGCTGCAATATTTATTGCACTTGCCACCATCAGTTTTCAGGCAGTAAGAGCGGCAAGGGCAAATCCGGTGAAAAGTCTTCGCTCAGAATGAGACAGCAGCTGCCCTTTACAGCATAACTATGGGAAATAATTTTCGCGCCTTCGCATTTTGACTGGTCAAAGTTAAGTCTACCGGTAAGGCGCACCTGTTGCCTAATCAATAATTTAAAGATAATGAAGCAGCGTTTAATTGCAACATGTGTGTTCATCGCCTATTTCGCTATCCTGATAAAAGTAATGGTGTTTAAAGACCTGCCACTTATCAGGATAGGTCCGGTGATGTTTAATTTTGGAGGAACACACGAAGGTCCGGCCAATTTATTGCCGTTCAAAACCATTTTGCCTTATCTGCTGGGCAAGAAGGGGCTGGTTATCGCGGGCATTAATCTTATCGGAAACATTGTTTTGCTTGTACCAATAGGATTTCTTGTTCCTTTTGTCTTTCGTAACATCACATGGAAAAAAACGCTCGTTCCCGCAGTTGCAGCTGGTTTTGCGATAGAGGAAATGCAGGCGCTGTTACACGTGGGCATATTTGATATTGACGACATAATATTAAATGGGATCGGCGTTATGGTTGGCTATTGGGCGTCTACGATTTTCATAAAGATGGCGCGTCCGGTGAAATTTAAAATTATAATTATAACAGCATGTATGGTTATAGTTATTGCTGTTGCGGCTGCGTTTTATGGGGTTGATATTTATCAGAAGGATCGGCTCCCAGAACGTTTCGTTCCTGTTGCGGGGAACGGTCAGGCTGATAGTATTGACAATGGAAAAAATGGAATTATCCAAAGCAACGATCCCTGCGGTGGTACCGGGCAGATCGTTAGTGCGGGAAATAATAGCATCACTATTAAGCGGCATGACGGCATCAGTGTAACTATCAACTTTACTGCCCGGACAACAATCAGGAATTCAGCGGGCGCTGTATCTAAAGCTGATTTAAAAATTGGAGACAGGGTAACGGTAGTTGTTGATGTTAATCGCGATGGCAGCCAGAACCGCAACAACTGTTTTGGTCTGCAATGAAGCAAGTTCCGAACCGGCAAAATAAAAAATTGTCGGCTTTTGCGATCGGCTGGATGCGGTTACTTCTTCCTGTTCATCTTAGTTGATTATTTTTAGTGTTGTTGTCATCAATTTAATAGCCATTGGGCCGCACCCCGCAGGCATTCCTAGTCGTGATATAATCCTTTAACGCCCGAACTCTTGTATTGTGTATTTGCTAAACTGTCGAGCCATTTGCTATTAAATCTGTTAAGGATGTACCCCAATGGTCTTTTTCCTTGCGCGCCTTCTGCTCTTTGATCACCTTCTGTTGAGTCAATTTTCATTTTATTATTGTCAATTGTCGTTAAGCTGTCAATTAATTTATAGTCGGTTGTAGTCAGAATTGGTTCTGTAAACCCGCTATGATCACTGCCAATGATCTCTTGAACGGCTCTGGAATTGTTGTAACTCTTAATAAGGATTTGCCGGAAGTAGGCCAGTTTAAACTGGTCAATGTAAATAGTTTTATTCATTGCTTTTTGCGTTGTTTTAACAGGTGTCCGCATTGGTTTCTGTCCAAATGCAACTATTCCTGGTAGTATAAGTGTAATAAATAGTAGTGGCTTCATAATATTGCCTGCAACTGGTGTATGTATGCTATCACACGAAGTTATAGGAAAATTAAGCGGTTTACAATTAGCCCTGCAGCTCGCTTTCCCTGCTATTTTTCCCTTTTTTAACAGCACCTCTTTTTTACTATTAAGGCAACATCACGGGTTCCGGAAACATCGCTTTTCAGCGAATCATATTTCCATTTATTAAGGTGACGGCAAAAAAAATTTTGCTGGTTTTGGAAATCTGCCTAAGTTTACTTTAAATAACAGAACAGAACAGAACAGATGATGATTCAAAAAATTGCCATCTGTGAAATGAAATTATCAACCGGTTTGTCTCTCATTCACCTAAAACTAACGATTATGCATCTGAACAACTTCCTGAAAGCATCCCTGGCTGCTGCCATGTACGGGATGCTTTTTTTATTTGCCGGTATCGCTCATGCCCAGGATGGCAGGCAGATTTCCGGCAGGGTAACCGATGAAAAAGGGAATGCCATGCCCGGCGCAAGTATTACCATCAAAGGGGGCAGTAAGGGCGTGACAACAGATTCATCGGGCCATTTTTCCTTGCTTGCACCGGGAAAAGCAGAATCCCTGATCATTGAATTTATCGGTTATGATTCCCGCGAACTGAGACTGGCAGGAGACAATTCTTTTAACGTACAGTTAATGCCCGACAAAAGACTAAAAGGCCTTGACGAAGTAGTAGTGGTGGGATACGGAACAAAAAAGAGAGCCAACCTAACCGGTGCAGTAGTCAGCATCACCGGAGATGAAATGGCAAAGGCACCGGTGGCGTCCCTGTCCAATACCCTGGCGGGTTCTATGCCCGGCCTGATTGTGAATACAAGAAGCGGTGAACCGGGCAGTGACCAGGCAACTGTATATATCCGCGGCATCGGAACCCTGGGTAACACCGCACCGCTGGTGGTTATAGATGGAATTCCTGACAGGCAAGGCGGTTTTGACCGGATAAATCCCAATGATATTGCATCCTTTACCGTACTTAAAGATGCAAGCGGTGCCATCTATGGTGCAAGGGCTGCTAATGGTGTTATATTGATAACTACAAAAAGGGGCACTACCGGTAAATCGACCCTGTCCTTTACCACCAATGCGGCTGCCACACAGGCAACAAGGGTTCCCAAAATGCTGAATTCGTATGAATACGGCCAGTCAGCCAATGAATACAATGCATTGATTGGTCAGCAGCCTCAATATACAGCAGCACAATTACAGAAATACAAAGACGGTTCAGATCCCCTTGGTTATCCCAGTACCAACTGGTGGAAAGCAGTCATCAATCCCTGGGCTTTTCAAAACAACAATGTTCTGTCATTGCGTGGTGGCACAGAAAAAGTGCGGTATTTCGTATCCGGCCAGTACATGCGGCAGAATAGTATTTACAAAGGGGGCAACGACAATAATTACTACACCAATAAAAATGCAAGGGCAAATGTAGATATCAATGCCACAGAGAATTTCAAAATCGGGCTGGATGTACTGTACCGGAATGAATACAAACTTAACAGCAATGGAGCAGGGTTTGGTTCTATCTGGGAATCCTACCCTTACCTGGTACCACGATACCCGAATGGCCTTGTAGGAGTGGGGATTGATGGAGGAAGCGGCAGTGCAGGCGGCGGTGGTGGCAGCGAAGTCTATGCGCTAAGCGGTGATTTTGGTAACACCGCAAATACTTATGATGTTATCCAGACCAAATCTTCGTTTAACTGGAACCTGCCTAAAATTACAAAGGGTCTGCACCTGGATGGTTATTATGCCTACGATCTTTCTACCCATAATTTTAAAGCTTTTACCAAAACGCCTCCACCATCCTTCAGTTATAATATTAATACGGGCAACTATGATGAATATACTTCGGCAATACCGCCTACTTTAAATATGGCCAATACAAAGACGGTTGACCAGCTCGCGAATATCAAACTGGGCTACGAACGGAAATTTGGCAAACATGGTATTGAGGCATTCCTTGCGTATGAACAATCACAGCAAACCTATACAGAACTGGACGCTTACCGCACCGGGTTCCTGAGCAATAATATTCCGGAATTTTTTGCAGGCAGCACCATCGGCCAAACAAATAATTCGGTGACCACCAAAACGGCCCGCCAGAATTATATCGGGCGTGTTTCTTATAATTTTTCAGATAAATACCTGGTGGATGTGAATATGCGCCGCGATGGTTCTCCCAATTTCCCGGAAGGAAAAAGATTTGGATTTTTCCCGGCTGTTTCTGCTGCCTGGCGCATCTCCAATGAATCCTTTTTCCATTCTGGCATCATTGATGAATTGAAACTGAGGGGCTCCTGGGGAAAAACGGGCAATGATGCAGTAAATCCTTTCCAATATATACAAACTTACCAGTTACAGTCGGGACAGATTTCTTACTACCTGGCCAGCGGTTACTTTTTTGGATCTGGTGCAACACAGGTGCCGGGCTTTGCTTTCGGACCAACACCCAATGTAAATATTACCTGGGAAGTAGCAACGTCTTCCAACCTGGGACTTGATATGCGACTTTTTCATGCACTCAATGTGAACATTGATGTGTTCCGGTCTATGCGCAAACATATCCTGATAAAACCAAGTTCCGTTGTTCCCCTTTATACCGGGCAAACGCTTCCGGATGAAAATCTTGGGGAAGTGCTCAACCGTGGAATTGAACTGGGACTGGATTATCATGGCGGCAATCCCAAATCCTTCACCTACTTTATCAGTGGCAATTTCACCTATGCTTCCAACAAAGTGGTGTATGCAGCGGAACCCGCTTCTGTACCGGATTACCAGCGGGCCACAGGGCATCCCACTGGTTCCTGGTTGATTTACCAGGCACAGGGGCTTTTTCAAAATGCAGACCAGGTTAGTAAAGCAGCCCATCCATTGGGCAGTGGCCCGGGTGATATACAATACAAAGATGTAAACGGTGATGGCAAGATAAATGCGCTTGACCAGGTGCGCACCATGCAATCTGCTACCCCGGAGATCATGTACGGGACAACTTTTGGTGGCAGGTACAAAAATTTTGATGTAACCATTTTCTTTCAGGGCCAGGCAAGGGCTAAAGCGATGTTGCAGCCGGCCGGTTTAAATATGGCAGAACAGTTTTTTGACGGCAGGTGGTTAAAAGAAGGAGACAATAAATATCCCAGAACTTTTAACGGGCCAACCAGCCGAACATTTGGTTCGAATACCTATGGCTCAACTTTCTGGCTGTTGAACGATGCTTTCCTGCGGCTGAAAAATGTTGAAATAGGGTACAATTTCTCCAGGGAATTGCTCAGTCATGTGAAAATACAGAGCGCAAGATTTTATATCAGCGCAAATAACCTTTTCTCCATAGATAAGTTCGGCCCCAATTTCGACCCGGAAGCACCCGTGGGTACCGGTACCAATGGAAGGTATTATCCGCAGCAAAGGGTATTGAATGTGGGATTGACTGTTACATTTTAAAACAACTGATCTAAAATTGATTGTATGAAATATAATTATATAGCAACATGCATTCTCATCGTTGCCACCAGTACTATATCATGTAATAAGGTCCTTGACCTGCAACCGCTGAATTCTTTTTCAACCAACAATGTATGGTCAAGCCCCAGCCTCGTGCAGGTATTTGTGAACCAAATTTACAGCGAGGCCGTGCTCCAGTACAAGGATGCGGGTTTTGGCTGGGGCTCACAGACCGATGAACTGCTGAGCAATTTTAACTGGTGCAATGAAAACCAGTATGTACTTGGCCAGGCCACGCCTGATAACCAGAAGAGCACCTTTCCGCTTAACTACAGTTCTACCATAAATTTCTGGGCGACCTTGTATGGTACTGTTAAGGAAACAAATACTTTTTTTCAAAACATTGACTTGGTAGACAGTGCAGGAAACGGCGCATTGATAAGGAGCCTGAAAGGGCAGGTGCATTTTTTACGGGCCATGTGTTATTTTGAATTGCTCAAAAGGTTTGGAGGTGTTCCTATCATTACAAAGATCTATACCAATAATGATAAAACATTCAATGAAACCCGTGCCAGCTGGGATTCTACAGCAGGATTTATTTTGTCTGAAATTAATGCGGCAATACCGTTGCTGCCGG
>Ga0097621_100001824_pt1 | contig 14593 bp, 9 predicted proteins | sample KBSMisM72_FD_73165 | JGI IMG/M metagenome (GOLD analysis project Ga0097621, IMG submission 73165) | Miscanthus rhizosphere microbial communities from Kellogg Biological Station, Michigan, USA - KBS Miscanthus M7-2 (version 2) (version 2) | ecosystem: Host-associated > Plants > Roots >... | reverse complement strand
GTCGTGCGCTCGAGCGTCTCGTCGTGCAGCAGGATCGCCACGTCGTCGCGCGAGAGCTTCACGTCGAACTCGTGCGCGCGATAGCCGAGCGATTGGCCGAGGCGTATCGCCGCGAGCGTATTCTCGGGTGCCAGCGCGCCGCCGCCGCGATGCGCCACCAGCCGCGGATAGGGCCAGCCGTCCATCACGCCCTCTCCAGGTACGCGTGGCTCGCCGCCACCAGCAGCCAGATCCCCGCGCACGCATAGAGTGCCGCGATCACATCGTCCACCATGACCCCGAGCCCGCCGCGCACGCGCCTCTCGACCTGGCGGATGGGAAACGGCTTCCAGATGTCGAAGAGCCTGAAGAGGCCGAACGCGACCGCGAGCATGAGCGGGCTCCTGTTCGCGTAGAGGGCCACCGGCAGGAAGGCCGCGATCTCGTCGATCACGATCGAGCCATGGTCCTCCACACCCAGGTCGCGCGCGGTGACCGAAGACGCCCAGACGCCGATCGCGAAGAGCGGCACCGCGAGCAGGCCCACGATCCACGGCTCGATCACATGCGAGAGCGCCACGAAGATGGCGAGCGCCGCGAGCGTGCCGAAGGTGCCCGGCGCGCGCGGCGCGAGCCCGCTGCCGAAGCCGAGTGCGATGAAATGCGCCGGGTGCGACAGCAGGAAGCGCGCGTCAGGCGTCCGTGAAGTGGTCGTATCCGCGGCCATCGATCTTCACGGCCTTGCCGTCGATGCCGAGCAGGCTCACGCCCTTGCCGCGCTTGACCTGGCCGATGCGCGTGAGCGGGATGCCGAGCATGTCGACCAGGTCCTCGATGCTCTCGCGCGAATTGGGCGGCGCGGTGAAGCAGAGCTCGTAGTCGTCGCCGCCGGAAATGATCGCGTTGCGTCCCGCCTCGCTCGCGAAATGCTTCGCGCCGATCGCGGAGACGGGCATCTTGTCCAGCTCCACCGTGGCGCCCACGCCCGAGAGGCGGCAGATGTGGCCGAGGTCGGCCAGCACGCCGTCCGAGACATCGATCGCCGCCGTGGCGAGGCCGCGCAGCGCCTGGCCGAGTGCCACGCGCGGCGTGGGCTCGTAGAGGCGCATCACGGCCTCGTGATAATCGGACTCCGTCAGCACGAGCTTGCCGTGGCGGTGGGCCACCGCGAGCGCGGCATCGCCGATGTTGCCCGACACCCACACGTCGTTGCCGACCTTGGCCCCGTTGCGGCGCAGCGCGGCGCCCGCCGGCACCTCGCCCATGATCGTCACGGTGAGGGTGAGCGGGCCGCGGGTGGTGTCGCCGCCCACGAGGGAGACGTTGTATTCCTGGGCCAGGTCGAAGAACCCCTTCGCGAATGCCGCGAGCCACGCGTGGTCCACCGAGGGCAGCGTGAGCGCCAGCATCGCCCAGTACGGCATGGCGCCCATGGCCGCGATGTCCGAGAGGTTCACCGCGAGCGCCTTGTGCCCCAGGTTCTCCGGGTCGACGTCGGGGAAGAAGTGCGTGCCCGAGACCATCGTGTCGGTCGAGACGGCGAGGTCCATGCCGTTGGTGACGTCGACGAGCGCGCAATCGTCGCCCACGCCGAGCACGGCGTTGGCCGCCGGCCGCATGAAATGGCGCGCGATGAGGTCGAATTCCGGAGAGCCGCCGATGCCGCTGTTATGGGTCATTTCGCTTCTGCCTCGTTTTCGATGTCGTGCGCGGCTCGGCCACCTCGTCCGGGCGCACCGCCGCCGCGAGCTTGTCCAGCACGCCGTTTACGTACTTGTGGCCATCGGTGCCGCCGAAGCGCTTGCCGAGCTCGATCGCCTCGTTGATGGTGACGCGGTACGGGATCTCGGGGCTGTGCACCAGCTCCCATGCCGCGAGCATCAGGATCGAGCGCTCGATGGGGCTCACCTCGTCCCACTTGCGGTCCACGAACGGCTCGATGCGCGCCTGCAGCGCCTCCGCGTCCCCGATGGTGCCGCGCAGCTCCGCCGCGAGGAAATCGGAATCGGCGGCATTGAAATCGTCCAGCTCGGACAGGTTCTTCAGCACCTGGGCAGCGCTGTTGCCCGTGTAGATCCACTGGTAGATGCCCTGCATCGCGAACTCGCGCGAGCGGCGCCGCGGCGAGGCCTTCATCCGGCCACCGCACGCAGCGTGTTCGCCATCTCGATCGCGACGCGCGCCGCCTCCGCGCCCTTCACCGGGGCGCGCTCCTGCGCCTGCGCGTCGGTGTCGGTGGTGAGGACTGCGTTGGCGACGGGAATGCCGCTCTCGAGCTGCACGTCGAGGATGCCGCGCGCGCTCTCGTTGGAAACCACCTCGAAGTGATAGGTCTCGCCGCGGATCACCGCGCCCAGCGCGATCAGCGCGTCGTAGCGCCGGCCGCCGAAGCCGCGGCGCTCGAGGGCCATGGTCTGGAGGACGATGGGAATCTCGAGCGCGCCCGGCACGCTCACGACATCGATGTCGCGCGTGTCCACGCCCAGGTCCACGAGCTCCTTGTCGCACGCGGTGAGCAACGCGCGCACGACCGGCTCGTTGAAGCGGCTCCAGACGATCCCGATGCGCAGGCCCGTGCCGCGCAGGCTCGGAGTGGCGGCCGTCATACCGCCTTCACCGCGACGACGTCGTCGGGCGAGACGTACTCGACCACCTCGAGGCCGAAGCCGGACATGCTCGGGATGCGCTTCGGACGCGCGAGCACGCGCATCCTGCCCACGCCGAGGTCGCGCAGGATCTGGGCGCCGATGCCGTGCAGCCGCGGATCCCAGTTGCGCGTCCCGCGCCTGGCACGCGAGCCGTCGAGCCGCTCGAGGATCTCCGCGCTCGACTCGTGCCCGCGCAGCAGCACGATCACGCCCTCCTTCGCGTGCGCGATCATGCGCATCGCATCCTGCACCGAATACGCGTGGCGGGCGACATCGAAGTCGAACAGGTCGAGCGACACGAACGGCTCGTGCACGCGCACGAGGATCGGCCGCTCGGGCGCCGGATCGCCCCGCACCAGCGCGTAATGCACCTCGTCGCCGGTCTTGTCGTGGTAGATGCAGAGGCGGAAGGGCCCGTACGGCGTCGCGATCACGCGCTCGGCCACGCGCTCGACGAGGCGCTCGTTCTGGCTGCGGTAGTGGATGAGGTCGGAGATGGTGCCGAGCTTCAGGCCGTGGCGCTGCGCGAACGCGGTGAGCTCCGGCATGCGCGCCATCGAGCCATCGGGATTCATGATCTCGCAGATGGCCGCGGCGGGCGTAAGGCCTGCCAGCTCCGCGAGATCGCATCCCGCCTCGGTGTGCCCCGCGCGCACCAGCACGCCGCCGTTCTGGGCCATCACCGGGAAGATGTGCCCGGGCTGCACGATGTCGTCGGGCTTCGCGTGCTTGGCCGTTGCCGCACGGATGGTGCGCGCGCGGTCGGCGGCCGAGATGCCGGTGGTGACACCGCTTGCCGCTTCTATCGAAACGGTGAATGCCGTCCCCATCGGGGCGCGGTTGTCGCTCACCATCAAGGGCAGGTTGAGCTGGCGGCAACGCTCCTCGGTGAGCGTGAGGCAGACGAGGCCCCGCGCGTGCGTCGCCATGAAGTTGATCGACTCGGGTGTCACGAAGTCGGCGGCCATGACGAGGTCGCCCTCGTTCTCGCGATCCTCGGCATCGGCGAGCACGACCATGCGGCCGAGGCGGATGTCGTCGATGAGCTGCTGGGTGGTGTTGACGGGCATGGGGAAACCTCTGGGGAAACGTCATTTTGCCAGAGTGGGGAAGCGGCCGAACGGATCAGGCCGGATGCAGGTGCCATTCTGTAAAATGTCGCGTCCTCGCCAGCGCCAGACCGTCATGCTCTATCGCATCCTCCTGCTCCTCGTGTTGTCCTGCCTCGGAGTCGCGCGTGCCAACGCGGCGACCACGCTGTGGTACGAGCGAGTGCCGTCACAGCCGTCCACATCGCCCGGACCGCGCGTCTTCGCTGCGCCCGGCGACTCTTTCGCCTTCGTGGACAACACGCTCGCCCACCTGTCCATCAGCGTCAGCGGTCCGAGTGGCAACAGCGCGCGGCTCGAGATGCGCGCGCCTCGGGGAGAGACTTTCACCACGCGCGCCTACGAGCAGACGTTGCCGGGCTTCCTCGACGGGAACCTGGCAACGCTTGCATTCGGTGCGTCGTCCGACCCTTTTTGCAGCGATACCGGCCGCTTCACGATCCTCGAGCTCACCCTGGACAGCGAGTTCCAGATCGCGTCGCTCGCGGTCGATTTCGAAGCACGCTGTGCCGCCGACACGATCTACGGCGAGCTGCGGTACCAATCCAGCGTGCCGCTCACGAAGGACAAGCCGCTCGACGCCCAGGCGCCCGATGCCTTCGCATTCATCCCCAGGACGCTCCTGCGGCCGGGCCTCACCGTCACCTCGAACGCCACGACGATCTACGGCATCCGGGCCGCGGCGCCGGTCTCCATCGTCGGCGGCCAGTACAGCATCAACGGCGGTCCATTCACGTCGGCGCCCGGTTTCGCCTCGAATCGTGACCGCATCGTGGTGAACCGGATGGCTTCGCTTTCGTACTCCGCCACGACCAGCACCACCCTGACCGTCGGTGGCGTCGCAGCGGTATTCAATGCGAGCACGTTCGAACCCGGCGTGCCCTTCAGCGCCATCGTGCTCGACACGCCCGAGGGCACCATCGACGGGAAGACCGCGCACGTCGAGACGCTCGGGCCGGAGTGGACGATCTCCGCTTTTCATCAGGGCGAGGATCTCTTCATCGCCGCCTCGGGCCCGCAGGCCGTGTCGGAGCTCAGGTTCTCGGCGCCTTTCAACGGGCCGATCGTGCCCGGCCCGTATGAAGGCGCGTTCCGAGCCATCGTGAGCGGAGCTTCTCCCGGCGTCGATGCGGCCTGCCTCGAGGCGCCCGGCCGATTCGTCGTGCACGAGATTGCTTTGAATGCGGATTCCAGCGTCGAGCGCTTCGCGGCCAGCCTGGAAAAGGATTGCCCGCCGCCAGTGGGACGCGTGTTCGGAGAGGTGCGTTTCAACTCCACCGTGCCGCTGCCTTCCGTGCTGCTCTTCGCCAGGACGACCCCGTATCCCTTCGCGTTGCAGGCGCAGTCTCCAGTGCGTCCGGGAGCTTTGGTGCGCTCCACGCCGACCACGATCGACGGGATCGACCAGGGAGTCGGCATCTCGATCGTCGGCGGCGAATACAGCCTCAATGGCGGCCCCTTCACGAGCGAATCCGGCACGGTGCAACCGCGCGACGACCTCGTCGTACAGCTCACGGCGTCGAGCACGCCGGGAGCCGTGCAGGCCGCCACGGTCACCGCCGGCGACCGGTCGGCGACGCTTTCCGCGACGACTTACGGCCCCGGCATGAAAGTCACGGGGCTTTTCCTGCGCAGCACGGCCGGAGAGCCGATCGGGGGCGGACTCACGCGCCTCTATCTCGAGCCGACGAACCGGCTCACGGCCATGAACGCGCTTGCCAATACCGCCTCTTACCAGCTCGAAGGCACCTCCGGAGACAACTGGTCGATTTTCCTCGCTGCCCCCAACGGGGCCCGGCTCGCACCCGGCAGTTACGCGGACGCTCAAGCGGTCTCATTCCAGGCAAATCCCTTCCCCGCGCTGAGCTTTTCGGGCAACGGCAGTGCGTGCAGTTCCGTAGCCGGCCGCTTCGAGGTGTTCGAGGCGACCTACTCCGCCGATGGCACCCTGCAGAGCCTGGCCGCCGATTTCGAGCACCACTGCCAAACCGCCAGTTCCGCGCCGCTGTTCGGCGAGATCCGCGTCAATTCGGAAGTCCCGTTCAGCGTGTTGGTCGCGAATCCCTGCCCGGGGCCCGCGCCCTGCGTGGCCGACCTCGCGACGCAGCAAGGGATTTCCGGCTCGTCGGTCCTGGGCAGTGAGATCACGTTCACCGTGACGGTCACCAACGCAGGGCCCGATACCGCACACTCGGCCGTAGTGACCGATACGCTGCCTGCTGGAAGCACGTTCGTGCGCGCATCCGCGGCTTGTTCGCAATCGAACGGCACGGTCACGTGCAATGCGGGCGACCTCCCCAATGGCGCCAGCGCGTCGTTCGACATCACCGTGCGCGCTGACACGTTGGGTGCGATGGTGAACGTCGCGAATGCGGCCGCAATCGAATCGGACCCGACGCCCACGACGAATGTGAGCTCCGCACAGCTCGCGATCGAGGCACCGCCGCGCGCCGTCAACATCTCCACGCGCGGCCGCGTGGGTGTGGGCAGCGACGTGCTCATCGGCGGCTTCATCATCGGCGGCTCCGCGCCGAAGACGGTCGTCGTGACCGCCATCGGTCCGTCCCTCTTCGGTGCCGGCATCCCGGATGCGCTCGCGAATCCCACGCTCACGCTCGTGCGCTCCTCCGATGGGGCGGTGATCGCGGCGAACGACGACTGGGGCACTGCAGCGAATGCCACCCAGATCCAGGAGTCGGGCTTCGCGCCCGCGGACGTGCGCGAGTCCGCCATCATGATGACGCTGCCGCCGGGCGCGTATACGGCGATCGTCACCGGTCCCGGCGGGCTGACGGGCGTGGGCATCGTGGCCGTCTACGAGGTCGATCACCCCGAAGTACCGCTCGTGAACATCTCCACGCGCGGCAACGTCCTGACAGGCGGCGACGTGATGATCGGGGGCTTCGTCATCCAGGGGACGGGCCCGCGCACCGTGGTCGTGACCGGCATCGGACCGTCGCTCGTCGGCGCCGGCATCCCCAACGCCCTCGCGAACCCGACGCTCATGCTGGTTCGTTCATCGGATCAATCGGTCGTCGCGGTGAACGACGACTGGGGCAGCGCTCCGAATGCAGCGGACATACAGGCCGCGGGCTTCGCACCGGCGGATGCGAGCGAATCGGCGATCATGGTGACGCTGCCGCCCGGTGCATACACCGCAGTGCTTTCCGGCGCTGGCGCAACGACGGGTGTGGGCATCATCGCGGTCTACAGCGTCCCGTAGGGAGGCGTTTTTCGCCGAATCGATCCCCCGTTGCATCGCCGCGACATGACATAGATCACATCCGCAGCGCGAGCTGGCACGGATAATGGGGGCCATATTCCCCACCTCGCCCCCATGATCCCCCGCGCATCCGCCGTACGAACGATCCTGCTCTGCGTTGCCATGCTCGTGGCTGCGACGCAAGCATTCGCGCAGTCGACCAGCCTGTGGTTCAGGATCGTGCCGGCCGCGGGTGCACCCGTGGAACAGAAGCTCACCGCCCTCACGGTCGCGGCGCGCACCCCGGGCGATTTCCAGGTCAGTGCCTCCGATGCGGGCACGGGCGCCTCCGCGTCGCTGCGCCTGGCCCCCGCCGCCGGCCAGGGGTTCGAGTTTGGAGCGGCCGAGGGTGCCCAGCCCTATTTCCTCCGCGCCAACAGCCCCGGCATCGAATTCGTCCCCGTGCTCACGGCGGGCGGAGCCGCCCCCGCATGCACGCTCTCCTATGCGCGCTATGTCGTGCTGGAGATGGCCTTCGCGGTCGACGCGGGCGGCGTCAAGCTTTCCGCTTTCGCCGTGGACTTCGAGACCCGCTGCACGGATGGCTCGCGCTACTTCGGCGAGCTGCGCTTCAACGCGACCGCGCCGCTCACGATCCAGAAACCGGCGGGCAGCAAGACGCCCGATGCATTCGCCTTCCTGCCGAGAACGGACGCGATTCCGGGCGCGCTCGTGGTTTCGAACACCACGACGCTCTACGGCATGAACGCCCTGGCGCCGATCTCCATCGTGGGCGGCCAGTACAGCCTGAACGGCGGCGGCTACACTGCCGTCGCCGGCCTCGCCGCGAATGGCGACCGCGTTTCCGTGCGCGCGGCGGCCCCGGGCGTCATCTCGAAGACGGCGACCGCGACGCTCACCGTGAACGGTGTGTCCGCACCCTTCCACGTGACCACGTTCACGCCGCTCGACCCGTTCACCGCGCTCACGCTGCAGGCCGATCCGGCACCCGGCTCGTCGGTGCCATTCGCGTTCGACGCGCGGCCGCCGGACTGGATCATCACCGCCACCCAGGCCCAGCCGGGCGTCGTCAACGTGCAATTCCAGGGCGCGGCCGGCGCTGCGATGGCTCTTGTCTTCCGTGGCCCGCCGGGACGAGCGCTCGCGCCCGGACCGTACGAGCAAACGCCGCCGAACGGCACGCCCGGACTGCAGGTGCTCGGGGTCGAGCCGTGCGCGGCACCGCTCACGGGCCGTTTCGTGATCCACGACATCGCGACGGATGCGAGCGGCGTGGTGCAGCGCCTCGCCGCGAGCTTCGAGCAATGGTGCTCCGGCAGCCAGCCGCCGCTCTTCGGCGAGGTGCGCATCAATTCGGGCTTCCCGCTGCCCTCGATGGTGCTCGTTCCCGATTCGAATCCCTATCCGTTCGCGTTGCACGCGCAGTCGCCGGTGCGTGCGGGCTCGCTCGTGCGCTCGAACATCGTCACCATCGACGGCGTGAACCAGCCGGTGCCGATCTCGATCGTGGGCGGCACCTACAGCCTCAATGGCGGCCCCTTCACGGCGAGCAACGGTGTCGCGCAACTGCATGACGACGTGGTCGTGCAGCTCGAGGCCTCGCGATTCGAGGGCGGCGTGCGCAGTGCCACCTTCACCGCGGGCGGATTTTCCGCCACGCTGAGCGCCCAGACGTACCGCAGCGGCATGGCGCTCACCGGGCTCTATTACCAGAGCGCCCCCGGCGAATCCATCGGGCAGGGACGCACGCAGCTCTATCTCGCGCCGCCATCGTCCTTTGCGCTCGCGTCTGCTGCCGCCAACGCCGTGGCGCCCCAGGTGAACACGATGCTGGGCGATATCTGGGAGCTGCGCTTCGCCACGCCCGGCGCGACCTTCGCGACCGGCGTCTTCACGAACGCGGTCACGTATGGCGCGCAGGCGCCGGCCCAACCCGGAATGAGCGTTTCCCTCGATCCGCAGCCGGGCGCTGCCGGACGCAGCTGCAGCCAGGTCTTCGGCCGCTTCTCCGTGCGCGAGGCGGGGCTCACCAACGGCGCGGTCAGCCGCCTGGCGGTCGATTTCGAGCAGCATTGCCAGGCCGCGACCGCGGCGGCATTGCTGGGTGAGGTGCGGCTCAATTCGACCGTGCCTTTCAGCGTGCTGCTGGGCGGGACCTGCACGCCGGCCGATGCGTCGTGCACGGCCGATGTTTTCGTGACGCAGGCCATGAGCGGCAACCCGGCCGTCGGCGGCAACATGGTCGTCAGCGTGCAGGCAGGCAACAACGGTCCGGCCGTTGCGCACAATGTGGCCCTGAGCGCTTCCCTGCCCCCCAGCGCGACGCTCACGAACATGCCCGCCGGCTGCGCCCAGGTCGATGCAAGCGTGCGTTGCTTCGTGGATGCGCTGCCTCCCGCCGGTACCGCCCGCTTCGACCTCATGCTGCGTCCGACGCTGTCGGGCGCCGTGACCACCACGGCGACGGTGAGCGCCGAGGAGATCGACCCCGCGCCGGGCAACAATGCGAGCACGATGGTGGTCGCGATCGCCTCCAACGCACGCATGGTGAACATCTCCACGCGCGGCCAGGTGCGCACCGGCAACGACGTGATGATCGCGGGCTTCATCGTCGCAGGCGGCCCGAACAAGACGGTCGTCGTGACCGTCGCCGGCCCGTCCCTCGCCGCGGCCGGGATCGTCGGGCCGCTCGCCAATCCCGTGCTTGCGCTGGTGCGCTCGTCCGACGGCGCGGTGATCGCCACCAACGACGACTGGGGCACCGCGGCCAACGCGGCGCAGCTCCAGGCGAGCGGCTTCGCGCCTGCCGACCCTCACGAGCCGGCGATCATGGCGACCCTTCCTCCGGGTGCCTACACGGCGGTCGTCACCGGGGCGGGCGAGACCAGCGGCATGGGCGTCGTCGCGGTCTACGAGGTCGATGCGCCGGAGACGCCGCTCGCGAACATCTCGACGCGCGGCCACGTGCTCACCGGCGATGACGTGCTGATCGGCGGCTTCGTGATCCAGGGCTCCGGCCCGCGCAAGGTCGTCATCACCGGGATCGGCGCCTCGCTCGTGGCCGCCGGAATCCCGAACGCGCTGCCGAACCCCGTGCTCTCGCTATTCCGCTCGTCGGATGGCGCGCTCGTGGCGAGCAACGACGACTGGGTCTTCTCGCCGGACGCGGATGCCATTCGCGCCGTGGGCCTGGCACCCGCCGATCCGCAGGAGTCCGCGATCATGGCAACCCTGCCGCCGGGTGCTTATACGGCGATCCTCTCCGGCGCGAACGATGCGACCGGGGTCGGCATCGTGGCGGTTTACGCGGTGCCTTAGCGGATCGCCGAACCCCCGCGAGTGCGTACACCGCGATCGTTTCCGGCGCGGGTGGCGCTATCGGTGTCGACATCGTCGCGGTCTACAACTTAGCCGCCGTGCATTCGAACGTGTGAATCGAGGCACCGCATCGGCCCTGGGGCCTTCAATCGCCGCTTTGGCGATTCGGCGCCTCGTTCTAGAATGCGGACAAATATCCAGCAGGAATGTCCTCGCCAGGGCGCAGCTAAACGTGGGGCAATATCGCTTTGCCTGTCGCGATCTCATTCTCGGAGTCGCGGCGGCCCTTTCGGCGACGGCGCTCGCCGCGCCCATTTCCCGGCAGATCGACGTCCCCGTCAGCTTCGAGCGCAACGACGGGCAGTTTCCGGCGGACGTGACCTATGCCTCCACCACGTCCCGTGGAATGCTGCAGTTGCGTGCAGGACAGATCGTCATCACGCCCCGCACGGAACACGCCGCCGGGGCGCCGATCGCCCTGTCGATGCGCGGCGCCAATCCCGCACCGGAAATCGAGGCGCAGCAGCCCCTCGCCACGCGCAGCCATTACTACACCGCCGCCCGGCCGATCGAGAACGTCCCGCATTTCGGCGAGCTGCGCATGAGGGAGGTCTACCCGGGCATCGACGTTGCGGTGCACGGGCGCGATGGCGCACTGGAATACGACTTCGTCGTGGCACCTCGTGCGGACCCGCGCGATATCCGGCTCGACCTGCGCGGCTTCGACCAGGTCCGCGTGGATGCGCAAGGCAACCTTCGCCTGGAGCGCGATGGCGAGGTGCTCGAGCAGCGCGCGCCCGCCGCATACCAGGATCAACACGGCGCGCGGCATTCCATCGAGGCGCATTTCGAGATCGTCGCAGGCGACCAGGGGCCTGAGGCGCGCATCGCGCTCGGACCCTACGACGCGCGATTGCCGCTCGTGGTGGATCCCGTGCTGGCCTATTCGACTTATATCCCGACCGGCGGAAGCGCGGGCCGCGGCGATGCGGGCGTCAAGGTGGACCCCGCGGGCAGGCTGTACTACATGACCCGGGACTTCATGGGAGAGGTCCTGAATTGCCTGGATCCGGTGTCGAACACGTTCGCCTACCAGGCGCACTACGGCGGCCCTCCAGGGTTCGCGACCACGTTCACGAATGCCATCGCCCTCGGGGGTGCTGGTGGCAACACGGCGTACGTGGCGGGCGACACGGACTCCAGCATTTTCCCTACTGCCGGAGCTACAGCCGGGAGCGTCGACGCCTTCTTCGCTGTGCTATCGCCGCAAGGCGTGCTTTCCGGCGGCCTGAAGTTCGGCGGCAGCGACCTCGATACGGCAACGTCGCTCGACATCGATGCCGCCGGCAACATTTATCTGGGTGGCTCCGCCAGGTCGGTCGACTTTCCGACGACCGGTGGCCCACCCAATGCCGGCGGCCAACGCGACGCTTTCGTGGCGAAGTACACGAACACCTTTTCCCTGGTTTATCGGCGCCTGATCGGCGGCCACGGGGATGACCGGATAACCAGGATCGCGGTCGATTCCGTGGGCCACGTCGTTGCGGTGGGGACCACGACCTCGATCGACTTCCCCGCGGTAAACGTCGCGACGCCAACATCCTCCCCGCCCGGCGCCACGACGCGCGCGTTCGCGGTGAAGCTCGCGGAGGATGGCCTGGACATGGTCTATTCGCAGTTCGTGGGCGGCGTCGCCACAAGCGCCAACAGCGTCGCCATCGACCCGGTCACCGGTGACGCCGTGCTCGTGGGTGGTGTCGACCAGGATGGACTGGTGCCACGCCCGGCGCGCCCCTACGGAGGCGGAACCGACGGATATGTCCTGCGGCTCGATCCCTCGGGCCGGCCCATTTTCAGCGCCGTCCTGGGCGGGTCGTCGTCGGACGAGGCGACAGCGCTTGCCGTCGATCGGAATGGTGACGTCTACATCGCCGGGACGACGTCTTCGGCCGATTTCCCGATAACGAACCCGCTACCCCAGGGGACGCTCGCAAGGGGCCCGAGCGACGGTTTCGTGGCGAGGCTGCGCAACGGCACGCTCGATATCGCGACTTTCCTCGGCGGAAATGGCACGGAGACGGTGAACAATCTCACCCTTGCCGGCGGTGCGCTCTATATCACCGGCACCACCGAGTCAGTGGATTTCCCGACAGTCAACCCGTTGCTCGCGGACAAGACGGCCCTGAACCAGGGGTGGATCTCGAAAATTGCGGGGTTGGCGCCGTCCACGCCGACCACCCTGTCCAACATCTCCACCCGCGGGCAGGTGCTGACGGGCGATAACGTGATGATCGGCGGGTTCATCATCGGCGGGTCCACGCCGAAGACCGTCGTCGTTACCGCGACCGGACCTTCCCTCTTGGGCGCCGGCATCCCGAACGCATTGGCCGATCCCGTGCTGACATTGGTGCGCTCCTCGGACGGTGCCGTCATCGGCACCAACGACGACTGGCGCGCGGCGGCGAATGCAGGCGATATCCAGGCTGCCGGTTTCGCGCCCGCGCATGAACAGGAGTCCGCGATCATGATGACGCTGCCGCCCGGCGCCTATACCGCGATCGTTTCGGGCGCGGGCGGCACTGCGGGTGTCGGCATCGTCGCCGTCTACGAAGTGGACCATCCCGAATCGCCGCTCGTGAACATCTCGACGCGCGGCGAGGCGCTCACGGGTGGGGACGTCATGATCGGCGGCTTCATCGTGCAAGGTTCGGCACCGCAGGCAGTGGTCGTCACGGGCACGGGACCCTCGCTCACCGGCGCGGGCATTCCCAACGCGCTGGGCGATCCGACGCTCACGCTCGTGCGCTCTTCCGACGGTGCGGTCATTGCGACCAACGACGATTGGGGCGCGGCGACGAATGCCGCCCAGATCCAGGCGAGCGGTTTCGCGCCCGCGCACGCGAAGGAATCCGCGATCCTGATGACCCTCGAGCCGGGCGCGTACACCGCGATCCTGTCCGGCGTGGGCGGCGGGACGGGCGTGGGCCTCGTCGCGGTCTACGCGCTGCCTTGACGGCTCATAGGCCCAGCATCCGCTCCACGTAGCGCGCGAGCATGTCCACCTCGAGGTTCACGCGCGCGCCTGGTGCGAGGTGGCGCAGCGTGGTGACGGCGCGCGTGTGCGGGATGATGTTCACCTCGAAATGGTTGCCGTCGACGGCGTTCACCGTAAGGCTCACGCCATCGACCGCGATGGAGCCCTTGCGCGCGAGGTAACGCGCGAGCTCCGCGGGCGCCTCGATGCGAAGGCGCCAACTGCCTCCCAGGTCATCGAACGCCGCGACGGTGCCGACGCCGTCGACGTGACCGCTCACGAGGTGGCCGTCGATGCGATCCGAGAGCCGCAGCGATTTCTCGAGGTTCACGTCGCGGCCCTCTTCGAGGCCCGCGGTCACGTCGAGGGTGGCGCGCGAGGTGTCGACCTCGAAGCCGCGCAGGTCGCGATCGACGACGGTGTGGCACACGCCCTGGATCGCGATGGAATCGCCCGGCTCGACCCCGTCCATGCCGAAATCGCGCACGTCGATGCGCAGCCGCACGCCGTCGCCGGAAGGCTTCGCGGCCGCGATCCGCCCCACGGCCTTCACGATCCCGGAAAACATCTAGAGACCGAGCCGCGCGATGATGCGCAGGTCGTCGCCCACCTGGCGGAAATCCACGATGCGCGGATGGATCGCGTCCACGAGCCGCGTGTATCCGGGAAGCGCGAAGAGTCCCTGTGCGGTATCGCCGAGGAGGCGCGGCGCGAGGTAGAGCACGATCTCGTCGACCACACCCGCCTGCAGCAGCGAGCCGCCCAGCTTCGAGCCCGTCTCCACCGTCACCTCGTTGAAGCCGCGCGCGCCCAGCTCCTGCGCAATGGCGGCGAGATCCGTCTTGCCGGCCTTGCCGGCATCGGTGGGCGCATGCACCACCTCGGCGCCCAGGGCTTCCAGGCGCCGGCGCTTCTCGCCATCTTCCGAAAGCGTGAAGATGATCGGCGGCTCGCCGCGCAGGATCTTCGCCTGCGGCGAAATCTCCAGGCGGCTGTCGATGACGATGCGGCGCGGCTGGCGCTCGCAGGGCACGTGGCGCACCGTGAGCTCGGGATCGTCTTCCTTCACGGTGCCGATGCCGGTCAGCATCGCGCACGACCTCGCGCGCAACGCGTGCGCGTCGCGGCGCGCGGCTTCTCCCGTGATCCAGCGGCTCTGCCCGTTGGCGAGCGCGATGCGCCCGTCGAGCGAGGCCGCGGCCTTGATGCGCATCCAGGGGCGGCCGAAACGCATGCGATGCAGGAAGCCGCGGTGCGCCTCCTCGGCCTCGGCGGCCATGAG
>Ga0097621_100001822_pt1 | contig 14616 bp, 13 predicted proteins | sample KBSMisM72_FD_73165 | JGI IMG/M metagenome (GOLD analysis project Ga0097621, IMG submission 73165) | Miscanthus rhizosphere microbial communities from Kellogg Biological Station, Michigan, USA - KBS Miscanthus M7-2 (version 2) (version 2) | ecosystem: Host-associated > Plants > Roots >... | reverse complement strand
CCTCCCGAGACTGGCCTTTTCGAGCGGTCAACCGGTTCGCGAACGAGCCCGTCCGCCGCCGCAGTCGCCACAGGGGGATTCGGAAAAGCGGCGGCCTCGACGACAAGTCAAACCGGCGCCACAGTCACGACAGGCGGATTCGGCAGCGTGGCGCCCTCGTCGCGCGAAGCGGTAAATCAAGCGGACGTGCAGATGGCCGGATTTGATCGCAGAGCGAATGCACCCGTCCACGCTTCTGCCGCGCCGGTTCCGACGACAATCGATCGGCCGGTCGAGATCGTCTTCAAGCCCACGCCGGAGTACACCGACGACGCGCGAGGCGCCCGCATCGAGGGCACCGTGACGCTCGATCTCGAATTCACCGCCGGTGGCGACGTCCGTGTGCTGCGCGTCGTGCGCGGACTCGGTCACGGCCTGGACGAAGCGGCCGAACGGGCGGCACTCCGCATTCGTTTCAAGCCCGCGCAGTCGGACGGCCGCGCCGTCGATTCGCGCGCCACGGTTCACATCACGTTTCGTTTGTCCTAGAGGCATCCATGCGAACGACACGCGTTTCATTAGTGCTCACGTCATTGCTTTGTTGGGCCGCCATTACCGCGTCGATGGCGCGTGCGCAGGCCATCGATCGAACCTCCCGCGTGGCTAACAATGGGCCGGTCACGGCGAATGACATCGTCGACCGAATGAGCCAGGCGGAGCGCGCGCTGCTGACGCTTTTGAAGACGTATCGTCCGCTCGTAGAGGTGTACACGCAGAATCTCGCGCCGGATGAGGCGCGCGGCTGGGTCCCGACCGACGACAACTACGTGCTCGGCCAACTCACGGTCGATGACACGCCTTCGCTTCGTCCGTTGGGCCAAAAGGAGCCGCGGACGCGCGGCGTGTTGTTGCGCATCCGGTCGCGCGCACCGGACATGGGCGATGCCTTCGCCGCGACGATCGCGCCCGACTGGCGCGGACTCGAACGAAAGCGGTACGAGTTCAAGTACGTGCGGCGGGAGTTCCTCGGCGAATCGCGCTGCTTCGTGTTCGACGTCAAACCCGTTCGCAACGCCAGGGAGGGCTTCGTCGGCCGGATCTGGATCGAGGATCGCGACTACAACCTCGTTCGCTTCAACGGCGTCAGCGCCGGAACGGACGAGGAGCTGTCGGGTCTGCTCAAACGGACACTGTCGTTTCACATGGACGGCTGGCGCGTGAACGTCGCCCCCGGCGTGTGGGTGCCGTCGTACGTGTACTCAGAAGAAACGGATCTCAACGGAGCGGCGTCGTCGCAGAAGCGTGCCCGGTTCAAGAGCCAGACGCGCATTTGGGGATACCAGGCTCACGGCGCCGACCGGAGCGACGCGCTGACGACGATTCGCATCGACGAGCCCAACGTCGCCGATACAACCGAAGCAGCTGCACAGCTTTCGCCGGTGCTCAGCCAGCGTCGTTGGGAACAGGAGGCCGAGGCGAACGTGCTCGAAAAACTCGAAGCGATCGGCTTACTCGCGCCGGTCGGCGAGGCAGACAAGGTCCTCGAGACCGTCCTCAACAACATCGTTGTCACCAACAAGATGAACATCGAGCGGCCGCTGCACTGCCGGATTCTTCTAACGTCTCCGCTCGAGTCGTTCACGATCGGCCATACGATCGTGCTGAGCCGCGGGCTCATCGACGTGCTGCCGGACGAAGCCAGCCTCGCGACGATGCTCGCGCACGAGTTGAGCCACGTGGCGCTGGGCCATCCGCTGATCGACACGAAGTTCTCGTTCGCCGATCGTCTGATGGTCCCGGATGGAGAGCTGCTGCAGTCGCTGCGGTTCCGCCACACACCCAAGGAAGAAGCCGCAGCGGACGAGAAAGTCATCGAGCTGCTCGGCAACTCACCTTATCGCGACAAGCTCGGTGACGCGGGCCTATTTCTCCGCGCGCTGGCCGATCGCGTGAAGCAGCTGCCTCGTCTCATTCAGCCGCATATCGGCGACTACATGGCGGCCAACGGGCAGATGGCGAGGCTTGGCGGTCTTATGAAAGACGCCCCGCCGCTGCTGCCCGACAGCCTCGAACAGATTGCCGCGCTCTCGCTCGGCGCTCGGCTGGTGCTCGATCCCTGGAGCGGCAAGCTGGCACTCGATCGCACGCCTGCCGTCCCACTGACGTCGGTTCGGGAGAAAGTGCCGTTCGCCGTGACGCCGCTCATGCCCGTAATCAGATACGCAGAGCCGCCGGGCGCCGGCACACCTGTCCGCACGGTCGGCGAGGCACGCTCGAACTGAGCGAATTCCATCGCGTGTCTGCTTCCAGAGCGACTTAGCCGATTCGGACGCCTGTTAGTCACGAAGACACGAAGTTCACACGAAGGCCACGAACAACATCTTTTCCAAAGAATGATTCGTGGTCTTCGTGGATCTTTCGTGCCTTCGTGATGTGCAGGTATTCGAATCAGCGACGTCGCATCAATTCCAACGAAACAGCTTGAGCCCGAGGCCGAAGGTGACTCCGCCCCAAATCAGCAGGATCGCGATGTTTGCGGCCTGCGACGCGAGTGAGGCGCCTTCGAGCATCACTGCGCGGAGGCCCTCGATGAGCGGCGTCAGCGGCACGAGGCGGATGAGCGGCTGCACCGCCTGAGGAAAACGATCGGGTGAAAAGAAGATTCCAGAAAGCAGCCACATTGGCAGCATCGTCAGGTTCATCAGGCCGGAGGCCGTCTCGAGGGTCTTGGCGCGGCAGCCGGTCAGCAGGCCCAGTCCGGCGAACGTGAAGGCGCCGACGAGGATCAGCACGAAGACTGCCGCGAAGCTGCCACTCATCACGACGCCGAAGAAGACGCGCGCGAAGACCAGAATCACCAGCACCTCCGGGATCATGAAGACCAGGCGGCTGATCATGATGCCGAGGAGGAAGTCCGTGCGGCGCATCGGCGTCGCGACGAAGCGCTTGAGCAATTTGCGGATTCGCATGTCGACGATCGCGAAGCCAACGCCCCACATGCCGCCGCCCATGAGCCCCATGCCCACGAGGCCTGGCACAAGAAAGTCGATGTAGCGGCTGCCGGGCTCGAGCATCTCCTCGTCCGGCAATGTGGGTATCGGATCGGTTCGACCGGCCGCCTGCTGCAGCGCCGCGTGCACCGCCGTCCGGGCCAGCCGGCTTTCGGCGCGGCTTTTGTCGAGGCGGTACTGGTAGCTGTGGTTCGATGCGAGCACCACCACGTCTGTCTTGCCGGTGCGCAAGCGCCGCCGGCTGGTCGCTTCGTCGTTGATCTGGACGGCGAACGTCAGGCTCTTGCCGGTGGCCTGGTTGATCAGCGCATCGCGAGTCTGCTCGGCCTCTGGTCCGGCCTGGATGTCGACGGTGACCTTTTCGACCGGACTCGAACGGAACGCGATGCCCAGCGCTACGACCATGAGCAGCGGAAAGCCGTACACCCAGAACACCGCGCCCGGCTCACGATAGAACGCCCGCAGCCGGGCGAGAACAAGTTGCACGAGCGGCTGGGTCATGCGGAAGCCTCATCGCGGAGATGCCGCCCGGTCAGCGTGACGAAGACGTCCTCGAGGCTGGCGTGGCGCGTGGTCAGGCTGGCCAGTTCGAGTTGACGCTGCTGCAGGCGTTCGAGGATGACCGGCAGTGCGACGTGGGGCTCAGTGACCGAGAGCGCGTAGTGTTCGGCTTCCTGTCGCACCGACGTCACGGCCGGCATCCCACCCAGCACTTCAGTCAAATCGATCGTATGTCCGTTCGGCGATTCGCCGTTCATCAAGGTGATGTCGATGACGTGTTCACCGCCGAGGCTGGCGATCAGCGCACGCGGCGAACCGAGCGCGATCACCTTGCCGTGATCGACGATGGCCACGCGATCACAGAGGCGTTCGGCTTCGTCCATGTAGTGCGTGGTGAGGAGGACGGAGCGCCCCTGGGTGCGTAACGACCGGATGATGTCCCAGAGCTGCCGACGCGCCTGCGGATCGAGACCGGTCGTGGGTTCATCAAGAAAGAGCACCTCGGGATCGCCGACCAGCGCGCAGGCGACGGCGAGGCGCTGCTGTTGCCCGCCAGACAGCTTGCCCACCCAGACGTCGGCTTTTTCCTCGAGCGAGACCCGGGCGATGGCCTGATCGGGCATGAGCCCTTGATGATAGAAGCTGCGGAACAGCGTCAGCGTCTCGCGGACCGAGAGCTTTTCGGACAGCTTGGTCTCCTGCAGCGAAATGCCGATGCGCTGCCGGATGTCAGCGTCCTGCTTGCCCCAGCGCATCCCGAGAACTTCCACCTCGCCGGACGTGGCGTCGAGCAGTCCTTCAATGATCTCGATCGTGGTCGTCTTGCCGGCGCCGTTCGGGCCCAGCAGGCCGAAGCACTCGCCACGCTCGACTGCGAGGTCGAGGCCGCGGACCGCTTCGACCGGCGGCTTCGCGGCGTAGGTCTTGACCAGGTTCGCGCAGCGGACTGCCAGCATCGGCGAAGCATACACCTGACCTCACGCCATGGGCAGCGTGAGGCGGGCACGCAGACCGCCTTCGGGAAGATTGCTGACTTCCACGCTGCCACCATGCAGTGATGCCACTTCGCTCACGAAATTCAGGCCGAGTCCGGTGCTCTTCCTGCCTGTGTCGGGACGTTCGAGCGAGAAGAACTTTTCGAACACGCGCGACTGCGCGAACTCCGGAATACCAGGACCTTCATCGTCGATGCGGAGCTCGACGTCGTTGCCATTCCTGGTGCAGGTGGCGGATATGCGCCCGTCTGCAGGGCTGAAGTCGATGGCGTTTTGCAGAAGGTTTGAGACCGCGATCTGAAGCAGGAGCGCATCGCCTGGAACCGTGATGTCCTCGGGGATCTTCACGTCGACGACGAGCCGTCTTTTCATCAGCACCGGCTCCAGCTGCTCTGCGATCGTCCGCGCCACTGCTCCCAGTGCGACCGGGTTGCGAGATGCCAGGGCGCGTCGCGCTTCCAGTTCTGTCAGGCTGAGCATGCGATCGACGAGCTCCTGAATCCGGCGGGTCTCGCTCTGGATGTTCGACAGGAAGCGAGCACGCTGCTCGGATGAAATCGAGGGGCTCTCCAGGATTTCCGCGGCGCCGCGGATGGCCGAGATTGGACTCTTGATCTCGTGAGTCAGCGCTTCGACGTATCTCTCGACGTACGCCTGACCGGCCAACGCCTCGCGCATTCTCTCGAACGCCGCTCCCATTGTTCGCAGTTCCGTCTTCGCGAGTTTCGGGAAAGGCACTCGGCGGCCCGCGCGCATGTCATCGGCGTAGCGAGTCAGCCGGGCGACCTGTTGGGTGACCCACACCGACATGCACAATGCCAGCACGATCGCGGCGGCCAGCGAAACCGCGCCCATCCTGAAGATTCGGGGAAGAGCCACACCGACAAACGCCGCAATATTCGTCGTCGGCTTCATCACGGTCACGACGCCGGCGATCCGTCCGGACACGCGCACCGGTGCCGCCACGAACAGGGCAGCCGTGGCATTGGGAGCTTTCGGATCGCGCGTGATCCTGGCGCCGTACTCCCCGTCGAGCGTGCGGCTGACGTCGCGCCACATGGAGAAGTCTTTGCCGACGGTCTCGCGGCCGGACGAATCGAACAGCACGATACCCCTGGCGTCGGTGATGTAGACGCCAAGATCCACCGTATCTTTCTTCGTTTCGTAGATCTGCGCGCCGATCTTGCGCCCGTAGGCGTCGTCGAATGCCCGGTAGAGCTCGTCGGCGTTGAAATGCCCCCGCTCGATTTCCTGTCCGACGTATGCCGCCAGGATGTTGGCGGTATCGACCAGTGGTTCTTCGGCGCTCTCCAAGTAGGCGGTGCGCAGCCGGCCGCCGATCTTCAGCACCGGATAGGAAGCGCATACAGCGAGAATCCCCAGATAGGCGAGGAACAGTCCGGCGCCGAGCTTCACAGATCCTCGCGCAGGGCGTATCCGCTGCCGCGATGGGTGACAATGGGCTCGAGATCGGGCCGGACGGCGCGCAGCTTTGCGCGAATGTTCTTGATGTGCGCGTCGACCGTGCGATCAAGACTGGTTTCCGGCTGCTCCCATACCAGGTTCATCAGCTGCTCGCGAGAGAAGACGTGGCCTCGGCGTTCGATGAACCGTCTGAGGATGTCGTACTCGTATTTCGACAGGTCCAGCGTGGTCCCGAAAAAGGCGATCGTGCGTTTGGACGTGTTGACCACGAATTCGTCGTCAGCCGGTTTGCCGCCGGGCGCGGGCCGGTAGCGGCGCAACACCGCCTTGACCCGCGCTGACAGTTCCCTGGGGCTGAAGGGTTTGGCCACGTAGTCGTCGGCCCCAAGTTCCAGGCCCAACACGCGGTCGATCTCCGCGGTGCGCGCGGTGAGCAGGATGACCGGCGTGGCGCGCGTGCGTCGGATGTCCTTCAGCAGCTCCAGTCCATTGACGTCGGGCAAACCGATATCGAGCACGATGAGATCGACCTGGCTCTGGTCGAGTATGGGGATAGCGGCAAGTCCTGTCGCCACGCGCACAGTCTCCAGGCCCTCGCTTTCGAGGACGAACTGAATGTTGTCGCTGATCGCCGGTTCATCTTCGACAACGAGAATCCTCGCCTTCACGGTCTGCAATGTATCCGATTGCGCAAGGCCGAGGGTAGCGCCGTCGCCACGGTAAGCGTCAGGGCGACGGCTGTGACCCATGCGGCATGTCCGGCGAATCCCTGTGTCCCTCCAACGACCAAGCGGCCGGCCAGTGGAACACCAAGCGAGATGCCGACATACCAGAGCAGAGGCGCGAGCCTGGGAGCGCGTGTGCCGACGCGGGACTCCACAACGCAGTAGAGGGTCAGCAGCGACGCGTAGTAAATCGCGACGCCTGCCAGGCGGTGCATAAGCTCGCGCGTCATCCAGCCGCCATAGATGTCCGCGTCCCACAGATGCGCGGATACGAAGATGCGGAGGCCATTGGCCGCGACGGTCCCACCAAACGAGATCAGCAGACTGTAGACGAACCACCGTGTCTGGCTCTCGAAGCGCTGCGCGAAAGAGAAGTAAAGACACAGAAAACAGATGACGAGGAAGTTCACCCCCGCGCACGCTGGCCCCACCACCAGATGATGGGCGTGACTGATGAATCCCGCGCCGTGCTCGTAGGCAAGATCGACGCCTCCCACGAACCTGGCCAGCCAGGCCGAGGGCGCCAGAACCCATAGAAGGTCCTCGGCGCCCGCGTGGCTGTAGAAGGCTTTCACACCGAACGCCAGGCTCAGGGCGACTGCGCCGGTGATGAGCGTGGACCGTGTCGGCCACCGTGCGATACGGGTCAGCATGACGCTGCCCTACGCCGGCGGATGGCAATCACGGCGAGCAGAGTTGCCGCGAAGAGCAACGTCCAGACGCCGGGCTCGGCTCCAGATCCATACTGGCCGCCCACTGCGAGATCCGAGACGCCATCGGGCAAGGGCAACGGCTGATCCACGTCGCCCCCCTGGCCACCAGGGTTTCGCACCTCTTCAAGCACGGCAATGAACGAGGTGTGTGCGGTGAGGAGCGAGTAGGTCAGGCCCAGCGTCGTGACCTCACGAACCGCCTCGTCGTCGCGGCCGAAGTTGAACTCGGAGAGCCGGCCGATGCGGTTTCTCGCCCAGAGTTGCGGCAGCGCCGCATGCTCGGGCCGAGTGACGCTGTCTTTGAGGTCGAATGTTCTCGAGAACGTGCCGTTCGCGGTCCGGCCGGTGACTTCGATCTGCCCCAGCTTCGCTCCCCGCCATTTGCCGAGCACGACGACGGGCCTCTCGCCAAACAGGTCCGGCTGCGTTTGGGGCTCCACGTCATACGCGTCGAAGCCGCGATAGTCCACTTTCACGTTGGTGAGGACGGGCGATTCGATGTAACGACGGAAGCGCTCGCCGGCCGCATCCGCTTCGTCCGGCCGGGTGACCACGAATGGCTCGCCCTGACCCGCGCGCGCGATCCCCTCGATGAGGTACCGGTTGACGCTGGAGCCGATTCCGAAGGCGAAGAAGTTCGTGGTGTCGAGGCTGTCGTGAATTAGCGTGAAGGTGCCGCGTTCCTCCGCGATGTAGCCATCGGTGACGACGACGATCGAGCGCGACTCGAAATTGCTGCGCGGGAGCTGAATCGCTTTGCGCAGCGCGGCCTCGAGTTCCGTGCCCCCGCCCCCATTCTGGGCGTCGATCAAGGACAGCGCGCGTGTGATGTTCGCCGGGCTGGCGGTGAGCGATTGGGGTGAAAGCACACGCGAGCCGCCTGAAAACAGCACCACGTTGAAGGTGTCCGACGGCTTGAGTCGGCCGATCAGGTTCCTGATGACGTGTTTCGCCGTGTCGAGCGGGAACCCGAACATGGAACCCGAGACGTCGAGCACGAAAATGTATTCGCGCGGTGGGATGTCCTGAGCGGCAATCCTCTCCGGCGGCTGCACGGTTAGGAGAAAGAAGTTCTCCTGCGCGCCTGAATAGACCAGAAGACCGCTCTGGATTTCCTTTCCCGCCAACTGGTAGTCCAGGATGAAATCGCGGCTTCCCGCGTCGTTGTCCAGCGAAATGTGCGCGACGGACAGGCTCTCGCGATCGACCTTGACCTGGTGCGAGGGCGACCGGTAGGCGGCGAGCGGCACGCCCGTTGAGAGATTCACATGAATGGAGAGCGACGCGGGCGATGGCTGGCCCTGATGGAGGTACGGAGTCTGAACCCATTTGACAGGTTCCGGCGCCGCAGACTCCGGCGTGTTCGAATAGCGCGGGCCGACGACCGTGGGATAGACAAATTGGTAGATGCCCTCTTCAGGCACCAGCATCTCGCTGTAGGTGAGTTCGACTTCGACGCGGTCGCCGGGAAGAATATTCGCGACCGCCATCGTGAAGACGTTCGGCCGTTGCTGTTCAAGCAGCGACGCGCTCTTGCCTGCGGCTTTGGCTTCTTCGAACTCCTGCGCCGCTTTCTGGCGTTCCTGGATCCGCGCCACGACCGCCTTGTCCCCGACACGAATGCGCATGCCGTGTACCGCCGAGTGCGTGGATCCGGGAAAGACGTATTTCGCGTGGATCGGAACGTCGCCGTGGTTCTCATACACCTGGGTGACCGTCACATCGGCGATGACGCCGCTGATGTTGGCGGTCACCCGCGTGGATTTCAGAGGAAACGACTCGCTTCCAGGGTTTGTGCCTTCGACGAAGAAATAGGGCGAGCGAACCTTGTTGTCGACGGCGTCGCCCTGTGCTCCCGCCAGGGCAGGCATGGTGAAAAGCAGAAGAGTCAGAGTCAGTACCGTCCGCATCGCTTCGCTCCTTTGCGCCCGCATTGCGGGCGCTGGACCCACAATAGGGAGGCAATGTGAAGCGACTACGAAGACTGGATGCGAAGTTCGTGAATAACGCCGATTACTGGATCGGCGTTCTGCCGGACGGCGGCCTGGTGGCGGAGCCGGTGCCCGGTCCCCAGACGTCGATGCCCTCTGAGCTGTTCCCTCTCGTGGCCGCGGGAACAATCGGCCCCAGAAGAGTGAAGCCGCCTCTCGCGGGCCGCGCCGGCGGATTGGCAGGATCGATCACGAGATCCTTCCCCAGAACCGCGGCGATCATCTCATTCTGGACGACCTGCGCCACGATCGTCCGGCGGAAGGTCGGCGGATCGCTCTCGCCCCAGTCCTCGTGCACGATGTCGAAGTAGAGCGTGTCGCCGACGATGACGATGTTTTCGATCGCGCCAGTCGTATAGGGGTTGTCGCAGCGGCCGCACACGACGCCTCGCAGCCGGTCGCCGACGCGGAGAAAGGTGAAGAGCTGCTTGTCCATGCCCAAGCCGAACGGGGCGATCCACGTGCCAACGAGGTCCGCCGGCCGCAATGCTTTGAACGGGCCAGGCTGCCAGTAGGGCGGTCCCAGTCCACGGCCGCCGCCTCCACCAGCGCCTCCGCCACCGCCAGGAGGACGTAGCAGCGGCAACGCAGGCGGAGTGCCCGGCGGGAGGTGATACGCCGGCGCCCCGCCGGGATCGGCTCCGCGCGGATCTTTGACGAGCGTCAGGGCGTTGGCTTTCCCCCGCGTGACGACGAGCCGCCCGTCGGCGAGCATCGCATGCTGACGGGCGATCGATTTGATCCTGCCATCCGGGTTGGCGAATGTGACCGTGAAGTCGATGCCCACCGTTTCGTCGAATGTCCCGTCGATGAAGCCAATCGAGGTGGCGTCGGAGCAGTTCCGGCAGTAGACGCCGGTGACCCGCTGCCCGCGAATCACGAACTCGTAGATGTGCGGCTCAGCGCCGAGTGGCGTTCGCCATCCGCCTCGCCAGTAGTCGGCGTTGAGGGCCGCGGCGGGATGTGCGAGGAGTAGGGTCGCACACGACAGCATCAGTCCTGTCACCGTCTTCGACGCCGATGGGTTCCTCATGCCGGCACTCCTGAGCATCGTTATATCTGCTTTCACGGCGACTGAGCTAACGCGATACGCCTTCTCAATCACGAAGACACGAAGACTCACGACGATTCTGTACAATAAACCGCTTCGTGCGTGCTTCGCGATCTTCCTGGGAGCCCCAATTGCTGCGGCAGGATCAAGAAAATGGGTGGCGTTGCTAGTGGCAAAGAAGGTTCTGATCGTTGACGGCACAGAGAGTGACCTTGCGCTTCTGCGCAAGATCGTGACGTTGGCGCGCTTCACGGTGTTCGAGGCGAACTCCGGCGTGCAGGCGCTCAAGATCCATCGGCAAGAGCACGTGGACCTCATCGTCATGGACCTTCAGACGCCCGGCATGGACGGGGAGCAGGTCACTCGGACGATTCGCGCCGAGCGCACGCGGCGTACCGTCTCGATTTTGCTGTTCGCGAACAGGTCGCGTCCCGGGCTCCGCGAACGATGCCTGGCAGCAGGCGCCAACGACTTCGTCTCGAAGCCGTTCAAGAATGCGGACCTGCTGGCGCGGTTCGAGTCGCTCATGAACATTGGGGTGCGCAAGCAGACGGCGCTGCTGGCGCACGTCAAAGCCGAGGACGCCGAGGCGGACGTCAAGCCGTTTGTGGCGCGAATTGTGAACGTGTCCGCGACCGGGCTGCTGCTGGAAGCCAACGAGTCGCTCGCCACAGGGCGGCGCGTGCGTGTGAAGTTCTTCGTCCCCGGTTCCACGGCCCAGATCAGTGCGAGTGCCACGGTCGTGCGACGCGCCGACGCCGGCGGTACCGTGCGATGGGGCGTGCGCTTTACGGCACTCGACGATTCCGCGCGACGGATCATTCTCGACTACGTCAGCGTGTAACGGTGTCCCCTCTTAGTCCTCTTTCGGATGCTCGACGCGATCGATGACGAGGAGCTCGCCGGGGCCTCGTTGCGAGTCGAGCCTGAGCCCCAGCTGCTGCGGCAATACGGAGAAGATCGAGGGGAGAACGCGTCCGTCGTAGGGATTGGCCTGACCCGGCGGAGGCGGAGGCATGACGATCTCTGTCGTGAACTCGAAGTCGCCGTCGAAATATCCAGAGAGGCCAGTGCTGTCGATCACAGGCCGGCCGAGAAATTCATGCAGCCGCAGACCGAAATCCTCCATGGTCATCCCGCGGAACGCCTGGTAAGCGCGGTCCGAGCCGAGCTTGAAATTCGGCGACGGTCCGAAGTACCCGCACGGGTAGCCCTCGCCAGGCGCGATCCCGCGCAGCGGATCCAGTGGCGCGCTTGCGCAGTCGGCGCTGGTCCGGGTCAGCTGCGAGCCAAGCTTCGGAGGCCGCGCCAGCACCATGCGGTACACAGGCATCTCACGCGTTTCGAAGTGCACCTTGAGTTTGAATCGATCTTCAAACAGCGTCTGCAGCATCAATCGCAACTCGGTCAGCGGAACGTCGCGCCTGGCGGTGGCGTTGATGTCGAAGCGGTCGGACATGAGCCAGGCCGGACCGCCCGTGGCATCGGCCGGCGCGAGACCGCGGCTTCTGGGCGACCGTTCGTACGCAAACCGGATCAGATAGATGAGCGGGAGATTTTCGGCGATGTAGCGACCGCCGGGTAAAACCTTGTCATCACCATTCGGCCGACCCGACCTGTTCACCTTCACCGAGGCTGCTTCGAATGCAGGGGGATTGGTGCGCGCGAAAGGAACGGCCGATTGCTTCCGGATGGCATCGACGTGAATCGCGCCGATCGCACAAAGGACGAAGGCGGCGCCGAGTGTCTGGCCGATCAACGTGAGACTTCGATGCGGCACCGGACCGAGGGCACCGAGTTCGACGCGCCAGGCCACGTCATCAGGCATCCCACACACCGACCGTAACAGCAGATGCACGACGTCAGCGCCTCGGCGCCCGCTCGCCTGGTCCGCGCACCACTCCCACAGATCTGAATCGATTTCGGCCCGCCGGCGATTTCGGACGGCCGGCGGGAGTCCTGAGGTGTACAGCCTCGTCCACGCCCGCACGCACGCGATGGCAGCCCGAAGCCAGAAACTCATGCCGGCTCCGGGCGCGCTGCTCCGGGCAGCACGATTGCGCCGCGAGCGCGACGTGCCTCACGCACCGCGGCCTCGCCTGCCGCCGTCAGCCGGTAGAGCCGCCGGCCGGGACGGTTTTCTCTTGCGGGAATGTCTGGATGCTCCCAGCGGCTCTCGAGCATCCCCATGGTTTCGAGACGGCCGAGCGCGCGGTAGAGCGTCCCGTATGCCGTCAGCGATCGGTAGTCGTCTTCGTCAGCGAGACGCTTGGCGATCTCGTAGCCATGGAACTCGCCGCTTTCGCGACGAAGCGCCGCCGCGCACCGGCAGATCGCCTCTTCCAATGGGAGCAGCTGACCGGGCTTCCGCTTCACGAGGCATTTATAAGCAGATATATGCTCATTGTCAAATATTCCCGAGCGCCAGCTACTAGTTGACAGCCCTTAGGCGAAGGCCGTCTGCTCGAAGCCGTGAGCGGCGAGCGCATGCATGTGGCGCGAGCCGTGGTCAGTATCCACGCGCGCACCGCCAAGACGCTCCTGGTGGCGCAAGGTGGGTAGAGAAGCGGAACACATGAAGGCGGACGCGGATTCCATCGCCTATCTGCTTTCACAGCGACCGAGCCAGCTAAATGCGCCAGTCAGTCACGAAGACACTTCGTGGCCTTCGTGGATCTTTCGTGCCTTCGTGATGAACTGGCGCTCGAATGAGCTCGGTCGTTGATGAAAGCAGCAGGTTGCCGGCGACCGCTCTCAGTCCGGGACGTAGGCGATCATCATGCTCTTGAGCGCGCCGTACGTGAACGCAGATGGGTCGCCGAACTCCGGTGTGTACTGCTTGAGCGGATTTCGCGTCACGGCGTCTTCGGGACCGAGCCCCATGTTCAGGTAGCCGATCATCGTCTTGAACAGCGTCTGATACATGTCGCGGTGGCGAACGATCTCGGCGCCGGTCATCACGCGTCCGTTCGCGGGCACGACGCGCGTATCGGGCTTGACGAGATCCGCGAGGTGCTCGAGCGCGCGGACGCGGCCCCCGAGCCACGCCCCGTTGCGGTAGTCGAGCAGCGGCCACTCCTCCGCTGACACGACGCCCCCGACGACGAGGAGATTCATTTGCGGGAAGTGGAGGTAGATGTCCGAGTCGGTGTGGGCCGCGGGCATGTAGCCGTAGTCGATCTTCTGTCCCGCGAACTCCATCGAGCCGTCGCCACGCACCGTCTTCGTCGGCCGCGCAGGTTCGGGCAGCGGACGACGGCGACCGTTGAACGTGACCGAGTAGACGGTGTTGCTCAGGTACGTCTTCGTCTTCTCGTGCGCGAGGATGACGCCGCCCGCGCGGCCGACGGCTTCGTTCGCGCCGACCTGCTCGGGATGCCAGTGCGTGTCGATCAGCGTGTTGATGCGAGTCGTGCGCGTCGCGGTCTTAACTGCGGCGAGCAGCGCGTCGGCATTGGCGGCGAGACCGCCGTCGATCATCAGCGCGCCGTCGGGTCCCGGGATCGCCACGACGTTGCAGCCGGCGCCCTGAAACAGCGTCGCACCGCCGAGATCCGTCGTCGAGATTTTCGCTTGCGCGAAAGACGTCGTGCGGATCAGCGCGCTGCCGAGCGCGGCCGCGCCCACCTGGAGAAATCGTCGCCGCGACGAGCGATGGTCGGTCGATTGATGCCTAACAAGCATTCCGGGTCACATTAAGACGGCGACTACACGCCGCCCCCGAGAGAAGCACGGATAGCGAAGTAGAGGGTCACAATTGGATAAAACCAGGCGAACGGAAAACCCAGCAGCAACCACATCGCCCGCTTGCCATGCCGTGCGGATGCGGCAACTACAATGGTCCAGCCAACGCCGAATGGAAACGCCACGAGCGCTGGGGTCATGCCACTGGCATGCGGGCGAATATCGGCGAGGACGGAAAATAAGAGGCCGACCCCCGCAAGAACAACAGAGATAAAAGCAAACGTCGTCAGGGACCGGTTACGGCGCATCGTGCCTGTAGACCGGTTCGTGCACGCGCGACTCGCCGACCGGCCAGATGTCTTCCCAGATGCCCTGCGGTGGACCGAGCACCGGCCACACGGGACTCTTGGTCATCAGCTTGGTCGCACCCAGCTCTTTGAGCAGCGCCGCCTCGTCCTTGAACAACGGCGTTTGCAGCGCCATGAACGGCATGAAGCCGCGCGACTGCGTGTAGTCGAGCGCCGTGAGGCCGTCCTGATCC
>Ga0097621_100001820_pt1 | contig 14645 bp, 16 predicted proteins | sample KBSMisM72_FD_73165 | JGI IMG/M metagenome (GOLD analysis project Ga0097621, IMG submission 73165) | Miscanthus rhizosphere microbial communities from Kellogg Biological Station, Michigan, USA - KBS Miscanthus M7-2 (version 2) (version 2) | ecosystem: Host-associated > Plants > Roots >... | reverse complement strand
ACCAGCACAGCGCGCGCGTGAGCCCCGTCATTGCCACCCGCCAAGATCAACTTCCGCCCGCCATCACCGACATCGCCTGGGCTGCGCAGCTGCGGCTGCACTCGAAGTTCAAGCGCCTGCTGGCGCGCCGAGTCATGAAGAACAAAGCCGTGGTGGCCGTGGCACGCGAGCTCGCGGGCTTCGTCTGGGCCATCGGCTGCCAGGTCCAGACCTCAGGCTGGCAAGGTATCGCGGTCGAGCCCACAACCGCAGCAGCGAGCTGACCACCGAATTACGGAACACAAGTACCGCATCGCCGGACACCACCCGAAAGGAGGCCAGCCAACTCTGCAATTGCATCAGATGCCGGAGGGGGAACGCGGCGCAGCCTCGGCCACTGGGGAATCCTCGATCCAGTTATTGGTGGGCCTTGCAGGCGCCAGTCGCTTGCAACGCGATCTCAGTCGCTAGAGCGAAGGCAGCCCCGCGACGTAAATCTGTCTTGAGGTAATCAACCCTCGAATATCAGCATGAACAACCGTCGCACATCCCTTCACGGGTGCCAACCAAAGGCTCCGTCGCGTTCCCCGTCCGGCAACGGCTATCAATCCAGATCTGCGTCGCAGAGGAACGCATGCGCCCTCAATCGACCACACTTGACAAATGAAGCCATATCAACTGGAAGTCTGATCGCCGTGCATGCCGAGCGACTCGCGTCGCGAACACCCGTTGCGCCTAGCACATGAGGCGTTATGTCGACTGCGTCAGGAGCGGCGCTTCTCGCGTGACAGCAGGACGAGAATAGTTGCAGATAGTTCAAGTCGCTGGCCACAGTCACTTTCCCGGCATCGCTTCGAGCCCTTCTGGCGCTCGAACGCGGCGAAGAGCCGGCCGGCAGGGTGGGACACGCTCGCGGCAGTGATCCCACGAGCGAAATGACGTATAGCAAGGAAGCGACCGCGAGCAAGCCGTCTAGCGTCTGTCCCGCCTTCTATTGAGGCGATCAGGTGTTCGTGTTCTCTGGCGGCACAACGTCCGGGTGGGGCAGCCCAGCCGCGGGCCCATGATCCGCGGTCCGGTGCGGCAATCCTTGGCAGCCTAGCAAATAGCTGGTCATGGTGATCGAGCCCAGCGCGCCGCCTTCGATCAGCACCTCAGCCGCCTCGCCCGCTTGGTGGCACAGGCCGGCCAGGTAGGGCAGCGGCAGGAAGTGCTCCGGCGTTGGGACCGCCAGTGCATGGTCCGAGTGTCCCGAAATGGCAAGGATGTCCTTTGGCCGCGAGCTCATGATCCGCTGGATTTCGGCATCGAAACGAAGCCCCCAATCAAAGGCGCCGTCAGCGCGCTTCCAGTCGATCAGTCGCAGGTTGTGCACCACATTTCCGCTGCCCAGGATGAAGACGCCACGTTCGCGCAACGCTGCCAGTCGTTGGCCCAGCTCGAAGTGGTAGCCGATCTCCTCGTCGGCGTTGATGGACAGCTGCACAACCGGCACGTTGGCCTCGGGGAAGATGTGCGCCAGCACTGACCACGTGCCGTGATCCAGTCCCCAGCTGTCGTGGTCAAGCCCGACATAGGTTGGCTGCAGCACGTCGGCGATCTCCTGGGCCACCTCGAGTGAGCCGGGCGCGGGATAGTCGAACTCGAACAGCTCCCGCGGGAACCCGTAGAAATCGTGGATGACCCGAGGCTGCTGCATCGCAGTCACGGCGGTGCCATTCACATACCAGTGGGCCGAGATCGCTAGCACGGCCCGGGGCAGGGGCAGCGCCCGGCCAAGCGCACGCCAAGCCGAGGTGTACCGATTGCGTTCAAGGGTGTTCATCGGACTTCCATGCCCAATGAACGCGGCAGGCATCAAGGCGGCGGTCACGAGCGCATCCTAGACCACTCGGACAGGCTGAAGCGCACTGGGCAAAGAAAGGCGGCGCGACTCCTTGGCCTGGCTTAGGTGCTGTCTTGGACAGGTCCGCTACTTCACGAGGGTAACCGGGACGTCGGCCAAATGGATCACCTTGGTCGACGTCGATCCCAGGGCTAGATTCCCAAGGGCTCGCATGCCGCGGGTGCCCATCACGATGGCGTCCACACCTTCAGCCTTGGCGACCTCGACGATCTTCGCTGCAGGATCGCCGATCGTCACGTGCTCTCGATACGGGCGCCCGGCATCGACGAGGAGCTTGCGTGCGGGTACGAGTTGCGATCGACCATGTTCAAGTTGCATGTTGTCGAGCTCGTCCTGCCCAATTCGCAGCACCGCGATCGGGACCTCGGCCTTTATTTGCACGTTGATGATCTGGATGGCGTCGTAAGCGGCCATGGCGTATTGCAACGCGCGGATTGCAGCCTCCGAGTCGTCGATCGCGATCAGTGCGGTGCTCATCTCGACACAGTTTAAGTTGATTCCGAAGCGACCCGCACCCATGCCACCATTCCTCGCTGGCGGCGCTCCGACCCAAATCCGACCTGCGAACGTTTTGCTTGACGACCTGTCCGGTTGATCACAACAATCAGCCCGAGAAGAGGTCGATTTGGACGGTGGCCAACACGAGGTCGATACGCCAGCAGCACCGCTGCCGCAGAGGCGTAGGTGCTCGATATGGCTTGAAAACGGAGTACGGTCATGAGCATCGCTCGTCAAGGGTGATAGCAGTGCCGCTTCATCCGCTCCACCGCATGCTGCTCGGAGCGACTGTCACGTTGTTCCTCGGCGTCCTGCTCAGCGATGTCGCGTACGGCCAGAGCTACGAGGTGCAGTGGAAGAACTTCGCGTCCTGGCTGATCGTTGGTGGCTTGTTGGTCGGCGGGTTGACGTTGCTGTGGGCGCTGATCATGCTGCTGCGCGCGGATGGGCGATCGGGATCGCCAGTCGTTTACGTGCTTCTACTCGTAGCGAGTTGGATCTTTGGATTTGGGAACGCCCTGATCCACGCCAAGGACGCGTGGGCGAGCATGCCGACGGCAACCGTTCTGTCGGTGATCGTCGTCGCGCTCGCGGGCGCGGCGACTTGGCGCGGCTTCGTGAGCCTGCGAGCGCAAGCGGCGTCATGAAGCACCGGCTGATAACGTCGCTTGCCGTGCCGCTGCTCTTCCTCGCGGCCTGCGGTGGCGAACCGGAAACGCAGCGGTACGGCTCGGAGCCGCCACTTCCAGATCCGCAGCGCGGCCTCCTGCCCTCGATGGAGATCGCGAGCCCTGCGCCATGGGGTGAGCAGCGTCCGGCGGTGCCGCAGGGCTACGCGATCGCCGCCATCGCCACGGACCTTCGGATCCCGCGACAGACACTGGCCCTTCCGAACGGCGACATCTTGGTTGCCGAAGGCAGGGGCGGCGGGGCGCCGGCACTGACGCCCAAAGACGTCATCGCCGGAATCATCAAGGCTCGCGGCACGAGTTCGGTCGACGGCGGCGATCGCTTGACCTTGTTGCGCGACGCCGATGGTGACGGTGTCTTTGAAACGCGGACCGTCTTTGCCTCCAATCTCAACGCCCCGTACGGGCTCGCGTTCGTCAACGGCCGCATCTACGTCGCGAACCAGGATGCGCTGGTCCGATTCGACTACCAACCCGGTCAAACAACGGCGAGCGGCCCGCCGGTCAAGGTAGCCGATCTACCGTCGGCGCTCAACCATCACTGGACGAAGGCGCTCGCGGCTAGTCCCGATGGGCGCTTCCTATACGTGGGAATTGGCTCGAACAGCAACATCACGGAACGAGGGATGCCGGCCGAGGTCGATCGCGCCAGGGTTTGGCAGATCGACGCCCAAACGGGCGCGCATCGGCCGTACGCCACCGGCATGCGCAACCCGACGGCCCTGACGATCCAGCCCGGGACCGGCGAACTCTGGGCGGCGGTGAACGAGCGCGATGAGATCGGGCCGAACCTCGTCCCCGACTACGTCACCTCGGTTCGGGACGGCGGCTTCTACGGCTGGCCATACAGCTATTGGGGTCAGAACGTGGACACGCGCGTGCAGCCGCAGGACCCACAAAAGGTGGCGTCGGCCATCCGGCCCGACTACGCTGTGGGATCGCACGTCGCGACGCTTGGACTGGCATTCTCGACGCCCGCCATGGGAGCGCAGTTCGCCGACGGCCTATTCGTCGGCGAGCACGGTAGCTGGAACCGCAGCCCACCGGTCGGCTACAGGGTCGTCTTCGTCCCGTTTCGCGGCAGCCACCCGGCAGGCTCACCGATCGATGTCGTCACCGGCTTCATGGGAGCGGACGGCAAGACCCATGGCAGGCCGGTCGGGGTGACTGTCGACCCTCGCGGGGCCCTCATCGTCGCTGACGACCTGTCGAACACGATCTGGCGGGTCACGCCCGTCGCTCGAGGGGCAGCAAGTAGCGGCGCGGCGAGTACGGCGACGCCGCGCTGACGGAACACTCGTCTTCAAACAACAAGACATCTGCACGGGCGCGCGGCGCGCCTCAGGGGTGCACCTTCAACTGATCGCAGTGGTCGCCGTGTCATCGAATCCGTTGAGTCTGGCCGCAACGGATAAGGAGAAGCAAATGCGGGTCGAAGACATCATGACCACAACGGTAGTCAGCGCGGCGCCTGAAACCAACATCTTGGATTTGGCGACGCTGATGCTCGAGAACCGCGTCAGCGCCATCCCCGTCATCAGCGATGGCTCCGTCGTGGGAATCGTCAGCGAAGCCGACCTATTGCGCAGATACGAGCTCGGCACGCAGCGCGATGCAGTGGTGCGACCATGGTGGAGACGCCTTTTCGCCGACGAGGAGGCGCCGTGGAGCTACGTGCAAGCGCACGCGATGACGGTGAAGGACATCATGACGACACCGGTGGTTTCGGTCGAGGAGGGCGCGTCGGTCGGCGACGTCGCGGCGCTCTTCGAGTCCCAACACATACGCCGAGCCCCCGTCCTGAGGGCCGGAGCCATGGTCGGACTCGTCAGCCGTGCGGACTTCGTCCGCGCACTCGTGGCGCGGTCAGACCCTCGACGTGATCCCCGTCCGAAGAGTGACGAGTCGATTCATCGCGCGCTGCTCGAGGAACTGGAATCCCACAGCTGGTGGCGTCCGGATCGGAGCCGGGTCGAGGTCCGAGACGGAATCGTGCATGTCTCCGGGCTGTTCGATACTCCGCAGGATCAGGTGGCGACCCGGGTGGCTGCGGAGAAGATCGCCGGCGTGCGCGGTGTTGAGGACAAACGAACGCTTTCGCTCGCGCCGGGAGGGTACGTATGAGCCGCGGCGCGAGCGTTCGAGTCGCCCGCTTCAGGCTCGCTGTCGCTGCGCGCCGCGGCTTGGTCAGCAACCACGACCTGGCCGGATACGAGTTGCCCGTCCACGCGTGATCTTCCCGGATGAGACCGCCCCCATCTCGTCGCCCATGAAGGCCAAAGGTATCAGTGAGCTCGCGTTTGTGGCGCACCGCTGCCGTTTCGAACGAGCTCTACGACGCCATCGGCGCACCGGTGCGTGACGCTCCGATGACGCTCGACAAGCTCGTAAGCGGGCTTCCGCCGCTGTAACGCGGCCTGCCGTCTGCAGCTTAGCGACACCCGACATGGGTCTGATAAGGGAACGCGGCCGCCGACATTCGGGCGCTTCTCTTCAAGCGTTGCGAAGACAAGCACCGCGGTTCGCCGCCTTCGCGTGGTCGCCGGGAATCTGCGTGAGCGTCTTTGCGCTGGAGGTCGGCCGGCGCAGCGCCCTCGACCTGCGCACGACCGCCGTCGGCGACGCCTGGGCCGAGCGCGGCCTCGCGCACTGCTTTCGCGAGCTCGCGGGGCTGCGCGCGGCGAGCCAGCGCCTCGTCGAGGTTCGACAGTCGCGCGCTGCGCACGCGGGGGCGGGGCGGTGAGCGCCCTACGCGGGCTCGCCATCCTGCTCCTGCTCGAGGCGCTCGGCGAAATGCTGACGCATGCCCTTCGGCTGCCGTTTCCTGGGCCAGTTGTCGGCATGGGGCTGCTGCTCGTCGCCTTGCGCTGGCCGCCCCTGCGCGAGCCGATAGGCGCCGCCGCCGAGCTGTTGCTCGCGCACCTATCACTCCTCTTCGTTCCGGTCGGCGTCGGCGTCGTTACCCACCTTGACGTCCTCACCCATCACGGTGTGCGCCTCCTTGCGGTGGTCGCCGTCTCGACGTGGATCGGCATGGCCGTGACGGGCCTCGTCCTGCGCGCGATGCTGGGCCGCGAGCCCGCAACGGAGCCGCGCAATGGCTGACTTCGTCCAGCTCTGGATCTATCTCTCGTCGACGCCGCTGTTCGGCCTGACTGCGACGATCGCCACTTACGTCGTCGCCCAGCTCGCCTATGAGCGCGTCGGCGGCGCGCCGTGGGCAAACCCTGTCCTCTGGTCGGTGGCGGCGATCGGCGTCTTCTTGGTCGCGACGCGAACGCCGTACCCCACCTACTTCGCCGGCGCGCAGTTCATCCATTTCCTGCTGGGGCCAGCGGTCGTTGCCCTCGCGTGGCCGCTCTGGCTGCGCGGCGGCGAGGTGCGCCGACGCGGCGTCGCGCTGACGATCGCCGCTCTACTTGGCGGCGGCGCCGCCGCGGGCAGCGCGGTGCTCCTCGCGACGTGGCTGGGGATGCCGCTCGAGATCATCCGCTCCCTCGCGCCGAAGTCGGTGACGGCGCCCGTGGCAATGGGGATCGCCGAGCGCATCGGCGGCGTGCCGGCCTTGTCGGCGGTGTTCGCCGTTCTCACGGGGATGGTCGGCGCGCTGTCGGCGAAGTATCTGTTCGACGGCTTGCGCATCGGTTCATACGCGGTGCGCGGCTTCGCGCTTGGCACGTCGTCGCACGGCATTGGCGCGGCGCGCGCGATCCAGGTGGACGAGGATGCCGGCGCCTACGCCGGCATCGCCCTAGGCCTCCAGGTGCTGCTCGCGTCGATCCTGATGCCGCTCGTCTTCCGCTGGCTTGCCTGAGGCGTGTGCGGCGTGCGAATGGGCGTTTATCGACGCCGCTGTCTGCGCAGAACATGAGCTCGCTGCGGCGGATGCGAACGATCGACTCGGCGCCGGCTACGCGAAGCAAGAAGTCGGCGACGCCGACTGAAGACGGCCAGTCGGGCGCGATCCGGCCATGGATCGCAGCCATCTCGAGCGCGAGTGCGGCAGTCGAGACGAGGAGCAATAGGTCGGCACCCGAGGCGTGGGATTTCGAAGCCCCGCCAGGGTGCGGTCACGCGGCGGGCGCGATTCGCTTCGCCGCATCGAGCAGCGGCGCGACGATGTCCATCGGCAGCGGGAAGACGATGGTCGAGTTCTTGTCGGCCGCGATCACCGTCAGGGTCTCTAGATAGCGCAGCTGAATCGCCTGCGGCTGGCGCGCGAGGATCTCCGCGGCCTGCGCGAGCTTCTCTGCAGCCTGCAGCTCGCCCTCGGCGTGGATGACCTTGGCGCGCCGCTCGCGCTCGGCCTCCGCCTGCCGCGCGATCGCCCGGATCATGCTTTCGTTGAGGTCGACGTGCTTGATCTCGACGTTGGTCACCTTGATGCCCCAGGCGTCGGTCTGGCTGTCGAGGATCTTCTGCAGGTCGAGGTTGAGCCGCTCGCGCTCGGAAAGCATCTCGTCGAGCGTGTGCTTGCCGAGCACGGTGCGCAGCGTCGTCTGTGCGAGCTGGCTGGTCGCGGCGAGAAAGTTCTCGACCTGGATCACGGCGCGTTGTGGGTCGACGACCCGAAAGTAGAGCACCGCGTTGACCTTCAACGTGACGTTGTCGCGCGAGATCACATCCTGGCTCGGTACGTCGACGACGACGATGCGCAGGTCGATCCGCACCATCTGCTGGATGCCGGGAATCAGGATCACGAGGCCGGGGCCCTTGACGCGCCAGAAGCGCCCGAGCTGGAAGACGACGCCGCGCTGGTACTCGCGCAGGATGCGCAGCGAGCTGGCGAGCAAAAGGAGCAGGATGAACAGGACCGACATTCCGATCGGGACTGCGATCATCGCGAGACTCCTTTCGAGGTTGCTGCTTCGGCGATCGGGCTCACCTCGAGCGTGAGGCCCTCGACCTTGTCGATGCGAACGCGCTGGCCGGCCCGCAGCGGCTCGGGGGCGCGCACCTGCCAGCGCTCGCCCTCGACCGTGGCCCACCCTTCGCCGGCGTCGAACGCGATGACTTCGCCGACGCTGCCGATCATGTGCGGCGTGCCGCTCACGACCGGCCGCCGCCGCGCCTTTGCCGCCATGCCGGCGACGCCGATGACGAAGCCGGCGGAGACGAGCGTCACGACGGCGACGAGCGACATCGGGATACCGAACCCCGGCACGTTGCTGTCGATCAAGAGAAGCGCGCCGAACGCGAACGCCGCGACGCCGCCGATGCCGAGCGCGCCGTAGCTGGGCACGAACGCCTCGGCCACGAAGAACGCAATGCCGAGCAGGATCAGCGCCAGCCCCGCGTAGTTCACCGGCAGCATCTGCAGCCCCCAGAGCGCCAGCAGGAGCGCGACGGCGCCGATCACGCCTGGCGCGACAAAGCCCGGGTTCATGAACTCGAACAGCAGGCCGTAGACGCCGATCATCATCAGGATCAGCACGAGGCTCGGGTCGCTGACCACGCCGAGCAGCCGATCGCGCCAATCGGGCTCGAGCGTCACGACCGCGGCCTTCGCGGTGGCGAGCTTCACGCTGCCGGCGCGCGAATCGCCGAGCGGCAGCACCCGACCGTCGATCTTCTTCAACAGATCGCTCACGTCGCCGGCGACCACGTCGATGACCTTGCGCGCGAGCGCGTCGGTCGCGCTCAGGCTGACCGACTCGCGCACCGCTAGCTCGGCCCACGCCGCGTCGCGGCCGCGCAGCTGCGCGAGGCTGCGGATGTACGCCGAAGCGTCGTTGATGCGTTTGGCGCTCATTGTGTCGTGGCCACCGTCGGCCGCGGAGGCGGCACTCGCGGCGCGGCCCGCAGGTTCCGGCTCGCGTCCGGGCGTTGGCATGCCGATCGCGACCGGCGTCGCAGCGCCGACGTTGGTCGCAGGTGCCATCGCGGCGATATGCGCCGCGTAGAGGATGTAGGTGCCGGCGCTCGCCGCGCGTGCGCCTTGCGGGGAGACGTAGGCGGCCACGGGCACCGGCGAGGCGACGATGTCCTTGATCATGCTGCGCATCGAGGTGTCGAGCCCGCCCGGGGTGTCGATCTGCAGGACGACGAGTTGGGCACCCTGGCGGGCGGCGCGCTCGAGCGAGCGGGACACGTACTCGGCGCTCGCCGGCCCGATTGCGCCGGCGATGCGCAGCACGAACACGGGCGGCACGGTCGCGCTCTCGGCTGCGCGAACGGGCGCGACGATAGCGGTCAGCGCCAGGGCGCACAGCCACCAGACGACCTTGCGGTTCACAAAGTTCACCTTCTTCCCGAGCGATGGTACGCTTTGCACCACCGCCTTCCGCAGCGTTGCACGGCCCTGTTCCTTTGAACCTGTTGCGCCATATTCGTGCCGTGCTCTGGGGCTTCATCGGCCTTGGTCGGCGCGAAGACATGTCGGAACTGCATCGGACCGGCAGCCCCATCCTGCTCATCGCAACCGGTCTAGTCCTGGCGCTGCTATTCGTCGCCGCGCTGATTGGTCTCGCGATGCTTGCCGTCCGGCTGGCCACCTGACACGCGTCGATGAAGCACGCCAGTGGTCAGACGCGACACTGGCGAGCTCGGCGTTGCGACGGAGCCCATGTGATCGGGCTTACGGATCCACCAGGACGTCGCTGAGCGCCGAATGGATGACGTGCTGGGCCATCCTACCGGTGTCGGAGTTGGTATGTGCATTCACGCTTTCTCGCCTTGTTGGCCGTTGTGCAGACCTGCACCGTGTTCGTCCCAGGAACGCTGTTCCTGATCGATAAAGGCCGAGGAACGTTGCCTAAACACGGTCGCGCGCGCTAGCAACGTCGTCGTGATCGGTGCGGTTACTGCCAGCAGGATGATGACGACCGTCCCGCGCAGGTCGATGGTCGCACCAACCGAGAAATTGACAATCGACGCAAGCGCGACACACCAGGTGCCGAGCGTTGAGGCCAGCGCCGGCGCGTGCATACGCTGAAAGAAGTCTGGCAGACGCAAGAGTCCGAGCGCAGCGATGAGGGAGAGCGCACCACTGGTGAGCAGAAGCGCGGCGACCGTCGCTTCAAAGATGCGGATGGGTTCCATCATGCGATCTCTTTAGTCGGCATCGTCGAGCGAGGTGTTCTCATTCGATGACCTCGCCGCGAAACAGGAACTTCGCCAGAGCTGTCGAGCTGACGAAGCCGAACAGCGCCATCAGCAGAGCGGCTTCGAAATACATACCGCTCGCATACCGGATGCCGAGGACCAGGACGATGAGCATCCCGTTGACGTAGATGAAATCGAGTGCCTGGATGCGATCCTGGGCGGAAGGTCCACGCAACAGGCGCAGCGTTGCCAGCGCGATCGCCAGGCAGAAACAGACGAGCGTCGCCGAGATCGCCAAGGACAGCACGGAAGTCATACGAATATCTCCATCAGCGGGCGTTCGTATCGCTGCTTGTAGTGCTCGATGAAAGCGGCCTCGTTGGCGACATCGAACACGTGCAGTACAACGGAGCGACGATCCCCAGTCAGTTCGGACCAAACCGTGCCTGGAACTACCGTGGTGATGAGCGCGAGTGCGGCCAGCCCATGCACGTCTTGAAGGTCGAGCGGTATTGCGACAAAGGCGCTGCGGGGCGCGTGGGCTCGCGAACGCAGCACTCGCCAGGCCACCTGCATCGTCGCGGAAAGCACATCCACCATCACGACACCGACCAGGCGGAGTAGGACCTGCGGATTGGCCAGCTTTGCCCGATCCGGCCGCAAAGACGCCGTGAGCAGCGGGACCGCAACGCCCACGATGGCCGCCATCAGCCAAGTGCCAGCGCTCGCGGATGCACTGAGCAGGAGCCAAAGCACCGCCGAGGCGAGTGACAGCAAGGGCGCCGGGAGGAGCCGCTTCATGGTGCGGCGTTCCCACCGGTCGGGGGCATGACCGGGCGCGCCGACATCACGGCCTCGATGTAGCGCTGGGGCTCGAGCAGCGTCTCAGCGGCGGCTTGCGTGAAGTGAAGGACCGGGCTCGCGCCGATGAGCAGGCCAACGCAGAGTGTCACCAGGATTGCGACGGGTATGCACTCGATCAAGCGCAGCATCGGTGCGGGCCGCCCCGCCGGAGCCCACAGGTAGCGAATTCCGAGGCGTACCGCAGCGATCATTGATGCCAATCCAGAAACGATCAGCAATGTCAGGAGGCTCCACGCGGCGAGCCCCGCTGCTGCCGACTCTCTTCCGAGGCTGCCGGGATTTAGGAGGGCGGTGAGCATGACAACCTTCGCAAGAAATCCAGAGAACGGCGGCAGCCCGGCCGTTACCAGCGCGCAGCAGGCGAAGGCGACGCTCAGGAATACGAGCGCGGCCGGAACCGCACGCCCGATCAGCGCTCGTTCGTCGTCGTCGAGGTTGGCATCCAGCGGAAGCCCGGGCGGCTCCATGAACGGCGCTCCTTCGCGGGGAATCTCAACAAGTGCCGGGTCGTCCGCGAGGAGTCGTGATCGTTCGAGCAACTCGATCAGCAAGAAGAGTGCGCTTGCCGCCACTGTCGAGCCCAGCAGATAGTAAAGGGCCCCTCCTGTCAGAGCGGGCACGTCGAAGCCAGCCGCGGCGAGCAACGTACCGCTCGAGACGATGAGGCTGAACGCGACCAGGCGGTCCAGACGCTGCGCACCCCATACGCCGATCGTGCCGAAGGCGAGTGTCGCCAGCCCGATCCAGATCAGCGCATCGGCGCCGAAGAGAAAGTTGTCGCTATTGCCCGACGGGAAGAAGAGGGTCCAGATCCGCAGTACCGCATAGAAGCCGACCTTCGTCATGACCGCAAAGAGCGCGGCGGCGGGCGGGCTCGCCGCCGTATAAGCCGGCAGCAACCAGAAATTGAGAGGCCACACCGCAGCTTTCGCGACGAACGCGATGCCCAGGATCCCAACCCCGACGTGCAGCAGACCGCGATCGGCTGACGGTATTTCCACGAGCTTGCGCGCCATGTCCGCCAGGTTGAGCGTTCCGGTCACGCCGTACAGCATGGCCGCGCCGATCAGGAACAGCGACGAGGCCAGCAGGTTGACGGCGATGTAGTGCAGTCCGGCGTGTACCCGCCTTTCACCCGAGCCGTGCAGCAGAAGACCGTAGGAGGCCACGAGCATGACTTCAAAGAAGACGAAGAGGTTGAAGAGATCGCCGGTCAGGAAGGCACCGTTCAACCCCATCAACTGGAGCTGGAACAAAGAGTGGAAGTGCACGCCGGCGCGTTGCCAGCGGCTCAGCGCAAACAGCAGCGAGGTGAGGCCAATGAACGCAGTCAGCACGAGCATGAGTGCCGAAAGGCGGTCGAGAACCAGCACGATGCCGAAGGGCGCGGGCCAATTCGACGGCAGATAGACGCCGACCGCTGGCGCCGCCGCGGCGTCTACGGCGACGAGGAGGCTCGTGCAGATGCCGGCGCCGACCACGCAACTCGCCACGTTCAGCGTTGCCTTCCAGCGGCGCCAACGTGCGCCACCTAGCAGCATCAGCGCAGCGCTGAGCAGTGGCAGCAGGATCGGCGCGGCGATGAGATGTGAGGGCGCATCGGCCACGATCCCGCTCATGCAAGACGCTCCGCCGGCGAGGGGTGCGCGCGGCAACGGTCTCGGCAGGCAGCCCTCATCGTGCCTCCTCGTCGCGTCCATCGACGTGATCGGTTCCACTGAGCCCGCGTAACGCAAGCAGAATCACCAGGAACAGCGCCGTCGTCGCGAAACCGATGACGATCGCCGTCAGCACCAGGGCTTGCGGCATCGGATCGGTGTAGTGAAGGAGGTCGGCCGGCCGGCCCGCCACGATGATCGGCTCAGCGCGGATCGACAGGCTTCCCATCGCGAAGATGAAGAGATTGACGGCGTAAGAGAGAAGCGACAGGCCCAGCAGAACCTGGAACGTGCGCGGCCGGAGCAGCAGCCAAACGCCCGAGCCCCCCAGTACGCCGATGGCAATGGAGACGATGACTTCCATCAGCTTGGACTCGGACCCGAGCCGGATTGCGCCTCGCCGCCGGCAACGGCGGCGCGCGGGCCGCGCAACGATTGGTGGGCGATCGAGGTGAGGATCAGCAGCGTCGCGCCGACGACGGTTGCAAAAACGCCGAAGTCGAAGAACATCGCGCTCGGGATGTGAATTCCCCCAAGCAGTGGAAGCTGCAAATGGACGGTGTGCGTGGTGAGGAACGGATAACCGAACAAAAGAGACCCGAAGCCGGTGGCCAGCGCCAGCAAAAGGCCTGCTGCGATCCACCGGGCCGGATAGGGCCTGACGTGCGCCTCGACCCAGGTCGTGCCGGCGGCCATGTACTGGGTGATAAGCGCAACGGCGACCGCTAGGCCGGCGACAAAGCCGCCGCCTGGCTCGTTGTGTCCTCGCATCAGGAGGTGAATTGCAACGACGAGGCCGATCGGCAATACAAGTCGCGCCAGCACGATGGGAACCACTGCCGAGCTCCTGACCATGTCTTCGGCCCCCGCGGCCGGTGTATCGGTGCCGTCTCCCGTCGTCCCAGGAAAGCGGCGTTGCAACAGGTGCTGCTGCGCCGGAATCGCGATGCTCTCGCGCGCAGGCCGAAATCGACGGAGGAGGGCGTACACGGTCAGCGCGACGATGCCGAGCACCGTGATCTCGCCCATCGTGTCGAAGCCCCGGAAGTCGACCAGCATGACGTTGACGACATTGCGACCGCCGCCCTCGCTGAGGGCCTTCTCGAGGTAGAACGGCGAGATGCTCTGCGGGGCAGGCCGGGTCAGCATGGCAAACGCCAAGCCAGCGAGCCCGGCGCCGGCGAGCAGAGCGATCGCAGCATCTCGGGCACGTCGCAGCGTCACGGGCCGACCGGCGTCGTCGGGCCGCGGAATTCGCTTCGGCAGCCACCGCAATCCAAGCAAGAAGAGCACGGTCGTGACGACCTCGACCACGAGTTGCGTCAGCGCCAGATCGGGCGCGGAGAACCAGACGAACGTCAAGCAGGTGACAAGACCGGCAACGCTCGTCGACGTCAGTGCTGCAAGCCGATGGAACTTCGCCCACGCGACAGTTCCGAGCGCGCAAACGCAGCCGACCAGCCATAGCAGGATGAACGCCGGCGTCGCCGGAACCCGCGGCCGATCTCCCCATGAGAGCGCCCCCGGGCCGCTCAGCGAGAGCATGGCGGCGATCAAGCTGGCAACGACGAGACAGAGGAGCTGCGGCTGCAACCGCCGTGTACTCAAGAGGGTCGTCGCGCGTCGCACGAGTCGCGTAGATCCGGCAAGCGCACCCTCGAACAGACGGCGTCCGTCAAGGCGGTCGATCAGGGGCGCACCCTTGAGCGCCCCACGTTCAAGATGGCGTCGCAGGACTGCGTAGAGCAGGACTCCGCCTGTCAGGGCCACGAGGCTCATCAGCAGCGGCAAGTTGAACCCGTGCCACAGGGCCAGGCTGTACGCGGGCAAGGTTCCGCCAACCACGGGGCGCGCCGCCGACGCGAGCACCGGCCCGATCGACCACGCGGGAAGAATGCCAACGATCAGGCATCCCAGCACCAAGAGCTCGACGGGTATCCGCATCCAGATCACCGGATCCTGGGGACGCCGCGGCAGGTCCTTCGACAGCGGCCCGAAGAAGATGTC
>Ga0097621_100001816_pt1 | contig 14675 bp, 12 predicted proteins | sample KBSMisM72_FD_73165 | JGI IMG/M metagenome (GOLD analysis project Ga0097621, IMG submission 73165) | Miscanthus rhizosphere microbial communities from Kellogg Biological Station, Michigan, USA - KBS Miscanthus M7-2 (version 2) (version 2) | ecosystem: Host-associated > Plants > Roots >... | reverse complement strand
GCCACGCTGCTGACCGAAGAACTGTTCCTCGATCGGTACACCGGCAACAACACGATCGTCCAGACGTGGCAGCTCACCAGCGACGCGACGGTCGGCATCGGCGGCATTCGGACGTCGACCGTCGAAGTGTCAGGGATGATCGAGACGCGGAAGGTGCCGGGGCTCGCCTATGCAGCGTTCGGCGTCGCTCCCGGATGCGCCGCGCTGGCGTTCAACGGCAACGTGGGCACGGACAGCTACAACTCCGCCACGTTGAGCGGTAACACGACGCCGACGTTCGACCACAGCGGCGGGGACGTCGGCACCAACGGCAACCTGACGATCGTCGGCCACGTCGGCGTCGAAGGCAACCTCTACTCGCCGAAGGTCGGCGTCGGCGCATGCGACGCGGGTAACGTCACCGCGTTGACACAAACAGGTGCCGCGACCGTCACGGGCGGTGCGCCTCTCAAGCTGCCGAAGGTGATCACATTCCCGACGCCGGCCATACCGGCGCCCTCGCCGCTGCCAGCGGTGAGCCTCTCGGCGGCAGGCACATCCGCTGCAACCTGCCCGCTGCTCGGTCTGGTGGCTGGCGTCAATTGTTCGGTCAGCGGCAGCACGATCACGATCGCCAACACGACGGCGACGCCGTTGACACTGCCGAGCCTGAACCTCGATTCCCACGTCAGCCTCGTGCTGACGGCCCCGCCCAACCCCGCGATCTCGAATACCTACAATATCAACAGCATCAGTCTCGCTGGCCAGGCGGAAGTCAGTGTGAAGACGACGACGCCGGCGGCCACGGTGGTCGTCAGTGTCTCTGGCAAGAATCCGGACTCCTCGCCGATCGCCGTTCCGATCGACTTCGTCGGAGGGACGTTCGCGGCTCCCGATCTCAGCGCGTGCCCGACGTGCTCGGTCTACGACGCCAAGATCCTGGAATTCATGTACGGCGGGACGGGCGAAATCAGAATGACGGGAAATTCCGGTGCGGCGGCGACGTTCTACGCGCCGAAGGCGGCGGCGGTGTTCAGCGGGACGGCGGATCTGTACGGCGCGATCATCGCGGACACAATCTCCGCCGTGGGCACGTTCAACATTCATTACGACGACAGCCTCGCGAATGGCGGGTGGACGAAGAGCTCGCCGATGATGACGGCGTTCTCCTGGAAGAAGAACTGAGGGCTGTGACCTACAATGCTCCGCGATGTCCAGGGCGCTCTCAGCCGTCGCGCTCATCGCGGCGTATAACGAAGCCGACATCATCGAGCCGGTCGTTCGCGATCTGATCGCGAACGGCCTGCTCGTGTACTTCATCGACGACGGGTCGACCGACGCGACCGCGCGTCTGGTGGAGCCACTTGTCGGCCGGGGCGTGCTCGCCGTCGAACGGATGGAGCCCGCACCCGCCGCCGCAGGTGCTCGTCAGTTCGCGTGGGAACGTCTGCTTCGACGCAAGGCGCAGCTCGCCAGCGAGCTCGACGCCGATTGGTTTCTCCATCACGACGCCGACGAATTCCGCGAAAGCCCGTGGACCGGCGTGTCGCTGCTCGAAGGCATCCGACGCGTCGACAAACTCGGATACAACGCGATCGACTTCGCCAACCTCGATTTCTGGCCGACGCACGACAACTTTGCCGCTGGCGGCGATCCTCGCGACGCGTTCCCGTGGTATTCAGAGGCCGCGACGTACGACCGCGTCCAGGTCCGCTGCTGGCGGAAGACGTCGAAGGTCGACCTCGCGTCGAGCGGCGGCCACGACGCGCAGTTCGAAGACAGACGCGTCTTCCCCATCCGGTTCGTCTCACGTCACTACCCGATCCGTGGACAAGCACACGGCGAGCGGAAGGTCTTTGCGGAGCGTCGTCCGCGGTTTTCTCCGAAGGAACGCTCCCGCAACTGGCACGTGCAATACGACGACATGCAGGAAGGCGCCTCCTTCATTCGGGATATGTGCGACCTCACTCGCTACGACGGCGACGCAGTGCGTACGGCGCTGACGCTGCGTCATCGGGGCGTCGAGACGCTGGAAGCGTCGCTAGCGGAGTTGCAGTCGGCGCTCGACGCCGCCAAATGCGAGGCGGAGGGCGCGCGGCGCGACGCGCAATCGGCCCGTGAGGAGATCGCGCGGCAGGCCGCCCGGATTGCTGAATTGAACGGCGTCGTCGAACACACGACCCAGGATCTGGCCATGCAGCGGGAGGACCGCGTGCAATTGCGGGCGACGCTCGACTCGCGCGCCATGGAGCTCGGTGAAGCACGCGCGCAGCTCGCGCATCTGCACAGCGCGCTCGACGTCCGGAACGTCGAGCTTATCGAGGTCCACGATCAGCTCAGAAGTATTCTCGCGAGCCACAACGCTTTCCGCGAGGAGAGCGATCGGCGCCTGCAGGATGTCCGCGACCGTCTCGACGCGGTCCACCGATCGTGGAGCTGGCGCCTGACAGCGCCGGCCCGCTCGCTGGTGCGCTGGATGAGGGGCTACTAGCCGCCGTGCCCGCCGTCTCGGTGATCGTTCCCTGTTACAACCTCGGACAGTTTCTCGACGACGCCGTCGAGAGTGTGCTCGCGCAAACGTTCCAGGACTTCGAAATCCTGGTGATCGACGACGGGTCGACGGATCCGCTGACGAGCACGATGCTCGCGAGCTACGCCCGCCCAAAGACCCGCGTCATCCGGATATCGCACCGCGGGCTGGCCGCCGCCCGCAACGCCGGCATCGAACTGGCGGCGGGCCGATACCTTTGCGCGCTGGACGCCGACGATCGCTTGCGCCCGACGTTCCTCGAACGGACCGTCGGCGTCCTCGACAACAACTCGCAGTTGACGTTCTGCTCGACATGGCTCCGCACATTTGGCGACGAGCACTGGGATTGGACGCCAGACAGATGTGACATCCCTACGCTGCTTTGGGAAAACACCGTATTGACTGCGGCGCTCGTCCGCCGCGACGCCGTCGTCGACATCGGCGGCTACGACACCGGCATGCCCGAGCAGGGTGACGAAGACTGGGATTTGTGGCTGCGACTCGCAGCCGCCGGCCGTACCGGAACGATCCTGCGCGAGGTGTTGTTCGACTACAGACGGCGCCCGGCGTCGATGAGCAACACGTGTTGGTACGGCCCGGGACACTTGCCGCTGCTGCACTATCGTGTGGACAAGTTTCGGGACCTTTATTCGACATACCTCTGGGACGTACTGCTTCATCAGGACGACGCGACGAGCGCGCTGCTTCGCCGTAACGACGAGCTCGAGCGGCACCTCGCGTCGAATCTCGAGCCGGCCCTGTCGGCCCGGCAAGCGGAGCTGCGTTCACTCGAAGAGAAGCTCGCGCGGCTCGAGCGGTCGTCGCAGCACGTTCGAAATGTCGAGACGGCGCTCGCAGCGAGCGCGGCGGAAGTGGACGCCTTGAAACGGTCGATGAGCTGGCGCGTCAGCGGACCGTTGCGGACGGTGTACGGCTGGTGGCTGAAATGGACGGGCGCATGAATCGCCAGTCGATCGCGGCAATCATCACGTGCCACAACCTGGGCCGCACGTTACGAGAAGCGCTCGACAGCGTCGAACGGCAAACACGCCCCGCCGCGGAAATCGTCGTCGTCGACGATCGCTCGACGGATCTCCACACCAGACGGGTGCTCGCTGAACTCGAGCACGAAGGCACGCATGTGCTTCGCATCGACGGCGGCAGCGCGTCCGCAGCGCGTAACGCCGGCGCCCGTCGCACTGATTCGCCCTATCTCGTCTGGCTGGACGCCGACGATGCGCTCGAACCGAATTACTTCGAGCTGGCGGCGTCGAGGCTCGATGCCGACGACTCGATCGATTTCGTGTCGTGTGCGATTCAAGCGTTCGGGGCCGCGCAGTATAACTGGCGTCCCGCTGAGCCGACATTCGTCGACGCCGTGTCGACTGGGGGCGTGCCGCACGCCTCGTCCATGATCCGCCGCAACGTGTGGGAGTCGGCCGGCGGGTTCGATGAATCGCTGGCGACGTTCGAGCTGCTGGACTTCTGGGCGTCGGTGCTCGAACAGGGGCGAAAGGGCATCGTGCTCGACGACGCCCTCCTTCGCTATCGAATCCGCGCGTCGTCCGGCTATCGGCGGTCGCTTCGCGGCGACACCTACCGCGCGCGTCTCCGGCACTTCTACGAGAAGCATCGCGAGGCCGTTGCGCGACACGCGTCCGCGATGATCGAGGCAAAAGAGGCGTTCCTCCTGAGCCAGCGCGCGCACCAACAGCATCTCGAGTCGCGCATTGCCGACGTTGAAGCGCGGCTGCGCGACACGCAGCAACAGATCGACGCCGTCGTCGAGCGTCTCGCCCGTCATGGCGCCGCCCGTGTCGACCGCGGTGCGCTGCAGCAGACCAGCCCCATCAGCTCCGCCTGGGGACGGGACCGCGGGACGGCAATCGACCGCTACTACATCGAGCAGTTCCTCGACGCGCATCGCGCGGACATTCGCGGCCGTGTACTCGAGGTCCGCGACGCGGACTATACGACCCGATTTGGCGGGCCCAGCGTGGCTCACGGCGACGTCGTGGACATCGACCCGTCGAACGGCCGCGCGACGATCGTCGCCGACCTGCGCAACGCGGCGAACATCCAGTCAGCGACGTACGACTGCATCGTCGTCACGCAGACGCTTCACCTCGTCGACGATATCGCTGCGGTGATCGGAGAGTGCGCCCGCCTGCTGCGTCCAGGAGGCGTGGTTCTCGCGACGGCGCCGAGCATCATCCGCGTCGACGACGAGGCCGGAGTGGATGGCGACTACTGGCGGCTCACTGAAGCATCGGCGCGCAGGCTATTCGCGGACGCGTTTCCGGTGGAGCAGGTGGAGGTAACCACCTACGGCAACGTCGCCGCGGCCACTGCGTTTCTGCACGGTCTCTCCCGCGAAGAACTGTCGAATGCGGAGCTCGATCGCCACGACCCCGTGTTTCCGGTCGTCGTCGCTGTCCGGGCAGTGAGGCCGGCGGCGACATCGGAGGCAGCCAACCGGACCGCGCACGCCGTCCGATCGCGGTCGAACGCTCGGGCGCTCGTCCTCGCTTATCACCGCGTTGCGGCGCTCGAGCCCGACACGCACCGGCTGTGCACGCCGCCGCCGGTGTTCGAAGAACACATGGCGTGTCTTGCGCGCGACTGGACGCCAATCGGCCTCGACGAGCTCGCCGCCGCGGCGTCTTCAGACTGCATTCCGGAACGCGCGGTCGCCGTCACATTCGACGACGGCTACCTCGACGCGCTGACGATTGCGTCGCCGATTCTGCAGTCGTTCAACATCCCCGCCACGTTTTTCATCAACAGCGATCGATTGACGGAACCTCACGAGCGGTGGTGGGACATCATGGAGCGACTGTTTCTCACTGCGGTCGTGGTGCCGCCGGAGCTCGACCTTCAGTCGGAGCGGTATCGCCTTCGCGCGTCGACGCGGACGCCCGGCGAACGGGCCGCTGCGCTCGAACTCGTGAATCAGGCGATGTGGACGCTCGGCGGGGACGACCGCGCCTCTCTCGTCTCGCGCGTGATCGTGTGGAGCGGAGTGTCCGACTGCGTGCGTGCGAGCCATCGGCTCTTGACGAGCGACGAGCTCCGCACGTTGGCGTCCCGGCCGGGCCATCGCATCGGCGCGCACACGGTGCATCATCTCGCGCTCACGACGCAGCCGCGCGCGACGAAGCAGGTGGAGGTCGCCGCCGACAAGGCCGCACTAGAGGACGTGCTTGCGTGTCCCGTCTCGCTTTTCTCGTATCCGTATGGAGATTACGACGCCGAGCTGGTGACGATCGTGCGCGACGCGGGATTTCGCGCAGCCGTGACCGTCGAGGCTGGTCGCGTCACCGCGATGACGAACCGGCTCCTGTTGCCGCGCCACGAAGTGACCGCGCGCATGCACGGCGACTTCGCGCGGCAACTCGAGGAGATTCTTACCGATCGAGCCTGACGTCGGCGGTGCCGATGTCGCGCGTGGCGCCCTGGTTGTCGACGGCCTGAAACACGAGCTTGTGGGGCCCGAGCGTCACGTCCCTGGGCAGTATGATCACCAATTTCCAGCCGTGCGTGTCGTTCCCGTGCGCGTACCTCGGGTAAGTCTTGCTGACATCCGGCCTGGCTTCAGTCATCGTCGTCTGTGCGAGGTAGTGGCCGTCCAGATAGACATGGACCTTCGAGACGGTGTTGTCGTCGAGGGCCCAACCGTGCGACGTCATATTGCGTTCGACGGCGAGGCCGTTCGTCGGCTCGTCGACCCATCCAAACGGCAGCTCGTTCTTGGAATCCGGGCCCGTCTGCAGCGAGGTGCATCCCGCGGCGCACGCCAGCAGCACACCCAGAAGAACTCGACGCGCCATTTTCGCGCCTCCTATGACGCGGAACCCGCGTGCGTCAGCGTCGACACGTAATGTGCCGCCACGTCGCGCGCGGGTCCCTCGAATGCCACACGGCCGGCGTCGAGCAGCAGCGCGCGGTCGCAATAGGTCGCGATAATTCGCGGATCGTGGCTCACGATGACCGCGGTGTGTCCGTGTGCGCGAAGCTCGAGGTACCGTGCCTCGCACCGCTGCTTGAAGCCCGCGTCGCCGACGGCGAAGATCTCGTCGAGAATCAGGACGTCGCGCACCGCCTTGAACGCAATCGCGTAGCCGAGCCGCTCGGACATGCCGCTCGAGTAGTGCTTCAATTTCAGCTTCGCGAACCGTTCGAGCTCGGCAAACGCCAGGATGTCGTCCAGGGAATGGCGAATCTCCGCGATCGACATCCCCATGACTGATCCGATCAGCATGACGTTGTCGATCGCATCCAGCTCGGTGTTCCAACCGACGCCCAGCTCGAGGACCGGCGTAATCGAACCGTGAGCCTGGACTGTGCCTCTGTCCGGCAGATACACGCCGCTCAGGATCTTCAGCAGCGTGCTCTTGCCGCATCCGTTGCGCCCCATGATCCCGACCGCTTCACCGCGGGCGACGGCAAACGAGATCCCATCGAGCACCTGAAGCTGATCGAAGCGGCGCGGTTTGAATGCCGCCAGCACATGTTCGCGGACCGTGTCGCGCCGGACGCTTGGGATCGCGAACGACTTCGACACCGCATCTACCTCGAGCATCAGCGGCGCGCTCATACGTACTCCGCCGCCCTCGGACTCAGGCGGGTGAAGACGATGATTCCGACGATGAGACAGACGGCGGCGTCGATCGCGAGATAGGTATGCCCACGCAGCGTCGGCATCGCACCGGCGACCAGCACCATGCGCGAAAACTCGATGACGGGTGTCGGCGGCCACAGGTACAGATAGAAGTGAAAGCGCTCAGGCAGAATGCCAAGCGGATAGATGATCGGCGCGAGAAAAAAGCCGGCCTGCAGCATCAAGTCCCACACCTGATTGAGATCGCGATAGCGTAGGAACAGCACGCTCGAGCCCAGCGCGAACCCCACCACCATCGCGACGAGCGCCGCGCAGTACAGCCCGAACACCAGCAGCGTGCCCATCGTCGGCGCATGACCGGTCGCGAGCAGAAACAGGCCGATCACCACGACGAACACGACAAGCGTGATGACGGCATTGGCAATCGAGGTCACCACGAGAATCCACGACGGGACACGCGTCTTGGCCAGCAGATAGCTCTTCGTGTTGAGCGACATCAGGCCGCTCTTGGTCCCCTCGGCGAAGAAGTCCCAGAGAAACAGCCCGACGATCAAATCGAGCTTGTAGGTGGGCTTCGACGCGAACAGGAACGAGAACACGCCCATGAGCACGACGAACATGCCCATCGGCTTCAACAGCGCCCAGGCGAACCCGCCTGCGGTGCCGTGATAGCGCGTCTTGAAGTCCGTCCGAACCAGCGTCCACACCAGGCCGGCATACGAGCGGCCGCGCGCGTTGGACGCCGTCGACGCGATCGGTGCGCTGGAGGCGAGAGGCAGCGTCACCGGACGACTCTCCTCGATTCGAGATCGTCGAGCACGGCGACCGCCCGCTGAGCCGACGCGTTCTTTGGATCGAGAGCGATCGCCTCGTCAAAATGCCGGCGCGCTTCCTTCAACTTGCCGCCAAACGCCAGCGACCGTCCGAGCGAGACGTGCGCGGCCGGATCGCGCGGACGCAAATCGACGGCAACGCGGCCCTGCTCGATCGCTTCGCCCCAGCGGCCCGCGTCCTGCAGCGACTCGGCCAACAGCAGCCGCGGCCGCGGATGGCGCGGCGCGAGTTCAGCCGACTCGCGCCACAGCCCGACCGGATCGCTCCAGACGACGTTCCGCTGGCGCGTCTCCGCCGCAAACGACACGACGACCGCCGCAAGCGCCGCGATCGCGCCAACGCGAATCCCGCGTGGCTGGGCGGCGAACCAATTCGCGATCGCCGCCATCCCCGCGCCTGCCGCCAGAAACAATCCGAGACTCGCCAGGTAGACGCGATGCTCGGTCATCGGCTCGCCCTGATCGAACGCGATGAGGACAGACGAGGGCACCAGCAGCAGCAGGAACCACGTGAGCCCGAGGCTCGCGAGGCCGCTGGTCCGGCGCAAGCGCCAGGCGACCGCGATGTAAGCGCCGACGATTGCCAGATCGGCGAAGGCACGAGGCTGCCAGACGCTGTTGAGCGCGACCACCTCGTGAAAGAGCGCCTGTCCTCTCGGCACGATCATCATCGCGAGGTAGCGGCGGAAGACGTCGGCGTCCAGGAGGAGATACCGCCCGTGCCACGCCGCCTGTCCCGGATACTCGATGCGCACGAGCACGAACAGTCGAATGAGACCGAGGAGCACCGTGATGACGACGAGCGGCGTGTACACTCGCTTGACGCGACGGGCGCGTTCTGTCTCGTTGGCGCTGGCGAAGGCGTCGTACGCCAGGACGACGAGCGGAAACATCGCCGCCGTCTCCTTGCTCAGGAGAGCGGCGAGCCATGCGGCCATCATGCCGACGAGGGCCGCGGCGTTCGACGTGCGGATCCACGTCTGGGCGCAGAGCATCGCCGTCAGGAAGAACGTGGCGCACAGCACCTCGGATCGACCGCTGACGTATCCGACGGCTTCGGTCATCATCGGATGCACCGCGAACAGCGCGCTCGCGGCGAACGCCGATCCGCGTGAGAGCCCTGCCCGTCTGGCGAGAATGACGAAGAGGCCGACATTCAGGGTGTGCAGTACGACGTTCGTCACGTGGAACCCGAACGGCGTGGGACCCCACGTCACGCGATCCACGGCGTACGAGAAGTTCACGAGCGGACGGGTGACGTCGTGCATCACAATCGCGGCGAGATTCGTCAGGCTGTGAATCGACGCATTTGTGATCACAGTGTGGTAATCGTCGTACACAAACGGATTGTGGAGCGCGTTCACATAGACTAGGAGCGCCATCGCCATCGCGATGCCGCCGTACAGGACGGTGCGCCGATCGACAACACGAACGCTTTGACGCGGCCTCTCCGAATCCTGCATGTCACGCCGTACTTCAGTGACGCGTGGGCCTACGGCGGCATTCCCCGCGTCGTGCACACGCTCGCACACGAACTCGCTCGCCGCGGTCACGACGTCACCGTCTGCACGACCGACGTGTGTGACGCGGAGACCCGATCGCCGCGGTGCGACGGTTTCGGCGCACTGTGGCAATCGGTGCCGCCGACGCACACATCGGATGGCTTGCATGTCCGCGTGTTTCGCAATGTCTCGAATCGTCTGGCATACCGCTTGCAGTTTTACTCGCCAATAGGTCTCCAGCGATTCATGTCAGTGCAAGCGAGAACATTCGATCTCGCTCACCTCCACGCGTGCCGAAATCTGCCGGGGGTGATTGCAGCATCGCATTTACGGCACGCTGGCGTGCCGTATGTCCTCACGCCCAACGGCACCGCGCCTCGCATCGAGCGGCGCCGCGTCGCCAAACTCGTGTTCGACGCCCTCGGCGGCCATCGCGTCTTCACCGGCGCAGCGCGCCTGCTCGCGGTGACGCACGTCGAGGCGCACCAGCTACGCGGCCTCGGCGCAGACGAATCCTCCATTCGTATCGTCCCGAACCCGATCGATCTGCAGGAGTTTGCAACGCTGCCAGAACGCGGCACATTCCGGCACCGGCATGCACTCGGCGACGCGCCGATCGTGCTGTTCCTCGGAAAATTGACGCCGCGGAAGCGCCTCGATGTCGTCGTGCGCGCGTTTCACCAGATCGGCGACGTCGACGCGCAGCTCGTGATTGCCGGCAACGACATGGGCGCAGGCCAGGCCGCCAGGGATCTCGTGGGACGCCTCGGCGTGCAATCGCGTGTGACGTTTACGGGTTTGCTCCGCAATCGCGAACGCATCGAGGCGCTGGTCGATGCCGCCGTGCTAGTCTACCCGTCACAAGACGAAATCTTCGGAATCGCCGCGCTCGAAGCGCTGCTGTGCGGCACGCCCGTGGTCGTCTCCGACGACTCGGGATGCGGAGAGATCGTGCGCGCCGCCGGCGGCGGGGCGGTCATTCCGGTGGGCGACGTCGACGCGTGTGCACGCGCGATTCGGCAGGCGCTCGCGTCGCCGGATGAATCGCGTCGAGTGGCCGCTGGCGCCGCGAACGTGCGACTGGGCTACAACGCAAGCACCGTCGTCAACGGACTGGAACGCGTGTACCGAGAACTCATGTGATCAAGATGACGGAAGGGATCAGCTTCGTCGTACCGGTGCACAACGGCGCCGGGACCATCCGCGAGACGTTGGCGGCCATCGTCGCCGACATTGTCGACGAGCCGTCCACGGAAATCATCGTCGTCGAAGACGGAAGCGAGGACGAGTCGGCGAACGTCCTGATGGAGCTCGCCGAAACGCTGCCGATTCGAGTCATCCGCGGCAGCGCACGCGGTGCCGCCGCCGCGCTGAACGCGGGCATCAGGGCCGCGCGGTTTTCGCTCATCGCGCAGGTCGATCAGGACGTGATCATCCGGCGCGGCTGGACCGAAACGCTGAAGCGGACATTCGACGATCCGGCCGTCGCAGCAGCGCAAGGCTGGTACGTGCGCGATCCGTCGGCGACGCTGTGCGTTCGTGCGATGAGCATCGACCTCGAACAGCGGTACCTCGCGCTTCCACAAGGCCACTCCGATCACGTCTGCACTGGAAACACGATGTATCGGGCCGCCGCGCTGCACTGGATCGGTCTGTTCGACGAAACGCTCGGATACGGCTACGACAACGACGTGAGCTATCGGCTGCAGGAGGCGGGGTTCCGGCTGCGCATCGAGCAGGACGCGCAAAGCCTCCATCGCTGGCGCGAAGGCCTCTCTGGCTATTTGCGTCAGCAGTACGGGTTTGGCTACGGACGCATCGACGTCGTGAGCAAACATCCGTGGCGGTTCAACGGCGACTGCGTCTCCCCGGCCGCGATGATGTGGCATCCGCTCCTCATGGGCGCCGCATTTCTTCTGTTGGTTGTGTCCGCGCCGCTGGCTGCGCTTGGTCTGTCGTGGCAGCCGTACTTCAACTTCGGTGCGACGCTCGTGGGGCTGCTCTTTCTCGAGCGTCTCTCAGCGAGCGGCCGCGCGCTGGCGCGCTTCGGCGACACCGCCGCGCTGACGTTTCCGCTTCTCCACCTCGCCCGCGATCTGATGTGGGTCGCCGCGATCGCCGTCTGGACGAAACGCCGGGTCAAAGGCCAACCCTCGCTGCCGTCCCACAGCATGCGTGCGCGGGTGCACTCCGGATGAAACCAGCCGTCCTGTGCGTCGTCGTCGCGCACAACGAAGCGCCGAATCTTCCCCTCGTCGTGGCGGACATTCGCGCGCAGCAGAAGCACCTCGACATTCTCGTCGTCGACGATGGGTCGACGGACCGGACGATATCGGTGCTGCCGCACCTCGGGGTGCGATGGCTGCAGTTGCCCGAGCGCATGGGAGTGGGCAGCGCGATGCGCGCCGGCCTGCGCTACGCCGCGCGTAACGGCTACGACGTCGTCGTTCGCGTCGACGGGGACGGGCAGCACCGCGCGGACGACATCGCCGCGTTGCTTCACGCCCTGGACGCCAGACGGGCGGACGTCGCAGTCGGATCGCGGTATCAGATCGAGCAGCCCGTACGCCGCTCGCAACGGCTGTTGGGCACCGTGCTGTCGATCGCCACGCGGCAGCGGGTCACCGATCCCACGTCGGGTTTTTGCGCGTTCGGGCCGCGCGCGATGCGCATGCTGGCCGAGCATCATCCGACCGGCTACCCTGAGCCCGAGCTGCGCCTGTTCGTCGAACGCAACGCGTTGAGTGTCGTCGAGGTGGGCGTGCGGTCGCGTCCGCGGTTTCACGGTCAGACGTCGTTGACCGCCGGACGTATTATCGCGACGACCGCGCGCGTCGCGCTCGCGCTGGCCATCGTGCCGTGGCGCCGCCGTGTGCAGGAGGTTGTCCGTGCCTGATCGCGTGCAGCTTGAAACCCTCGTCGCGAGCATCGGCCTGCTGCTCGCGGTGTTCGAGTTGATCCGGCGCCGCAAATTGACCGAAGAGTACTCGTTCCTGTGGATTCTGCTCGGCGGCACGCTCTTCGTGGTGTCGATTCGCGCCGACATGCTCGCCGCCGCCGCCCGCCTCGCCGGCGTCGCCAACCCGGCTGCGCTGCCGCTCGTCGTGGCGGTCGCCGCAATCCTCATCGTGTGCTTGTGTTTGTCGGTGATCGTGTCCCGCCAGCGGCAGCAAATCGAACGGCTCATCGAGGAGACCGCGATTCTCTCAGCCGAGTTGCGCGACCTGCGCAGCGCACCGCCAGTGAAGTGAGAGTCCTGCACGCGATTCACGATTTTCTTCCACGCCATCGGGCCGGCTCCGAAATCTACGCCCTTCATCTGTGCCGCGAGCTCGCCGGACGGCATGACGTCACCGTCCTTTGCGCCGACTACGACCCGCATCAGCCTCACGGACACGTCACGTGGCGGCTCTACGAGGGCCTGCCCGTCGTGGAGATCACGAACAACTGGCGATGCGGACGGTTTGTCGAGACGTACCGCCCGCCGGTCATTGCCGAGCGTCTCGACCACGTGCTGCGCGCCATTCAGCCCGACGTCGTCCACGTCCACAACCTGCTGAACCTCTCGTTCGACCTGCCGTTGCTGGCACGGCGGCGCGGCGCGAGCGTCGTCGCCACACTGCACGACTACACGCTGCTGTGCGCGTCAGGCGGACAGCGCGTCCACGTCGCCGAACAGCATGTCTGCCACGAGATTGACACCCAGCGCTGCGCGCGCTGCTTCAGGCAGTCGCCGTTCGGCGCCCAGGTGGCGCTCGGACGGCTCGCGGGCAAGACGGCGATCGCTCCCGCATTCGACGCCGCGGCGACGCTCGCACGACGGTTCCCGCGGACGATTGGCCGTCTTGCGAATCGCGTCGGTCGCATACCGGCGCTCAGCGTCTCGGCTCGCGATGTGGACGATCGCCTCGCGGCCGGACGCGCGGTTTTCGAGCACGTTGACGCCGTCGTCGCGCCCTCGGCGTCCATCGCGTCCGAGTTCGCCCGGTTCGGCATGCCGATCGCGAAGATGCGCACGATGGACTACGGCTTCGTTCCCATCGCTCGCCGCAGGACGTCTGCCTCCTCGTCCCGTCTGCGCATCGGCTACGTGGGCACGCTTGTCTGGCACAAAGGCGTCCACGTTCTGATCGACGCCGTGCGGGCGCTACCGCTGACCGCGTACGCGCTGAAGGTTTTTGGCGACGTCGCCGTGTTTCCCGAATACGTGGCTGATTTGCGGACGCGCGCACGAGGGCTGCCGGTTCAGTTCGAGGGGAAGTTCGATCAGCGCGACGTGAGCGACGTCTATCGGCAGTTCGACGTGCTCGTCGTGCCTTCGCTCTGGCTCGAAAACTCGCCGCTTGTCATCCATGAGGCGTTCATGGCCGGCGTCCCCGTCGTCGCCGCTCGCATCGGCGGAATCGCCGACCTCATCGAGCATGGCCGCACGGGGCTTCTGTACGATCCGAACCAGGCCGGCGCGCTCGAAGCGGCGCTCCGATCTCTGATGGAGACGCCGAGGCGCCTCGAGGATTTGACCGTCGGCGTCCAGACACGGACGCGAGTGCGCTCGATGACGGAGGATGCCGACGCGTGGGACGTCATTTACCGCGATGTTCGCAAGTAAGATCTCGATAGTCATCCCCACTCGAAACGGCGGCGAGACGCTGCCTGCAGTCGTCGACGCCGTCTCTCGGCAGCGCATCGATGTTCCCGTCGAGACGATCGCGATCGATTCGGGATCCACTGACGGCACCGTGGCTTTGCTTCGGCGGCACGGCGTCAAGGTCTTCGACATCCAAGCTGACGCCTTCGATCACGGCCTCACCCGAAATCTCGGTCTGAGCCTCGCCACGGGCGACCTGGCGGTACTGCTCGTGCAGGACGCGGTGCCCGCGTCGGACCAATGGCTGTCGACGCTCACCGCGCCGTTCCGAACCGACCCACAGCTCGCCGGCACGTTTGCGCGTCAGGAACCTTGTACAAGCGCCGGTCCGATTACCCGCCACTATCACGCGGCGTACCTCGCGTCGTCTCCCATCGGCCGAACGGCTTCGCTGCAGGACGACGGCGCGTTCGCCGAGCTTGCGCCGTCCGCGCGTCTGGATTGCTGCACGTTCGACAACGTCTGCTCGTGTGTTCGCCGAAGCGTGTGGCAGAAGCATCAGTTTCGACCCACGGCCATCGGCGAAGACCTCGCATGGGCCAAGGAGGTGCTGCTGGCGGGC
>Ga0097621_100001815_pt1 | contig 14675 bp, 19 predicted proteins | sample KBSMisM72_FD_73165 | JGI IMG/M metagenome (GOLD analysis project Ga0097621, IMG submission 73165) | Miscanthus rhizosphere microbial communities from Kellogg Biological Station, Michigan, USA - KBS Miscanthus M7-2 (version 2) (version 2) | ecosystem: Host-associated > Plants > Roots >... | reverse complement strand
GTGCGCGACATGGACGAGACGCTGAAGTACTGGAACGGCGTGCTCGGCATGGAGATGCCGAAGGCCGACAAGTTCTCGAGCGATCAGGCGATGCTCGACTTGATGGGGCTGCCGAAGAACGCGTCGTACCGCGTCTCGAGCGGCGTCATCTCCGGAAGCCCCGCGCGTATCGAGTTCATCGAGATCAAAGGCGTGCCGCGCAAGCCGTTCGACCTGCGCGTGACGGACGCGATGGCCTGCGGCATGGCCATCCGCATCGGCCACATCCGCGACGTCCTCGCGAAGATCAAGGCGAACGGAGGACGCGTCCTCTCGAAGAACGAAGAGCTCGTCGAGTGGAGCGACACCATCCGCAACGTCTTCGTGAAGGATCCGAACGGGCTGAATCTGGAACTGGTCGGGGCGGCGGATCCGAACCTCTAAGACGCGCGCCGAATCGGCCAGACGACTTCCGTCCGCCAGTCCTTCGGATCGGGATGCTCGCCGGGATCCGTGATGTACGCCTCCCACGGCGGCCCCGCCGCCTCGAAGCCGTGCGACTCGATCCAGACTTCCAGGGCGGCGTACGCCTGCTGGAGCGTTTCGTACGGCCCGGAATGAACCGTCGTCGCAGCGGGGCCGGCGGGCAGCATGTCTTCGACGACGCCCTCGACGGCGGCTCCCGCCCCGCCCGACGAGCCTGAGATGCGCATTCCCGGTTCCATCGTGACCATGCCAGGGCCGATCTGCGGATAGCGAGTGAACGGGTGGCCTGAGAGGGCGAGGCCGCGTTGCTGCGCGTATTGAAAGATTCCCGGCAGCACATTCGCAATCGTCGTGGCGATGTCGGTTCGCTGCACTCGTTTGCGAACGACCAGCACGGGTTGCTCCGCAAGATCCTTCTTGACGATCTCGTAGCTCATATCACTCCTTGGTGTCGGGTCCTTCGACGCGACGTGAAACAAGCCGATGCAGGGGGCCACATGATCGACTGTCGCTCGATGCGCAGCGGCATCGCGCGGGATGACGGGCGTCGCGAAACCGCGTGCGCGATACGCGGTCGGCGTCATGCCGAATTGGCGGCGGAACGCGCGAGTGAACGCCTCGTGGCTGCCAAATCCGCATGACATCGCCACCTGAAGCACCGGCTGACGACTGGTCAGCAGCAAGGCGGCGGCGCGGCTGAGCCGCAGCCGCAGACTGTACTGTTTTGGAGTTTCGCCCGCGGCCGCCGAAAAGAGGCGGTGCAAATAGAAGGGCGACAGCCGCGACTGCGTCGCGAGCGCAGAAAGCGGCAGCGCGTCGTCGAGACGCGAGGCCGACGTCGCGATGGCCACGAGCGCCCGTCCGAACGGAGTGTTGCGCGAACCCCTGTTCATCTGCGACGCGGATTCTACGTGACCGGAACCTTGGCGCTTTGATGTTTCTTGCGGTCGACGTCGCGGGGCTATTTCAACACGACATCGAAGGTGGCGCGGCACGTGGTCGAAACGTCCTGCGCCACTTCAGTCTTCTTGTCGTCTTTCGTGATGTCGTAGGTCATGGGCTTTGCCTTGTCGGGCAAGCCTTCGATGCGGGCCCTTCCTTGGGAGCTCGTACCCACCTCGAGGTCGGCGCGCTTCACGCCGGCGAAGCCGTAGCGCACTCTGACGTGGACCAACGCGTCGAACACAGGCTTGCCGTCGGCGTCTTTCACCGTGAAGTCCGCCGAGCACGATCCGCCGAGCTTTGCCTTCATCAGCGTGACGTCGCTGGGCGATTCGGCCGCCTTTTGCGCGGGAAGCAGCAGCGCGAGTACGACGGCGGCGGCGAACATGAGCCTACTGTACCACCGGCTCCACGACGATCTCCGACTTCAGCGAGTTCGCGATGAAGCACTCCTCATGAGCTGCGTGGTGGAGCGCATCGAGATCGGCCTGAGACGGCGATGAACCCGCAAAAGCGATCGAAGGCCGCAGCGTGATGCGTGACATGCTCATCTTCCCGGCGGCGTTCTTTTCGAGGACTCCGGACGCATTGTCGACGTAGCTGTCGATCACAAAGCCTTTCTTCGCCGCAAAAAACAGGAAATACAGCATGTGACAGCTGGACGTCGACGCGACGAGTGCCTCTTCGGGATCGACCGCGTCCGCTACTGAGAGCGGCAGCGGCACGACCGACGGCGACGACGACGCTCTGACAGTGATGCCACTGTCGAACGCCCACTGATGAGCGCGGCTGTAGCGGTTGTCGGTGAACTTCTCGCTGGCGCCTCGCGTCCAGCTCACTTTCGCTTCGTAGTTGTGCATCAGAGGTCCTCCAGAATGTCGGGCAGCTCCGCGACCCGATCGACCACGCGCAGCGCGCCGGCGAAATTGCCGCCGGCCGTGAGCGGCGTCGGAATGACGATACAGCGAATGCCCGCCAGCGTCGCCGCCTGCAGCCCGCGCTCGGAATCTTCGATGGCGACGCAGTCGGCGGGGCTGGCGCCGGCACGTGCGATCGCCATCAGATAGGGATCGGGGTGCGGCTTCACACGCGCGAAGTCCGCCGCTGTCAGCACGAAATCGAAGTATTGGAGCAGATTGCAGCGCGCGTGAATGATGTCGAAGTGGTCGCGGCGCGAGCTGGTGACGATGCCCATGACGTACTTGCCGTGCAGGAACTCGAGCGTTCCGGCGACGCCGTCGATGGCGCACGCTTCACGCTGCAGCAGTTCGCTGTACAAATCGTTGCGGCGCTGTCGAAGCCGCTCGATGTCGACTGCGCTGACGCCGCGCTCCTCGAGCAGATGCCACGCGCCCCTGCCCTGCCTGAGAAAGAACTCGGTGTAGTGTTCCTGGTTGAGGGAGACGCCGACCGACTCGAGTGTTTCCTGCGTCGCTTGAAAGTACAGGCGCTCGGTGTCGACCAGGACGCCGTCGTTGTCCCAGAAGATCGCTTTGATCATCACAAAAACGGTATCGCATCGGGCTCGTGCCGCGCGAGCCAAGCGCGCACGCGCCCTTCCGCCTCCGCTCGTGCGGGCGTGCCAGGCGGCGACTGCCAGATGTCGACGCCGAGCGTCTTCAGATACTCGTTGAGCTCACGATTGACCGCGACAAATGCGCGCAGCTGCTTCAGAACCGTCATCGTGTCCGAGAACGAGCGCCGGCCCGACGCAAGATCGCGGTGCACGAGACCGATGAGCGCGCGGACGACGGCCTCAGGCTCCTTGCCAGATGCAAGCGGCAGCAGCTGTTGCCGCATCAGCGTCAGATCGTCGGGCGGACAGGTCGCCAGGTCGACGAACGCGGGCGGCGCGGACGGATCGACGCCGAGTACCGCATCGGCCCACGTGACGATGCGGTCGCCGCGAACCAATCCGAGCAGGAGCGCCGCGCGATAGAACGACGCGTGCTCGTGATAATTCTCCGCGCTCATCTGCTGCTCATTCGGTCCTGACGATCTCCATCGCGACGTCAGACTTGCGGAACCCCATCTTTTCCCAAAACCCTGTGCTGTCGCGAGCGGACCGCAGCACCCATGTAATCTGCTTCGGCGCCTTCACGTCCATCAATCGCTTCACGAGCTCCCGGCCGATGCCCTGTCCCTGCCGGTCGCCAGCGACGGCGACCATCGAAATGTACCCGTTCGACGCGTCGTCGAACAGCGCGCGCGCAAAGCCGACGACGTGGTCGCCGTCGAGGGCGACAATGGTGCGATCGGCGCCGTCCATCATGCGACGGAATCGATCGGGATCTTGAACTCGCTTGCCCCATCCGGTGTCGATCACCAGCCGTCGAATCTGATCGTAGTCGCCGATACCGGCGGATCGAAAAGTCAGTTCCATGGGAGTGTCACCGCGCCAGCCAGCGCATACAGTCCAAACGCGAAGATCATCGCTCCCGACACCCGGTTGACCGATCGCATCCACGCGTCGCCAAACCGATGACGGAACAGCGCGACGCCGTTGCTCAGGAGCAGCCACCACAACGCCGATCCGAGAAAGACGCCGGACACAACTGCCGTCGCCGAGGCCACGTCAGCCGCCAATCCCAGTCCGAGCCCCGCGAACACCGGGATGAAAGAGAGGATCGTCATCGGGTTCGTCAACGTCAGGATAAAGGTCGACGCATATGCGGCCGCGAGTCCGCTGCCTCGTCCCGACGCGGCAACCGACGCCGGCGCGGCCGTGAACGTGCGCACGCCGAGGTAACAGAGAAATGCGCCGCCGATGACGCCAAGCCAGATCTTCTGCGCCACGAGAAACCCCGAAACGGCCGTCAGTCCAAATGCCGCGATCGCCCCGTACGAAGCGTCCGCCGTCGCCGCGCCGAGCCCGGTGGCGAGGCCGACCAGACGTCCTTCCGCGAGCGACCGGCGAATACACAGCAGGCCAATCGGACCGACAGGCGCCGCGAGGGAGAATCCGATAATCGCGCCCTTGAGCAGAAACGCAAGTGTCATGTCGAACGGCGCGCGAGGAGGATGCCCGCGATCACGATGGAGCCGCCAATCACCTGCGGCATCCGGAGCGGCTCGCCGAGGACGATCCATGCGAGCCCCGCGGCGACGACAGGCTGGATGAGCAGCGTGAGCGACGAGAACGTCGCCGGCAGCCACGCCAACGAAAACGCGATGAGTCCTTGGCCACCCGCGTGCACGAGCCAGCCGAGTCCGACTACCACGGCCCACCCCGCGAGCGTGTGCGGCAGGAACGCACGTTCGGCTAGGAGCGCGATTGGCAAGACGCAGATTGTCGCCGCAATCGTGCTCCACAACATGACGACGGATGTCGAGAAGGTCTGTCGCGCTCGGGCGAGAAAGATGAAATAGCCCGCGTAGAAACAGGCTGCGCCGACAGCCACCGCATCACCGCGCACGTGGCTGCCGCCTCCCACCGAGAAGCTTGCACCGTTGAGGACGACGACCCCGGCAATGCTCAGCGCGAGGGCGGCGACAAAGGAGCCGCTAATCCGCTGACGCAGGAACAGCCAGCTCGCCACCGTCACGAAGATCGGCGCCATGTTGGCGAGCAGCGTCGAGTTGGTCACCGACGTCATGTGGAGCGACGTGTGCCATGCGGCGAGGTCGCCGGCGAGAAAAATGCCGGGGAGCGCGGCCGTCAGATGTTGACCAGCCGTCACAGGCAACGGCCCTCCTCCGGCGCCGCGACGCGCAAACCACACGGTGAGCGGTATCAACGCCAAGGCGAGCCGCCAGAACGCCGTCGCGACCGGGCCGAGCTCGGAGATGCAGACGAGAATCGGCGAGCATCCGAGGAGGACGCCCCCGACCACCAGCGCGCCGAGCGCCTCGCCTTTCTTGTGTCCTGGGCCTGGGCTCACACGCCGGCGCGCCGCTCGGCGTCGTAGAAGAGCAGGTCGAAGTTCCCCGGCGGGACGCCGAGGACTCGCAGCAGCAGCGCGACTTGTCCGCGATGATGCACGCCGTGCGTCGAGGCGTGCTGCAGGAGTTCGCCCAGCGGCATCGCGCGCTTGCCTGTCACACCCAAGGTGAACTCGACGATGCGCGACAGGTCGTCGTCGGTTAGCGTGCCGAGAAATTCACGCGCATAGCCTTCGACGAGCGCCCACTGCTCGATCACCGATTCCGCCGTGGGATAGTCGTCCGGTTTCAGCTGCGCCGGCCGCGACGGGCCGCCGCATCGATCGATCCACCCCCACTCAGCGCTCATCATGTGCACGAGCGTGTTGCGCACAGATCCATAACTGCCCGCGACGTTCCGCGTGAACTGCTCGGGCGTGAGCTGCGAGACGACGGCGAACAGTTTTCCGTTCGCCCAGTAGTTGTAGTCGTAGCGGCGCTTGAGATCGTCGATAGTCATGGCGGTGAATCCTATGCCGAAGGCTTGCTGCGGATCGTGCGGTCGTTGAGTTCGATGCCGAAACCTGGACGTTCTGGGACGCGAAGCGTGCCGTGCTCGAATCGCTCAGGCGGGTCGATGACGTCGCTCCGCCACTCGACCTCGCCCCACTGAAACTCCAGCAGCTTGAAGTTGGCGAGCCCGGCGCAGACCTGCGCGCTTGCGGCCGTCGACACCGGACCGCTGGGATTGTGCGGCGCGACGTCCACGCCCTCTTGCTCGGCCGCCGCGGCGATGTGCGTCAGTTCCAACAGCCCTCCACAGTGCTTCACATCAGGCATGATGACATTCACCGTGCGATCGCGGCTGAGCGGCGCGAACCCCGCGACGCCAAACAGGACCTCTCCGGCCGCCATCTGCTGGCGAATGCGGCGTCGAATCTCACGCGTCTCTTCGATCCGTTCCGGCGCGACAGGCTCCTCGTACCAGGCCAGGTTCAGCGGCTCGAGCCGTTTGGCGACGCGCTCGGCGAGCGCGACGTCGAAAAAGCTGTGACAGTCGACCATGACGTCGACCTCCGGTCCCACGGCCTCTCGCATCGCCGCCGTGCACGCGATGCCGTTCTCGACCGCCGACTCCACGGCCTGCGCCGGCGAACCGGCCGGAGGAAACCCATCCCAAGGCGCCCCTTTCACAGCACGGAATCCTTCGTTCACCGCAGCCTTCGCCGTGGCGGCAAAGCCGTCCGGTGTCCGCCGTGTCGTGGCCCGATTGATGTTCGCGTAGACGGGCAGCCTGTCGCGCAGCTTTCCGCCGAACAGCGAGTAGACGGGCACGTCGAGGGCCTTGCCGGACAGATCCCACAGCGCCTGCTCGATCGCGCTGAATGCCGTCGCCGACACCAGCCCGCCTTTGCGCGCCAGCGGGAGGCCGCGACGGCGATACTCGGCGATCTCGAGCGGCGACGTGCCGTCGACCAATTCGAAGAAGCCGCGCAGCTCGGACTTCATTCGTGCGGCATCGGCGGCGGTGGTGTTGGCGAACCCGAAGGCGTCCGACGCTTCGCCGACACCGCTCAGTCCCGCGTCAGTGCGCAACCGGACGAACAGCCATACGGTGCGCGATGTCGCACGAACTGGAAGCAGCTCGAAGCCGTTGACGCGCAGCTTGGGCGCCGCTTCCAGCAACCGCGACATCGACAGCGCCGCGCCGGCACACGCGGCGGCGCCCCCAGCAAGAAACGTTCTTCGCTTCATCGTCGACGGCTATACGCCGAACTGGCGCAAGTGATGGTCGACGTGGGCGTAGCCCCAGAGCATCCACTCGTCTCTGGTCATCGCGCCGAAGCCGGGATGGCGGCTGTAGGTTGTGCCCGGAAGCACGAAACGGCGAAGCAGTTCGAGCGCGTTGTGGCGATCGCGCTCGAACTCGACGGGTTTCGTGCCGCCAATCTTCTGGTCGTTCTCGGGCATCGTTGCGACGCCGTGAGGCCACGGCATTTTCGTGTGGAGCGCGATATATTTCACGACCGTCCGCGACATCCACGTTTCCTTCGACGCCGCCTTGCGTTCGCCAAGCACGGTCAGAAACGAGTCGCTGAGGTGACAGACCATCTGGTGCGGCGTCATCGTTCCCCACTGACGCGGGCTGTCGGCCGTGAGCTTGCCGAGGCGCTGCACGAGCTCGTCCACGTTGGCGTGGTCGCGAAGTGACCGGTGTGGATACATGGCGTCAGACGGCGGACGCCGCTGCGGGCGCATCCATCCCGTACCACAGGTTCATCGTGCCGAGCTCTTCGCGGCCGCACGCCTTGAGATAGAGGAACAGCTGCGTCCTGTACGCCGCGCAGCCGCATAACACGAAGTTGGCGAGCGCCGTACCGCGAGACATCGTCCCGCCGCCCATCGCAGGGACTTCCACGCGGAAATCCGCGTCCGAGGCGTCCGCGAGCAGCGACGCGTACTCGTCGTGCTGTGCCGCGATGACCGCGACCGTCTGATCGAAGTCGCGGGCGTCGGCAGCTTTCACGGCGTCGTTCCACAGATTGGGATCCTGCGAGCCGCTCATCGTGTAGCGCACGAACGTCGGGCCCATGATGCTCAGATACCGCAGGAGTTCGAGGGTGCTGCGCTGCTTGGGCGTCGGCCGGTAGTCGAGCATCGCGCGATCGACCTTGCCCGCCAGATGCAGCAGAATGCGGACCTCGCCCTGGAGCGAGGCGATCAACTCGGATTTCGTGAGGACCATGATCGAATCTTACTGCGTTACAAACGTCCCGGATCCTCGTCCTTCAGCGCAAGTCGCCAACCGTACGCATGATACGGTACGTGAACTCTAGCTCCTCGCCGAACACTGCGACGCCAATTCGTTCGTCCTTGCCATGCGCCCGAGCGTCGTCGAGGTCATCGAACATGCCGTCGATGCCGTAGCTGGGAATGCCGGCCGCACGCGTAAACACGCTGTCGCTGGCACCGGCGCTCATGTCCGGCAGAACGACAACGCCGGGCCACATCGCTCGCGTGACGGTTTCGACCAGTTTGAAAATCTCTGGAGCGGGCTTGGATTCCGGCGCCACTTCGGCCGCGGTTTTCACACGAACCTGGACCCTCGGATCGGCAAGCGCCGACCGAACGGCAGCGGCGGCGGACTCCTGCGTCTCGCCAGGAATCAACCGGCACTGCACCGTCGCTCTGGCGCGTTGAGGCAGCGCGTTTTCCGCATGCCCTCCGTCGATCATCGTCGTCGTGCACGTCGAGCGCAGCTGGATGTTCGTTTCCACGACCGCGGATAAACGATCGACGGCGGCCATGTCGGGCGGCTGTCGGAGGACGGCGCGCATGTCGGCGGCCGTCTGTCCACTCTCGAGCGCGGCGCGCCGTTCGAAATAGAGACGGGTCGTCTCCGTGAGATGCAGTGGAAACCGATGCGTCGAGAGCCGCGCCAGCGCCGCGGACAGGCGATAGATCGGGTTTTCGGCAGTCGGGCGTGAGCTATGGCCGCCTTTGTCCGTCGCTTCGAGCTCGAACGTGACGAAGATCTTTTCGCTCGTCTGAACGCCGACGTACAGCCGTCGGCCCTTTTTCATCGCGGCTTCTCCGCCGTCGGGATTCACGACCACCGCGGCGTCGATGAGATTTCGATGCGTCTTCAGCAGCCATGAGACGCCCCACTGCGCGCGCGTCTCTTCGTCGGGCGTAAACGCCGCGACGATGTCGCGTGCAGGAACGAACCCTTCCTGCTTGAGACGAATGAGGCTGGCCAGGACGGCCGCGTCCTGCCCTTTCATGTCGATGGTGCCGCGGCCGTAGAGCCAGCCGTCTCGCTCCGTGAGGCGGAACGGGTCGAACGTCCAGTCTTCCCGCTTCGCCGGAACGACGTCGAGATGGTTGATGTACAGAACGGGCCGCGCGTTCGATCGACCGCGGAGGCGAATGACGACGCTGCTGCTGTCGGGACGCTCTTTCGGCGTGACGAGCGTGACATCGGCCGCGGGAAACCCGTTGGCGATCGCGCGTGCGGCGACGGCCTTCGCGGCGACAGTCGACCCGCGGTCAACCGTCGTGTCGATGGCGATCAACTCGCTCAGGATGTCGCGGCCGAGCGCTTCGTACTTCTGCGGCGCTCTCGTGCCTTGTGTCTGCGCCTGCACGCTGCACGACGCGCACGCCGCCGCGAGCAGCAACCCTGCGGCTCTCATCGATGGAATGCGGCGTATCGTAGCATGCGGCTCAGCCGCGCGCGGACAGGCGAATGTGCTTGACGATGGGCACACGCGTGCGCGGATCGAGTTTCGGCGGACGCGGGCCGTGGCGTTTGGTGTGCAGGGCGAGCGGCGCGTACTCGAGTTCGACGCCGCTGGCTGCGTGGCGAAGCAGCAGCCCGCCGCGGCTCATGTCGCCGCGGCCGATGAACGACGACGGAAAGTGGAGGCGCGCGCCCAGGCGCTCAACCAGAACGTCGACGTACTTCCCGGTCGCGACGCTGCCCAGCAGCACGACGCGGACGTCCACGGACATGTGCGCCGCCAAGTGCTGGAGGTCGCGCTCGAGCGGATGGCGATAGCGCGCGTCGCCTTCGCTGATATCCACGCTCGCGAACTCGTGAATGACATCGGCGTTGACGAGCGTGTTAGGAGGCTGGAGGCCGCGTGTGGGTGTGATGACAAGCGTCGCCTGCGGGGCGAACGCTGTCGCATACGTGATCTTGCCGCGAAAGTACAGCCCGCTGCAGAACGAGAACGCCTCGGCAAGCGTGAGCGTCCCCGACTGCAGTCGCCGTGCGATGTCGCTGGTGGCTCCGGGTCGCAGCATGGCGTTTGCGCGACGCCCACCGCAGTACGCGGGTGATAGCAGGAAAACGGTCGTCACCAGTCCCCAGTCGCCAATCCCGAGTCAGCGGTGGCGACGGCCGCCGCCGCCGCGATAGACGTACCCGCGTGGCGCGTAGTAGCGATGGCCGTAGGAACCGAAAGAGAAGCTCAACCCGTAGTAGCCGCCCCAATACGGAGACGCGTACGCGTACGGCGAATAGTAATAGGGACTGTAGGCGTATGGGCTGTAGGCGTACGGCGCATAGTACGGCGCGACGGGCGCAATCACTCGCGGAGCGACGACGACTGGCGCGACGAACGGCGCGCCGATGGCCACGCCCACACGCACCTGCGCGGCAGCAGGCGACGACATCAACAACATCGCGGCGACACCGAGCGCGCACACGACGACGGAGCGAATCCAGCCGGACATAAACCCCTCCTTGAACGGACCGTCTCGGAGTGTACGACGTCGCAGTTTCGTGCGCCAGCGACTATACTCAGCCGTCACGTTCGCGTCACACCGGAGTTAACTGATGGGGTTCAATCGCCGCTTTGCAGTACTCGCGATCGTCGCGCTGATGGCGTCAGCGCACGGCTGGGTATCCGCGCAGACGCTCTTCCAGTTTTTCGTCAGCGCGACCGACGCATCCGGCGCACCGCTGACCGACCTGCGTGCTGCGGACGTCATCATGTCCGAAGACGGCGTGAGCCAGCCGGTCGTCAAGGTCGAGCCGCTGCCGGTGCCGATAAAACTGACGATCGCGGTGGACAACGGCTTCGACAGTGTCGACGCCATCGAGCATTACCGAACCGGGCTGACGGGGCTCGTCGAGGCGCTGCCGCCGGACGTCGAGATCACGCTCATATCGACGTCGCCGCAGCCTCGCACCGTCGTCAAGCCCACGACGGACCGCGTGCAAGTCCTCCGCGGCCTCAAGAACTTCGCACCCGAGCGGACGGCGCCTCGCTTCAGCGACGCGCTCGTCGAGTACAGCCAGCGACTGCAGCGCGAGGCCAAAGACGGCAAAGCGGCACCGTATCTGCCCGTGTTGTTGATGGTGTCCACGGCGGCCAACGACCAAACCAATTACCAGCCGAAGGACATCGAGAAGGCGGTTACAGCGCTCGCCACTCGGGGCGCGAGGATGAACACAATCCTCGTGTCCACTCGGCAGGGCGACGTCGAGTCGGCGACGCATCTCAAATCGAGTCTGCAGGGCATGGTGTCTATCATGGCGACGAAGCTCACCAACGGCCGTTATGAAGAGGTGCTGGTGCCGAGCAAGCTCGCGACGCTGTTGCCGGACTGGGGACGCGAACTGGCGGCGCTGCACGCGCGCCAACGCAACCAGTTTCGCGTGACGGTCGAACGGGGAAGCAGCGGCGACTTGAAGAACCCGCGCATCGAGCTCGCCCGTGCTGGAGCGAAAGGCGTCGTGACGCGCGACGGCTACTTGCCGTAGCCAGTCGTTACTCCTTCTGAACGACGGCGACACAGGCACGGCTGTCGATCGCGATCGCGACGTCGAAGTACTGATGCGGCAGCCCGCCGATGTGCGGCAGCGGCACCCACCACAGCTGCCACTCGTCGTTCGACCGCTCGACGGCAACTGGCGCCGCGCGGATCGCACATGAGCCGATCGTGACGTCCGCATTGCGAACACGATCCGCCCACGTCGCCGACCATTTCGAATATCGCGCGTAGCAGTCCGCGTACTGGTCCTGGACCTTCAGGTGCTGGCAGTTCCCGATGGCCACGTCCGGATGGACGGCGAGGATGTAGCCGATTGGCTCGACGGAGCGGGCAACGGCAAGCTGTTGCTTTGACGCATCGCGAAAGACAAGGCTGACGTCGTGCGGCTCGCCGTACAACTGCGTCGGCGACTTCAACGCGTAGTCCTTGACGCGCAGGTTCAGCGAGGCGTGGCGAATCGCATACCAGTAGCCCCAGAGCGGCACGAGCACAGCCGCCGCGATCACCGCAACGAGGATCTTCTTCACCCTGTTCACACGTACATATCGGCGGCGATCTCCCACACATGCGGAATGTTTCGCATGACGAGCCCGCAGTCGAAGCCAATCGAGCCTTTCGGAAACAACGACAGATCGTCGAAGTAGCTGGATCGGACACGATCCAACGCAAGCGGCGCGACACGCCACGAGTCGGTCGTCAACGTGATGCCGTCGAGACGCCGGCCTGACGCCGTCGCCGAATAACCCAGGCTGCCCGACTCGAAGAAAGCCGAGGCGTCACCGACCGAGCGAAAAATGGACGTCTGCGGAAGCTGGTCCGATTCTCGGCCGGCGACGTCGACCTCGACGCGCCCGTCGGCCGAACGCATCTTCAGGGCGATCTCGCGTCCGTTCTCCGCAACCTCGAAGTGAGCGCGCTGATGCTCGCCGGGAAACAGCCGGCCGCCGGCGAAATGGTTGACGAGCGATCCGGTGTCACGCCGCGGGATGTAGACGCCCTCGTGCGCGCCCCCATCGTCTTCCCACGTCACCGCAATCCGATGGGCAGCATTCTCGCTGGAGAGACCGAGCAGACTCGGAAACCGTGGGGGTCGGATGTTCTCCAATCGAATGAGACAGATTCCACCGACAGCGTATCCGTCGTGGAGCTTCGGCCTGAACGGCGACGGCAGCTGACGCTGCATCACCTCAGGATCGACGCGGAAGTTGATCAGGAGCCGCCGCCTGATCGTGCCGTGCACCTTGGGCAGTCGCATCGTCGTTCCACCACTGTACGACGACAGTCAGAGAGGATTTCGCCTCGGAGATCCCGCGAGTGCACTCTTCGGCAGGCCCAAAGGCCTGCACGACATCCGACTCGCTAGAAGATCGACGAAATGGATGCGGCGGCGAGGTCGATGAACGTGGTCGGAAGGATGCCGAGATAGAAGATCGCGAGGGCTGACAGCACCAGCGCGGCGCCGGCGAGTTTCGGAACGGCCGGGAAGCGCGCCATCGACTCGCCCGACGGCGTCATGTACATCATGACGATGATCCGCAGGTAGAAGAACACCGAGATGACGCTCGTCAGCACGCCGATGATCGCGAGCCACGTGTAACCGGCCTTGACGGCGGCGCTGAACACATACCACTTCGCGATGAAGCCGGCCATCGGCGGGAAGCCGCCGAGCGACAGCAGAAACACCGTCATCAGCGCGGCGAGCGCGGGATGGTCGTTCCACAGTCCGGCGTAGTCGCTCACCTTGTCGTTCGGACGGTCGCGATCTTCGAGCAGCACGATCACGCCAAAGGCACCAATGTTCGTGACGGCATACGTGAGTAGATAGAACAGCACCGCGCTCTTCGCGATGTCGTTGCCGGAGATCAACGCGAGCAGCAGGTAGCCGCCGTGCGCGATGCTCGAGTACGCGAGCATCCGCTTGACGTTCGTCTGCGCGACACCGACGACGGTGCCGACGATCATCGTCAGGGCGGCGATCGGCCACAGGACGCTGCCCCAGCTCGCGCGCATCGGCTCGAACGCCGACAGGAACACGCGCACGAACGCAGCGAACGCCGCCGCCTTGACGCCGGTCGACATGAACCCGGTGACCGACGAAGGCGCGCCTTCGTAGGCGTCAGGCGTCCACATGTGGAACGGCACCGCCGATACTTTGAACGCGAATCCGACGAGCAGCAAACCGAGGGCGAGCCACTGCATCGGCGTCGGCGCCAGTGCCTGCGCCGCGATCACCGAACCGATGCGATCCAGACGCGTGCTGCCCGTCACACCGTACGTGAACGCGATGCCATAGAGGAAAAACGCGCTCGCGAATGCGCCAAGCAGGAAGTACTTGAACGCGGCCTCGGTGGAAATCGCCGAGTCGCGGCGGATGCCCGTGAGCACGTAGACGGCAATCGAGAGCACTTCGAGCGCAAGGAAAATGACGAGGAGATCGGTGGCGGTCGCCATCAGAATCATGCCGGCAATGGCGAACAGCATCAGCGCGTAGTATTCGCCTCGCGGCAGGCCTTCCCTGTCGATGGCCGGCGCCGAAATCGCGATCGAGAGCAGGCCGACGACGACGAGAATGCCCGTGACGAAGAGGCCGAAGTTGTCCGCGGCGACGACGCCAAAGCTCGTCGCGTTGTGATCCCAGAGCGCCCCGACGGCGAGCGCGGCGCCAACCAGTCCGATGATGCCGAGCGGGGCGATCGGCATCCGCTCGCCGGGCGCCGTGAAGGCCTCGGCGATCATCGCGGCGATGCCGGCTGCCGCGACGCAGGCCATCGGCACGATCGCATTCAGTGACGCCATCATCTCCTGGCCTCCAACCGCGACGGACCCGCGCCCTGCTGCACTTGATTCAGCATCCGCTGGACCGACGGCTCGATCGGCTTCAGAAAGATGTTCGGCAACACGCCCATCAGAATCGCCAAGACGATGATCGGCACGATCACGAACCATTCGCGCGGCCGGAGATCGACCAGGCGCGAGTTCTTTTCGTTCGTCACCGGCCCGTAGTTCACGCGCTGGAACATCCAGAGCATGTAAGTCGCCGACAGAATGACGCCCGTGGCCGCAAACGCCGCCATCTTCGGATTCCAGCGGAACGCGCCGAGCAGAATCAGGAACTCGCCGAC
>Ga0097621_100001813_pt1 | contig 14677 bp, 14 predicted proteins | sample KBSMisM72_FD_73165 | JGI IMG/M metagenome (GOLD analysis project Ga0097621, IMG submission 73165) | Miscanthus rhizosphere microbial communities from Kellogg Biological Station, Michigan, USA - KBS Miscanthus M7-2 (version 2) (version 2) | ecosystem: Host-associated > Plants > Roots >... | reverse complement strand
GAATACGATACCGAAGAATTTGAAGAAAAGAAAGTAGCTGACGACGAATTTCTTTTTAGCGGCCGGTTAGAGCTTGACTACCTGAACGAAAAATACAATTTTGAACTGCCCGCCGATGAAGCCGAAACGCTTTCCGGCTACATTATTGCCGGCCATGAAAAAATTCCGCGGATAAAAGAAAGAATCATTATTGGAGATTATGAATTTGACATTATGAGTGTAAGCGATACGAGAATTGAAATGGTAAGAATGAAAATATTGAAATAATAGCCATGCGTTTCAGGCCATGGTTGATGTAAACCCTGTTATGCCGCTGTTTCCCCGGTCTCTCTTCACCCGAAACAGGGCTATTCCCTCTGTAAAGAACCATTAATCCCCTCATTTAAAAGAAAAAAACAAAAAGCTGTTGTTAAATGCCTTTCAGGTTAGGCTTTATCTGCTAAATTTGCAACTCTTTAATATATGGCACTATTCAAAAGAAATACGCAGGCAGAAGACGGGTCGGAAATGTCTTTCATAGATCATCTTGAAGCACTGCGCTGGCATATCCTTCGCTCGGTAGTGGCAGTGGTAATTGGCGCCATTGTTATTTTCATTTATGCAAATGAGGTGGTAGACAAAATTGTTATGGGCCCCGCGCACCCGGGCTTTATTACCTATTCTATACTGTGCGATATAGGTCATAAACTACACATGACCTCGCTTTGCATGAGCAATTTCAAGATTGACTTTCAGAGCAACGCCATGACGGAGCAGTTTATGATGACATTTACCATCGCTTTTGTGGGTGGTTTTATTGCTGCTTTTCCATACGTGTTCTGGGAGTTATGGAGTTTTGTAAAGCCGGCCCTTAGCCAAAAAGAAATAAAAAGAACAAGAGGTATTATTTTTTGGGTGTCCATACTTTTTTTTATGGGGGTGGCTTTTGGCTATTATGTGCTTACGCCGTTTATGGTTAATTTTTATTCTACCTACTCACTCAGCCCATTAATAAAATTCATACCCACTTTATCAGATTATATTGAAAATCTTATATGGACCACGGTGGGGATAGGCGTATTGTTCCAGATGCCGCTCATCATTCTTTTTCTTTCCAAAATTGGCATCATCTCACCAAAGTTTTTAAAAACCTACCGCCGCCACGCCTTTGTGGTTATATTAATTGCAGCGGCTATTATTACGCCATCTACTGATCCGTTCAGTCTTACCATAGTAACGATTCCGCTGTATGCGCTTTATGAAGCCAGTATCTTTATCTCTGCCAAAGTATTCAAGGAAAGGGAAAAACGCGATGCGGAAGAGTGGAGCTGATAATTCACTTTTACCGGAATGATTATTGATACCGGATTACAGGTCTTTTTTAACAGTAAAATATTGACAACGCGGTTAATCCATTTATTTATCCGCGTACATTTGTAACACTAAACTTTAGAAAATGAAAAAGGTATATCTTCTCGGCTTCTTAGCCATTAGTGCTCTAACCATCAGTAATGTTGCTCAAGCCCAAAAAAGCAGCAATGTTATGGAAGTAGGAACTACTACTGTTAACATAGGTGTAGGCGTTGGAAGAAGCTCCTTTGGCAATTATGGTGTTTATGGCAGCGGCTATTATGGCTATGGTACAGGATTTGGCACTAAAGCAGCAGTTGAAAGAGGTATGTGGGAATTGGGCCCCGGCGTATTAACACTGGGTCTTGAAGCAGGTGCAGCCTTTTCCAACGCCAGCTACAATAGTTATAAATCCAATATCATTATTATTGCCGCACGTTCCGCCTATCATTTTGGATGGAATGTTGACAAACTTGATACCTATGCCGGCGTTTCACTGGGGCCTGGCTTCCGGAGCTATGATTACTATACCACTTCAAAAAACACAAAACATGATGTAGTGGTTGCACCCGGCATTTTTGTAGGCGCCTCATACTATTTCTCGCCCAATATTGGGGTAAACGTTGAAGCTGGGTATGATATTACAGTTATACAAGGCGGCATTGTATTTAAACTCAATTAAAAAAAAAGTATAAAATAAGACCCATTCTGCTTCAGCGGAATGGGTTTTTATTTTGAGCCCTGTTTTATGCCACTGTTAAACCATCCAACCAATCAACCGCTCAGCAAATCAACCAGCCAACTAATCAACCAATTTGACGTATTTTGGCGCTCAATAAAACTTATATATGCCCGTGTTCAATAATTCCCTGCCCATTGCCGTTGGTTGCGACCATGCCGGTTTTGAATACAAAACCAACATAGTACCCTGGCTAAACCAAAAAGGCTGGCAGGTAAATGATTTTGGAACTTATGCGCCAGATTCGGTGGATTACCCCGATTATGTGCATCCCGTTGCAACAAGTGTAGAAAAAAACGAAAGTGCTTTTGGCATTCTTATCTGCGGCACGGGCAACGGCGTTTGCATGACCGCCAATAAACACCAGGGCATCCGTGCGGGCCTTTGCTGGGCAACCGATGTGGCCAAACTAATCCGCCAGCACAACAATGCTAATATTATTTGTATACCTGCCCGCTTTGCAGCCCTTGCCGCTGCACAAGACATGATAGATGTATTTATGGCCACCGCATTTGAAGGCGGCCGGCACCAGAACCGCATTAATAAAATGGCCTGTTAATCCTTAATAAAAATTTATGTACAAGAGATTATTTTGTTTGCTGTTAACCGGCGGTAGTACACTTGCTGTTATTGCGCAACCAGCCGCACCTGATCAGTTTGCTGCTACTATTACCAAAGAAGATTTAAAAAAACAGCTAACTATCATTGCCGGTCCGGAAATGGAAGGACGTGAAACCGGCACCGAAGGCCAGCGCAAAGCAGCTGCTTATATCGTTAGCCAATTTAAAGCTTTTGGCCTGCTGCCGGCACCTGGCACAGACAATTACCAGCAATATTATGCCATTGGTTACGACACATTAATGCAATCTCAGCTTATGATTGGCGCCGCATCTTTGATGTCTGGTAAGGATTATGTAGATGAGATTTCCATCAACAACAACGGAGCTATCAACGCAAAAGAAATCGTTTTTGCAGGCTATGGCATTAGCGATGAAAAGTATGATGACTATGGCGGTAAAGATATAAAGGGAAAAGTAGTGGTGTTTTTCGGTGGTGAACCCAAATCGGACGGCCGCTATATCATCTCAGGAACAAAAATATACAGCACCTGGACTTATCCCGGCGGATTATCTCAAAAACTTGCCATTGCCAAACAAAAAGGTGCTATAGCAGCTATCGTTATCAATCCTGTCTTAGATACCATTACAGCCAACTACGCCAGGGTCTCAAAAAGATCTTCTACCCGTCTCATAAAGCCACAGGACGAAACAATAAATGCTGTTACCATTGCCGGCGGCAGCGCAAAGACTATACTGGGCGATGATTTTTTTGCGACAGCTTTGTTGAAAGTAAAAAACAGTGAGCCGGTTAATACAATTGTTTTCAGCAAAAAAATAAAAATTAAATATGATTATGCTGAGCAAAAGATAACCAGCAATGCCAGTAATGTGGCTGGTTATATAGAAGGCACAGATAAAAAAGATGAATATGTAATACTGACCGGGCATTATGACCACCTGGGTATGAGAAATGGCCAGATTTATTATGGCGCCGATGATGATGGCAGCGGCACATGCGCCGTGCTGGAAATGGCAGATGCATTTTCCAAAGCAAAAGCAGCAGGCAACGGTCCGCGCAGAACGGTTGTTTTTATGACTGTATCCGGCGAAGAAAAAGGATTATGGGGTTCTGAATACTACAGCGACAACCCCCTTTTTCCGTTGGATAAAACTTCGGTTGATTTAAATACCGACATGATAGGCAGAATAGATACAGAAAGAAAAACTGCCGATACACTCAATTATGTGTATGTGATAGGTCATAATAAACTAAGCAGCGAACTACAGGGAATCAATGAAGCAGCCAACACTCAATACACAGGGCTTACGCTGGATTATAAATATGATGACCCTGCAGACCCCAACAGGATTTACTACAGGAGCGACCATTATAATTTTGCACGCAAAGGCGTACCTATTTTATTTTTTTACGATGGTATGTTACAGGCTGATTATCATAAGCCAACAGATACAGTAGATAAAATATACTGGGAAATTTATGAAAAGAGGGCGCGTATGATCTTTAATACCGCCTGGCAAATGGCCAACAGAGATGATATGCTGAAAAGAGATATTCCGTTGAACTAGCTGTTAGCAATAAGCTGTTAGCTGTTAGTAGCGGCGTTATTCTTGCCAATTAACCGGCAAGCGGCTAACAGCCAGAGGCTAATGGCTAATGGCTATTCTTCAAAAGCTATCCTGCTCCACTTGTCTGGCAGATGCGTGTCATAAACGCCATGGCTGTTTAATGCCATTGCGGGATGGGGCAGTATTTCTTTACCACCCACCATTAATTTCTGGAACCTTCCCAGAAACATATTCCATACATCGCCATTAGCGGGCGGTATTGAACGCCCGTTACCCAATATCTGCAGGCTGCTCCAGGGAATAGCTATTTCAAGGTTCCAGCCTTTGTCTATATCATTATTGTTATTGAGTGTGCCTTCTGTCTGTACCGCAGTTTGCAAACCCGGCATATCAAAATTGGTAAATGCCCAGCGTATCCCGCGCGGGTGGGTACCTTTCCAGAAGCTACTGCCTGTGCGATCGTAGTCGCCTCCAAAAGTATAAACCTGCTGCTGGTGTACATCAAATTGCGGCGTGTCAAACCTGCTTTCCTTTAAATAGGCATCCTTCCAAACAAAAAACACCTCATACACGGTGTTGACGGCGTTTACTTCCAGCTCATAATAGCAATCGCCGCCATCAATAAACAGCTCAAGATCATTTTCCAGAAAAATAATGCTGTCTCTTTGGGTAAGTGTTGCCTCTATAAAAGGTTCTTCTGCCGTAAAAGCGATGTACAGGCAGTCATCGTTCCACAACAAAGCAGTTTGTGTATTGTACATTCCGGGCTGCCCGCTCACCATATCCACAAAACGCCTGCTCCATTGCGCATTTTGCCAAACATCTTTATAAATGTTTCCATCAATGACAATAGATGAAGCAATTTTTTTTGCGGTGTAATCCATAATTGAAGGAATGTCTGATGTGGTGATGGCTGATATCTTTCTCCGGAAATCTTAACAAATCATAGTATAGCTGCGTTAAAAGGGAATCAGACATACCCAAATCAGCCATCAGCAATTCTTTTCTACCATCCCAGTATCCACGCAAAAATCAGCGGTGCAACTATAGTAGCATCACTTTCCACAATAAATTTTGGTGTATGAATATCCAGTTTGCCCCAGGTTATTTTTTCGTTCGGTACAGCGCCGCTATAAGAACCATAAGAAGTTGTTGAATCTGATATCTGGCAGAAATAACTCCAGAAAGGTACATCGTGCCATTCCAGATCCTGATACATCATAGGTACTACGCAAATAGGGAAATCTCCTGCAATACCGCCGCCAATCTGGAAAAAGCCAACGCCTTTACCAGAGGAATTATTCCTGTACCAATCGCTCAGCCATACCATGTACTCAATACCACTTTTCATAGTACTGGCTTTTAACTGTCCTTTTATAATGTAAGAAGCAAAAATATTTCCCATTGTACTATCTTCCCAGCCGGGCACTACAATAGGAATGTTCTTTTTGGCAGCCGCCAGCATCCAGCTATCTTTTGGATCAATCTCATAATATTGTTCCAGCACGCCACTCAACAGCATTTTATACATATACTCATGCGGAAAATATCTTTCGCCTTTATCGTCTGCTTCTTTCCATATTTTATGAATATGCTGTTGCAATCTCCTGAATGCTTCCTCCTCCGGTATGCAGGTATCTGTTACACGATTGTAATGATTCTCCAGCAAATCCCATTCTTCCTGCGGGCTAAGATCACGATAATTGGGCACTCTCTTGTAATGACTATGTGCCACCAGGTTCATAATATCTTCTTCCAGGTTGGCGCCGGTACAACTGATAATGGCTATTTTATCCTGGCGTATCATTTCAGCCAGCGATAAACCCAGTTCAGCGGTACTCATAGCACCCGCCAGCGTAACCATCATTTTACCACCTTCCAGCAGATGGGTCTCATAGCCTTTTGCGGCATCCATTAATGCAGCGGCATTAAAATGACGGTAATGATGCTCTACAAATGAAGAAATAGGGCCCTTGCTCATATATGTATATTTAATTTGCGCAAAAATAATGTAAATACCAACCATTTTCACGTTGGATGTTATATTGCCAACCGGAAAATTAACAACAACATTCCTTCCATGCTGGCGCCATTTTTTTTGCAAAAAAGCCATTGTATTATGAGTAAATATGACCACGCTTATGATGGTATAAACTTTGCATTAAAATTGATTTAAATAACATTTTGATAAAACCCTCTGCAAGCGCAAGACTGATATTTTCAGCAATTGATTTATATTTGTTTTGTAAAACACGGATGTATGAAGTTTGAGAAAATTCGTAATAAAGGACAGGCACGGATATTCAAGAACCAGTACCTTGAAATGCTTACAAAAACCCATCCCCTTGTTATTTGGGGTATGTATTTACCTGTTATTTGTTTTTTGCTCTATTATAGCTTTATAAAAGCCGGTTTTACCTGGCCGTCTATTCTTCTTTTATTTATTTCAGGTATACTTTCCTGGACACTTTTTGAATACCTGATGCACCGGTTCGCATTTCATTATGTTGCTCACAGTCCGGGCGCTAAACGCATCGTATATATTATACATGCTAACCACCATGAATATCCCAGGGACAGGGAGCGCTTGTTTATGCCTCCGGTACCCAGTTTAATTATGGCAAGTATTGTTTTTACGCTACAATATTTATTAATTGGCGATAGCGCGTTTATGTTTTTTCCGGGTTTTATACTTGGCTACCTGGTATATGGCACCATGCATTATGCCATTCATGCCTGGAATCCTCCTTTTAAATGGATGAAGCCGCTCTGGCGCAACCATCATCTGCATCATTATAAAGAAGAGGAAAAGGGTTTTGGTGTAAGCACTACCATTTGGGACAGAGTTTTTGGTACCATGTTCGACCTGAAAAAAGAAAAAGAAGACAAAGAGAAAGTAAAGGAGTTAATGTTTAAATAAGCTTTGTTATTAATTAAGGTTATTACCATTTCTCCTCATCGCTTGCTGCATCATTTTGTTGTTTATACTGCTGCCTTGTTTTTATCTTTTCAAGTTGTCTTTCAATAATTAAATCAGCAATAATTACCGCAGCGTCTTCACCCACATTTTCCTGTAATAAATACTTCAGTTTTCTTTCGTTTACATCTACACGGTATAAAATACCCACCAATTTTTGAAAATCATTGCTGATCATACTGTCGATAGCAGACTGCAGCTTTAACCGCATTTCATTAAACGCAGTGTCCGGTGGCAGTGCCAGATCCATCTCGCTGTTAATGATCGAAATAAGTGGCTGGTTATCCATTCAGAATTTTTCAATAGCGCCCAGTCCAAACAAGGCAAAATCATACTTCACGGGGTCTTTCTCGTCTAAAGTACGCAGATATCCGGTTAGTTCAACTGCGGCCTGCCAGTCCAGCACATTGCGCTGTAATAAATTAAACCGGCGGGCTACTCTTGCCACATGCACATCTATAGGGCATATCAATTGCGCCGGCGCTATGTTTTTCCAAACACCAAAATCAACGCCATTTTTATCTTTACGTACCATCCACCGCAAGAACATGTTCAGGCGTTTACAGGTAGATTTTTTTTGAGGTGAGGCAATATGCTTACGCGTTCGCACCGGCGCATCCTGCAATGAAAAAAAATAATGGTGAAAGCCGTTGAGTGCGTGTTCTGTATTTTCATCATCCGCTCCCATCCATTTTGTAAAAGCGGTTTCCAGGCTTTTTGCTTCGCTGTAGTGATGCTTTAAAAACAACACAAAATAAAGCAGATCGGTGGTATTGAAAGTCCTGTGTTTAAAGTGTAGCAGCTTTTTAAGTTCCCGGTCGCTGTGGTTAATACAAAATGCGTAAGGCTCGTTGTCCATCAGGCCCATCAATTCTTTCGACTTATTAATAATGGTAGTTCGGTTGCCCCAGGCAAACAGGGCGGCAAATAAACCGGCTATCTCAATATCCTGCCGTTTACTAAAAAGGTGGGGAATACAAACAGGATCATTGTCAATAAAAGAGGGCTGATTGTATTCGTCCACCTTCCTGTTAAGAAAATCTTCCAGCTTTTCGTTATTAATTTTCATCAACCAATCGCGGTTTTGTATCAGCCTATGGCCTGTTGCAAATCGGCTATTAAATCTTCTGCATCTTCAATACCCACACTAAGGCGAATCAGGGAATCGCTGAGGCCATTTTTTATTCGTTCTTCCCTTGGTATAGATGCATGTGTCATAGATGCCGGGTGGTTGATGAGCGATTCTACCCCACCCAGGCTTTCTGCCAGTGAAAATATTTTTGTAGAAGACAGTACTTTCATGGCTGCAGCCGTGTTATCGTCCTTTAATTCGAAACTTATCATACCACCAAAATCACGCATCTGTTTCTTTGCTATAGCATAGTTGTTACTGTCTTCAAAACCGGGCCAGTATACCTTTTTCACTTTAGCATGGTTACGCAGCCAATGGGCAACAAGTGCGCCGTTTTCGCAGTGCTGCTTCATGCGTACGTGCAGGGTTTTGATTCCGCGCAATACCAAAAAACAATCCATGGGACCGGGTACGGCGCCACAACTTTTTTGAATAAAATATAATTTCTCACGCAAATCTTTGTCGTTCATTACCAGGGCACCCTGTATCACATCACTGTGGCCACCCAAATATTTTGTAGAAGAATGCATTACAATATCCGCACCCATGTCAAGCGGATTTTGCAGATAAGGAGAAGCAAACGTGTTGTCTACACACACAATGATTTTCTGTTTGCGGGCAATTGCTGTTACTGCTTCAATATCTGTGATGTTCATTAGGGGGTTGGTCGGTGTCTCCAGCCATATTAGCTTAGTGTTGGCCGTTATAGCTGCACTGATGTTGGCAATATTGGTGGTATCCACATAAATAAACTTAATGCCAAATTTTTCAAACACTTTTGTAAACAGGCGGTAAGTACCACCATACATATCACTGGCCGCTATTACTTCATCGCCCGGTTCAAGTAATTTTATTACTGCATCAGTTGCAGCAACCCCACTGCTGAAAGCAAGGCCATAAGCCCCATTTTCAATAACGGCAAGCGCTTCTTCCAGTGCCTTACGGGTAGGATTTTGAGAACGCGCATATTCAAAGCCCTTATTCTTACCGGGCGCCTCCTGTACATAAGTAGAGGTTTGATAGATGGGCGTCATAATGGCGCCGGTAGAGGGATCGGGTGCTGCACCTGCATGTATAAATTTAGTAGCTGGTTTCATATTTTTTTTGTTGTTGCTATAAGATGTGCAAAGATGCATAATTATCATGAAGCCAGCACAATTCCACTTTAACACAGGGTTAACGCAGCATCCGCAATTTTGGTGCAACATGATTAAAACAGCCATGGTATTGTGTTTCAGCATAGATAAACCTATGCCGGCTAAAAGTTTCACGATAACTTATTTTCATATCTTATCCAGTTGATACCAGTACTACCAATTGTATTGACTTCTGTTGTTTGCAATATTACTTTTGGTATGTCTTCTTATCCTAATCACCCAATCAAAAAAACAACACCATGAAAAAAGTATTATTGTTTGCCTGCATTTGCATGATAGCAGCCAGTTCATTTGCCAATACGCCGCCCATTGTTTCAGAAAAGGCCCTCAAAGCATTTAAAGCAACCTTTGCAGATGCTGAAAATGTTGTATGGACAGATGCTGCCAATTCGTATACAGTAAAGTTTACCCAACTTGGTATTAACACATTTGTTAAGTATGATGAAGAAGGTAATTTTGTTAGTTCACGCCGGTATTATAATGCTGAACTGTTGCCCATAGACATACAATGCAAGCTGAAAAAGAAATTTGCAGACAAAACCATCTTTGGTGTTACTGAATTTATAGTGGGTGATGACGTCAGTTACTATGTAAAGCTTGAAGATGCTAAAACCTGGACAACTGTAAAAATTGACAATACCCGCAATATGGAAATAACAGAAAAATTTGGGAAGATATAACACTAATGGACGCGAATAGAGACTAATTACCGCTAATGGAAACGCTAATTAGCCTCTATTGGTGTTCATTAGTTCTCTATTGGCGTTAATTGGTGTTTCGTTCAAAATAGACTGGACGCTGCCAGATAACGCCAGTCAAAATTATCAGCCGCATGGGCCTCCAGCGGCTGTATTTTTTTGTTCAGGGCTTCCTTGTTTATTATGCCATTTGCCACCAGTTTCTTTTTTGCTTCGTATACAAAATCCTGCACAGCGGGGTGTTGCATCCATTCTTTCTGGGGTGGCTCAAAACCAACTTTATCTTTTCGCCAGGCAATTTCAGCGGGCAGCCAATCATTCATCGCTGTTCGCAGCAGCCATTTGGTACGGCCGTCTTTTATTTTGAAATGAGCAGGCAGTGAAAAAACAAATTCAACCAGTTGGTGGTTTAAAAATGGCAACCGCACTTCGCGTCCATGCGCCATGGAATTAATATCAGCATATCGCAATAGTTCTTCCAGTCCATTCGTAAAAGTGTTGTAGTACAAAACATTGTTCAGGCTATCTGCCGGCGGCATTGTATAATATGATTCGCCATATTGCAGTATAAAGTCATAATCCAAATCAGGATGCGTCATTTGTCTTTTTCTCCGGCTTTTTTGTATGTACCTGCTTGCATAAACCGGATGCATAGCCGCCAGTTTATTTTTCCAGTCCCATTCATCTTTTACACCCAAACGCCTGGCAGCACTGATTTCATTGTGCAGAGACAACTTATCATTCCTGTATAATTCCTGCCAGTACCAATGATAATATTTATGATAGCCGGCCAATATTTCATCGGCTCCCTGGCCATCCAGTAACACTTTCACGTTGTGTTGTTTTGCCAGTTCAAATACTTTGTATTGGGCATACACACTGGCCGAGCCAATCAATCCTTCATGCTGGTATAAAATTCTTTCCATATCGTTTGCCAGCCCTTCGGCAGAAGGCTGCACCTGGTAATTTTCAAAGCTTATTGCGGTACCCAATGTCTTTATGGAAGCCGATTCATCATTTTTAAATCCCGGAAAAGTGGCGCTGAAAGTCTTAAATGCAGTGTGCGGATCTTGTCTCTTGTTTATAAACGCCAGAATGGATGAACTGTCCAGTCCCCCGCTAAGACTGGTACCAAGCGGCACATCGCTCCTGAGCCTGTTTTTTATAGATTGTGTAAATAATTCCTTGAACCGGCCCACAGCAGTTTCTTCATTAATACCGTCATCCATCGGGGCTTTTTTTATCTGCCAGTAGGTAACAGGATCAATGTGACCCGCCGATTGCACGGAATGAATAAAAAAAGAAGCCGCGGGCAATTTATAAATTCCATTATAAGCAGTTTCTGAAGCATTCCCCGGATTTTGGGTATAGCCCAGTGTAATAAAATTGAACAGCAATTTCTCATTTGGCTGTTTTTCAATGCCGGCAGCCCACAAAGCCTTTATCTCTGAAGCAAAAACAAGCTGCTGCCCGTCATAGCAATAGTAAAAAGGTTTCTCGCCAAATCTGTCTCTTGCTGCAAACAGGTTTTGTTCTTTTTCATCCCAAATGGCAAATGCAAACATGCCGTCAAAATGCTGCAGACAATTTTCTTTCCAGCAATCATACGCAGCCACCAGCACTTCTGTATCGGACAGAGAATTAAATGAATATCCTTTGCCAGTCAATTCTGTTCTGAGTTCAATGTAATTATAAATTTCACCATTGTGCACAACGGAGTAGCGGTGGAGACAGTGCATGGGTTGCGCCGCATTTTCAGACAGATCAATGATGGAAAGCCGCCGGTGGCCCAGGCCAGTTGTACCTGTTTCATTTATCCAGTGCTTTTCTCCGTCGGGACCGCGGTGTGCAATGGCTCCGGTCATTTTTGAAAGCCGATCTTTTGAAACCATTTCCCGGTTAACAGATATGATGCCCGCAATACCACACATGCTGTAAATATCTGCAATCTGGCCCATAAATAAAAAACCCCGCAAAGCGCGGGGTAGGAAATATTATGAACCATGGTTATTTCTTCTTTGATGGTTTTTTTACCGGCTTTTCATAGACGCTGATGGGCAAGGCCACCAGTGCCGTATCCCATGATGCCACCATAACAAAGCCTGAAGCTGCCTTTTCAAAAAACATGGTAAATGCTTCAAGCGGTTCAGATTGTTTTTCTACTGCCACATCAGCCCTTACAATGTCCTTTCCACTGTCATATTTAAAAGCGCCCCAGATATCTGTCTCTTTATTTACAATAATGGTCCATTTGTCTTCCGCAGGTATAGCATATAATGTGTACCTGCCTTTGGGAACCACCTTATTATTGATTAATACATCTTTGTAAAATTCAATTTCAGTAGCTTCATTGGCGCCCAGTCTCCATACCTTATTATACTCAAGCAATTCCCCAAACACATTTCTGCCATTTCTTTGTGGTCTGCTGTAAACCAGGCGGGCTACCAATGGCTCTGTTGCCTTGTCCTGTATCCTCAAAATTGGGTAATTAATCGGGTAATAGCTCATATCCATGGGCGATTTGTCCATCAGTGGAAACCTGGATTGCGCCTGGGCAGATGATAAGCAACCTAATAATAATACTATCGCTAAAACTTTTTTCATTGTACATTTTTGTAGGTGCAAATATAGTTGTTGCCGCAAATTTTAAAGAACGGCCAATTGTTCAAGCGCAAATTTCTTTAAAGCAGGAAAAAACCTGTTGTAACAAACCTGTAAATGCTCATAATGCGTTTCAAATAACTGAAAAGCAGTAGCGGATTCGGTTAGATAGGCCGATCTTCTTACCACACCGGCCAGGCTGCGGTCAATCGCCCAGTTATGCTGGTAATTATTCAGCCAGTTTTGTTGCCGCATATAGGGAAATATTTCCCGGAATTTATCGGGCAACAGTGGTATAAACGGGGCCACTGTTTCATAAACGGTTAATGAAAATTGGTGTAAACTTTCCCCTGGAAATTCATTTTTATCCGTTGCAAGGAAATGGTCGTACACTACATCTGTAAATGCGCCTGCATATAAACGGTAATACGGCCTGAAAATTTCTTTTGCGTCACGAGTCGCTTCGTGGGTATCGGTAAAATGATCAATTTCGCGGTGCAGGGCAATACCTTTTTGTATACCCGGTGAGTAGTCAAACTTTTTTTTGCCTTTTACAAAATCACTGATCAGGTTACCCACCAGGATTTCCGGTTGGTTGAACGAAAGATATGCATGCGCGAGATAGTTCAAAAAAAATATTTTACTTCTTATAAATTCAATGTCGTTTAGTTAAGGCTTTTTTTGTTTCGACCTCCCTTTAATTCCCTTCCAAAGGAGTGGAAAAGGTCCTAACTAAACGACATTGTCTTATAAATTTTGGTTGCAAATAATAAAAACAACTTCTGTTAACTTTTCATTAGCATAATGTTGCCATGCTATAAGTTCCTTATTTTATTCCACACCATACTGGTTTATTAATTTAAAATGCAGCGGAAAACTGGCTGCTCCATTCAAACAATAAATTCGCCGCTCATCGCCTGCATACGCCTTAACTGCAATGGGGCTACCGGTAGATTATCCATTAACGAAAAAATCAGTTGTTGCATATATAATAAAGAGTGAAAATTGTTTCATTGCAAATTGTTTAGGTTGCTTTGGCTGTCAAAGATAATCAAGCTAAACCATCACTTTAATTTAACGCTTACTTAACCAGGCGCTATTGCTTTTTTAAAAAACACCGCAATTGGCCGCCCATAAAGGGTTTGCTGCGTTTGCCGTGTTTCAAACCGCCCTACCGTTCATCAGCTTCTTTAACAATTTGTAACGTTGCTTACCACCGGTCAAGTATCGCTTTCAGGGTATTGTAACATAAATACTTTTGTGTCGTCATATACTGGTAAGTTCTTTAAAAATATAATGGCAAATGAAGGCAAAGACCGCTAACCGGCGGTTTTTAACGGTTCATGACACAAAAACATCGTTTCACCGAAGTACCGTTACTAATCCTTTCAATGCCTTGTAGCTTTACAAAGAAATCAAAAACCATGTATCATTAAACCTTATAAATTTTAAATTATGAAAAAGATCATCCTTTCACTTACCGTTGCAGCAGCAATTCTTAGTTCTTCCTTTACTTATGCAGCCACAAAAGAACCCGGCTTTAAAGTAAAACAAGCTTTTAGCACCGAATTTACACAGGCAAAAGATGTAGAATGGACAGTAATGAACAAAGAAGGTGTTTACCAGGCAAAATTTGTTTTCAACAATGAAACCTTACAGGCTTTCTTTACAGAAGAAGGCGATTTCCTGGGAACTACCCGCCAGATTTCGCAATCACAGTTACCGATTCTTGTTGCAGCCGGACTTAATAAAGATTATACCGATGCACGTGTGGTAACAATATTTGAATACAGCAAAAAAGATGGTACCGAATATTATATCACCCTTGTTACAAAAAAAGGTGCCATAATAGTAAAAGCCACTGGTAGCGGAGAATTCACCGTTCATCAAAGGAATG
>Ga0097621_100001811_pt1 | contig 14680 bp, 15 predicted proteins | sample KBSMisM72_FD_73165 | JGI IMG/M metagenome (GOLD analysis project Ga0097621, IMG submission 73165) | Miscanthus rhizosphere microbial communities from Kellogg Biological Station, Michigan, USA - KBS Miscanthus M7-2 (version 2) (version 2) | ecosystem: Host-associated > Plants > Roots >... | reverse complement strand
TCGCCCGAGGGCTCGAGGCCGAGGACGTTCAGGCCGACGAACTGGTTGACCTGCGTGAGCAGCGCGCCGGCGATGCCGGCCATCGTCGCGGAGATGGTGTAGATCAGCACCATGCGCCAGTACACGGGCGCGCCGATGGCGTGCATGCGGGCGCGGTTCTCGCGGATGCCGGTCAGCATGGCGCCGAACGGCGAATAGATGATGCGGCGCACGGCCCACCAGCCGATGAAGAGCGCCGCGAGGCAATAGAGGAAGGCGGTGCGGCCGAAGAGGTCGAACTTGAACAGGCCGAGGATCGGCGCGACGACGACCCCGGACAGGCCGTCGGCGCCGCCGGTAAGCGTGCTCATCTTGTTGGCTACCTCGAGCAGGACCGCGGTGATCGCGAGCGTGAGCATGAGGAGGGTGAGCGCGCGCGTGCGCAGGATGATGGCGCCGGTCGCGACGCCGAGGATAGCTGCTGCAATTCCCGAAAAAAATAATTGAATAAACGGATCCGTAAGGCCGTACTTTGCGCTCAGGATGCCGGCGGTATAGGCGCCCAGGCCGAAGAAGGCGCTGTGGCCGAGCGTCACGATGCCGGCGTAGCCCAGGATCAGGTCGAGCGACAGCGCGAAGAGGATGAAGATCAGGATACGCGCGCCGAGCGACAGGTACTCGGGCAGCAGGAAGAAGGCGGCCAGCGCCACGACGAACGGAATCCATTCGGTCCAGCGGATGCGCGCATCGACGGTGTAGCCGCTCACGCGCGCACCCCGAACAGGCCTTGCGGGCGCCACAGCAGGACCGCGATCGTCGCCGCATACACGAGGAACGCGCCGAATTCCGGAATCCAGTACTTGCACGCCGTGTCGGCGACGCCGATGAGCAGCGCGGCGATGAACGGGCCCCGCAGGCTGCCGAGGCCGCCCACCGCGACCACGATCAGGAAGTAGACGAGGTGCTCGAACGGATAGGCCCACTGCACCGGCAGGATATCGGCGCCGAGCGCGCCGCCCAGGCCGGCAAGGCCGCTGCCCAGCGCGAAGGTCAGCATGAAGAGGAGCCGCGTGTTGATGCCCACCGACTGCGCCATCGCCCGGTTGTCGACGGCGGCGCGCACCATCGCGCCCCAGCGCGTGCGTTCCACCCCGAACCAGAGGCTGGAAATGATCGCGAAGCTGAAAACGATCAGGAACACGCGGTAGGTCGGGAAATCCCGGCCGAGCATGTGCAGCTGCCCGCGCAGGTAGTCGGGCAGGAGGATGCGGGCCGCCTGGTCGCCGAAGATGAGCCGCGCGCTCGCCATCGAGACCAGGATCAGGCCGATCGAGAACAGCACCTGCGCGAGCTCGCCCGAGCCGTAGAGGCGCGAATAGAGCAGGCGCTCAAAAACAATACTTATCAGGGAAACAAATAAGAAAGCAGCTGCGACAGCCACAGGGAACGGCACGCCCCAGCTCGCCATGGCGGTGGACAGCACGAAGCCGCCCGCCATCGCGAACACGCCGTGCGCCAGGTTGATGAATCCCATCAGGCCCATCGTGATCGACAGGCCGACGGAAATCACATAAAGGATCATGCCGTAAGCGACGCCGTGGAAGGCGACGCTTACGACAGACGAGACGAGCTCCCCCAGGGTGCCCTACTTATTTCTTCTTCTGCAGCTCTTTCCACGGATCCTTCAGCGCCGTGGCCACCGTCTCGAGCTCGACGTTGGCGAGGGCGCCGCCGACCCGCTTCACTTCGCGCAGGTATTCGTTCTGCACGATGTCGCGGGTCTCCGGGTCGATGGAAATCGGCCCGCGCGGGCTGTTGGCGTTCTTGTAGTGCTTGAAGATCTCCATCGTCTTGTCCGGATCGAGCTTGCCGCGCTGCTGCCTGATCGCCTCGACGATGAGCGCCGCGCCGTCGTACGCGCCCACGGCGACGAAGTTCGGCGTTTCCTGCGCGCCGTATTCCTTCTTCCAGGCCTCGACGAACGCCTTGTTCGCCGGCCGGTCGGCGGCGGCCGAGTAGTGGTGCACGGTAAGCACGCCGAGCGCGACGTCGCCCATGTTGGGCAGCTCCTCGTCGGTCGTGATGTCGCCGGGCCCGATCAGCTTGATGCCCGCCTTGTCCAGGCCGAGGTCGGAGAAATTCTTCATCACCGCGGTGGCGGTCTTGCCGGCCGGGATGAACACCATCAGGACGTCGGGCTTGGCGTCCTTCACGCGCTGCATGTAGGCCGCCCAGTCGGGGTTCTGCAGCGGCACGCGCACCTTGCCGAGCATCTTGCCGCCGCCTTCCTCGAAGGCCTTGCTGAAGCCGTCCTCGGAGTCATGGCCCGGGCCGAAGTCGCTCACCAGGCTGTAGGCGGTCTTGTACTTCTTCGCCGCCCACTGGCCGAGCGGATAGCTCGACTGCCACAGCGTGAACGAGGTGCGCACCATGTAGGGCGAGCGCGTGGTGATCACCGCGGTGCCGGCATTCATGATGACGAACGGCACCTTCGCCTCGGTGGCGATCGGCGCCATCGCCATCGCGTTCGGCGTGAAGATCACGCCGGCGAGGAGATTGACCTTGTCGCGCACCACCAGCTCCTGCGCGAGCTGGCGCGCCTTGTCGGGGTTCGGGCCGGTGTCGTCGCGCGTGAGCAGCTCGACCTTGACGCCGCCGAGCTCCTTCGCGTGCTGCTTCAGGTACAGGCGCACCGCGCGCTCCATGTACGGCCCGAGGTTGCCATTGAGGCCGGAATAGCTGGTGATGAAGCCGATTTTTACGGTCTGGGCCGAAGCCGCGGAAGCCGCGCAGGCGAATGCCGCGACGGCCGCCATTCTGAACAGGTTCATGTCTCCTCCTAAGAGAACGCGAATTCTAAACGAGCCACGTCCCGCCAAGCGAGGGCGGCAGCGCGATGGCGTGGCCCGGGCCGAAGCGGCGGACTGCTAGCCCCATTTCGGAGCAACGCGCGACGAAGCTCGCCGGATGACGGCAGGCGAGCGCATAACCGGCAAGAGCGGGCGCCGACGGCGCGTCGGCGAAAAGCGAATCCCTCTTTGCAATCAACACCCGGCCGCGCGCCGCTTGCAAGGACACGAGGCCGTCATCCTTCCGCGGCAGCAGGCCGGAGAAGCGGCCCCAGCGCGCCGCCGCTTCCGCGGGATCGTCCGCGACGACATAGACAGCGGCCAGGCCGGTTACGCCGTTGGCGTGCCGGACGAACTCGTCTTTCCAGATGACTTCGGGGGTCAGCTGCTGGCAGTACTGCACGCGGCCTTCCGGCATCTTCTTCGGCGGCACATACACGACGCCGAAGCGCACCGTCCCGCCGCCCTCGACCTCGCGGCTGAGGTTCACCAGCGGCTCGGGCTCGAAGCCCTGCGCCACGAGCCGCGCATGCTCGAAGGGCGCATCGGGCGTGCCGAAGCTCGCGAGGTGCACGCCGTGGTAGCGCGCCATATGGGCGCGTACGCGTTGCGCATTGGGGGTGTCCATCGTCGGCGCGAGGATTTCGACGTACCCCGACTCGAACATCAGGCATCGATTGGAAGTGCCCGCCGGCGCGCCCTGCGCCCGGTGCGCCGATTCCGGCGTCGGCGTGAAGCCGAGCGAGCGCAGCAGGCGCGAGGCGGCCTCGAGGTCGGGTACGAAATGTGCGACGTGGTCGAGATACAGCTTCCCGGGAGGTGGTTTCTGCTGCTCCGCGACCGTCATACGCTCCAAATATCATACTTTCCGGCGCGATGCCGGGGCTCGCGCTCGCGAAAAGCTTTTCGTCGTTAAGATACCCGCATGAACAAGCCGGTCGATTCCGTCGCCGCGACGCTTACAGGCGCGGAGGCCGTCGTCGAGATCCTGAAGGCCCATGGCGTGCAGGTGATCTTCGGCCTGTGCGGCGACACCAGCCTGCCGTTCTACGACGCGCTTGCCCGGCTGCCGCACGGCATCAGGCACGTGCTGACACGCGACGAGCGCCACGCCGCTTACATGGCCGACGGGTACGCCCGCGTGAGCGGCAAGGTCGGCGTTTGCGAAGGCCCGTCGGGCGGCGGCGCGACCTACATCCTGCCGGGCCTGGTCGAGGCGAACGAGTCGTCGATCCCGGTGCTCGCGATCAACACCGATGTCTCGGTTTCTTCGCGCGGCCGCTTTACCTTGACCGAGCTCGACCAGAAAAGCCTGATGCGTCCGCTGACCAAGTGGAACGCGGTGCTCGACCGATCCGCCGACGTCCCACGTGTATTCCGCAAGGCATTCGAGGAGATGACGACCGGGCGCACCGGCGCCGCGCATATCGCGCTGCCGTTCGACGTGCAGAACGGTCCGGTCGAGCGCGCCGATGTCTGGGCCGATCCTACTCTCGGGTCTTACCCTTCCAGACGCGTTTCCCCGGATCTCCTGTATATCGAGCTTGCAGCGAAGCTGCTGCGAAGCGCGAAGAATCCGGTCCTAATCTGCGGCGGCGGCGTGATCCTGTCGCAGGCGGAAGCGGAGCTGGCGGAGCTCGCCGAGAAGATCTCCGCGCCGGTCGCCACCACCATCAGCGGGAAGGGCTCGGTCGACGAGCGCTGCGCGTACTCGCTCGGCGTGGTCGGCTCCAACGGCGGCACGCCCGAGACGCGCGCCGTGGTGGCGGGCGCCGATCTCGTGATCTTCGTCGGCTGCCGCGCGGGATCGGTCACCACCGAGCGCTGGCGCCATCCCGCGCCGGGCAAGGCGAAGATCATCCACATCGATGTCGACCCGGCAGTGCCCGGCGCGAACTACAAGGTCGACGTGCCGATCATCGGCGACGCGAAGCTCGCGCTCGCCGCGCTGAGCGAAGCGGTGACCGAGTCGTCCCGCGACCTGGCCTTCGTCAACACCAAGAAAGACGAGAAGTTCGGCAAGTTCGAGGCCCTCGCGGCGTCGGAAGATTCGCCGATCAAGCCCGAGCGCGTCGTCGCCGCCTTGCAGGCTTGTCTGGACAAGGATGCAATCGTCGTGGCGGATCCAGGGACCCCGTGCCCGTACCTCTCGGCCTACTACCTCGTGAAGGGCACCGGGCGGCGCTACTTCTCCAATCGCGCGCACGGCGCGCTCGGCTATGCGCTGGCGGCCTCGATCGGCGCCCACTTCGGGCGCCCGCGCGTCAAGACCGTAGCGGTGATGGGCGACGGCAGCTTCGGCATGTGCGTCGGCGAGCTCGAGACCGCGGTGCGCCTCAAGCTGCCGATCACCTTCGTCGTGATCTCCAACGCGGTCTACGGCTGGATCAAGGCGGGGCAGAAGACGGGCTACGACAAGCGCTACTTCTCGGTGGACTTCGGCGTCACCGACCATGCGAAGGTTGCGGAAGCGTTTGGGGTGAAGGCCTTCCGGGTTTTTCAACCAGACAATCTCAAAAAGACCCTGAAAGAAGCAATCGCGCATGGCGGGCCGACCCTGGTCGACATCGTCTGCCAGCCGCTGCACGAGGCGAAGGCGCCGGTGTCGGAGTGGGTGGCATGATCGAGCGCAGCCACCACGACATGGGCGGGCTGCCGGCCGGCAAGGTCGAGCGCACGGAGCACGACTACGCGCTATGGGAGCGCCGAGTTGACGCGATGTCGGTGCTGTTGCAGGGAATCAAGCCCGGCACCAGGCGACTGATCACGGTGGATGAGCGGCGGCGCGCGATCGAGATGCTGCCGCCGCAGGCGTACGACGCGATGACCTACTATGAGCGCTGGGTCATCGCGCTCGCCGAGACGATGCTCCAGCGCGGCATCGTCACCACCGAAGAGCTGGCGCGCAAGCTGAGGGAGGTAGAGGGTCGTGGCGGCAAGCGCTAGGTTCCGGCCGGGGGAAAGGGTGCGCGTGATGAAAGCGTACCCGCTCGGCCACGTGCGCACGCCGTACTACATCCGCGGCTGCGTCGGCGAGATCGAGCGCGTCTGCGGCGCCTTTCCCAATCCCGAGGAGCTGGCGCAGATGCGCAGCGGCCTTCCCGCGCAGCCGCTGTACCGCGTGCGCTTCAGGCAGAAGGAAGTGTGGCCCGACTACCGCGGGCCCGATTCCGACGTCGTCGAGATCGAGATCTACCAGCACTGGCTCGAGGCCGCGTGAGCGACGAAGGCAAGTACCGTCCGCTTTCCTACTTCCAGCTGATGGAAGTCACGCTGCGCGAGCTTCTCGTGGAGAAAGGCATCATCACCGACGAGCAGGTGGACGCGGAAGTCGCCGAGATGCGCGCTCGCACCCCCGAGCGCGGCGCGAAGGTGGTGGCGCGGGCCTGGGTCGATCCGGCCTACAAGAAGCGCCTGCTCGAGAACGGCACCAAGGCGTGCGAGGAGCTCGGGCTGGAGATTCCCGCGCTCAAGCTGGTGGTGGTCGAGAACACGCCGGAGGTCCATAACGCCATCGTCTGCACGCTCTGCTCGTGCTACCCGCGCGTCCTGCTCGGCATTCCCCCCGACTGGTACAAGTCGCGCAGCTACCGCTCGCGCATGGTGCACGAGCCGCGCGCCGTGCTGGCCGAATTCGGTTTGCGGATTCCCGAGCAGGTCGCGATCCGCGTGCACGACTCCACCGCCGACATGCGCTACCTCGTGCTCCCCATGCGCCCGCCCGGCACCGACGGCTGGAGCGAGGAGCGCCTCGCGAAGCTCGTCAACCGGGATTCGATGATCGGCGTGGCGCTTCCCGGGTAGATGGCGCGTCTCCCGAAACCGCTGGGCGTAGTGCCGCTCGGCGACCTTGCGGCCTACGTCGAGTTCTCCCGCACGCTGGACCTCGAGGTGAATTCGGTGGCGCAGCGCCTCGGCGCCGCGATCGTCGCGCGCGCCGTGCCGTTCATCCGCGATGTGGTGCCGGCGCTGGGCGGGGTGGCGCTGCACTTCGATCCCTCCTTCGACGGCGACGTCCTCAAGGCCGCCGCCGAGCTCGTCGAGCAATGCATGAAGAAGGGCCTGCCGGACGCCGACGACCTCGGCCGCGAGGTCGAGGTGCCGGTGTGCTACGACGCCGAGTTCGCGCTCGACCTGAAGGAGGTCTGCGAGAAAACGAAGCTCTCGCCGGAGGAGGTCGCGCGGCGCCACGCGGCGGGCGAATACCGCGTGCTGATGGTCGGCTTCGCGCCGGGACATCCGTACATCGGCGGGCTCGACGCAAAGCTGGCCTTGCCGCGCCGCTCCGCGCCGCGCGCGCTGGTGCCGGCGGGCTCGGTGGCAATCGCCAACCGCCAGACCGTGGTTTATCCGTACGCCATCGCCGGAGGCTGGAACATCATCGGCCGCACGCCGCTCAACGGGTTCGACGCGCGCCGCGGCGAGCCGAGCCTCTTCGCCCCGGGCGATCGCGTCACTTTCCGCGCCATCGACCGGCGCGAGTTCACGCGCCTCTTCGGGGAAAACGCGTGAGCGTGCGCGTGCTGCGTCCCGGGCTGCTGACCACGGTGCAGGACCGCGGCCGCTACGGGCACCAGCACGTCGGGCTGTGCCCGGGCGGCGCCATGGATCCGGTGTCGTTCGCGCTTGCTAACGCGCTGGTCGGCAATCCTCCGGGCGCCGCGGCGCTCGAGATCACGGTGATCGGCCCCGAGCTGCAGTTCACGCGCGATACCCTGGTCGCGCTGTGCGGCGCCGAGTTCCTTTCCGGATTCCCGCACAACCGGCCGCTGATGGTGCGGGCCGGCAACCGCCTCGCGGTGGGCCGCGCGGTGCGCGGCGCTCGCGCCTATCTCGCGGTGGCGGGCGGCTTCGCGGTCGAGCCGGTGCTCGGCAGCTGCAGCACCTACCTGCCGGGGCACTTCGGCGGCTTCGAGGGCCGTGCGCTGCGCCATGGCGATGTGCTGCCCGTCGCCGAGGACGTCTCGCGGCAGCGCTTTGCCAGGCTGAAGCGAAAGAACGGCGAGACCGTGCGATGGTCTGCGCCGCCTTTTACGCTGCCCGACCGCGAGCCGATCGTGGTGCACGCCATCGAAGGGCAGCATTTCGCAAGCTTCGACACGGCCGCGCAGCGCGCTTTCTTCGATACGGTGTGGAAGGTCGCGCCGGAATCGAACCGGATGGGATTCCGCCTCGCCGGCCCGCCGCTCGCCGGGGCGGGCGAGGAGATCCTCTCCGGGCCGACGTGCCTGGGCTCGGTTCAGGTGCCGCCGAGCGGCGTGCCGATCGCGCTGATGGCCGACCACCAGACGACCGGCGGCTATCCGCGCATCGCCGAGATCGCCGCCGCCGACACGCCGCGCGTCGCGCAGCTCGCGCCGGGCGCTACGCTACACTTCGCGCTTTGCAGCCTGGAGACGGCGCGCGAGCTGCGGCTCGACGCGCGCAGCCGGCTCGACGCCGCGGTGCGCTCCATCGCCTGGGAATACGGACAGTAAATTGAAACGCATCGACCTCAACTGCGACATGGGCGAGAGCTACGGCGCCTGGAAGATGGGCGCCGACGCCGATGTCATGCCGTTCATCACCTCCGCCAACATCGCCTGCGGCTTCCACGGCGGCGACCCGGCGACGATCCGCAAGACCGTGCGCCTGGCCCTCGACCATGGCGTGGCCATCGGCGCGCACCCTTCGCTGCCCGACATCCAGGGCTTCGGCCGGCGCGTGATGAAGATCTCGCCGCAGGAGATGTACGACTTCGTGGTCTACCAGGCCGGCGCGGTTGAGGGTTTCGCGCGCGCTGCGGGAGGCAAGCTGCACCACATCAAGTGCCATGGCGCGCTGTACAACATGGCCGCGACCGACGAGGGGCTTTCCGACGCCATGGCGCGCGCGGCGAAGGATCTCGGTAACGTCATGGTCTACGCGCTCTCGAACTCCACCATGATGAAGATCGTCAAGCGGCACAACCTTCCGGTCGCCGGCGAAGTCTTCGCCGACCGCGGCTACTCCGACGACGGCACGCTCGCGCCGCGCGACAAGCCCGGCGGCATGATCGAGGACGCGCAGAAGTCGGTGAAGCAGGCGCTGGCGATGGTCGAGGAGGGCTACGTCACCAGCCTCTCCGGCAAGCGCATTCCGGTGGCCGCCGACACGCTGTGCCTGCACGGCGACCAGCCGGGCGCCGTCGCGTTCGCCAAAGAAATCCGAAAAGCCTTTTCAGATCGAGGAATCCAGCTTGGCGCACCCTAGGCTCTTCACTCCCCTGCAGCTCGGCGGCATCACGCTGCCCAACCGCATCGTCGTCTCGCCGATGTGCCAGTACTCCGCCGACGACGGCAGCATGACCGACTGGCACCTGATCCACCTCGGCCAGCTCGCCTACTCCGGCGCGGGCATGGTGGTGGTCGAGGCGACCGGCGTGACGCGCGAGGGCCGCATTACGCATGGCTGCACCGGCTTGTACACCGACGACAACGAAGCGGCGATGTCGCGCGTCATCCAGGCGTGCCGGCGGCTTTCGCAGCATCCGATCGGCATCCAGCTCGCGCACGCCGGCCGCAAGGCGTCGGTGCACGTCCCGTGGCAGGGCGGCAAGTCGCTCGGCGCCGGCGAGTCGCCGTGGCAGACCGTCGCGCCATCCGCGATCGCCTTCGGCGACGGATGGCATGTGCCGCACGAGCTCGATACCGGCGAAATCAGGAAGCTGGTGGAAAGCTTCGTCGCCTCCGCCTTGCGCGCGAAGCGCATCGGCTTCGATGCGGTGGAGCTGCATTCGGCGCATGGCTACCTGCTGCACCAGTTCCTCTCGCCGCTCTCCAACCAGAGGAAGGACGAGTACGGCAAGAACCGCATGAAGGCGCCGCTCGAAATCGCGCAGGCGGTGCGCGAAGTCTGGCCGAAGGAGCGTGCGCTCGGCGCGCGCATCAGCGGCAGCGACTGGGTGGACGGCGGGCTCGGACCGGACGATGCGGTGGCCTACGCCCGCGAGCTCAAGCGCCTCGGTTACGACTACGTTTGCGTGTCGAGCGGCGCGCTATCGCCGCTGGCGAAAATGAAAGTGGAGCCGAACTACCAGGTTCCCTTCGCGGAGAAGGTAAAAAAGAACGTGCCGATCGCGGTTCGCGCCGTCGGCATGATCGCCGACCCCGACCAGGCCGAGGAGATCGTCGCCTCGGGCAAGGCCGACATGGTGGCGATGGCGCGGGCATTCCTCGACAACCCGCGCTGGCCCTGGCACGCCGCGGACCGCTTTGGCATCAAGCTCGACTACCCGCCTCAATATGCGAGAAGTCGGGCCGATGTATGGCCCGGCGCCATGGTCGCCAGACCGGGAAACAAAGCTACGGCCGCCTGACAATCGACGGGGCGCTTGAGTTGCTGCGACGGATTCCCATAAGTGTTCTGTCCGTCATAAATGGGATCCTGATACTCAGTGGATTGTTGATCGATTCTCTGATTTTCGAGAGCAGCGCGCGCTATCCACTCGCAGTATTGATAGTCGGTGGCGCGCTAATGGCGTACCTGCCTTACTACTGCGTAACGCGAGGTGAGACGTTGTTTCGAATTGATCCCGAAGGTAGGGCATCGCGTACCGTTTTCTACGGGATCGCGTACGCGTTTCTCGTCGTGTTCCTCATGGTTGATATCGACTTACTCCGGCGTTGGCTAAGCGCCACCTGACCCAGTCAGGCTCGACATCGGCAATCGATCTGTGGATATCTTAAGAGCCCTTCACAACCGCTAACCGGTTGTCGACGGAATTGACGCCCTGAACCTTGGCGGCGGCGGCGCCGGCGCGGTTGCGCTCGCTTTGCGTGGCGGCGGTTCCCCACAAGGTGACGGTGCCGTTCTGAGCGGTGACGTCGATGCCGGCGGCCTGGATCTTGGCGTCGTCCTGCAGGACGCGCTTCACGCGGTCGGCGAGCTCCTTGTTCGGGTCGGGCTTGGGCTCTTCGACCTTCGGCTCGGGCTTGGGCGCCGCGGGTGCGGTGGCGACCGGCGCCGGGGGCGGGGCCGATTCGGCCTTCTTGGCGGCGGGCGGCGGCGTTTGATCGCCGCATGCGGCGAGGGCCGCGATGGCGAGGACTGCGAATAGCTGTTTCATGACTACCTCCTTTTGCGGGAGGTTAGCAGCCGATGATGGCGCGCCGCTAGCGCGGTTCTGGCAAACCCCGGGCGCGGGAATCGGCGGTTCCGCCCACGCCGGCGCTTTCATCCCGGACGGTCAGGTGGTTGGCGACCGCCTTCACGCCGCCGACGCTCATCACGATGCGCTCGGCCTTCTCGCGCTGGCGCTCGGTTTCCACGCTGCCGTAGAGCGCCACGTTGCCGCTGCGGTTCTCGACGTCGATCTTGTTCGCGTCGAGGCTCGACTCGCTGACCAGCGCCGACTTGACTATCGCAGTCAGGGACGCGTCAGGCAGGGGCTTGGCCTGCTGGCGCTCGTCCGCCGTTTCGGCGATGCGCTGCTCGACCGTCTGCGCGGCGGGCTCCGTGCGGTGGCAAGCGGCCAGGCACGCCGCGACGATGAGAAGCACCGGCTTTTTCACGCCGGGGAAGAAGAAAGAAACGTGCCTGCTAATGACTGCCGAACAGGCTCTGGATGGCGTGCGCGTCGAAACGGTACTCGTGGTTGCACATCTCGTTGCGGATCACGACTTCGCCCTGCTCGGCGAGGATCGACTCGACTTCCGAGCGCCCCAGGCCGCGCAGCATGTCCTTCACTTTGCTCTCGTCGTAGGGGCAGTGATATTCCACCGCATAAAGGCGGAAGACCCGCATCAGCTCCTCCGGGAACACCCGCGTCAGCAGGTCGTACGGCTGCGCGTCGCGGGTCTCGTCCAGGCGCAGCGTGGCCGCAAGCTGCGTGACGCGGTTCCAGCCGTCGGGATCGCGCTCGTCGGCGTGGGGCAGCTTTTCCAGCAGCAGCCCGCAAACCGCGTCGCCGTCGGCGAAGAGGCGCAGGTAGGCGGGCAGCTGCTCGGATTGCGAAAGGTAGTGGGCGAAGATCTGCTCCATGCTTTCGCCTTCCAGCGGCACCATGCTCTGGTAGAAACGGCCGCTTTTCATGTCTTCGAGCGTCACCGCGAGGCGGCCGTCGCCGAGCAGCCGGCGCTCGGCGGTCTCGCGCGCCGCCTCCTCGCGGAATTGCGCCATGCCGCGGATGCGCAGCTCCGCCGTGCAGTCGGCGACAAGTAGTCGTATCGGGCCCGAACCTTGCACTTGCAGCGTCACCCGGCCGGCGCCTTTCTGGTTGGCGCCCAGCAGGACGTTGAGGGCCGTGGTGTGGCCGAGGAGGGCGGCGACGTTTTCCGGGTAGCCGCGGCCGTCCAGCATCCGCCGCCAGGCGCCGGTGAGGCAGGTCAGGCGCCCCCGGATGTCGAGATCCTCGAACAGGAAGCGCTGAACGTAGTCCGTGCGCACGATCGAAGTATATCGAGCAGGTAATGTGCCAGCGGTAGATGCGGAAAGCCCTTGGTGATAAAGCCTTATTCACGATGAGCGCAGTTTCCGAACGGGTCGCGATCAGCGGCCACGACCACTACCTTTTCCGCGAAGGGACGCACACGCGCCTGTACGAGAAGCTGGGCGCGCACCTGGTCGCCGGCGGCGGGACTCGCTTCGCCGTCTGGGCGCCCAACGCGCGCTCGGTGGCCGTGGTCGGCGACTTCAACGGCTGGGATCCGCGCGCGCACCCGATGCAAGGCTCCGACGCCGGCATCTGGGAGACGACGGTTCCCAAGGCGGCGGCGGGCAGCTTGTACAAATATCACGTGGTGGCGCGCGACGGCGGCAAGCGCACCGACAAGGCCGATCCGTTCGCGTTCCGCTGCGAGACCCCGCCGAAGACCGGCTCGGTCGTCTCCGACCTCGACTACAAGTGGAGCGACTCCGCCTGGATGCGCGGGCGCGACCGCGTCAACGCGCTCGACGCGCCCTGGTCGGTCTACGAGGTGCACCTGGGCTCCTGGCGCCGCGATCCCAATAACCCGCAGCGCATCCTGAGCTACGGCGAAATCGCGCCGCAGCTTGCCGACTACGCGAAGAAGATGGGCTTCACGCACGTCGAGCTGCTGCCGGTGATGGAGCATCCGTTCTACGGCTCGTGGGGCTACCAGACCACGGGCTACTTCGCGCCGAGCTCGCGCTACGGCTCGCCGCAGGACTTCATGCGCTTCGTCGACACGCTGCACCAGGCCGGCATCGGCGTGATCCTCGACTGGGTGCCGTCGCACTTTCCGTGGGACGAGCACGGCCTCGGCTTCTTCGACGGCACGCATCTCTTCGAGCATTCCGACCCGCGCCAGGGCCATCACCCGGACTGGAAGAGCGCGATCTTCAACTACGGCCGCCACGAGGTGCGCTCCTTCCTCGCCTCGAGCGCGCGGTTCTGGCTCGACAAGTACCACGCCGACGGCCTGCGCGTGGACGCGGTGGCCTCGATGCTGTATCTCGACTACGGCCGCAAGGCCGGCGAATGGATCCCGAACCGCCACGGCGGGCGCGAGAACCTGGAAGCGATCGAGTTCCTGCGCTTCCTGAACGAGAGCGTGTACCGCGATTTCCCGGACGTGCAGACCATCGCCGAGGAATCGACGGCGTGGCCGCAGGTGTCGCGGCCGGTCTACGTCGGCGGCCTGGGCTTCGGCATGAAGTGGAACCTCGGCTGGATGCACGACACGCTCGACTACTTCAAGAACGACCCGGTGTTCCGCAAGTACCACCACGACGAGCTCACTTTCAGCCTGTGGTACGCCTTCAACGAGAACTTCGTCCTGCCGCTCTCGCACGACGAGGTGGTGCACGGCAAGGGCTCGCTCATGGGGCGCATGCCGGGCGATGCATGGCAGCAGTTCGCCAACCTGCGCCTGCTCTTCGGCTGGATGTGGGGCCACCCGGGCAAGAAGCTCCTCTTCATGGGCGGCGAGTTCGGCCAGCGCCGCGAGTGGGCGCACGAGGGGAGCCTCGAGTGGCACGTGGTCGAGCAGCACGCCGAGCACCGCGGCGTGCAGCGCTGGGTCGGCGACTTGAATGCGTTCTACCGGGCGAACAAGTCCCTCCATGAAACGGACTTTTCCCAGGACGGCTTCCGCTGGGTGAGGCGGGGCGACTGGGAGCAAAGCGTTTTGGGATTTCTAAGAAAAGAAATTCTTGTCGTGCTTAATTTCACCCCTGTGCCGCGCCATAACTACCGCATCGGCGTGCCGCGCGGCGGCCGCTGGCGCGAAGCCCTGAACAGCGACGCGGCCGAATACGGCGGCAGCGGCGTCGGCAATTTCGGCGGCGCCGAAGCGCAGGAAATCGCCTGCGACGGCCACGGCCATTCCCTCACCCTCACTCTCCCTCCGCTTGGAGCGCTCTTCCTCCAGCCTGCATAGCTCGGCCGCGCAGCGCGAAGCGCTGCCCCCGCGCGTGGTGATCGAATCGCCGCGCCCGGAGGTGGACTGCGGGCGCTATCCGGCCAAGCGCGTCGTGGGCGAGGAAGTCGTCGTGGAGGCCGACGCGTTCACCGATGGCCATGACTCGGTCGTGTGCCAATTGCTCTTCCGTTACCTGGGAGAGAAGGAATGGAAGACCATCGGCATGCAGTTCCTCGGCAACGATCGCTGGCGCGGTTCGTTCCGCGTCGAGCAGCTTGGCCGCTACGAGTACACGGTGCGCGCCTGGCCCGATCCGCTGGAGACCTGGAAGCGCGACCTCGAGAAGCGCAAGGCCGCCGGCCAGGACATTTCCGTCGACCTGCAGATCGGCGCGGAGATCGAGAAGCACCCCGAGCGCAATGTCACCTATTACGACAAGGTGCTGCAGGTCGTCGTCGACCCGGTGCGCGCGCGCTTCTCGAGCTGGTACGAGATGTTCCCGCGCTCGGC
>Ga0097621_100001808_pt1 | contig 14692 bp, 13 predicted proteins | sample KBSMisM72_FD_73165 | JGI IMG/M metagenome (GOLD analysis project Ga0097621, IMG submission 73165) | Miscanthus rhizosphere microbial communities from Kellogg Biological Station, Michigan, USA - KBS Miscanthus M7-2 (version 2) (version 2) | ecosystem: Host-associated > Plants > Roots >... | reverse complement strand
TGATGGGAAACCCCGCGCCATTGGCGATTACGCCCGCGAGGCATTTGCAGGCTATCGCAATGCCGGTTGCTACGCGTGCGCCGCCCGAAAAACCTGTTGCATACAGACGATCATCGTCGATCGCAAAACGCTGGTGACTGTCTGTCTGCATCGCGTTCCACGCAGTAATCGCAAGGTCCCATGGACCATTGTGTGAATTGTTCGAGCCAATCACGATCCAGCCGTACTTCTCCGCCGCGTCCTTAAAACGCTCGACCGGTACCCGGCCGCGCGCACCGGGGTCGAAGGCGTACAGAACCGGCCACTTCCGATTCGGCGTGTAATTCGACGGAAGATAGAGGGCGTAAGTTTGCGACGAATCGTTGAGCGCTTCGACTCGCTCAACGATTTGGCCTCTTGGGATCGAATCGGTTTGTGTGATTGCACGTGCAGCTGCGGGCGCCAGCAGCGCGACCATCACACTCAACCGCACAAACGAAGAAATACGGATCACGGCACACAGATTACGCAGATTTTAATGACAGATTACAACGGATTCGAAATGTAAGAGCGAAAAATGTACGTCATCTGTAGTCAGGGAGAATGGAAACACCAATTTTACCTGGCCGCTCGCGGAAGAAATCTCAAACCTCGTTCAAGATCATCATCTCTGCCGGTGCCGGGCCGGGCGATAACACCAAAGCAGCCGAACTCCTCGCGGGCATTTTCAAGGAAGATCAAATCGACGTCGACATTTCACTCGCGCAAAGCGGTGCTGAAGTGGTTGAACTCGCGCAGGAGGCAGCGCGTGACTCTTACAATGTGATCGTGGCAGCGGGAGGTGACGGTACGGTCAATTCGGTTGCAGCAGCCGTTATCGAAAGTGACAAGATTCTCGGCGTTCTGCCGCTCGGCACGCTTAATCATTTCGCCAAAGACGTTGGTATCCCCACCGATCTGCACGAAGCGGCGCGCACCATCATCGCAGGCCATACGATCGAGGTTGATGCCGCGGAAGTGAATAGTCGGATTTTTGTTAATAACTCGAGTCTGGGTCTGTATCCAATGATCGTCCGCGAACGTGAAAAGCGTCAGCGACTCGGCTTCCGGAAATGGCCGGCGTTCGTATGGGCCACGCTCCAGGCATTACGCCGAAACCCATTTCTCGATGTCCGACTTCGTGTTAATGATCAACTCTTGGATCGGACGACTCCTTTTGTGTTTGTTGGTAACAACGAGTATGCGATGGACTTGTTCAGTATTGGGGCTCGTAATCGTCTTGATCGAGGTGAGCTGAGCATTTACATAACACAGGGGACAAGTCGTTTGAAATTGATAGCGCTGGCATTGCGTGCTGTGGTCGGACGCCTGCGCAACGACAAAGATTTCCTTGCGCTTCGTTCTGACGAGGTCGAGATACACACAGCGCGAAAACGCGTGCGGGTTGCTTTCGACGGTGAAATTGAAGTGATGGAGGCCCCACTTCATTACCGCGTTCGGAGCCGTGCACTGCGAGTAATTGTACCTAAAGACGCAAAACCTGGGTGACGAGAGCATGCGAACCTTAGTCCATCTGTCTGACTTGCACTTCGGACGCATAAACGCGTCACTGCTCGATCCTTTGAAGAAAATCGTTAGAGAAATCGAACCGGATCTCGTCGCTGTATCCGGCGATCTCACCCAGCGCGCACGCTCGCACCAATTCCAGCAGGCTCGCTCGTTCCTCGACGACCTGCCGAAGCCACAAATCGTCGTGCCCGGAAATCATGACATTCCTCTTCATAACGTCTTTGCCCGATTTCTCGAGCCGTTAACAAAATACAAGCGGTATATCACGGCTGATCTACAGCCAACTTACGAGGACGAAGAAGTCGCGATCGTGGGAGTGAATACGGCAAGGTCATTGGTCTTTAAGGGTGGGCGCATCAACAAAACTCAGGTTGGTCGTTTGCGTGAAAAGTTTTGCTCGTTGGAAGATGACGTCGTTAAGGTCGTGGTGACTCACCACCCATTTGATCTGCCTGAAGGTTACGCTGAGAGCGATCTGGTGGGTAGAGCAAAGATGGCGATGACGGAACTCGCTGATTGCGGCGCTGATTTGTTTCTTGCCGGCCACATGCATATCAGTCACACCGGTCATACGAAGAGATACAACATCCGTGGATACTCGGCTCTGGTGGTCCAGGCGGGGACGGCCACTTCAACGCGCGAGAGAGGCGAGGCAAATTCTTTCAATGTGCTTCGCCTTGCTCACCCGTCAATAGTTGTTGAAAAGTATGCGTGGGATCCGTCGACGACGGCTTTTGCTGTTTCGAGCATCGAGCGTTTTGAACATACGAACGAAGGGTGGATGCGACATTAAAATCGCGAAACGGCGAACAGGCTGCCACCGATCGCAATCAGGTCTTCGACCAAAGCAATGTTGTAATCTGGCTGGCGTTCGGACTCTACGAGCCACGAGCGGGCCTTATAGCCGGCGAAACAACCGATGGCTCCGCCGATCATTCCCAGCCCAGCACCAACCAAAGCCAACTTTCCACCGCCAAGAGAAACGCATGCGCCCGTGAAGGCGCCTGTAACCAGGCGGGCGACGAGCCCTGGAGGAGCAGTGCGAGCCGGAGTGTTCGGCAGCTTGTCATATATCACCTCTGCGATGGCTAAGACGCTGAGAATTATTACTGCAGCACGCGAGCCGACGAGAGCCAGCGGCCGCTCAAGCGTGAGCCAACCCAGGTACACGGCCCACGCGACGGCTGCAGGAGGCGTAAGCGAGCGCAGTCCGGCGAAGAGTCCGATTAGAAATGCGAATAGCAGGGTCATTCTTGAGTTTATAGACCTTAAATTCAGTGATAGCAAAGAAGACGCTCGGAGGCCGACATGTTAAAGACGGCGATACGTTCCCGAAACGTGTTAGAAAGCCCTTCCGTTTTTAACATATCGCTTGGACGGGTTAAGCGCGGTTGCACACTCAGGAGCGCAACACTTTGCGCCCTTACTCAGTGAAATGTTTAGTGACAAACGAAAATTTTTGCGCTAGGTTGCTGATCACTCACCTAATCAAAAAAAAGAAGTGCGTTAGGCCGTGTGTACCGCCAAGCATATGTTTAATCGGCCGTTGACGTACGTACGGTCGATGTAGTTCGGAAATGACAGCTAAGGACGAGAATGCAAAATTGGGTCACTCCTCAGCGTTCTGGTAGTGGGGGATTAGTGTGTTGCAGCGGATTCACGCAGCAATCGGTTAGGGCGCGGGCAAGCCCCTCTTCCTGGCTTGTTCTATTCTCAGTTGCGCAAACGTCGAATGGAACTTGAATCAGAAACTAAAAAACAAGTCAGGAAGAGGGGCTTGCCCCCGCTGGTTGAAAAGGAAACAGCAACACACTAATACCCCACAACGACCGTTCTCATACTGTTGGGCGTTCGGATCGACGGTGGTAGACTGAGAGGCAGCATGGCAACGTTGGAGCAAATCACAGAAGAAGTGAAAAAGCTTCCCTCCGAGGAGCAGCTTCGTTTGCGAGCGGCACTGGAGGAGCTTACGGGCAATGGCGACGAACTGTCCCCGTATCGAACTCGCGAAGATGAGAGAGCGTGGCTGGAAGCGCATGGGGAAGCATTCGTTGACCAATGGGTAGTGCTTGAGGCGGATCAACTAGTCGCGCACGGCACCGACGCTCGCATTGTGTACAACGAAGCTCGTGCTAAAGGCATTGATACGCCCTACCTGGTCCATGTTACTCCAAAGGCCGATCCTTACCTCGGCGGATGGTGAGTTCTGTGCATCTACTCGAATTTGAAACTCTTCACAACTATGGCAGGGAGAAGGATCGCATCGAGGTCCCGGTAACACTTCGCTTTGGCGACGGGCAGCTTTGACGCTTACGGCCACACGCTAAGCTTGGAGACGCTCGGTTATTCGGTCGACTCGACAGTTTACTTTGCCAGCGATGCGGGTTCAGGCGAAATGTTCTGGGCAGACGCGGCTGGATCGATCATCTTCGACTCGGGCTCATCGAGTACGAAAGCAAACTCTATCTGAATCGGTTTGACGAATAAGCAACCTCATCTCCGCCGCTGGCGTGGCAGCGAACACGCTCGACAGGTCAAATCGATTGGTGACAAACGAAAATTTTTGCGCTAGGTTGCTGATAACCCACAACTCAAAAAGAAGCGGGCCGACTTGTGCTAGAGACACAAAGCCGACCCTAGATCCTCAACCTTCCAACGAAAGGATAAGGACCATGACAAAGCATGGTAGCGCATCACCGCGCAAACACACACTCGACGCCAATCTAAAACGACGCGCACGTAAACTCGCAACCGACGGCAGAGTTGATTCAAGAACACGCTCACTGATCCGTTATGGATTGGAGATCAAGGACGAATACCTTGAGCAAATAGTGAATCGTGTTGAAGCCGGAGAAATGAGCATCGACCACATCCACTTGGAGCGTGATTAAGAATTGTCCGCGCCGCACAGTGTCTCTGCGGCACATAACCGCAGAGACGCGGCGGCTGCGATTGACTCGAACTTACAACACCGACTTATCAGTCTCAGGCGTCGGCTCGAAAAGGGAAGGTGGTTTAGACTTGGGTAATTTAAGATTGGCACAATGAGTTCCGTACTAAAAATGTGACGAAGCATAAACGAACGCAGAAACGTGCGCTAGTCTTCAGCCTTAAAACCTATCGGTTTTCCGCCTCTAATTGCAGACTCAAGCATTGCCTCGGATTGAAGTTTCTCAGTGAATCCTAGACGATACCCTAGGAACACACTGATTAATTGCCAAAGCGAAAATGGACCATCATCCACACCATGTGGGTACCATTTTGTTTCGGGAAAAGTAATCGTTCCCATCTCGCAAATCGGAGGACCGAATTTGTGTATGTGATCGGCCCAAATAGACCGATTAAGAAACGGGATGGTGCGCTGTATGTTGCTCAGCCGACAGGCGAACCGGAACTCCATAGTTTGAGGGTTTTCACCTAGCCACTGTTGATAGAAAGTCACCAGAGTGCAAATGAGAGTCGAGAGAGTACCGATGTCCAACAGCAACCACGAATAATGCAGGGTTTCTAATACCTCGCGTACCTCCCGCTCGAGACCGACTCGTAGATCCTCGGAATTTGGATATGTTTGGATCGGCATATCTATGATCCCACTGCCATCCGATAACAAGCTCAAGGAGATTCCTGGTCGGTCGGATCCCTGTGACATTTGACGTAGAACAATAGAACCAGGTGTTTCGAAACCAACGTTGAAAGGTATATGTCCATCAATAGTTGACGAATAGAACGGCAGTTTTCGCGGTTTCTTGCTTAGGTCCAGCAGCTTTTCAACTTCTTCTGTTCCAATAAAGCTCGGTTTGTCCACACTTGGAAAAGGTGTTATGAGAATTCGGGCTTTAGTGAAGTTGCTTTCTGGTTCAGCGGACAATTCTAACCGGCGACGAAACAATTCTTCCGCTTTATGACCTTCTGAGTATAAACGATCTATGGTATATCGGTCGGTCTCAGCAACAGGATCAGATGAATCCGCTCTTCGTCTATAGATTCTTCCATTTCGAGAGATGAAGGGCTTGTCTTGCTCATCGGGAATCTCGACGACGAGCACCCCCTGGTCTTCGGCAATTCGAATTAAGCGTGATGAGAATGCAGGACACGGATCGATGTGAGACTTGGCAACTTCTCTCACCTTCGAAATTGGGTCTGGATCTTTCGTGAGATCAATGCCCACGATTCTTGTTGCTTCGTTCGTTTGTTGATGTGATTCGACGCCCACTATGTAGGTGCCCCCGTAAGTATTGGCGAAAGATGAGATGCTATGGCCGATCTTGTCGTTTGATGGGAATTCGCGCTTGTACTCTATGAATAAACCTTCAGCAATGTGTCGATCGACTAACGTCTCAAGGTCTTCAGTGCTCAACTCATTTAAGAGTTTTTTGAAAGGCTTAAAGGTCATGTACTGTGTCTCATGGCTACCTATGTGTAGCGAGTGAATGATAGTACCATGTGTGAGACAAAGAGGACTAGGTGGTAACTGTGCTATTTAGGTGGAGTGCGGCATATTTGATTCCATACCAACCCAAAATGGAGGGTGTTATTTGTAACTGCTACAGATCGACCTCCATCACTACCGCATGTTGTGGAGTGCCGAGCTTCCGTGTTGAAAGTGTTGCGGTCATCGAACGTTTTTATCGATGACATGGAGCTTGTGAATACGCTACAAATTTGCTCCTGGTCCGAAGCCCTCATCTCACGACTCCACATCTCTCACGGGCCTGAAGTTCCTCGAGGAACATCAAACACATCTTCCTTAACCAACGAATCGATTTTGATCTCACTGAATCTACGGACCACTGTGTCGTAAGACGACACGTCGGAGGTGCGAATGAGGAAGGGGAGTTTGAGGCCGGTGACGTCGCGATAGTCGCTGAAGTCCCATTGCACGTTCAGTGGGCCGAGCATTGTGTTGGTCACGTTGACTCGCCGCAGGAGAAGTCCAGTCTCGACGTCAAAGAACAATTGAATCGAACCGTCTTCAATGACGACCTGAGAGCATTCGCGATCGCCGATTCTGGCGATGCCCATCAGTGTGGCGTGACTCGGAGAATCTGGAATCTTGATCGGGCTAAATAGACCATCCGAAGCGATGGTCGTGGTGGGCGTTGCCTGCAGTGATTTGAGACTTTCACCCGACGCCTGGCTTACGCCCCTACTCGTTTGCACCCACGCCGTCGTGCCGTTCCATCCTCGCGTAACGACTCCCGATGTTAGCGTCTCTACGATCCGTGCCTTGTTAGGTTGTTTGAAAATGATCTCGGTTGGACCAGACGCCTTCGCTCTTTCAACCCTCTCAACCGTCCCGCGCATTACGATGGCCTGCGATAAAAGGCGGTTTGCGCCAACGGCCGCGAGATACTTCGTCATAACTTCCTGCGCGCTTGGCAACACGCGCTGCGGTTGAGACGTTTGAAGCGCCTCGCCAAAATAGTCATGAGGCGGCAGTGGCGCCATGCGTTCCGGACGCGTGCTGCCTCGATGGCAGGTATAACAGGTCACGACACTTTGCTGCTTGAAGCTGGTCCGATTCAACTCGAGCACCATTCGCATCATGTCGCGCCCCACTGCCTTTTCCTTCTTGTCATCTCGTTCCCAAAGCCACGTGTCCTCTCCGGTCTGCGGATTCTTCTCGCCTTTCACGTGGCAATGATCGCAATTCACGCCCAGTGAATCGCCGACAAAGTTCATTAGGAGGAACAACTGCGAATCAGGCAGTCCTTTGAGCACCTGAATGTTCTTCCTGACTTGTTCGACGGGCTTGTCGGCTGTCGATTGCGTGTGAGCGGTTTTCGCTTTCCAACCGATCACCAGAAAGATAACGAGGAGCACGACGCAGAGTCTGCTCGTGATTTTGAAATTAGACATAGCGATAATCCTCAGGAAGCTCTATTATCACGACCATCTTCGCATCCAGGCGCAAGTCAGCCAGCGCCACTCCTGCACATGAACGCGTATCGGATCTCTCATTACACGATTCTAGCGAAGCTGGGCGCCGGCGGAATGGGTGAGGTTTACAAAGCTCACGACACCATTCTCGACCGTCCGGTGGCTTTGAAGATCCTCCCGCTCGAGTTGGCGGAGAATGCCGATCGACTGCGGCGCTTTATTCAGGAAGCAAAATCAGCCTCGGCGTTAAATCACCCGCACATTATCACCATCTATGAGGTTGGCGAAGCGAAGGCCGAAGTCGTCGAAGCAAAGCCCGATGCTAAGAACATCAGTGCTATCACCGGTGAGCTTGTTTCGGTGGCGCGGGAAACTGCGATTCAGTACATCGCGATGGAGTTTATCGAAGGCGAAACCCTGACCGCAAAAATCCATCGCGATCAAACCAATCTGCGAAAGTTACTCGAATATCTGGTGCAAACGGCGGATGGGTTAACCAAAGCTCATGCAGCCGGGATCGTCCATCGCGATCTCAAACCCGACAACGTCATGATTACTGGCGATGGTTACGCGAAGATCCTCGATTTCGGACTGGCGAAGTTGGTTGAACCGCCACCCGCAAGCACCGCACAGGATTCGGATGAGGTCGCGACTGCGATCCTGAACCGGAGCCAGCCCGGCGCGGTCATGGGAACCGTCGGGTACATGTCGCCCGAACAGGCGCTGGGCCGCAATGTCGATCAGCGGTCAGACATTTTTGCGTTCGGGTGCATTCTTTATGAAATGGTCACCGGTCGAAAACCATTTGCCGGCGATTCGATGGTCGACAGTCTGCACAAAATCATTTACATGCCGGCCGCTCCCGTTAAGGACTTCAATCAGAATTGTCCCTATGAGCTTCAGCGGATTATTCGGCGCTGCCTGTCGAAAGATCCGGAAGACCGCTATCAGCGAATCAAAGACATCGCCGTCGATCTTCGTGATTTCCTGGAAGAGAGCAAAGCTCTTTCAAATTCCGTGACCCCGAATCTGTCTCAATCGAGTAGTGAAATGCTGCTCGATGCGCCGGTGATTGAAACTCAATTGGACGAGTCTACTCCGGCAGTTCTGCAATTGAGTCGTTTCTCGAAAGCGAGTGTAGCGCTCGCCGTCCTCGGCCTGATTGCAGCCATCGGGTTGTGGCCACTGCATCAACGCGCGAACATTGGGTCCGAGCTCAAACTCGACTACTCGAAAGAGGCCGCTATGAGCAAGGCCCGCGAAGTGGTGAACGGTCTGGGTTATAACGCAAACAATCTGGAGGTGGCGGGGCGTTTCATCGGAACTGGTTTTGACCTCAAATATCTGGCCAACAAAGAAGGACAAGGTGCGGCTCGACAGGCAGTGCGTGAAGGTAAGACAGATGTCTGGCAGTTTATGTTCGCGCGTACTGTGGACGACGCGTCAGGAGGCGTTTTCAGTACTAATCCGCGGCCGGGACAAATGCTGGTCACGATTAGCCCGCAGGGACAGGTGATGAGTTTCACCACCGCGCCTGAGGAATCGGGTGATATCACCGCGCTTGATCAAAACCAGGCAGTCTCGCTGGCCACCGAGCAAACACGAAGATGGCTCTCGTTCGATCCAGCGGGTTATAGCATCGAAGTCGTTCCGCGATCGTCTCCACCCGGACTGACAGAGGTCACGTGGCGCAATCCCACGCCAGTCCTCGGTCACAAAGAAATTGTTCGCGCCAATATCCAGGGAAGCAAAGTCACGAGATTAAGCCGGCAGTTCGACGCGCCTCAATCAGTAAAAGAGGCCAGTGCCTTTGCCGACGCGGTTGGCAATGCGCGCACCGTTCTGCTGGTTCTGGCTGTCGTCGGTATGTATGTCTTCGGCGTGGTGTTCCTGATTAAGGGTAAACGCTGGCAGGCGTTCGGACGAAAGATCTCGATTGCTGCGGTGCTGTTGATCGGTCTAGGTTGTTTTTCAATAATCTTTTTCCAGTCGTCGAATTCTGGGAGCACGGTGGTTCTGTTTCTGGTCGCGCTCGTGGGTACGCTGTTGTTGAGTGTCGCATTTTTTCCGAGCGGCGCCGGCTTTTTTGAATGGATGCATGTCTACAATCCCGCTCGCTTGTTCGCCTTTGAGCAAATCATCGAGCGTCGTTTCGTTTCTCCTTCTGTGTCTTCCGCGTTGGTCCACGGAGTACTCGGTGGGGCTCTGTTGCTGGGGCTATCCGAAGTCGGAGCGTTTATAGAAAGTCGAATTTCTGGCGCTGCTCCTTCTTTCGGCGGACAGATCGAAGTGATCAACAGCGGGTGGCCCATAATTACGGGAATTGCTTTTTCGTTAATGATTGGACTCATCTTCGCAGCCGGCATAACTCTTTTGGTTGAACTCAGCGAGAGAGTGGTAGGGCGCGGCGTGCTGGCTTCGATTGTGCCGGCGCTGCTGATTGCGATTGCGATGACTTCATACCTCGAGTCGCGCTGGATCTTGATTGGCTTAAGCTTTCTGAGCAGCCTGGTACTTTGTCTGTTAACTGTTCAGCTCTATCGAAGGTACGGTTTCGCGACTGTGTGGTTGGCCCTGAGTGCAAGTTTTATTTTGGAGGCCGCCGTTCGCGCTCATTACCTGAAAGATCCGGGGTTTGTCTGGCAATCGAATCTGTTGCTGATAGTGGTGGGGCTGCTGCTGGTCGCTGGAATATGGGGATATAGCCAGGGACGTTTGCGCACGACACTCAGTGCGCTTGCGGTGAACAGAGGGTGATCCTCCGCGCAAACGTGGACCCCACCTCACTGGCTAACGCCTCATTGTCGGACCGCCTGCGGGTCTCAGCTAAGGTTTTACGGTCTTTCGACTCAAAGGCCCAGAATTGCACTTGCAGCCTCTACCTCAGCCGGTTTCAACATTCCATTCCAAACGGCATCTGCTTTTCCGTCGCTGGAAATTACAAGCGTTGTTGGAGTCATACTGAACTTATATTTCTGTCTTATTTCCTCAGGTATCAGAGCTACTCTAAAAGACTCTGAGTCGGTTGGACAACCCATAGAGTTCAAGTACGCGGCGAGCTTTGATCTGTCCTCCGAGTTCATAGCCACTGCCACCACTTGAAACCCTTTAAGCGGAGCCATATCAATGACTCTTTTCCAATATCCGAACTGGTCACGGCAATAAGGACAATCGGATGAGAGAAACAGTAACACTCGCCTTGGTGCGTTGCTCGTAAAGTTTACTGCAATGTTCTCACCGTGAAGGCCGAGTGCAGTGAATGATTCTAATTTGTCGCCAGCCTTGAGCCGATCTGGTTCGAACTTCTTCAATAGACTTCGCAGTTGGAGGTTTTGTCTCAGCAGAAACCCATTTGATACAACAAGCATGATAACCATGCCCAAAAGGGCCAGGCCGTAGTGTTTGTTTTGACTGTCGCCAGTCCTCATAACTTCGTCGCACCTTTTGGGGGTAAGGCGTCTTTGGTCTTTGCTACGCTGAGAATTCCTTTAGCAGCGCCAAATCCCGCTACAGTCCTCAACTCAACTGGTTTAATCTTCTCGACAAAATTCAACGCTCCAAGTTCGTTCCATTGCGCTAAAGCTTCAAAGCTCGGCATTGTGTTCCACACAACCGCCATTAAAGCTTTTTTGGTTGGCTCAGACTGAGGCTTGTCATTCTGCGGAGCAAATTGAAGAGTATTAAGTAACTTGATTGAGTCGTCTGCAACATCAGGCATCATTGCCTGATCCAAGCGAGCGACCACTCTAAGACTCTTCAGAAAGGCAATTGCTTTTTCAGGAGTGTTATCTGAGCCTCTGATTAGCTTTAAGCTCTCAACCAGCGACTCTTTTGCCTGCCAAAGATCTTTCAGATTTAAAAACAGCAACGCCAATCTCTGCACGGCTTCTGCGCGGGCCAGGGGCATTTCGATTTTCGACGCAATGGCGAGACCTAACTTAGCATCCTTGTTCTCAACTGCACCCCTCACCAACTCGCTCAGAAACTGTTCCCGCCAAATCTTACTTTTGTCATCGGCAGAGACTGACATTGCGAGGTCAAATGCGAGTTGCACCCTTCCCTTAGTAAGTGCGAGTTGGGCAGCTTGTATGAGTAGATCATTTTTTAGGGACGGACTCGACGCTGAGTTAGCCTCTGTGATCATCTGGCTCAACGTATCCTCGCTCTGTCTGATTCGCTCCGCGATAGCTGAGCGTTCGACCGTTTCATTCGGCAAACGCGCCCTCACAGTTGCGAACTGAGCGGCGGCCTGTGGGTATAGCCCAGGGACTAGTTTTTGTGTTATCGGAACCGTCACCCGCAGCAGGTTAAACGCATCCGTCAGTTGTCCTGGATCGGACCACTGGTAACTTTCAGCCGTCGCCGCAACTGTGACCGCGAGAAAGCGTCGCTTTATGTCGTCTCGATGGTTCTGCCATATGTAGGGCTCCAGCAGCCAAAACAACATTTCGACCGACAAAGTTGCGGGTCGTCTTTCTTGCTGGGACAAAATGTCTGAAAGGAGCTGTGGCACGAGCGAGGGTTGTTGCCTTTGTAGTTCACTCAGAAAGTAGCTCATCGTCATGGTAGGAGCTTCACCACCACTGAGAGCCCGAGTAAACGTTTGAACGGCGAGAGCTGCTTGACCCTTAGTGCGTAACATCGAATATGCAACATCGTAGGGGTTTCCCGGTGTGACTTTCTTCGTAGCATCAGGACCATCTCTATACTGTGCAGCCAGATCAGGCGCATGGACTTCAAGCAACGCGAGTAGGTCTTCGCGAAATGAATCTGCATACAACGGCACCAAATCGGAGCGGTGTTCATCCAAATCCTGCAAACCGCTCAGCGTGAGTTCGCGGGCTCGATCGCGTGACCGTTCGGATAGCTCAGACCAATGGAACGTTGCAAGCCGAACCTGTAAGAATATCCTTACCGTAGGATTGTCAATTTTTTTGATTTGAGCCGGCAGATCTTCGATGAATTCAGTTGCACGTTGTCTTGCGAATGAGGTCTCGTCTTCAGTGCTTTGCGCAAGACAGATTTGTCCCGAAACCAGCAACAGCAACAACGCGCACGAATGTCGAAGCATCACGTGTAACGTCACTGACTCTCCAGCTCCTCCGCAAGGTCACACTTCTTTTCGTACTGTCGGCCTCCCGATGTATATTTGCAGCCTTTGAAATCCTCCGCGGAGCATTCGCCGCCGGTGCAACTCACTGACCCTGTTCGACACTGTGCAGTGCACGTAGCTGCGTAAGCTGTTACCGGCGTAATCAGGACAATCAGACTCGCTATAAATAGCGTCAGGGATATCACGCATGTAGAAACAATCGCGGCTTCTTCATTGGCTCTCCATTTCCTTGTTGCAGTCCGACGCTATAATCAAGCTACCGTTCTGGTCCCATGATCTGCATCCCTCGTTGTCCTTTCCTGAACACTTGTAGCCGTAGCAGGTGACGCTTCCACCACCTTTGCAATTGGCGCTACAGGACTCGGCAAACACAGGTCTGATTAAGACCGAGACTGTGCAAAGCACCATTGCAACAGTAAGAGTGAAACCAGCAACAACGCTCATTCTCTTCATCGAGACTTCCTCCTTCCTTGAATTCAGATACGGTTTGACCAGACACTAAGCGTTTAAGTGTTTAAGGGAGCTAATAGACTTATTGAGGGCGAGGTAGCGTTACCAGTGTGTGAGAGCCGAGCGGTTGGTGATGCTTATACGCCTGGTCCCCCCGTCTGGCAATAGGTAAAAACCTGACCCCTTGCGCTTTCTGGCAAGAGTGACGTGCGGTCACTTCAATTGTCCGCAAATGAAAACGGCCCCCGAGGATGGTGGCCGTAATTATTGATCTTATTGGTCGGGTGAGAGGATTCGAACCTCCGACCTAGAGGTCCCAAATCACGGGTGCGGCAAAAAAGCTAAGTTTTTGCTATTTCGAAAGTTGCAGCTAATCGTGGACACCAACGCGAACGCCTGTGCCCCAGTAAGTGCTCGGCTCTTGATTCTTTAGCCAACCAAACTTGAGTGACTGCCTGCCAACACCAACGCTTTCGATGACGTCGGCGTCGAGACATTCTCTCGACGTTAATTCAGTACGCTCTGCGTCGTCTATGGGGATGATTGTCCGATAAATGGGATCTTCACCATCTTTCCAATCCACCGTTTCGGTCGTTACTTGTAGATAGTGCTGAGAGCAAGACGGGCACACGCGAATACTTACAATGTAATGTGATTCGTCGATTAGATAAGCTTGGATAGGTATGCTTGTCACAGCCCTCCACGCTGCCGAAGCCTCGGAAGACCAACACTCTTCACAACCGTACTCACTCATCGGTTCCACCCTTGCGCACGTCTTCTCCGGCTCTCTCGTGTCCTTGCTTTTTCAGCCCCGCGAAGTTCCCACGAACCTTGAGCGGTTGGTAGGGCCACGCGGCAGTTTTTCCGGAGACAGCATTCTTGCAGATAGCGATTTCCAGTTGGAAACTGCCTTCGAGTTCATCCGAGTCCGTGCGCGTTGTAGTGTGTGAAGAAAGCCAACGGTCGGATCTGCGGGTCGACAGTTGAATTTTAACGGCCTGCCCCCGAGTTTTACCGGAAATCCGACGTGTGTTTCTTGAGCGAGCCGTCCTTCGCGGTCGGTCTCAATCAATAGGTCCCAGCCGTCGTCGGCGCTAAGCTCGATATGATCCGGTGCTATCTTGCCGACGTGAGCGCCGGGACTCGCCTGATCGAACCGCGGTCCACGATCGTAACCCAGGATGGCGCCAGGGATCTCCCAAGGTGCGCGGCCTGAATTGAAGGCAGGCATCTCGACCTAAACCTCGAAGCCCGGACCTCCGATTAATCGCGAAGCTTCCGACATACTCGGGCCAACCGGCTTGTCCCTTCGCAGTCTCAGCGCGACGATCCAGCCAAGCAGCAACGCCAGCGCGATAATATATCTTCTTGCCACGCATTTCTATTATGCGTCACCCGCTAGTAATCGAAATGGTACGCTACCATGTAGCTTGGATCTGCGGCGCATAGATCTCTCCAGCTTTCAAGCCTCTGAATGCGCTACATTCGCGCCGTTCAACTTCAACGCGACGTGCGACCAATAAATTTTGTCCACAAATTGGCCACAAATGAGATACGGCCGCCAGTGTGTTGGCGGCCGTAAATTATTGATTTAATTGGTCGGGGCGAGAGGATTCGAACCTCCGACCTCTCGGTCCCAAACCGAGCGCACTACCAGGCTGTGCTACGCCCCGAAGGATGAGGCATTCTAAGAGTCGGGTT